>ENA-OZWA01000080-OZWA01000080.1-human-gut-metagenome-genome-assembly--contig:-NODE-80-length-26192-cov-6.534300_pt1 | contig 26192 bp, 20 predicted proteins | sample MGYA00243448_ERZ654051 | MGnify/ENA primary metagenome ERZ654051 (study PRJEB26926, sample SAMN06164908) | human gut metagenome | biome: ENVO:00009003; feature: ENVO:2100002; material: ENVO:00002003... | reverse complement strand
TTCTGCGAAATACAGAACTAAAAGCTATACTTTTTTACTTGCGAAACTTGAATTACAAAACTGTTGAAGTGCCGGTGAATGGGCGTACAGAGCTGAAAATTGCCTTGGGTGAAGACACTGAGATGTTGGCCGAAGTGGTGGTTATTGGCTATGGTACGATGGATAAGAAAGAACTGACTTCAGCCATTTCGCACGTTTCTCAAAAAGATTTTCTTGCCGTGAGCAGTATTGACCCTACCATGATGATTCAAGGCAAAGTGCCCGGAGTGTCTATTACCAATACCGGTGCGGGCGACCCCAACAACCAAGCCAGTATTCAGATACGTGGCGTTTCGTCGCGTGCGGCAGGTTTGGGCCCGTTGATTGTAATTGACGGTGTGCCTGGAGGTAATCTTACAAATCTTAATCCAAATGACATTGCCAGTTTCGATATATTGAAAGACGGCGCGGCTTCGGCTATTTATGGAACACGGGGTTCCAACGGTGTTATCCTGATTACGACTAAGAAAGGTAGCAAGGACGGCAGCATACATACATCTTATACCGGCACATTCTCGTTCGATGTGATGAAGAAAGAACTGGATATGCTTACTGCACAAGAATACCGCGACTTGCGTTCTGATTCTTCGGTAGGTTATGATTTAGGGGGTAACGATGATTGGCTGGATGCCGTAAGCCAGACAGGATTTAGCATGCAGCATACGCTGACTTTAAGTGGCGGAAACGACCGTACCTCCTATCGTGTAAGTGCAGATTATCGCGATGCACGCGGTATCGACCTTCGTTCAGGGCGTGAAGAATATGGCGCACGTGCTTCTTTAAACCATACAACGGCTGATGGCTTGTTTACGTTTACTGTTAACATCGCTCCACGTATCGCTTATCGTGACCAAGCAGCGTGGGATGTGTTCCGCAACGCTATTGAGGCCAATCCTACCACGCCAATTCGTGACCCTCAAGATCCTTCAAAATATTATAACTTCCAAGGGCAGACGGCAGGATACAATCCTGTGGAACTGATGGCTTTGGAAGAAGACAAAGGAGAAACCAAGTTGCTTGACTGGGATGCTACGGCCCGTTTGAACCTGTTGCCTTTGTTGCTGAAAGACAAGACCGGCAATCATTCGCTGAACACACAAATCACATTTGCCGATCACCAATATGACAACTTTAACGGCTGGTTCCGTCCTTCTACCAGTACGTTGTGTATAAATGCTGGACGTGACGGAGAGGCTTCTCGCTCGTATAGCAAGGAACGCCAACACGTGTTGGAGTGGATAACTAACTACCAGACATCTTTCGGTGGCCACAACCTGAAGGCTATGGCCGGTTATTCTTACCAGTATTCGCAATATTCCGGGTTGAATGCTTCAAACAAGGATTTTTCCAACGACGGTTTGGGCTTCAACAACATTGGTTCCGGTGAATATGCCAAAGACGAAGGCGAAGTGGGAATGGGTTCTTACAAGAACGACTCAAAACTTATCGCATTCTTCGGCCGTATCAGTTACGACTACAAGGGCAAGTACCTGATGACAGCTTCACTGCGCCACGAAGGATCTTCAAAGTTCGGAGCCAACAACAAATGGGGTAACTTCCCTGCTGTTTCACTCGGATGGCGCATTTCGGAGGAGTCGTTTATGAAGGGTATTAGTTGGATTAACGATTTGAAGCTGCGCGGTGACTTCGGTATTACCGGAAACCAGGAATTCGACAGCTATAAGTCACTGAGTACAATGACGCCTTTTGGTTATTACTATTACAATGGTCGCTATTTCCAGGTATGGGGTCCGTCAAAGAACGTAAATCCTGATTTGAAATGGGAAAAAGGAAAGAACTGGAACATAGGTATTGATTTTGCCCTCTTCAAGAACCGAGTGTACGGTTCTATCAATTACTTCAACCGTCGTCAGCAAGACTTGTTGGGTGATTACAAAGTGTCGGTTCCGCCCTACTTGTTTGACACAACGTTTGTCAATGTAGGTACAATGAAGAATACTGGTCTGGAAATAGATATTACTTGGGATGCTGTGAAGACCAAAGACTTTGATTATTCAGTGTCAGTAGTCGGTTCGACCATGGGTAATGAGTTTGTTGATTTCAGTAACTCGGAATATGTGGGACAAGATTTCTACGACGTAGTGGGTACTGAGGATCCCTATCCTTTCCATTACTTGCAGCGCATTGAGAAAGGGAAGCGTTTAGGAAACTTTTATATGTTCAAATATGCCGGTATCGATGAACAGGGCAACTGGATTGTGTATGACAAGGACGGAGATATGATTAAAGCCGACCAGGCTACGGATGAAGACCGCCAGATTGTAGGCAACGGACTTCCTAAGTTTACTGGCTCTATGACTCATAATTTCCGTTATAAGAATTTCGACCTCTCCATTTTCTTCCGTGGCGCTTTTGGATATGATATCTTTAACATCCATGATTTTTACTATGGCACCAAGAGCTTCATTGGTAACGTGCTGAAGAAAGCTTATGAGAAGAATGCACAGATTACTGCCAACCCGGTAGTAAGTGATTATTTCTTGGAGCGCGGCGATTACGTGAAGCTGGATATGTTGACTTTGGGCTATACCTTCAATCCTCAATGGAAATACCTGAAGAAATTACGTGTTTATGGTACCGGGAAGAACCTGTTGACTTTCACTAAATTTAGTGGTGTAGATCCTTCTACCTATCAGGTAAACGGACTGAATCCGGGGGGTACCGGTTCGCGCAGTTACTATCCGTCGAGCCGCCAGTTTATTGTAGGTGTGCAGATTGATTTCTAAGATTCCTTAAAATTAATAAGAATATGAAAGTCTTAAAAAAGATATATATAGCCGCAACGGCATTGGCTACCGTGTTTGCAACCGGTTGCACCAATTTGGATGAAACCCTTTACGACCAAGTGGGTTCCCAGAACTATTACAATACCCAGATGGATGTGGTACGTGCTACATTCCGTCCTTTTGAACATGCTTTCTGGAGCATACAGTCTCGACATGTTTTGAACGAACTCTCGGCCGATCAGTTGATAACACCGACGCGTGACGGTTGGTGGGATGACGGAGGGCGCTGGCGCCGTTTGCATTACCATACGTGGACGATTGAAGACGGCGATGCACAGACTGAATGGAACGGATGTTTCCAAGGTATCATGCAGGCCAACTATGTGATTGAAGACCTCAGTTCGTTATCGCCCGAGAAATTTGGTTTTACGGATGACGAGTTCAACAACCTCAAGGCACAGTGCCGAGCATTACGAGCTTGGTTTTACCTGAGATTATTGGATGCTTTCCGCAACGTCCCGTTGGCAGTAAGCTTCAATGATGTATCGTTGAACTCTGAAGGACAAGTAGAGCCGAAAGTCATTTTTGAATTCATTGAGACGGAGCTGAAAGAATGCTTGAATTTGCTGACCACGAAAGAGACGTTGGGAGGTAATCAAGGTATTCAGGGACAATGGACCAAAGCAGCGGCTGCCTCTTTGTTGGTACGGCTTTACCTCAATGCAGAGACCTATATCGACGAAAACCGCTATGCCGATTGTGCCACTTACGCTCAGGAAATCTTGGACGGCAAGTATGGCAAGTACGAATTGGCTGCCACTTGGGATGCTCCGTTCGATTGGAATAACGAGACATGCGACGAAGTCATCTTTGGATTCCCTGCATCACAGGGCTACTCTTATTGGCACTATCAAGGCGATACCTATTGGTGGACTGTGCCGGCGCGCATCCGTTTCTACTTCAACGACTCCAAGGCAAAGGCGGGTGATCATAACTGTAAGTATGCTGCTTCACCCAGCTATGACTTGAGTGGCAATTTGTATGAGTACACGTTGGGTATGCCTATCCAGAAGTTCCGCAAATATCCTGAAGATGAACGTTTGAAATTGTATAGGAACTTGGGCAATAATACTCGTGAAGGAATGTTCCTTTACGGCAAACTGCCCTACACGGATGAAAACGGTGAACTGAAGTATGTACCTTCTCCTAATTCAGATTATGATTTGTGTATCCGCGATGCCGTTGGAAAGTTCCACGGACTTCCCGAAGGACAGTATCCAGACGACAAGACCAGTAACCTCACAACGGGCGATCACAATTCAGGATGGCACTTCTGTAAGTATCCTTTCTATAGTGACGAAGATGACCAGCAGATGGAATCTGACTTTACTGAAATCCGCCTGGCTGAGATTGTCTACTCATTGGCTGAATGCAAATTCCGCCAAGGTGATGTAGAGGGAGCGGCCAAGTTATTGAACAGTGTGCGCAAGCGCAACTATCCGGCGGAAAGCTGGACACGTAACCTTTATGCACCCGAAGGACAAGCCCAACTTACTGAGAGCGAATTGCTGGATGAGTGGGGACGCGAGTTCTTTGCTGAAGGACGCCGCCGCATTGATCTTATCCGTTTCGGACAGTTCAACAGTGGATGTTGGTGGGATAAGGAGGCTGATTCCGATAATCATACCGAGATTTTTGCCATTACGCGCGACGTGCTGAATGCTAATCATAATTTGAAGCAAAATCCTGGATACGACAAATAAATTTTATAACTAAAAAAGACTTATTCTTATGAAACAGCTATATCATTTTGTACAAGCAGCCGTGTTGCTGCTGACCATAGCCTTGGCTGGTTGCGAAGGAGAAAAAGACTTGATTGTCATCGAAGGAAATCTGCCGATTAAAACCGAAACGTTTTACATGGTAGGCGATGCCACTCCAGCAGGGTGGGATATCAGCAACCCTACGGCTTTGACACCGACGGAAGCTGATCCGTTGATTTTCGTGTATGAAGGGCATCTGAACACCGGCGAGTTGAAATGCTGCTTGGTGACGGGCAGTTGGGATGCACCGTTCGTACATCCTACTACGCAAGGACGTGAGATAAACCAGAGCGGCATCAATGCCGAAGTATTCTTGATGTACGCCGGAGGCGAAGATTTGAAGTGGAAGGTTACCGCTGCGGGAACCTACAATCTGACCTTCGACCTGCGCAACTGGACCATCTCGGCATCTTATTTGGGCGAATAATTACTAAAACGATTTGTATGGTATATGAACTTCGTTTTTAGACTATTCTTATTGGGAAGTTTGCTTCTGGCAAACTTCCTCCCCGTCCACTCCCGCGACAGCAAGTTTACCCGCAAGGGCAGCGGTCCGATGTATTGGATGGCCTACGAGTATTGCTACGACAACAACCGGCCTCTGCCCGAAGACCGTTACAAGAAAAACATCGATTGGATGGACACGCATCTGAAAGCGTATGGCTACGATATGATATGCACTGACGGGTGGATAGAACAGGCGCAAACGATAGATGCCAACGGATACATCACCAAGTACAACAGTGATTGGCAGCATGACTTCAGCTATTGGAGTGATTACATCCGTGGCAAAGGGATGAAGTTCGGCGTCTACTACAACCCGATGTGGCTGACACGTGCCGCGTGGGAGCAAGACTGTCCGGTGGCAGGCGCGGAAACCACCGCCCGCCAAATCGTGGGGAAGAACAGTTTCAACGCCGATTTGTATTGGGTGGATACCGCCCGTCCCGGAGCCGAGCAGTGGATAAAGGGATATGTGCGTCATTTCATCGACTTAGGGGCCACTTACCTGCGCATCGACTTCCTGGAGAATTACGAGCGGAACTACGGTTCGGACAAATACGTGCAAGCCTTGAAATGGATTAAGGAGGAAGCAGGCGATGAGATTTTCATCAGCCTGGTGATGCCCAACTGTTTCAGTCACGGCAAGAACGAAATACCGTATGGCGACATGATACGCATCAGTGACGATTGCTTCAAAGGCGGATGGGACTTTGTGAGTGGACGCCGGAGGGGCGAACGTCAGGAAAACTGGCCGCAATACGGCAATGCGTTCGATGGCTTCATCGGATTCTCTGACATAGCGGCCCCCGGCCGGTTGATTATGGACGGAGATTTTATGCGCATGAACACTATGGCCGATGTGGACGAACGCCGTTTCCTGTTCTCGTTGATGGTTGTCACAGGGTCTGCGCTGGCCGTTTCAGACCAGTTTGACACGGCGACGGAGGAGTGCTTGGAGGTCTATCGGAACAAGGAGCTGATAGAACTGAACAAGGCTGGCTTCTGTGCCCAACCGTTGTCCCGGGATGTCAAGAGCAAAGACAGTTCCCGCTGGATTGGGAAATTGCCTTGCGGCGATTGGATTGTCGCTTTTTTCAACCGTGAAGATGCAGCGGACGAATACCGCATCGATTTCGGGAAAGAACTGGGCATCGAAACGGGAAAAGCGGGAAATGTGCGCGACCTCTGGACACATCAGGACTTGGGCGCTATGGAAGGCTCCTATGCTGTGACGTTAGAGCCTCATAGTTGCCAAGTAATACGTATAACAAAGTAATTAGTGATGAAATTGGCAACAGTTTTCAATATGGGTATTTTGATGATAGTCCTGGCATTCCTTTTAGGAGGATGCCAGGATTCTGGAAGCGGTTCTTTGCAGGAGCCGCAGGAGCCTGAAACGGACATTCACGTCTACAAAGCCCCGTTGTACTGGAGTGTGTACGAATATTGCTGGAACCAGAGCAAGAACGGAGTGGCCAATGAGGATATGGACATCAGCCCGGACGAATGGGACAACATCATCGACTGGGTGGCACGCGACCTGAAGCCTTACGGATACGACATGATATGCACCGACGGATTCATTCCGATGATAGCCGACGATGAATCGGGATATATGACCCGTTATGGAAGCATGCCGCTGGAGGAGCTCATTGCCAGATGCAGGGCAAAGGGTCTGAAAGTGGGCGTCTACGACAACCCCTTGTGGCTGCACGGACCCGACGACACCCCGATACCGGGCACGGACGTGACCTTTGGCGATCTAAAATACAAGTCGGGCGATAAGATAGATAATTCCGGGCATGACGACACTTGGTTCAGCTGGGTGGTAGCTTCACATAAGGGCGCCAAGGAATACATTGACGGATTCTTCAAGCATTTTTCGGAAATGGGGGTGGAGTACATCCGCATGGATTTTTTGAGTTGGTATGAGAATGGCAAAGACCGTAATATGGGTACTGTAGGGCGTGGGTATGGACGCGAAAACTATCAACTGGCCTTGCAGTATATCTGCGAATCGGCACAAAAGTATGGTGTGTTTACTTCGTTGGTTATGCCCCATTTGTTCGACCATGCAGACTTGGAGAAACGTTACGGGAACATGGTGCGCATTGTGGCCGATACGGGCGATGGGGGATGGGGACATTTTTCTGCCAATGAGCGTGGAAAGATTTACGGTTCCTGGCCTGCCAGTATGAATATGTTCGACGGGTTTCTTCACTTCTCTGATGTGGCCGGACGAAACAATGTGATTCTTGACGGTGATTTTATCCGCCTGAACACCTTCGGCACGGACGAGGAGAAACAGTCGGTCATCTCGTTGCAACTGATGGCCGGAGGCCCCGTGACCGTGGCCGACCAGTATCACACGATAGGCGACAACCTCCGCTTCTACCAGAACAGCGAACTGCTGGCCTTGAACGCCGACCGCTTTGTCGGGAAGCCGCTTGCCGCCGACCGCTGGGACAGCCGAAGCCAGATATGGTACGGGCAACTCTCTGACGGCGATTGGGTGTTGGGGCTCTTCAACCGCGAAGACAGCAGGCAGAAACGTTCTGTGGAGTTTGCCGAGCTGGGCATCGAAGGCAGCATGGACGTGCGCGACTTATGGACACACACCGACGAAGGCGAAGCCTCGCGACTGGAAGTGGAGCTGCCTCCGCATGGTTGCAAAATAGTAAAACTGAGTAAGAAATAACGTATCTTGAGTAATCATTTTAAACCAAACAACATGAGACCTTTTTTCAAAACCATCTGCCTGGCCTTGTCAGCCTCTTTCATGGGCTTACTGGCACAGGCACAAGAAAGCACAGTACAGTCGGTCACGTCGCCCGACGGAAACCTGACCCTCCGTTTCGAACTGGCCGAAGGAGGAGCGCCCCGCTATTCGTTGCAATATAAAGGCAAGGATGTGGTCAAACCCAGCGGGATGGGCTTCCGGCTGAAGGACGGCACGGCCCTGGTAGATTATTTCAGGCTGGTGAAAGCATCCCAAAGCGAGAAAGACGAGACGTGGAAACCCGTGTGGGGCGAAGAGAACGAAATACGCGACCATCACAAAGAGCTGCTGGTGGAACTGGAGCAAACCTCTTCCAAGCGGCTGATGAACATCCGTTTCCGTGTATTCGACCACGCCTTGGGCTTCCGTTACGAGTTTCCGCAACAGCGTAACCTGAGCTACTTCGTCATTACCGACGAATGTACGCAGTTTGCCATGACCGGCGACCACACCGCCTGGTGGATTCCCGGTGACTATGACACGCAGGAGTATGACTACACACGCAGCCGCCTGAGCGAGATACGCGGCCTGATGACCGGGTCCATCACCGGCAACCTGTCGCAAACCAGCTTCTCGCCCACCGGCGTACAGACGGCCCTGATGCTGAAGAGCGACGACGGCCTGTACATCAACCTGCACGAAGCCGCTTTGGTGGACTATCCGTGTATGCACCTCGACCTGGACGACAAGAACTTTGTCTTTACCTCCTGGCTTACGCCTTATCCCAATGGCGACAAGGCTTATATGCAATCGGCCTGCCGCACGCCTTGGCGTACGGTCATTGTCAGCGACGACGCCCGCGACATCCTCGCTTCGCGCGTCACGCTGAACCTGAACGAGCCCTGCAAGCTGGAAGAAACATCCTGGATAAAGCCCTGCAAGTACATGGGCGTCTGGTGGGAAATGATTACCGGCAAAAGCGAGTGGAGCTACACTTACGATGCGCCCAACATCCATCTGGGCCAGACAGACTATACCAAACTGAAACCCCACGGACGCCATGGCGCCACAACCGAAAACGTGAAGCGGTACATTGATTTCGCGTCAAAACACGGCTTTGACGCCCTGTTGGTGGAAGGATGGAACATCGGTTGGGAAGACTGGTTTGGCAACGCCAAGGACGAAGTGTTCGACTTCGTGACGCCGTATCCTGATTTCGACCTGCCGGGCATCCGCGACTATGCCAAGCAGAAAGGCATCAAGATGATTATGCACCACGAGACGTCTTCTTCCATCCGCAACTACGAGCGCCGCATGGACGAGGCCTACCGCTTTATGAAAGAAAACGGCTACGATGCCGTGAAGAGCGGCTATGTGGGCAACATCATTCCTCCCGGACAGAACCACTACAACCAATGGCACGTCAACCACTACCTGTATGCCGTGAAGAAAGCGGCCGAATACAAAATTATGGTCAACGCCCACGAAGCCGTGCGTCCCACCGGCTTGTGTCGCACTTATCCTAACCTTATTGGCAACGAGTCGGCGCGCGGTTCAGAGTATCAGGCTTTCGGAGGCAGCAAGCCCGGCCACACGGCCATCCTGCCCTTCACACGACTGATAGGCGGCCCCATGGACTACACTCCCGGCCTGTTTGAAAACGACATAAAGAAGTACAACCCCAACAACTCTTCGTGGGTGAACACAACGTTGTGCAACCAGCTCTCACTGTACGTCAGCATGTCGAGCCCGTTGCAGATGGCAGCCGACCTACCCGAAACCTACGAACGATTTATGGATGCCTTCCAGTTCATCAAGGACGTGGAGGTGGATTGGGACCAGAGCTGGTATCTGGAGGCCGAACCGATGGAGTATGTCACCGTGGCGCGCAAGGCCAAAGGGAAAGACCTGTGGTTTGTGGGCGGCACCAACGGCGAGCAGCCCCGCACTTCAGTGGTCAGCCTGGACTTCCTGCCTGCGGGCAAGTACGAGGCCACCATCTACCAGGACGGCAAGGATGCCCATTATAAGGAGAACCCTCAAAGCTATGTTATTAGTACCAAGAAGGTGACTCCCAAAACCAAACTGAAAATCTGGACGGCGGCCGGTGGCGGATATGCCGTCAGCATTCGGCCGCTATAACCTTCGTTCCCTTTGGGGAGCAGCCGTCCTCGTTGCGGTCAAGGGCCTGTATTCCTCCTTGTCGGCGCGAGTGAAGGCAGACAGTTTGTGAGGCAGATTGTACGACTGGTTGTTTTCAGCCGGCCTGATATCCTTATTATACCGGATGGTTTGTGAAACATCTCTTTTTGTCTGAAAGCGGAAAGAATGTTTTTCAAGCCATTCGGTTGTTTTTATTATTCTTGTAGAGCGTAAGCGGCCGTTATAATATCAAAGCGGTTGATGTCGGTGTCTCTCTCACGGATAAGGTAGAACTGAACCCGGCCCCAGCCTGAACATCCTCATCAAGCTGATGTCGATGGTGGCCATTGTGATGGCCGGGCTGACCGTGGCGTGGAGTATTTTCTAAAAGCTACAGAACAGCGTCACCAGAAACGGGACGCTGAAGTCCACCACAAATCCGTGGAAGATGGACACCACGACCAGTTCTTGTCCTGCCGTCTGAGCGATGACCGGCAGGGTGGTGTCCATCGTGGTGGCGCCTCCGGCCGAGATGGGAGCCAGCCGTCCGAACCAACGCACCAGGAGCGGTGCACCCAGCAGCGTCACCAGCTCGCGGGCAATGTTGGCCAGGAGGGCGACGGTTCCCGTCTCGGCTCCTTTGTATTCGGTGATGAAGATGCTCGACAGGGAGTAGTAGCCGAAGCCCGAACCGACGGCGAGGCAGTCCGTCAGGCTGCGGTGCGACAGGAGCAGGCTGACGAGTGCCGTCCCTGCCAGCGTCCCGACGATGGTCGCGACGGGCAGGAAGACCAGTCGCGGATTGAGCGAACGGAAGTTCTTCAGCGTCTGCGGGTCGTTGCCCACGCTGACACCGACGCACGTCATCAGCGCGCAGAGGGCATAGAAACTGACGCGGCTGCCCACGTGTCCCGGCAGGAGCCCCGTGAGGCTGCACCCGACGCCCAGCACGAAGAACCCCACGATGACGAGACTTCCGCGGAGCGCGTGCAGCGTGCTGCCCTGCGTCGGACGGGTTCCGTCGGCCGCCGACGGTTTTCTCTTTTCCCCGCCCGTCAGTGTCCGCCACAGGAGCCAGGCCGCCGTCACGCTGCCCAGTGTTCCGCCCAGCGTCAGCACGAGGGCCTCCAGCCCGATGGTGTGCAGGCTGCGGATGATGGCTTCGTTGCCGCCCACCTCGACGCCCAGCAGGAAGAGCAGCGCCCAGATGAGCAGGGCGATGGCCGGATGGACGAAGCCCAGGCGGCGTTTGCGCAGCAGGAAACCCGCCGCCATCCCTGCGAACATGAGTCCGATGACTGTGAACATTTTTAATATCGTTTTTGAAAAACGGAGGCAAAGATACGGATTTCTGCCCGCTTCCGCTTATCTTTGCCGCCTGTAAATAGATGTAGGCTTATGTTACTTCCCTATTTGAATCCCGATTTGACCGAGGCCGGGTGCGACGAGGCCGGTCGCGGCTGTCTGGCGGGCGCCGTCTATGCCGCCGCCGTCGTCCTGCCGAAGGATTTCCGCAACGACCTGCTCAACGACTCCAAACAGCTGACCGAACGCCAGCGTTATGCCCTGCGCGAGGTCATTGAACGTGAGGCTTTGGCTTGGGCAGTGGATGTTGTCACCCCGCAGGAGATTGATGAAATCAACATCCTGAACGCCTCTTTCCTGGCCATGCACCGTGCCGTTGCCCAGCTGAAGATACGTCCCCAGCACCTGCTCATCGACGGCAACCGCTTCAAACCCTATCCCGACATCCCTCATACCACGGTAGTAAAGGGCGATGGCAAGTACCTCTCCATCGCTGCGGCATCGATTTTGGCCAAGACTTACCGTGACGACTACATGAACCGCCTGCACGAAGAGTACCCTTATTACGACTGGAATCACAACAAAGGTTATCCTACCAGGAAGCATCGCGTAGCTATTGCCGCCCGTGGTACCACACCTTATCACCGCTTGTCGTTCAATCTGTTGGGTGATGGGCAACTTTCTTTGAATTTCGATTGAAACATCAGAACCACTTGATACGCCTGAACCAAACAAACGTTCCCGCCGAGATTGCTGCCGAAAGCAGTACGATAAGCAGAAACGCATGGGGGAAGCTTTCTAAGTGGATGTCCACGTTCATGCCATAGAAGCTGGCGATGACGGTAGGTATCATCAGTGTGATGCTGAGGCTCGTCATGCGTTTCATGATGTCGTTCACGTTGTTCGAGATAATGGAGGCAAAGGCATCCATCGTGCCAGTGAGGATGTCACTGTAGATGTTCACCGTGTTGTAGGCTTGGCGCAGCTCGATGACGGCGTCGTCCAGCAGTTCCATGTCCAGCATGCCAGTGTTTTGGAAAATGTTCTTCAGACGGCCTATCAGTACCTCGTTGCCGCGGATAGAGGTGTCGAAGTAAACGAGCGTTTTCTGGAGCTTCATCAGGCGCAGCAGGTCTTCGTTGCGGATACTCTTTTCCAGTTCTTTTTCGGCGTTGGCCACTTCGTTGTTGATCTGCTTCAGGTACTTCAGGAACCATACGGCCGAGGAGTAGATGAGGCGCAGAATCAGTTCCAGCTTGTTGTTTACGCCGATGCCTTTGCGGCGCGTATGCTGAATGAAGTCCGGTAGCAGCTCCGTGCGGTGGTAGCAGACGGAGACGATGATGTCGTTGTTGGTGATGATGCCGATGGGCACGGTGATGAAGGGAATCTGCGGATTGCTGCTTTGCATGGGGATGCGCAGGATGGTGAGCAACCAGTTGCCTTCGGTTTCGGTACGCGGCCGTTCGTCGGCGTCGGCAATGTCTTCGAGGAAAGATTCGGGAACGTTCAGCTCGCGGGTGAGGAACTGGAAATCGTCGTGGTCGGGGCATTCTACGTTTACCCAGCAATTGGGTGCCCACAGAGGTTTCTCAACGAAACCGTTTTCGCTGTAGAGATACTTTCTCATCGGTAAAGGCCTCCTTTCTTTGGTTGCGTACGGAGGTTGGCGATGCAGAAAGTCTCCGTCCGCGGTTAGGGATTCATACTGTTGTTACACGTTCGTGGATTGGAATCGTCCATATCTGTTATTCTCATTTTTACTTTTGCGGCGCAAATATAGAAAATCGGAGGCATTTGTGGTGCCTCCGATTCTGTTTTTTAGGTTTTGTTTCGATTTTCGCGATGCTCCTTCTTGAGGAAACAGACTTATTGTTTGTCCTCAAAACGTCGTTTCAGGAAGTCGGCCAGGTTGTGGGCACCCACTTCCTCGGTAGAGATGCTGCCGTCCTTCTCCACCACTACGTAATGCGGAATGCCGTTGAACTGGAAGAGCTGGCGCATGTACTTGTATTCCGTGTCCGTCAGGCGGTAGCAGGCTTCGCCTTTCAGGTGCTTCTCCACATAGTCTGTATAGGATTTCTCGGGCGATTCGTTTTCGCTGGTGATGTAGATAAACTGGAATTCGGGATGGTTATGGTATTGCTTGCGCAGGTTGGCTGTGGCTTGTATGCCTCCCCGACAGGGACCGCAGGTGGTGGCCCAGAAGTCGACAAACAATACCTTGCCCGCATGAGGAGCGATGATGCGGCGGAAGATGTCGGTGGCTTTCCCCTCAGGCAGCTGATAGGATGCAGGTCGGGTTTCGGGACACAGCTTTTCCAGCAGATTGCGGGCCGTGGTTCGCAGGTAGGGATGGGTAAGGGTCTTCTCCACCCGGCTGAGGAAGATTTCGGCATCCTGTCGCCGCTTCAATACATTGGACAGCGTAGAACGCAGGTTACGCACACAGGCTACCTGCCAGAGCAAGGGCGAGGGCGTGGCGCACAGGCTGTTGATGATACTGTCTTTTTTCTCATAGAATCTCAGTTGAAGTTGCAACATCCTTTCGTCGCTGGACAGAGCCTGGAAAGCTTCATCGTTCTGCATGTTTTTCTGATCCTGATAGGCTGTGGAAAGGGGACTCATGAACTCAAAGCGGTTGATGAAGATTCCAATAGACAAATCTGCCAATGCCGACGGTTCATCCAAAGGTATCTCTTTCAGGAAATGGTAGTACGAAGCGTCGGGCTGTACCTTCAGTGCTTGGTTGGTGCTGTCTTGCTGTGCATAAAAACTGCGCATCAATTGAAAATCGAGGAAATACCTTCCTTTTTGGAGGTTCATGTGGTTGCGTATCAGCGATGCGGCTTTTTGCGAAGGGGCATAGAGGCGGCAGAGCGAGTCGGCCTGCTGTTGCCATTGGGCCACAACGGGTTTCAGTTGTTCTTGGAATTGGGCAGGCGTCAGTGTCTTTTGCGCCTTGTCCTGTTTGGCGTATGGATACTCAAAATACTTGCTCAGCGTAGTGGCGAGGTAAGATAGGTCGGCTCTTCTTCCCATATGGGCTGTATGAGGGAGCGGATAGCTGTTGTCGCGTGCCCGGCTGCGTGCCATGAGGTCTTCCCAGTTCAGGTAGAGGGTGACGGTGTCGCCCGGCTCGGCATAGTAGGGTATCCAGTTGTTGTTGAGCAACAGGTTGTGGCAGATGGGATGTTGCAGGACAAACTTACACTGAAAGCTACCATCGGGTTTGATGGGAACAACCACGGGATATTCCTGACCGATGATATTGTCTTCCAGATACAGGATGCCGCTGTCGAAGCCCAGCCTCGGGTCGTAGCCATCCAGGTAGCCTTGTAGGTAGACGCTGTCGCTGCGGAAGAAGTCGTCGCCGTAGCCGTTGTCGGCTTCCACGGCAGGTGTGTCGGGGCGGGTGCGGATGTAGCGTTGCGGCTCGCCGCCGTCAAGGGCAATGAGGCAGGAACCGTCCTTGCGGGGTGTCAGCTGCAGCGTTACGGAAGAACCGTCGGCGCGGCTTTGTGCAGCCAGTATCAGCCGTTTGCCTTTCTTGCGGCATTCCTTCAGGTCGTACAGACGGTTGTTTGCGATGACGAGGGAGTCGTAGATGCCATACGCCCATCGGCCTTGTGTGTCGTCGGCAAACCAGTTGCCTTCCACCGACTTCAAGGGCTGCTTATCCTTGGGGACGGGGACGAGCGAGATGTCGTAGGTGTTGCTTTCCGTGCTGTTGGGGGCGATGAGGTGGATGGTCTGTACATCCGCCGGCAGCGGCTCGAATAGCAGGACAAAATCCGTCGTGCCCGAGTCGGGCATGACGATTTTTTCTTTCAGCTGGATGCCTTCGGCTCCCGTTTGTGCGTAGCGTTTGCCGGTGGCGGCATCTTCCAGATAGCTGTCGCCGTCTTCCATAATCCACCAGTGCGGGCGGAAAATGGCGTGGATATAGACTTTGGTACACTCGGGCGTCCGTTCGATGCGGGTGATGTTGCGGATGCTGCCATTGCGGGCCTTGAACGTGGGGTTCTCGATGGTTTGTGCCGTTAGCAGGAGTCCCGACAAAAGAAACAAAAGACTGCAAAAGATTTTTTTCATTGGATTCATGGTGATATCAGTATTGGTTATATCTACTTAAGTTTCGTACAAAGGTAAAAAAAAGGCAGATAGATGAAAAATCTCATGTAGGAAAATGATGTGAAGATTGATATTTCTTTTGTTCTTCGTGCAGGAAAGAGGCCGTAGCATCGGATGCTGCGGGGTAAAACTTACTGAGAGGGTGCGGATAAGATAAGAGTAGCGAAAGCAGGTTTCTTTGCCAACTTAACATAGATTAATCCCTCAGATACGCATCTTTTTTTGTAACTTTGCGGGCGAAAAGAAATAAGACAGATTCAAACTTTAAATACTTTAAGCATTATGGCAAAGAAAGCTCTTTTAATGATTCTCGATGGTTGGGGTTGTGGCGACCATCAGAAGGACGACGTGATCTTCAACACTCCCACGCCTTACTGGGACAGTCTGCTGGCCAACTATCCGCACTCACAGCTCCAGGCGAGCGGCGAGAACGTAGGTTTGCCCGACGGTCAGATGGGTAACTCTGAAGTAGGTCACCTGAACATCGGTGCGGGCCGTATCGTTTATCAGGACCTTGTGAAGATCAACCGCGCTTGTGCCGATGGAAGTATCCTGAAGAATAAGGAAATCATCTCTGCCTTCTCTTATGCGAAGGAGAATGGCAAGCACATCCACTTCATGGGTCTGACTTCGAACGGCGGCGTTCACTCTTCGTTCGACCACCTGTTCAAGCTCTGTGACATCGCCAAGGAATATGGCCTGCAGGATACGACGTTCATCCACTGCTTCATGGACGGCCGTGATACCGACCCGAAGAGTGGTAAGGGCTTCATCGAACAGCTGACTGCCCATTGTGCACAGTCGGCCGGCCGCATTGCCAGCATCGTGGGCCGTTTCTATGCTATGGACCGCGACAAACGTTGGGAGCGTGTGAAACAGGCATACGACCTGCTTGTCAACGGACAGGGTCGCGTGGCTACCGACATGGTACAGGCCATGCAGGAGTCGTATGACGACGGCGTGACGGACGAGTTCATCAAACCCATCGTAAATGGCGCTTTCGACGGCACCATCAAGGAAGGCGATGTAGTGATCTTCTTCAACTACCGCAACGACCGTGCTAAGGAGTTGACCATCGTACTGACCCAGCAGGATATGCCGGAGCAGGGCATGCACACCATCCCTGGTCTGCAATACTACTGCATGACGCCGTACGACGCTTCGTTCACAGGCGTGCACATTCTCTTCGACAAGGAGAACGTACAGAACACACTGGGCGAATACTTGGCCAACAACGGCAAGACGCAGCTGCACATCGCCGAGACAGAGAAGTATGCACACGTAACCTTCTTCTTCAACGGTGGCCGCGAAACTCCGTATGCCAACGAAGACCGCATCCTCGTTCCTTCTCCGAAAGTTGCTACGTACGACCTGAAGCCTGAGATGAGCGCCTACGAAGTGAAGGACAAGCTGGTTGAGGCTATCGGCACCCAGAAGTACGACTTCATCGTGGTGAACTACGCCAACGGCGACATGGTGGGCCACACGGGTATCTACGAGGCTATCGAGAAGGCCGTTGTAGCCATCGACAACTGCGTGAAGGATACCGTTGAGGCTGCCAAGGCCAACGGTTACGAGGTGATCATCATCGCCGACCACGGTAATGCCGACCATGCTCTGAACGCCGACGGTACGCCCAACACCGCTCACTCGCTGAACCCTGTGCCCTTCGTTTACGTGACGGACAACAAGGATGCCAAGGTAGAGAACGGTGTGCTGGCCGACGTAGCTCCGTCCATCCTCCACATCCTCGGCATGCCTCAGCCTGCTGAGATGACCGGTAAGGACCTGATTAAGTAATTATTCGGAAGAATATAAATGAATAGAGGGCAGGCAGAAGGTGCTGATGAAAAGATTCCTTCTGTCTGCCTTTGTATTTTTAAGGAATGTCTTCCTTCACGAGGGGCACTGCTTACTCCGTTTGTACTGTCAGTTTAAAGCCTTTGTACTGTCAGTTTACTCCGTTTAAACTATCAGTTTAGTATGTTTAAACTGCCAGTTTATCAGCATTAAACTGAGAGTTTATTTTTCTTAAACCAAAATAAACTGATATATAATTGATTCATAACGGTTTATGCAAGTGCCCGATTGTGAGGAAAGTCTTTGATAAAAGAACGGTAATTTATGATACAGATAGACGATGTAGTGGTAAGTCTCGACGTGTTGCGCGAGAAGTTTCTGTGCGACCTGTCTGCCTGCAAGGGTGAGTGTTGCATCGAGGGAGATGCCGGAGCGCCGGTCGAGCTGGACGAGGTGGAGAAGCTCGAAGAAGTGCTTCCCGTGATATGGGACGACCTCAGCCCCGAAGCGCGGGCCGTCATCGACCGTCAGGGGGTGGTATACACCGACTGCGAAGGCGACCTGGTGACGTCCATTGTCAACAACAAGGATTGCGTCTTCACCTGCTACGATGACAAGGGGTGCTGCTATTGTGCCATCGAGAAAGCCTTCCGCGAAGGCAAGACCGACTTCTACAAGCCCGTTTCCTGTCACCTCTATCCCATCCGCGTGGGCGACTACGGTCCCTATAAGGCGGTGAACTACCACCGTTGGGACGTCTGCAAGGCCGCCGTCCTGCTGGGACGCAAGGAGAATGTACCTGTCTATAAGTTCCTGCGCGAACCCCTTGTCCGCAAGTTCGGCGAGGCGTGGTACTGCGAGCTGGAGCTTGCGGCGGAGGAGCTGGAGAAGCAGGGGATGTTATAATTAAGTCAATATAGAATGATGGATAGTCTGTTTGTCTGGTTCTTCGCAGCCCTTTTTGTTCTTCTGGGCCTGCTTGTGCGCAAGTATCCCAAGCTGATAGCCGGGTATAACACGATGTCGCCCGAACGGCAGAAGCAGGTCGATGTCAAGGGACTGACGGCTTTCATGTGCCGGACGTTTTGTATCATCGGGCTGCTTGTAGTCCTTGTTTATTACCTGCTGTTGTGGGACGGGATAGCCGAAATGGCGGCCAGGCTGGTCAGCATAATCGCGGTGCCCGTTGTCGGCTCGGTGGTGATGGTAGCCGGTGCCCAGCGTTATGACCACGGGCGATGAGGCGTGGTAAATGTTCGCGCCTCATTCCGCGTCGATATACATCTCTTCCAAATTTAGCGTCACGTGGCGGAATCGCTCCAGCAGTCCTAATCCGATAATGCCGTCTATATCGCCGATGCCAAACATTTCTCCAACGGGCTGGCCTGTGTGCAGGTCGAGGCCCGTGCTGGCGTGTACGTCTTCAATGGTCGCTTCACCTCGCCCGATGCGGTAGGTGAAGCTTGGCAGTCGGTAGGTCTTCTGCCTGCTCACGCCACCGATGCCCGCCATGCGGATCGAGTCGGGTTGGCCCTGTGCCTCCACCTGCGCACGGTGGGTGGCATACCAGCGGGCGGTCAGATCGCTACCATAAGAACCCGTGTCGAGATGCATGTACATCGGGTGCCCCTCGTCGTCGCGGCTCTCCACGCGCAAGCCTTCGCTATCCGTGCGCAGCAGGTTGCTGCTGTTCAGCGGATTGGGTGTCGGCGTGGCGGGAATCACCAGTTCGCGGTGTTCAAAATCAAACTGCACTTCTTTCATGCTCAGCATAATGGGGAGGCCGATGACGGGCTGGAGCATCCCTCCGACGCTGTCGGCTTCGGCATCGCCCGTTCGCGTGTCTACAATCAAGAAAGGAACGTTCTGCCACGCCATCGGGCCGATGCGCAGCGTGTCGGCCAAGGCGATGCGTCCCTGTTGCGTGCCGATGCCCTGCATGTCGATGGTGATTTCAGTCTGTCGCAGGCCACATGCCTTGGCTTGGCTGCTGCTGATGATATTCATGCCAGCACCGGTGTCGAACACTACCGGTTCGTTCGTCCCGTTGATACGTGCATCCAACATCAGGAAGTGACCGCTCTTCTTGTATCCTTTGTGCATGTCGTCGTTGAATGTAAAGGGAATGTGATATTCACCTGCCGGGTGGAGTTGGCGACAGAGAGGTGATTCATGGGCATACATCGCGTAGACGTCGGCCGCCTTGCGGATGGCGGCGATGGTGGCGGTATCTACGCCCTGTGCCTGTAGCTGTTCGGCGAGGCTCTGCATCAGGGCTGCGGCTTCCTCGTAGCGGCCGCAGCGCGTTAGATTGGTGGCCATCAGCGAGACCATGTGCACGGAGTTTTGTCCGCCCATTTCCGCCTGGTGATCGTTCAGTAGTGTGCCGATGGCGACGCAAGCCGAGTCGGGGCGGTTGAAGTAGTGGGCCGTCATGGCCGTTCCCATCCGATAGAGCAGGGGACTGACGGAGTCGCGGGGTGTCACCTCCATCGTGCGTTTCAATTCGAACCAGTTGCTTTCGTTGATGAGGGTACCGATGCGCGTGTCGGCGGTTTGTGCGAGGGCTGTCTGCGCGGTGGCGAGGCAGATTGCCAATAATAACTTCTTCATGGGTTTTCCGTTTTTGCTTTTCGGGCTTAAAGATGGAGTTTTTGTCGGAACGCGCCAAGAAAACAGTCTTATTAAGTCTTAACTCCGATGGAAAAGAAGAGCGCCAGAGCGGAAGCGTGTCCCGTCCGGCGCATTTGTTCTTTCTTGCCGTATTCTGCCTTAATAGTAGACATTGACGGAAAGGTAAAGGAACTCCGTACTGTTCTTATCCGTTTCGAAGTAGACTTTATCCTCGCGTGCCAGCCATCCGATGGCGGCGTTCAGGTCTCTGTCCGTCAGTCCAGAGGCTTTTTTCAGGTCTTCGTAGCTCCAACGCTTCCCATTGTTCAGCAGTTTCCAGACGATGCCGGCGTTGTTTCCGATAGTGTATTTATCCATAAAATTAACCGATATAATAGTTCAATTCAATATAGATTACGTTTCTTCTTCCGACTTTTGTTTCGTCGATGGTCAGTTTTCCTTCGCGCGCCAGCCATCCGATAGCGGTATTGATATCTCTGTCCGACAGTCCTGTTTCTTTCTTGATTTCTTGGTAGTCCCATTTTCTGCTTTCGCTTTGGAGTAGTCTCCAGATAATTCCTGCATTTTCGCCGATACTTTGTACGTTCATGAGCTAAAATTTAAAATGTTTTTATCCTACTTATCACAAACCGTTCGGGGCAGCAATGTGTTACCCTCGCGGGAGGTCGGGTTGGTTTTCGAAGCGCCGTATTTTCTGTTTTTTTTGTTACAGAAGGCTCCCTTCTGCTACCAATTTGTGGCAAAATTAGACTTTTTAAATTATAAAACAACTTTTCCGTAACTTTTTTTCTTGTGCTTTTATCTTGTATGTCGCTTTTGCCGCTTTTTTTGTTCAATTAGACTGAAAGTTTTTCAGGAATGTTACGGCTATTCATGATATCGACAGTTCTTATTCGTTTTTATGGTCAGATAAAAGAAAAGTCCCGACCACAGGATTATCCTGTTCTGCCGGGACTGCCTCGTTGTAAGATGTGAGGTTGGTTAATTAATGATGGTTAGATAAATATTAATAAGAGATTGACTGTGGGCATTAACCATCTTGACTACCTACAGTGATCTGTTTTCTTTATGCGTCGATGTTGGCGTAAGTAGCGTTCTTTTCGATGAACTCGCGGCGTGGTCCTACGTCTTCGCCCATTAGCATGGAGAAAATGTAGTCGGCTTCAGCTGCGTTTTCGATGTTCACTTGCTTCAACATACGGTTCTCGGGGTTCATGGTTGTCTCCCACAGCTGTTCGGGATTCATTTCACCCAAACCTTTGTAGCGTTGTGTGTGGATGGCGTTTTCCGAACCGCCGCCGTAAGTATCGATGAAGCGTTGGCGTTGCTGGTCGGTCCAGCAGTATTCCTTTACCTTACCCTTTGTGCAGAGGTAGAGCGGGGGAGTAGCGATGTACAGGTAGCCTTGCTGGATAACTTGTGGGAAGTAACGGAAGAACAGCGTCATGATCAGCGTGTCGATGTGAGATCCATCGACATCGGCATCGGTCATGATAATCACCTTCTTGTAGCGCAGCTTGTCGATGTTGGCTTCCTTACTGTCTTCGCCGTTCAGGCCGAAGCGAATACCCAATGCCTGAATGATGTTGTTCACTTCATCGCTTTCGAAGGCTTTGTGCCACATGGCTTTCTCCACGTTCAGGATTTTACCGCGTAGGGGCAGGATGGCCTGGTATTGGCGATTACGTCCTTGTTTGGCCGAGCCGCCTGCCGAGTCACCCTCGACGAGGAACAATTCGCATTCGTCGGGATCCTTGCTGGAGCAGTCGGCCAGTTTGCCAGGCATACCTCCGCCACTCATAGGCGATTTGCGTTGTACGGACTCACGAGCCTTGCGGGCTGCTACACGGGCAGTTGCGGCAAGTATCACTTTGTCGACAATCAGTTTGGCTTCTTTCGGATGTTCTTCCAGGTAATAGGTCAGAGCTTCGCCAACTGCCTGATTGACGGCGCCGCTCACTTCGCTGTTGCCCAGCTTCGTCTTGGTCTGTCCTTCAAACTGAGGTTCGGCTACTTTGACGGAGATGACGGCGATGAGTCCTTCACGGAAGTCTTCTCCTGAGATTTCTACTTTGGCTTTCTCCAACTGCTTGGCGCAGGTCTCTTCGCCGTATTTCTTCAGTACGCGGGTCAGGGCGGCGCGGAAGCCGGCTTCGTGCGTACCACCTTCCTTCGTGTTGATGTTGTTCACGTAGGAGTGCAGGTTTTCACGATAGCCTGTGTTATACATGATGGCGCACTCGATGGGTACACCTGCCTTTTCAGTATTCAGGTAGATGACGTCATCGAAGAGCGGTGTGTTGTTGCTGTTCAGGTAGCGGACAAATTCCTTTACACCTTCTACGGAGTGGAATACTTCCTTTACGTATTCACCATTTTCGTCCTGTTGACGGCGGTCGGTCAGGGTAATGCGGATACCGGCGTTCAGATATGCCAACTCACGCAGGCGGGCCTGCAGGGTGCTATACTTATATTCGGTCGTGGTGAAAATGCTTCCATCAGGCCAGAAAGTCTGCTTTGTGCCTGTAAAGCCAGGTTCGCAGGTGCCTACTTCCTTGACGGCGTAGAGCGGTTTGCCGCATTCGTATTCCTGCTGATAGATTTTTCCGTTGCGGAATACTTGGGTCGTCATGTGCGTGGAAAGTGCGTTGACACACGATACGCCGACACCATGCAAACCGCCTGATACTTTGTAGGAGCCTTTGTCGAACTTTCCACCAGCATGGAGTACGGTCATTACGACCTCCAGTGCCGACTTCTTTTCTTTTTCGTGCAGGTCAACGGGGATACCGCGGCCGTTATCTTGTACAGTAATGGAGTTGTCTTCGTTGATGGTCACTTCGATGTGGTCGCAGTAGCCGGCCATCGCTTCGTCGATGGAGTTGTCCACCACTTCGTAGACCAGGTGGTGCAAACCGTTTTCGCTGATGTCGCCAATGTACATGGCGGGGCGTTTTCTTACCGCTTCCAATCCTTCCAGCACTTGGATGTTGCTGGCCGAATAATTGTTTTCACCGTTTATTTTTTCTGCTTCAGTCATAAATTTGTGCTTATTGTAATAACTGAGCAAAAATAGTGAAAATCTTTGGATTATGCCACTGAGGTGAGGAGTTTTTTCTGCCTTTACGGCTTTTTAGCATCCTTGTTTTGGGGATGTCTATAAACAAGAAAAGGTCGGACTTTTGTCCAACCTTCTTGTTATACGTTACTTAACTTTACGCTCTTTATTACGCAAGCTTGTTGATGTGCAGAGCCAATTTAGACTTCAAGTTATTGGCTTTGTTCTTATGAATAACGTTAGTCTTAGCCAACTTATCCAGCAACTTAACCAATCCAGGATACATAGATACTGCTGCAGCCTTGTCAGTAGTAGCACGAAGTTTGCGAACAGCATTTCTCATGGTCTTGCCATAATATCTGTTGTGAAGTCTTCTTTTCTCTTCTTGTCTGATTCTTTTCAGTGATGATTTGTGATTTGCCATCTCGACTAATCTTTTTAATTCGTTTATCTTTTTATTTTAGTAGCCCGTGGGGGAATCGAACCCCCCTTTCAAGAATGAAAATCTTGCGTCCTAACCGATAGACGAACGGGCCATCCTTTTGTTGAGCGTTTCCGCTCGCAAGCGCTTTATCTCTCGTTTGCGGATGCAAAGGTAGGAACTATTTTTGAATTGGCAAAATGTTCCTACTATTTTTTTTTGAACTTAATATTGGAATTTCTTTTAAAGATGAATGCTAGCGTCTGGTATACAGTGGTTTAAGTGAAATGAAAAAATGTCGTGCGGACCGTGATTTTTTTTAGAAAGAAAGAGGAGGACGCTATTATATCTTCATTTATCGCTTCTTTTTTTGTAGATTTGTAGGCGGATTTATGATACAAACGGACGAGATATGTTGCAAAAGACAGAAGGAATCGTGCTTCGCACAGTGAAATATAAGGATACAGCTTTTATTGCTGACGTCTATACGGACGTAGCAGGGCGGGTGTCTTTTATGGTGCCGTTGCCTCGTTCGCGTAAGGCGTCGGTCAAGTCTGTTTTGTTTCAACCTTTGTCATTGGTCGAGCTGGAGGCGGATTTTCGTCCTAACACTTCTATATATAAGATAAAAGAGGCTAAGTCATGGCATCCATTTATTTCCTTGCCATACGATCCTTATAAATCGGCTATTGCTTTGTTTCTTTCGGAGTTTTTGTGTCGTGCTGTTCGTGTGGAGGCTGATAATCGAGCTCTTTTCTCTTATTTAAGGCATTCTATCGTGTGGCTGGACGAGTGTCGCACGGGCTTTGCAAACTTTCATCTGGTTTTTCTTATGCGCCTTTCTCGCTTCTTGGGACTTTATCCAAATCTTGAGGGCTATTCAAAAGGATGTTATTTCGATTTGGTGAATGCCTGTTTTACGTCGCTTCGTCCTTCGGGGCATTCTCATTACATCGGGCCGATTGAGGCGGCACGTCTTCTTACGTTGATGCGGATGAACTACGACACGATGCACCTTTTTGCCATGAGCCGTGTGGAGCGGATGCGTTGTCTGACGGTCATCGAGCAATATTATCGTTTGCACCTGCCCGACTTTCCAGAGCTGAAATCTTTGGATGTTCTGAAAGAACTTTTCGACTGATAGTGTTAAGCTTTGAGGAAAGCATCGTTTTCTTTCGATGAAAACGGCGTTTTTCGAGGAAGAAAGCATTGTTTTCTTTGAAAGGCATCTGGCATAGATAAAAAAAAGTCCGCCGTCTTCGTCCGAAGTTAAGGGATTCGGAAAAGAAGACGGCGGAAGTCTTTTGTGTGTGAATCTGTGTTGTTAATCCTCTAACTTGTAGACTTCACTTCCTGCCAATAAGAAACATCCTACGCCAAAGTCTTCAAAATCGGGGACTTTGTCGTAAGTGACAGGTTGGCTGTCTTTGGGCTCTTTGCCTGTTCCTTGTACGTAACCTAGGCAGCCATTGGGATGGACGGCCTCTTTGACCATAGCATTCCATGCCTTCAGCAGGATGGGGAGGTATTCTTTCTTGTCCAAGAGCCCGTTACGTACACCCCAAGCCATGCCGTAGACGAAGAGAGCTGTACCAGATGTCTCTTTCCCGCCGAAGTTCGATTCGTCGTGGAGGCTGACATTCCAAAAGCCGTCTTTGCGTTGACAGTCTTTGAGGGCCTTGCTCATGGTCAGGAAATCATTTATATAGTTTGTGCGGTGTTGTTCGTTTGCAGGTATTTCGTCCAGTACTCTGACGAGTGCGGCGTATACCCATCCGTTGCCTCTGCTCCAATAGCAATTCTTTCCGTTAGGTTCCTTGTAGGGAGGATCGAAGTCTTGGTCTCTCCACCACAGGCCTTCTTTTTCATTGTACATACCATTTTCTCCATGTACATTTCTTGTATATTCGTACATGTCCCACATCTTGTCGAAGTATTTTTGTTCGCCTGTCAGTCGTCCCAGTTTGGCGAAAACAGGCATACCCATCTGGATAGCGTCTATCCACCACCAGTCGTTCACTTGAGGGGTGTTGACCAGCATGTCAATGTTAGCCTTTGCTTTGCGTATCTTTTCAGGGTTGGGGCAGATATTATATAAATCAATGTATGTTTGACTTGCGCAATAATCGTCAGCGTTGCGTGTGATGGTGCCATTTCTGAATCCCCATTCGTGATATTCAGACCAGTCGTTGGCGTATTTATAATAGTCGTCCCTCGGGTAGATGGAATAAAGGGCCATCAGTCCTTCATAATAAACGCCTCTTGTCCAGATGTTGCTGGGGCGGATGACCTTGTTCACATAGGACGGAGTCCGATAATCGCTGTACTTCTTCATGAAGTAGTCGTTGACTTTAACAATAGTCTTCAACGTTTCTTTTCGGTCAGGCATTTCCTGTGCGGAGATGATGCTGAAGCTGAAAAGTCCGATGAGCAGGGCTGCTATTTTTTTTGTTTTCATGTTTAAATAGATTTTTGTCACAAAAGTAGCCGCCAGGATTTTGTTTTACAATGGAGATTTGTACAGTTTCCATGAATTTTATACAATGAGGTTTTAAGTGGTGATTTTTTTCTCGCAATTGAATGATTTTGTCCATTTTTGAGAAAGTATGTCATAATGTGGTCGGTTAAATGGAAGTGCTTTTTTGATAGTTTTTTTAAGATAAATGGATTTAAGAGGCGGTGTATTGTTGAGTTTTCGGCATAATTAAAATGATTTTATGAATAATTGTTTTGATTTTACATTCTTTTATAGCATATCTGAGAGACATGTGTACATGCGATTGTACAATTTTCCATTTTCCGATATATGAAACTTATCATATATTTGCCGACGTCTTCATAGCTGTCTCTTATACACATCTCCGAG
>ENA-OZWA01000036-OZWA01000036.1-human-gut-metagenome-genome-assembly--contig:-NODE-36-length-36276-cov-6.171337_pt1 | contig 36276 bp, 38 predicted proteins | sample MGYA00243448_ERZ654051 | MGnify/ENA primary metagenome ERZ654051 (study PRJEB26926, sample SAMN06164908) | human gut metagenome | biome: ENVO:00009003; feature: ENVO:2100002; material: ENVO:00002003... | reverse complement strand
TTGAGCGAACAGGAAGTAAACTACCTGCGCATGGGCTCTTTTGAGTAATTATATAATATAGGTTTAACACAAATTTATGGAAAAGATTAGTAGAACAAAGATTGTTGACGTATTGAAGCGTGAAGATTTCGGCGCTATGGTCAACGTGAAAGGCTGGGTTCGTACCCGCAGAGGTAGCAAACAGGTAAACTTCATCGCGCTGAACGACGGTTCTACAATAAATAATGTACAGATCGTTGTCGATCTGGAAAACTTTGACGAGGCCCTATTGAAGGATATCACGACGGGAGCTTGTTTGAGCGTGAACGGTGTGTTGACTGAATCTGTCGGTGCTGGTCAGAAAGCAGAAATTCAGGCTCGTGAAATAGAAGTACTGGGTACATGTGACAATACTTATCCGTTGCAGAAGAAAGGACACTCTATGGAGTTCTTGCGTGAGATTGCTCACTTGCGTCCTCGTACCAATACCTTCGGTGCCGTATTTCGTATTCGTCACAATATGGCTATCGCTATTCATACTTTCTTCCATCAGAAAGGTTTCTTCTACTTCCACACGCCTATTATTACGGCGTCGGATTGCGAGGGTGCCGGTCAGATGTTCCAGGTGACAACCAAAAACCTTTATGACCTGAAGAAGGATGAGAATGGTTCCATTATTTACGACGATGACTTCTTCGGCAAGCAGGCCAGTCTGACTGTTTCTGGTCAGCTGGAGGGTGAACTTGCTGCAACGGCATTGGGAGCGATTTATACATTCGGTCCTACCTTCCGTGCAGAAAACTCTAATACTCCGCGCCATTTGGCTGAGTTCTGGATGGTAGAGCCAGAAGTTGCCTTTGCTGATCTGTCCGAGCTGATGGATTTGGAAGAAGAATTCATTAAGTTCTGTGTGAAATGGGCGCTTGACAATTGTGCCGATGACTTGGAGTTCCTGAACAAGATGGTGGACAAAGGCTTGATAGAACGTTTGCAGAAGGTTGTAAACACGGAATTTGTTCGTCTGCCTTATACGGAAGGTATTAAGATCCTGGAAGAGGCCGTTGCTAAAGGACACAAGTTTGAATTCCCTGTTTACTGGGGTTGTGACTTGGCCAGCGAGCATGAACGTTATCTGGTTGAAGAGCATTTCCAGAAGCCGGTCATCATGATAGACTATCCGAAGGAAATCAAGGCTTTCTATATGAAGCAGAATGAGGATGGCAAAACTGTACAGGGTACAGATGTATTGTTCCCTCAGATTGGCGAAATTATTGGTGGAAGTGTACGTGAAGAGAATTATGATAAACTGATGGCTCGTATCACTGAACTTCACATCCCGATGAAGGATATGTGGTGGTATCTGGATACTCGTAAGTATGGTACATGTCCGCATGCAGGTTTTGGCTTAGGCTTTGAACGCCTATTGCTGTTCGTGACGGGTATGGCAAATATTCGCGATGTTATCCCCTTCCCACGTACGCCGCGTAATGCAGAGTTCTGATGTGGATAAGGATATCTGAGTAAAGCTTAATTTAATATCGATTTTTCCCCGATTGGAGAAATATTTTTCTTCAGTTGGGGAAAAATATTTTGGTAAGTACGTTGCTTTTTCAATCTGACTCTCAGACAAAAAAAAGATTAAATCGTTTGTCAGTTAGCAGAAAAACCGTACCTTTGCAAGCCGATTATTATCTAATAAGGATAAGCAATTAATTCATAGCGAGTTAATCGACCTTTGTCCGGGGCGGTTAGCTAGTGGTGAAGAAAAAACAATTAGTAGTAACATTTTAAAAAAACATTTAAGAGTGGATACTTTAAGTTACAAGACCATTTCTGCAAACAAAGCTACGGTGACGAAAGAATGGGTCATCGTTGACGCTACAGACCAGGTTTTGGGTCGTCTGGGCGCTAAAGTTGCGAAACTGTTGAGAGGAAAGTATAAACCCAACTTTACCCCTCACGTAGATTGTGGCGATAATGTAATCATTATCAATGCCGACAAAGTGAAAATGACTGGCAATAAGTGGACTGACAAGATTTATCTGTCCTATACCGGTTATCCCGGTGGCCAGAGAGAGATGACTCCTGCCCGTCTGCAGGCTAAACCGAATGGTGAGGATAAACTGCTGAGAAAGGTAGTGAAGGGCATGCTCCCCAAGAATAAACTGGGCGCAAAATTGCTGGGTAATATGTATGTATACGCCGGCAGCGAACACAAACATGCTGCTCAGAACCCGAAAATGATTGATATTAACGCACTTAAATAAGAGATGATGGAAGTAGTAAATGCATTAGGCAGACGTAAAAGTGCAATTGCACGTATTTTCGTAAGCGAAGGTACTGGAAAGATTACCATTAACAAGAGAGACCTTGCTGTGTATTTCCCTTCAAGCATTCTCCAGTACGTGGTTAAGCAGCCGCTGAACAAGCTTGGCGTAGCTGAAAAGTATGACATTAAAGTTAACCTTTGCGGTGGTGGTTTCACTGGTCAGTCTCAGGCTTTGCGTCTGGCTATCGCCCGTGCACTGGTAAAAATCAATCCTGAAGATAAGGCTGCTCTGCGTGCCGAAGGCTTCATGACTCGTGACCCGCGTGCTGTTGAACGTAAGAAACCGGGTCGTCCCAAAGCACGTCGTAGATTCCAGTTCAGTAAACGTTAAGAGTTGCAGATTGGTTGGGGCGGACAAGTTGCATGAATTTCAACTTTCAACTCTCAACTCTCAACTGAAAAAGCGTTTAGCATCTAAACTACCGGGACTCTCGTTCTTGTGGACAAGGCTACCCGGCGGTTGGTTTAGAAAAACAAAAAAGAAAGTAAACGATTTAAGATTAAAAAGACAATGTCAAGAACAAATTTTGATACATTATTGGAGGCCGGTTGCCACTTCGGTCACCTGAAAAGAAAGTGGAACCCTGCAATGGCTCCCTATATCTTCATGGAGCGCAATGGTATTCATATCATTGACCTCAACAAGACGGTTGCTAAAATTGACGAAGCTGCAGAAGCTTTGAAGCAAATCGCTAAATCAGGAAAGAAAGTCCTGTTTGTTGCTACTAAGAAACAAGCTAAGCAGGTGGTTGCTGACAAGGCAGCCTCTGTAAACATGCCTTATGTAATCGAGCGCTGGCCGGGTGGTATGTTGACCAACTTCCCGACTATTCGTAAGGCCGTTAAGAAGATGGCTACTATTGATAAGCTGACTAATGACGGTACTTATGCAAATCTCTCTAAGAGAGAAATCCTTCAGATTTCTCGTCAGCGTGCTAAGTTGGACAAAACTTTGGGCTCTATCGCTGACCTGACTCGTCTGCCGTCTGCATTGTTTGTTGTAGACGTTATGAAGGAAAATATTGCAGTTCGCGAGGCTAACCGTTTGGGTATTCCTGTATTCGGTATTGTTGATACGAACTCTGATCCTACTAATGTAGATTTCGTAATTCCGGCTAATGATGACGCTACCAAGTCTGTAGAAGTGATTTTGGATGCTTGCTGTGCTGCTATGCAGGAAGGTCTGGAAGAGCGTAAGGCTGAAAAGATCGACATGGAAGCTGCCGGTGAAGCTCCTGCCAATAAGGGTAAGAAGAAAGTTACCAAGGCTCGTCTGGACAAGTCGGACGAAGAAGCTATCAATGCTTCTAAGGCTGCCGCCTTCATGAAAGAAGACGAAGAAGCTTAAAATATATTCTTGAGAGTTGAGAATTGAAAGTTGAGAGTTACTTTAAACGGCAATTCTCAATTCTCTGTTCTCAGCTCTCAAATGCTTTATATAGAAGAGTAGTATTATTAACTTAATTAAAAGATAAAGAGATTATGGCTGTAACAATGGCTGATATAACCAAGCTCCGTAAAATGACCGGTGCTGGTATGATGGACTGTAAGAACGCCTTGACTGATGCAGAGGGCGATTTCGATAAGGCAATGAAGATTCTCCGTGAGAAGGGGCAGGCTGTAGCTGCTAAGCGTTCTGACCGCGAGGCTTCTGAAGGTTGCGTGTTGGCTAAGACAACGGGTGATTTTGCTGTTATCATCGCACTGAAATGTGAAACAGACTTTGTCGCTCAGAATGCTGACTTCGTAAAATTGACTCAGGATATCCTGGATCTGGCTGTTGCTAACAAGTGCAAGACACTGGATGAAGTGAAAGCTCTGCCGATGGGCGATGCAACTGTTGCTCAGGCTGTAACAGACCGTAGCGGTATCACTGGTGAAAAGATGGAATTGGATGGCTACATGACTGTAGAAGGTGCAGATACGGTGGTTTATAACCATATGAACAGAAACGGTTTGTGTACTATTGTTGCTTTCAATAAGAAAGTTGATGAACAATTGGGTAAGCAGATCGCTATGCAAATTGCTGCAATGAATCCTATTGCTATTGATGAGGACGGTGTGTCAGAAGAAATCAAACAGAAGGAAATCGAAGTTGCTGTTGAGAAAACAAAGGCTGAACAGGTACAGAAGGCTGTTGAGGCTGCTCTGAAGAAAGCAGGCATTAACCCTGCTCACGTAGATAGCGAAGATCACATGGAAAGCAACATGGCCAAGGGCTGGATTACTGCCGAAGATGTTGCCAAAGCAAAGGAAATCATCGCTACTGTTTCTGCAGAGAAAGCTGCTAACTTGCCTGAACAGATGATCCAGAACATTGCTAAGGGTCGTTTGGGTAAGTTCCTGAAAGAAGTCTGCCTGTTGAATCAGGAGGATGTAATGGATGCAAAGAAAACTGTAAGAGAAGTGTTGAAAGAAGCAGATCCCGAACTGAAGGTCACAGATTTCAAGCGTTTCACTTTGCGTGCTGAGTAAATCTATATTGGGATTTTGATATAAACTGAGGATGTGCCATAATTGGTACATCCTTTTTTGTTGTTCTGTTGCTGGTGATTGATGAGATTTTTATGTAACCGGCTCTGTTTGTCGCTTTTTTATATTATCTTTGTTGTAAGGATTAACAACTTGGTAAGAAGAATATGAATGCGAATATGTCCAAACCTCAAGTCATCGTGTCCATGACTTCCTTTCCTGCTGCGATATCATATGCAGAACGGGCTATTCTGTCTCTTTTGGAAGGTTCTGTCCTTCCTGATAAAGTGGTGCTTTATCTTACCGTTTCACAATTCGGTGAAAATGGAGTTCCACAAAGCTTACTTGAACTGGCAGATAGAAATCCAATATTTGAAGTACGAAACTATGATCGGGATATCCGTTCATATCGGAAATTAATTCCGGCTTTGCACGATTTCCCAGATGCAATAATTGTTACGGTGGACGATGATGTCGCGTATCATAAACACATGCTGCGTGATTTACTGCGTTTACACGAGCAGTTGCCCAAGGCGGTATTAGCACATCGGGCCAAACGTATGAAGCCAGGACTTCCTTATCGTAAATGGACTAAATACAGATGGTATAGTTTTGTGCTGAGGAAGATACATATTGGCTTTAAGAATATACAGACTGGCGTAGGGGGAGTGTTGTATCCACCTCATTCTCTGAAATCGGAGATGCTGGATGTGGATCTGTTCACCCAAATTGCTCCAACAACAGACGATATTTGGTTTTGGGCGGCAGCTGTGGCTAATGGAACTCCGATCGTTCCTGTTCCCTTTGGATATAACAAACCTAAAGGGTTGGAAAAACCACGCGAATTGTCGTTGAAAACCACCAATTTTAAGTCGGGTATGGACCGAAATGCGGCGGCGTTGAAAGCGATTGTGGAGAAGTATCCTGAAGTTGGTAGAAGAATAGGATATGATATTAAAACAAATCAATCAGAAAATGAATGATAAACCGAAGGTGATTGTTTCATTGACTTCGTTTCCTGCGGCAATCTCTTATGCTGTGCAGGCGATACGCTCTGTTCTCGAAGGTTCCCTATTGCCCGATAGGCTGGTGCTTTATCTTACCTTTTCGCAATTCGGTGAGAGTGGAGTTCCGCAGAGTTTGCTTGAACTTGCTGACAGTAACTCTATTTTTGAAATTCGGAACTACGATTGGGATATTCGTTCATATCGGAAGTTGATTCCGGCATTAAATGACTTTCCTGATGATATTATCGTGACAATGGACGATGATGTTCTGTATCATCCAGATTGGTTACGTGATTTGGTTGTCATGCACAAACGAGTGCCCGATGCCATTGTTGCTCATCGTGTAAGGAAGGCCAGGTTGAATGTTCCTTATCGTAAATGGAGAAAATACCATTGGTATGATTTTGTTTTCAAGAAAATCCATCGAACTCACTTAGCAATGCAGACAGGTGTGGGTGGGGTGTTATATCCACCTCATTCATTGGACGAAAAAATGCTTGCTCCCTCTCTTTTTATGGAGTTAGCCCCTACTGTTGATGATGTGTGGTTTTGGCTGGCAGCTGTGTCGCGTGGTACTTACGTGGTTCCTTTGCCCAATGGGAAACGAAAGCCCTTAGAAATAGGTAAACCTGGAGAAATTTCCTTGAAAACGGTAAATACCAACCCGGCTGACGATCGTAATCGTAAAGCGTTTGACAGAATTCTTGAACATTATCCAGAGATTAAACAAAAACTATAGAAAACAGTCATTTTAATATTGTTGAATGATCTACTATTTATCTAGAGACTATAAGTCCAATCGCATCAATGATGCTGGTAGCAAAGCTCGTTTGGACGTTGAGCAGGTTATGGATCAATTGGGATTTTCTCCAGCAGGGAAACGCCATAGCATCACTAAAAATCGGTTGTTCCATTTTGTACGTACGATCGCCATAGTTGTTCGTATGTTGTTGTACGTCAATAAAGGCGACGTACTTATTTTACAATATCCTACGAAATATTATTCTATTATTTGCCGCTTGGCTCATATGCGTGGAGCAAATGTGATAACATTGCTACACGATTTGATTTGTTTTCGTAACAAACATAGTTCTCCTCAAGAGGAAATATGCCAGTTGAATAAGTCGGATGCAATTATCGGTCACAATCCAGCCTTTTGTAAATGGTTGTGTGATAACGGATTTGTAGGATATAACGGAAAAAAAATCATAGAGCCTCTTCGCATATTTGATTTCTTGTCTAGCTCCCAATCTCCGGACCGGAAGAAAACGTGGCCTTTGCATAAAGTCGTGTATGCTGGGCAATTGGCGCGTCGGAAAAACAATTTCCTATATGAACTGGGAACTTATGTTGAAGGTTATACCTTGAATGTGTATGGCAAGGGATTTGATAAGTCGAGTACAGAATGTCCGGAAAAGTTTGAGATAAAAGGTTTTATGTTGCCCGATAAGTTGATTGAAAGTGCTGAGGGAGATTTTGGACTTGTGTGGGATGGAGACTCGGTTGACAGCTGCAGTGGGGATTGGGGAGAATATCTGAAGGTCAATACACCTCATAAGATTTCTCTGTATATTCGTTGTGGTTTGCCTGTTATTGTATGGCGCGAGGCTGCAATGGCTGGATTTATAGAGGAAAACGGTGTTGGAATATGCATTGATTCCTTACGTGACATAAAGAAAATCTATGAGTGTTTAACACGGGATGAGTATGAACAGATGTGTGATAATGTGCGTCGTGTAAGTGGTTTGATGTCTGAAGGAGGGTATTTTAGCAGGGCCATATCTAAAGTCGTTTCTCGTGTTACTGATTTAAAATAGAAATGATTTATTAATATTCTTAGGGGTAGAATTCTACGAATAAATGCAATTGCTATTTATGTTATTCTGAGTTATTCGTGCCTAAGAGTTTTAAGGAGGTATTTTTATCCTAAGTTGGAACGTGTTAGTAAATTTTCCACGATCTGGTGCATGTCATAATATTTATATTCAGCTAGTCTTCCACCGAAAATAACTTTTTCTTCTTTGTCTGCCAGTTCCTTGTATTGTTGGTATAGACTGTTGTTCCGTTCATCATTTACTGGATAGTAAGGTTCCATTCCATCTATCCATTCTGTAGAATATTCTTTGGAGATGATAGTTTTAGGGCAGCTATATACGTCTTGGCCGAACATTTCAAAATGTTTGTGTTCGATGATGCGCGTGTAGGGGATTTCCCTATCCGTATAGTTGACGACTGCATTCCCTTGATAGTTAGGCATATCCTGTATCTCTTCTTCAAACCGTACGGTACGATATTCCAATTTGCCAAAACGATAATTATAATATTCATCGATTTTTCCGGTGAAAACAATCTTATTTGCTAATCCTTCCCAATAAGACCGGTTTGCAACAAAATCCACTTCTATCTTTGTTTCGATGCCGTCCAATAAACCTTCAATCAGTTTGTTGTATCCACCTATAGGAATGCCTTGGTATTTGTCATTAAAATAATTGTTGTCGAAAACGAGTCTGACAGGCAGACGTTTGATAATGAAGGCTGGAAGTTCCGTACATTTGCGTCCCCATTGTTTCTCTGTATAACCTTTTATCAGCCGTTCATAGATATCTTTCCCTATTAACATCTGTGCCTGCTCTTCCAAATTACGTGGAATCGTCACCCCATCATTTCTCATTCTGGCTGTTACTTCAGCCTTTTGCTCTTCAATTTTTGCTATTGCTTCAGCAGGGGTTGTAACTCCCCACATCTGATAAAAGGTATTCATATTGAAGGGCAGGTTGTATAGTTTGCCTTTATAGTTGGCTATAGGAGAATTGGTATATCGGTTGAATTCAACAATGGAATTGACAAAATCCCATACTTGTTTGTTGCTGGTATGGAAGATGTGTGCGCCATATTTATGTACGTTTATTCCTTCTACGTTTTCACAGTACAGATTACCGCCCAAATGAGAACGCTTGTCTATCACTAGGCAATGTTTACCTTGCTTGGTAGCAAGATGGGCAAAAGTTGCTCCATACAAGCCGGAACCGACAATCAAATAGTCATACTTCTTATCCATCTTTCTTTATTTTATAATAAATGTTTCGGTTTTGTGAATGTGATTATGTACTGTTTTTACTAGCGGTTGCATGCTTTTCTTTATGCATTTTGTTATAGAATCCTTTATCGTACGAGATGACTTGAGGGCAATTGGTTTACGATATGGAGACGGTTGCGACATCAAATGTTTTTCATCTGTGGCTATGTCAGACAGAATATTTTGTATTTCCATATAGTATGGATAGAATAGTTCTTTCTTTTTGGAAGCGATGAAGGCACCATATCGTTCTAGGATTCCTGCTTTGTCGAGAAAATCTCGTTGGGTGAAGAAAGCAAAGTGGGCCATGATGACATCACCATTCCAACAATTACACATGCCATGAGAGGTTGGATACATACACGATAGGAATTCTTCATCATCTCCAGGTACAACTCCTTGTATTTTTTTCATTTCTGCTCCAAACCATAGTATGGCATTAATGGAGAAACGGGTCATACCCATTTCTTGCTTGCCTACATAAAGAAACGGATATTTATCTGTTGATAAATATTTCTCAATGAACCATTCGTGTAATGCTGTTGCAAATTGTCCACTTTTCCATAAAAGAGAATGGGCGGGGGAAGATTTGCAATACTTTTTCAATGTTATTTTATCTCTGATTTGCAGCAGGTAGGTTGATAAAGAGTTGTTGATGACCAAAGGAGTTACTAGAAAGTACTGTGGATTATCTATACGGAAGTCAACCATTTTCTGGATGGCATTAGGTTCCATCCATACAATGTCATCGTCCAGTTTGAAATAAATAGCATTCTCTTGGGTACAATCCCGATAAAAAGCATTAATGGATTTGTTTCCATCTACTATTCCGTCGGGTTGCCAACAGAGATTTATCTTGGAATACTTCTTTGCAAGTATCTTGAAAAATTCGATATCCGCTCCGTTATGGGTGTTGATCCATATATCATATCTGTCAACAATGTCTGATGCTAACACAAATGGTACAAGATACTGCATATATCTTCGACGGCCTGCTGCCGTATTGACAATAATCTTATAATTTCTATACATACACGCTCTGTGGTAATTTTTTTGATGAGGTATTGATTAAGATATTCCCATTTTCAAATGGTAATGCTAGCAAATGGAATTTCGTGTATTTTAGCTGCATATACAGGAAATTCACTTGGATACATATACGAAGTTCCTATTCGATAAATCTTTTGCGCTTCGCTTAATAAATAAAAGTCCAGAAAAGATTTCAAATAAGCTTCATTCGTGTTATCCGAGATGTACTTCTTTTGACCGTCCATGTGGATTAATGTTCCCGGTATGATGTACACACCTTTTATCTGTGAAGCCCTTTGCAGGAATTTCACGCTGTCCGAGGTGACCAATAATGGTTGGTTTGCATATGAGGTTTGTAGTTCTTTAATAGCGTTGAGGCATTTTTCAATAAGATCTTCTGCTTTGTCTTGGTCCTTTATGGGTTGATAGTTGTATTCCTTGAAGTCTCCGAGTAAGTTCTGGAAACGGAATACGGCTGCATAATAATTATTACCCAAATCTTTTTTAATGGTTCGAATTCGCTCTTCTAAAACAGGGCCAGGTTTGAACAATTCGCAAAATAATTCCCCCCAGTTATAATGATTGGCTGGGTTTGTTGCATATGCTTCATTGATGTATGCCAGGCTATCTCTATTGCCATAATAGTGAACTTGCTTTTTTGTTTTCAAATTCAGAAGCCTTTTGGCAAGATATTCTTTCCTCATGTATAGGATCCTGCAATATCGAGGATTGTCTGTGTATTCATTTTTTTTGAGTGTCCAGTCGTAAGCAGCTGGAGACAGATAGTCTTCTAGCCGAAAAGGATGCGTGTATTTTATTCTGAACGGTAATCCGCGATATTTGCAGTATGCGTACAGGGTGATGATGCCTTTGAAACGGTCGCACATCCCTCCATGTATGGCTGTTCCGTCTACCATAGCAATGTAGGCGGAATTTTTCGTCGTCAATTTACAAACCGTTTTTGATTTTAATGCTATTTTGTAGGTAAGTACGATTTCCTTGAACAAGTGCTTTAGTTCTAATAATCTGTATTTTCTTCCGTAATATGTAGCCATTTTGAATGCTGTTTGGGGGGGAATGTAATATATGTGTGTGAGAAGAAAGCCTATTCCTCGATGTCGTTCAAGTCATATTGTTCGAAATAACTGAAGTCTCGTAGTGTGTTGATCCGTGCCCGTCCGCGTGCCCGTTTGGCAAGGAATTCTTCGTATGACTTTACTGCATAATGATTGATGCGTATGACATCCTGTTGCGGTTTACGGTCACCAAAGTGTTTTTTGATGGGGATACCATGGGAATCAGCTGGACGTCCCGAAATACGTGCTGCTTCATGACATCCTATCATGGTACAGACACGGCGTGGGTCAGCAATACTTTTGACGTGGGTATTTAGTCGATGTTCGGGGAGAGAATGCTTGCGAAAACGTTCCATGATGCCTCCAGGTTCACGGGTCTTTGCACCTCCACTGCCATAGACTAACCAATTGATTTCTACGACTGCGAATTCCTCCATGCGATGCAGGAATTCTGGAATTGTTCGATCCTTTATCGGTACGATATATTCGTCAAGGTCAATGACTGCAATCCAGCGTGCTTCCGTCCGATGTCTTTCAAAGCAGTCGTCGTAGGCAGCTAGTTGTTGTTTTCTACCGGGCCAATAACGGTATTCCACTAGTCCGGACTTAATATAAGGTTCAAGTACTTCTTTGGTACAATCTGTACTTTCGTTATCGTAGATATAAAACTTTTCAACACCTTGTTTGTGGTGCCATTCTATCCATTCCTTGAAATAAGGTCCTTCGTTTTTGGCTATAGCACAAACCGTCAGATAATATTGTGGAACAGTGTGGTCATGCTTCATCCGATATTTCAGTCTGATTGCATTGAAAAGTCCATAGCGCAAAAGACCGCGCCATCTGTTTCTAGTCATTTTGTGGGGAATGACCCCCGCTATAATTTCTGCAAGAACTTTATTCATGGCTAATTTATAAAGGATTAGGTCATATTAATGTTCAAAGCTTGACTTTTCCGGTAAAATGTGCTCAAAGGCGTTTCGTATATTCTCCATGACTTGTGCATAGTTTCGAATATGTACATTATCGTTTAGACAGACCAATGAGTATGATTGTTCATAAATAGCTTTTACAGCCTGTTTGGGCCGTATCATGAGGGGGAACATTTTGGTGTCTCTGTAGGTGTTGTACGGTTCAAAATTTCCCCGACAGATTTGCCAGGTACGGAAGAGTTCTGGTGTATAGTCAGTCAGAGCACGGAATCGGTTGGCTGATGTCTCGGTCAGTTCTTTGCCGGCGACAGCCCATACTTCTTCAAAAGTGGTTTTCAGATAGGGTTGTGCATTGTGTGGCGTACGGAGGGTGATAAATTTGCTATAGGGTTTCAGAATATAGTTCCAGCGGGCTCTTGAACCATAGCTTTTGTGGAACCATTTATCGTGGAAGCGGTTCATCACCTCTTTCTTGTCAAAATGGCGGTTGATGATTTTCAGATTGTTCTTAATCCTTTTATACCATTGCGACCATGAAGGGTTGTATAGGAAAGTAGCAATGTCGCAGGGCAACCCATTTTTGAAGAAACGTTCCGTTCCAATGGTACTCGTAATGTAAAAGTCATCGTTGAAATAGACAAAGTGTTCTGCCAAGTCGGGTATTTTGTGCAGATACCGTTCGATCACCACAGAATTGTAAGTGGGCAGGAACTCCTCTGGAATATAATCCCTATGGTTCACCAAATGGATTTTGGGGTTGTTCTCATCCAGCCATTCTGGTTTCTGTCCACTAGTCACAAAATGTATCTTGCGCACCCAGGGGGCGAACTTTTCCACTCCACGGAACCAATACTTCAGGAAACCGTAATCGCGAAAACGAGCTTCAGAGACTCCGTTCTTGGTATTGTCCTTATTACCGGAGTATTTCATAAAATCCGCTTGCCATTTTGGATCATTCATGTCAACCCATGTGATGATAAAATCTATATCCATAATTATGAGAACTTTCTGTGAAAACTTTTTAGTCTTGAGGCTCTAATTAATTGTTCGTCTCCAGCTTTTCTGCGTGCTTGAAGCGATTGTGGGTCCACAAGTATAACTCCGGTTGACGCAGAATGGTTTGTTCTAGTCGCTGAAAATAGAGTGTTGTCAGTTCAAAGTCTGGCAGTGATTGGAGATTTTCGTGAAGCTGAGTGAATTCGGCTTCGTAATAACCTCTTTTCTTCCTTTTTACGTCAAGGTAGAAGGCCTCAAATCCGTAATGCTTTGTAATTTTTTCTGTTCCTGTCAACACGGGAGTACTGTGATGTAGGAAAGGCAAGAAGAAACGTGATTCTTGTTTTCTAGGTGATTGATCGGCTATAAATCCAATAATGCAGACTTCGTGGCGATTGGCCAATTCTGTGATGCAACGGGCTGTTTTGTGCATCTCTACACAAGTTCCCCCCATACGTTCTCGAATGTGCATCATCAGTTGTTCCATACTTTTGTTGCGTAACTTATGGTAGATTTGGATACCTGTTGCGCTCTTCTCCAACCACAAGGGCATGGAGGATACCCATTCCCAATTTCCATAGTGGCCAATATAGATGGAAACGGATTTACCTTGTCTCAGCATTGAATTTACTGCTTCTGTATTTGTGAACTGCATTCTTTGTTTTATCTTTTGGGGGGATATGGAAGCTAACTTGCAGCTCTCTAGGGTCATGTCGATAAAAAAGTGATAGAATTTTTTTTCTATCTGCTTGATTTCAGACAAACTCTTTTCAGGAAAAGATTCCGTTAGGTTTTTTCGCACAATCTTACGACGGTAGCGAACAATGTAGTATAACGGATAGAACAAACCGTCTGACAAGATGTAAAGCATACGGAAAGGAATGTATGACAGTAGCTTTAGAAAAAAATGAAGCAAACGGTATATCATAATATATTCATTATTGCTTTAGGGAATTTCCTGAAAATACGTTGCAAATATACAAATAATATACGGAACGGGAAAAACATAGGTGATGGAATGTGCCATTATGGCTATCCTATAGTGTTAGTCCGTTTATCCCACGGGTTTTGTTTGTGTGTACCCTTCTTTTTTCAGTAATTCGATAACCTTTTGTTTGAAGTCGCCTTGTACAATGATTTCACCGTCCTTGGCACTACCACCCACACCGCATTTGCTCTTTAGCATTCGGCCTAGTTCTTTTAGATCATCGTCGGTGCCTACAAAGCCGGTAACGAGGGTCACTACTTTACCCCCACGGTTCTTACGATCGAGTTGTACTCGCAATTTTTGCTGATTGGGAGAGAGGGTTTCAGCCTCTTCTGTATTTCCTGTTTCATATTGGAAGTTTGGGTTAGTAGAGTAGACCACATTCAAACGGTCCTTCCAATCATTATTTTTGGTGTCTTTTGCCATTATGGGAGTTGATTATAAATTTTGCATCAAAAGTACGCTTTTGAGATGAAACTTCCAATCCGACGTAGAATTTATGTTAAGCTTTTCTGCGCATTTTCTCGGACATTGGAAAAAAAACAGTACTTTTGTCCATTACAATCTGATAAATTTATAGAAAACGATGAGCAGTTTGTTGCAGAATAGAGAGTCCTTGCGGGTGCCGGAGCCGACGTTGCGACGCCTTCCGTGGTATCTTTCTAATGTCAAGTTGCTGAAACAGAAGGGAGAACGTTTTGTCTCCTCAACTCAAATATCTAAAGAAATCAATATCGATGCTTCGCAGATAGCTAAAGATCTTTCGTATGTCAATATTTCGGGACGTACGCGGGTGGGTTATGAGGTAGATACGTTGATTGCCGTGCTGGAAGATTTTCTGGGCTTCACTAATTTGCATAAGGCTTTTCTCTTTGGCGTGGGAAGTCTGGGTGGTGCTTTGCTTCATGATTCAGGTCTGCGTCACTTTGGGCTGGAGATTGTGGCGGCCTTCGATATTAATCCTTCGCTGGTGGGTACGAAACTGAATGGCATTCCCATTTTCCATACCGACGATTTCCGTCAGAAAATGCAGGAGTACGATGTGAATATTGGGGTACTGACTGTGCCCATTGAGATTGCTCAGCAAATAACGGACTACATGGTGGAGGGCGGCATTAAGGCCGTGTGGAACTTTACGCCTTTCCGTATCCGTGTGCCAGAGTCTATTGTCGTGCAGAATACTTCGCTTTATGCTCATTTGGCGGTAATGTTCAACCGCCTTAACTTTAACGAAATCAAGTAATGAAGATTATAGCAGTAGGAATGAACTATGCCCTGCACAATCGTGAACTAGGGCATGAACAGGAAAACAAGGAGCCTGTGATTTTTCTGAAGCCCGACTCGGCTATCCTGAAGGATGGCAAACCTTTTTTCCTTCCTGATTTTTCGAACGAAGTGCATTATGAAACCGAAGTGGTAGTTCGCATCTGTCGCTTGGGCAAGTGTATCGCGCCGCGTTTCGCTCATCGTTATTATGATGCTGTGACGGTGGGCATCGATTTTACAGCTCGCGACATGCAGCGCCGTTTCCGCGAGGTGGGTAATCCATGGGAACTTTGCAAGGGGTTCGATGGCTCGGCTGCTATTGGTAATTTTGTACCGTTGGCTGAGGTTGGAGGCGATGTGCAACGGTTGAACTTTCATCTTGATATAGATGGAAAAACTGTGCAACAAGGATGTACTGCTGATATGTTGTTCCGTGTGGACGACATTATTGCTTACGTCAGTCGTTTTATGACCTTGAAGATTGGCGACCTGCTCTATACTGGCACGCCCGTAGGAGTGGGCCCCGTGAGCATAGGGCAACATTTGGAGGGCTACCTGGGCAACGATAAACTGCTTGACTTCCATATCCGATAGACTACCCTGCAGGGGTACTGATGAATTTTCAATTATCAATTCTCCATTATGAAAATACGTGTAGGTTTTGGCTTCGATGTTCACCAGTTGGTGGAGGGCCGTGAATTGTGGTTGGGCGGCATCCGCTTGGAACACGAGAAAGGACTTTTGGGGCATAGTGATGCTGATGTGCTGATACATGCCATTTGTGATGCCCTGTTGGGAGCCGCTAATATGCGCGACATTGGCTATCATTTCCCTGATACGGCAGGTGAGTTCAAGAATATTGATAGTAAAGTACTGCTGAAGAAAACCGTGGAGCTGATTGCTACAAAGGGTTATAAGGTAGGCAACATTGACGCCACCGTTTGTGCTGAGCGCCCCAAGCTAAAAGCACGTATTCCTGAGATGCAGCAGACTTTGGCTTGCGTGATGGGGGTGGATGCGGACGATGTTTCTATCAAAGCTACTACGACCGAGAAGCTGGGTTTTATTGGTCGCGAGGAAGGTATATCGGCTTATGCGACAGTACTGGTAGAAAAACTCTAAGTGCTGGGATTTTATTATTCATAATCATATATTTTAAATCTCTATGAAACGTGTTTTGTTTTTTCTGTTTCTGATGGGCGTAGGACTTGTTTCCTTGTATGCCCAAAAATCAGCCTTGAAGTTCAATGAGGCGGGTGAGTTCAAGATTGTTCAGTTTACCGACGTTCACTTCAAGTATGGCAATCCAGCTTCGGACATTGCGTTGGAGCGTATTGATGAAGTGCTGAAGGCCGAGCGTCCCGATCTGGTTGTATTGACAGGTGACGTGATTTATGCCAAGCCGGCCGACAAGGGAATGCGTACGGTGCTCGAACGGGTAGCGGCCCACAATGTACCATTTGTCGTAACGTTCGGAAACCATGACGACGAGCAGGGTATGACCCGCACACAGCTATATGACATCATTCGCTCTGTGCCGGGCTGTCTGATGCCTGACCGTGGTGAGCAGGCTTCACCTGATTATACCTTGACGGTGCAGTCGTCCGACGGCAAGGGAAGCCATGCGGCCGCACTCTATTTCTTCGACTCCCATTCCTATTCCAAATTGAAGGATGTGAAGGGATACGACTGGCTGACGTTCGACCAGGTGGAGAACTACCGCCGCCAGAGCGCTGCGTTTACGGAGGCCAACGGGGGCCAACCGCTGCCTGCCCTGTCTTTCTTCCACATTCCGCTGCCCGAATACAACCAGGCTGCCTCCAGCGAAGGAGCTATCCTGATAGGTACACGCATGGAAAAAGCCTGTGCACCTGCCCTGAATACGGGTATGTTCACTGCCATGAAAGAAGCGGGCGATGTGATGGGTGTCTTCGTGGGCCACGACCATGACAACGACTATGCTGTGATGTGGCACGGCATCCTGCTGGCCTACGGACGCTATACGGGCGGAAATACCGTCTACAACCACCTGCCCAACGGGGCCCGTGTCATCGTACTGAAGGAAGGCCAGCGTACGTTTGATACGTGGATCGATCTGGCTGGTGGACAGCAGGTGAACCGTTCGACCTATCCTGACAGCTTTGTGAAGAAATAATCGTTCATTGAAGCCTGACGTAATGCAGCCTCGTGCAGGGGGTAGCTCCCACCATATAGGTGCGGGCCACCCGTGCCGAGACTATTTTTATGGTTTCGCCCACCTGATAGGCATGCTCGGTGGCGGGCAGCGTGCAGGAGTGGCGGCTGGCCGTGCGGGCATTGACGGTCAGCGCGACGCAGTTGCCCGACGCGTCCTTCAGCCGGAGCTGTTGGCGGACGTAGAAGAAGGCCGTGCCGTTGCGCACCCGTGTCTTGTAGGGATTGTCTTCTACGCGTACGGCGGTGACCCTCAGCGTCAGGTTTTCCAGCCTGTCGCCTTCCTTGCCCAAGAAAGTGCCGGTGGGCTTTTGGTGCATCTTGCGGCGCTGGATGTTCAGGTAGGCGGAGTGGTAGATGCGGGCGATGAGCACGAAGCGGGCCTGCTTGGGGATGCGCGGTTCGAACTTGTAAGCTATCCAGCCCAGGTAGGCAGGGTCGATGTTCAGTATCTCGTGAAGGAAGTGGCCGCGGTATTTGCCGAAGGGGATGAGGTCGTCGCCCCTGCTCTGCATGCGCTTGGCGTTGTATTCCGTCAGATACAGGCTGCGGATGGAGTAGAAGCAGAGGGTGCTGGCCATGCGCAGGGCTTCGTGGACGTCGGCCGAGAGGTCGCAGAGGTAGAAGATGGACTGGCGGCTGGGCAGGGGAGAGTAGACCCACAGAGTGTACTGCGGTTTTCCCTCGCGCGGAAGCACGACCAGATAGGCTCCGGCCTCCTTATAGGAGACTCTGCCCCGGTTGTACAGGTTCAGTTTCTGGTACAGCAGGGCCTGTTCGTTGTCCGATAGATTCGGTAGTTTAGGTTGGGCCATAAGCTGTTTTTTCTATCGTCCAAGATACGGATTTTTTCTGAAAAAAGCAAGCCCTCGGGCGGAAAATTGAGGGAAGGCTAGGGAAAAAGTGACGTTTCGGTAAAGAACAAAGTGTCGCGGATTGTGGCTGAATATCGGCAAAAGGTTGCCGGATGGACTTTTTTACTGACATGTGCCTTTTGTAAAAAGGTTGAATGGAGAGAAAAACAGGACTGAATACGTCTTCTCAGTGGGGCGGAAGCTTGTCTACGGGCATCCGATTGTCTGTTTTGGGTCGGCGGAAAGTATGTTTTCGGATGGAAAAAGCAATGTTTTCTGTAGGAAAAGTGTATGTTTTCTGCTCCTAAAGTGCCACTTTACGCTGCTGAAGTCCATAGTTACGCCGCCAAAGTGCCACTTTTCCGTTGTTTTCGTCTCTGGCGGCGGTCGTTTTCTTCTATTTCAAATGTAAAGATTTTACTATCCTGCTGATGGATAGTTTGATATGAAAAAACGCTTCGTTCTTTGGCGATTGCCTTGCCTTGGGGCGGAAATACGCGATTCTCAGGCGGTCGGGAAATCAAAGTGTCATTTCGTCAGAAGCGAACCATCAGTTCCAGCACCACTTTGTCCTGCTCCGATTCCTTGGCGATGCAGCCTTCGGGGTAGAAGTATTTCTCGTAGTTCAGGCGGATGTCCGTGCGGAAGGCCTTGCTGAGGCTGAAAGTGATTCCGCCCGTCAGTCGGTGGCGCTTGTAGTCGGTAATGGTCAGGGCACCCGTGGCTTCGTCGCGGGTCTTGGCGTCGCTCTGGTCGGTCATCATGTCGTAGCGGGCCAGGAAAGACATCTTCTGGAAGACTTTCTTCAGAGGCTGGTCGTAGTTGATGAAGGCGTCGACGGAGTGCACATCCTTGAAAGCGTTGTCCGAATACTGCTTGTAGAGGTATTCGCCTTCGATGTGGAAGCGGCCTGCCTCATAGTAGGTGCCGATGTCGTAGGAGCGCATCCATACGTCTTCGGGCTTGATGCCCTGCACACTCAGGGTGAGGTTCAGTCCTTCGGTGGGCAGGACGACGGCCTTGGCAGAGTAGTTCACCTCCTTGTGCCACACCTTCTGGTTGGTCAGTCCTGTGCCGTTGTAGAGTCCTCCTTCCAGTTTGACGGGCAGGGCTGTGGGCAGTTCGTAGCCCAGGGTAAGGCCCACGTCGCGCACGTTGCCCACCTGCTTGGCGATGAACGAACGGTTGGCGAAGTATTGCTGGTGGGGCGAGCGGTGGGCGTCGATGGTGAAGGGGACGCGCATTTGTCCGGCCGTCACCGTCAGTCCCTTGGCGGGGAAGATGCGGGCATAGGCGTCGAGCATCTTGATCTGTCCTTCGTCCGAGAGGTCTATTTCCGCCTTGTAGGCCACGATGGGCAGGATGTTGCCCGTCAGGCTGACGCGTGCGTTGCGCACCTCGAAGCGGCCGGCTCCCATGCCCGTCTGGTATTCGTACTTGGCACGGATGGTTCCGTTCACTTTGGGCAGGTAGTCTTTGGTTTCCAGCTTTTCCTTGTCGATTTTCTTCCCGTCTTCATCGTTTCCCGCGCTTTGGGCGGAGAGGGTGGATGCGGCCATCAGGGCGGCCGCCAGCAGGAGGATTGTTTTTTTCATTTTGATCGTTTGATTGTTTTTTCATTGATTTTCGGGGGCAAAGCTCGGAAATATGTGTTATGAAGATGTGTCATACATGTTTCGTTTGTGTTACAGTGATGAAAGTGCGGATATTTTTCTTATTTTTGTCCAAAATAAGAAAGAGGAGGAAATGCTGATGAAGGACTTTGCAGCCATCGATTTCGAGACGGCCAACGGTGAACGAAGTAGTGTGTGCAGTGTAGGCATCGTCATCGTGAGGGACGGAGTGGTCAGGGAGAAAATCTACCGACTGATACGTCCCTTTCCCAACTATTACAGCTACTGGAATACGCAGGTGCACGGGCTGACGCGGCAGGACACCGACCGTGCGCCTGAGTTTCCGGCCGTGTGGCAAGAGGTGGCTCCGCGGCTGGAGGGCCTTCCGCTGGTGGCCCACAACAGCCCTTTCGACGAGGGATGCCTGCGGGCAGCTTTCAAGGCTTTCGGTATGGGCTATCCTGACTATGCCTTCTATTGCACGTGTCGTGCCTCTCGACGTACCTTCGGCAAGCAGTTGCCCAACCACCAGCTTCAGACGGTGGCCGCCCGATGCGGCTACGACCTGACGCGCCACCACCATGCCCTGGCCGACGCCGAGGCTTGCGCCTGCATCGCTTTGGCCATTTTGTAGGCGGGGCGTGCGGAAGAATGGGCAAAAAACAGTACCTTTGTCTTTCCATAATAGAACCAACAATTTATGAACGGACCTGAAAAGAGAGTTTTGGTGGGCATGAGTGGCGGCATAGACAGCACCGCCACGTGCCTGATGCTGCGCGAGCAGGGCTACGAGATTGTGGGGCTCACCATGTGGGTGTGGGGCGACGAGCCGGTGGAGGCACGCCGCCTGGCCGAGAGCATGGGCATCGAGCACCACGTGGCCGACGAGCGCGAGGGCTTCCGCCGCACCATCGTACAATATTTCATCGACGAATACCGCGCGGGACGCACGCCCAACCCCTGTGTGATGTGCAACCCGCTGTTCAAGTTCCGCATCCTGACGGAGTGGGCCGACCGCCTGGGTTGTGCCTACATCGCCACGGGCCACTATACGCGGCTGGAGGACCGGAACGGCAAACGCTACATCGTGGCAGGCGACGACGACAAGAAGGACCAGTCGTACTTCCTGTGGCGGCTGGGGCAGGACGTGTTGCGCCGCTGCCTCTTCCCTCTGGGCGAATACACCAAGCTGAAGGTGCGCGACTACCTGCGCGACAAGGGCTACACGCTGAAGGCCGACGAGGGCGAGAGCATGGAGGTGTGCTTCATCAAGGGCGACTATCGCGACTTCCTGCGTGAGCATAGCCCCGAGATAGATACGGAGGTGGGCAAGGGATGGTTTGTGAATGCCGAGGGCGTGAAGCTGGGCGAACACAAAGGCTTTCCGTACTATACCATCGGTCAGCGCAAGGGGCTGGAGATAGCCTTGGGCAAGCCGGCCTACGTGCTGAAAATCAATCCGCAGAAGAACACCGTGATGCTGGGCGACGCCGAGCAGCTGAAGACGCGCTACATGCTGGCCGAGCAGGACTGCCTGACGGACGAGGCGGAGGTATTCGGAAGCGACAGCCTGACGGTGCGCATCCGCTACCGCAGCCGTCCCATTCCCTGCACGGTGAGCCGTCTGGAGGACGGACGCTTGCTGGTGCACTTCCAGGAAGAGGCCTCGGCCATCGCACCCGGCCAGTCGGCGGTGTTCTACATCGGCCGTCGCGTGGTGGGTGGGGCATTCATCGCTTCGCAACGGGGAATTGGGATGTATGTAGAAAATGGATAATGGAAAATTGGAAATGATATGAAACGAATGATTGGTTTATTGGCCTGCACTCTGGCCGTCCTGTCGGCGGGTGCGCAACAGGATACGCTGAAGTTCCGCATCTGCTTGAAGGACAAGGCGGCTACAGAATACTCCTTGCAACGTCCTGAAGAATTTTTGTCTGCGAAGGCTTTGGAACGCCGCCATCGTCAGGGGCTGGAGGTGGACTCTACCGACCTACCTGTGTGCCGCAGCTATGTGGACGAGATACAGCGGCAGGGAGTGAACATCGTGGTGACGGGCAAATGGGAGAACTTCGTGACGGTGTCGTGCAACGACTCGTCGGCCATCGGCCGTATTGCCGCCCTGCCTTTCGTACGCTCTGCCGAACGGGTGTGGATGCGCCCTGCCAAGGAGGTGGTGACGCCTCAACGCGATTCGCTGGTGAACCGTCCCGAGAAGCATCCTGAAAGTTACTACGGTGCAGGTGCTGCACAGATTCAGTTGAGTCATGGCGACAAGCTGCACGAGGCGGGTTTCCGCGGACAGGGGATGACCATCGCCGTCATCGACGCCGGTTATCACAACGCCGACCGCATCACGGCCTTCGACATGAACCGCGTGCTGGGCGTGAAGGACTTTGTCAACCCCCGTGCTGACATCTTTGCTGAGCAGAGCCACGGCATGGCTGTGTGGTCGTGCATGGGGTTGAACCGTCCGAAGGTGATGGTGGGTACCGCTCCCGAGGCTTCCTACTGGCTGCTGCGCAGCGAGGACGACTACTCCGAGAACCTGGTGGAGCAGGACTACTGGTCGGCCGCCGTCGAGTTTGCTGACAGTGTGGGCGTGGACGTCATCAACACTTCGCTGGGCTACTATGAATTCGACGACAAGCAGAAAAACTATGAATACCGCCAGCTGGACGGCCGTTTCGCACTGATGTCGCGTCAGGCTTCGCATGTGGCCGACAAAGGCATGGTGCTGGTATGCAGCGCGGGCAATGCGGGAGCCGGTCCGTGGAAGAAAATCACCCCTCCGGGCGATGCCGACAACGTGCTGACCGTGGGAGCTGTGGGCAAGAATGGCGTGCTGGCCTCTTTCTCGTCCATCGGCAATACGGCGGACGGCCGCATCAAGCCCGACGTGGTGGCCGTGGGCTACAAGGCCGACGTGATGGGCACCGACGGTAACCTGACGCAGGCCAACGGCACTTCCTTCGCCTCGCCCATTATGTGCGGCATGGTGACCTGCCTGTGGCAGGCCTGCCCCAAGCTGACGGCCAAGGAGGTAATCGAACTGGTACGTCGTTCGGGCGACCGCGCCGCTTATCCTGACAATATTTATGGCTATGGCGTGCCCGACCTGTGGCAGGCCTATCAGGAATACCTGTCCCAATCCCGCTGACCATGGACGCTTTATCCCTATACGACCTCAACGCCCTGGTGCGCCGAAGCCTGGAGCAGTGTCTGCCCGATGAATATTGGGTACAGGCCGAGCTGAGCGAGGTGCGCATGCATCCCGCTACGGGGCATTGCTACGTGGAGTTCGTGCAGAAGGACCCGCGGGGCAACAACCTCGTGGCCAAGGCGCGCGGTGTCATCTGGAGCAACGTCTTCCGCCTGCTTCGTCCCTATTTCGAGGAAAGCACGGGGCAAGCCTTCGAGGCAGGCATCAAGGTGCTGGTGCAGGTCAGCGTTTCTTTCCACGAACTCTACGGCTTCAGCCTGACCGTGCATGACATCGACCCCACCTATACGTTGGGCGACATGGCACGCCGCCGCCGCGAGATACTGAAGCAACTCGAGGACGAAGGCGTGCTGACGCTGAACAAGGAGTTGCCCATGCCCGTACTGCCCCGGCGGGTGGCCGTCATCTCTTCGCCCACGGCGGCGGGTTATGGCGACTTCCGCCATCAGTTGGAGCACAATCCGCGGGGCTATGCCTTCCAGGTGACCCTCTTTGCCGCCGCCATGCAGGGCGACCGTGTGGAGGCATCCATTCTCGAGGCGCTGGATGCCATCAACAGCCGGGTGGAGCAGTTCGATGTGGTGGTCATCATCCGTGGTGGAGGCGCCACGTCCGACCTCTCGTGCTTCGATACCTACCTGCTGGCCGCCGCCTGCGCCCAGTTTCCCCTGCCCATCATCACCGGCATCGGGCACGAACGCGACGACACCGTGCTCGACTCCGTGGCCCACGTTCGTGTGAAGACCCCGACCGCCGCCGCCGAATACCTCATCGTCCGTATGGATGAGGCTGCCGACCGCCTGAACGACTTGGTTGTCCGTCTGCACGAAGGTGTGACCGCCCGCCTGGAGCAGGAGCGCCGGTGTCTGTACCAATGCCGCAACCGCATCCCCGCGTCGGCCGTCCGCCGCGTGTCGTCCGCCCAGCTGGAGCTGCTCACTGCCCGCAAAAACCTGCACCGCTCCGTGGAGACTCTGCTGGTACGCCACCGCCATCGGCTGGAGCTGCTCCGCCAACGCCTGGCTGACGCTTCGCCCGAGAAACTCCTGGCCCGTGGCTACAGCCTGACGCTGAAGGACGGGCGTGCAGTGAAGGACGCCTCCCGGCTGCACGAGGGCGACGTGCTGGTGACGCAGGTTCATAAGGGAACACTTACTTCCATTGTAAAAAACATCAAATAGCAATCAAGATATGCCCGTACCCAAGAAAAAAGAAACCTATTCGCAGGCTATGGCCCGCTTGGAAAAGATTGTCAACCAGATTGACAACAACGAACTGGAGATAGACCAGCTGGCCGAAAAAATCAAGGAAGCCAACGAAATCATCGCCTTCTGCGAGAGCAAACTGACGAAAGCCGACCGGGAAATCGAAAAAATACTGGCCGAAAAGCAAGAAAGTGAAGAATAAAGAGTATTTTTGTTGCAAGTTGTACTATAGGAATACTCAAAATACAAAAGATATGAAAGAAATTGATTGGTCCAATCTGTCCTTCGGATACATGAAGACAGATTACAACGTGAGAATTTACCATCGTAACGGTCAGTGGGGTGAGCTGGAAGTATGCAGCGAGGAGACCATCCCCATGCACATGGCAGCCACCTGTCTGCACTACGGACAGGAAGCCTTCGAGGGCCTGAAAGCCTTCCGTGGCAAGGACGGCAAGGTGCGCATCTTCCGCTTGGAGGAAAATGCTGCCCGTCTGCAGTCTACCTGCCGCGGCATCCTGATGCCCGAACTCTCAACCGAACGCTTTCGAGAAGCCGTGCTCAAGGTTGTGAAGCTGAACGAACGCTTCATCCCGCCCTACGAGAGCGGCGCGTCGCTCTATATCCGTCCGTTGCTGGTGGGCACCGGCGCACAGGTAGGCGTGAAACCCGCCAATGAGTACCTGTTCCTGATTTTCGTCACGCCTGTAGGTCCGTACTTCAAGGGCGGATTTGCCACCACTCCCTACGTCATCACGCGCAAATACGACCGTGCGGCTCCGCTCGGTACCGGTACGTTCAAGGTGGGCGGTAACTACGCAGCCAGCCTCCGTGCCAGCAAGGAAGCCCACGAGGGCGGCTACTCTGCTGAGTTCTACCTCGACGCCAAGGAGAAGAAATACATGGACGAATGTGGTGCCGCCAACTTCTTCGGCATCAAGAACAACACCTACATCACGCCGCTGTCCACCTCCATCCTGCCCAGCATCACCAATAAGAGCCTGATGCAGCTGGCCGAGGACATGGGCCTGAAGGTAGAACGCCGTCCCATCCCCGAAGAAGAGCTGGCTACGTTCGAGGAAGCCGGTGCCTGCGGTACGGCCGCCGTCATCAGCCCCATCCAGCGCATCGACGACCCCGAGAACAACCGTTCCTATGTTATCTCGAAGGACGGCAAGCCGGGTGAGATCAGCTCCAAGCTCTATCACAAGCTGCGTGCCATCCAATATGGTGACGAGCCCGACATACACGGCTGGGTAACCATCGTAGAATGACAGGCGTGAACGGAGACATCCAGATAACGACCCTCGTCGAGAACGTTGTTTACGGCAAGGGATTGCAGGGAGAGCATGGGCTTTCCCTGCTTGTTGAGGTAGGGGACCGCAAGGTGCTGTTCGATACGGGAGCATCCGATCTTTTCATCCGCAACGCGCGGCTGATGGGCATCGACCTGCGCGAGGTGGACTATCTGGTCCTTTCGCACGGACATCGTGACCATACGGGCGGCCTGCACCATTTCCTGCGGCTGAACGAACGCGCCACGGTGGTGTGCAAGCGCGAAGCCTTGCGCCCCAAGTTCAAGGATGAGCGCGAGAACGGCCTGATGCACCCCGATACCCTCGACATCGCCCGCTTCCGCTTTGTGGACGATACGGAGGAACTCCTGCCGGGTGTTTTCGTCTTTCCTCGTCTGCCCATAGCTGACGAGGAAGATACCCACTTCGACCGTTTCTACACGCTGGTCGACGGAGAACGGCACCCCGACAGTTTCGACGACGAACTGGCGCTGGTGATGAAGCGCGGACGCGACGTGGCCGTGCTGAGTGCCTGCTCGCACCGCGGCATTACCAACATCCTCCGTACGGTGCTGGACACCTTCCCCGACGCCAGTCTGAGGCTAGTGCTGGGCGGTTTCCACATCCGCACGTGTGGGGCAGGGAAGAACGAAGTGATAGCCCACTACCTGGCCGACCACCTGCCGCAACGGCTGGGCGTATGCCATTGTACGGGCATCGACCAATATGCATTGTTTCATCAAATCTTCGCCGGCCGGCTGTTCTACAACTACACCGGTTGGGTGGAGACTTTCTAAATTATGGGAAAAGGAAAATTAGCCAAGTTTGCAGATATGCGGGATTACCCGCACGTGTTTGAATACCCCTATTCGGTTGTGGACGATGTCCCCTTCGACATGAAGGGCCACTGGGGCGAGAGGTTCTTCAAGAACGACCGTCCCATCGTGCTCGAACTGGGTTGCGGCCGCGGCGAATACACCGTAGGCCTGGGCCGTCTCTTCCCCGAGAAGAACTTCATCGGGGTGGACATCAAGGGAGCGCGCATGTGGACGGGAGCCACCGAGTCGCTCCAGGCAGGCATGACCAACGTAGCCTTCCTGCGTACCCAGATTGAGATTATCGACCGCTTCTTCGCACCGGGCGAGGTGAGCGAGATATGGCTCACCTTCTCTGACCCGCAGATGAAGAAGGCCACTAAACGCCTGACGTCCACCTACTTCATGGAACGCTACCGCCGATTCCTCGTGGATGGCGGACTGGTGCACCTCAAGACGGACAGTAACTTCATGTTCACCTACACCCGGTATATGGTGGAGCACAACCACCTGCCCGTTGAAGTGATGACCGAGGACCTTTACCACTCCGGCCTGGCCGACGAGATACTCGGTATCCGTACCTATTATGAACAGCAATGGCTGGACCGCGGGCTCAACATCAAGTACCTCCGCTTTCGCCTGCCGCACGAAGGCACTCTCACGGAGCCCGACGTGGAAATCGAGCTGGACGACTACCGGAGCTACAACCGCAGCAAGCGGAGCGGACTTCAGACAAGCAAATAAAAACAGATATATTATGACTCTCTATCCGAAACTCATTCTCGACGCACTGGCCACCGTGCGCTATCCGGGCAACGGCAAGAACCTTGTCGAAGCCGAAATGGTGGCCGACAACCTGCGCATCGACGGTATGAAGGTCAGCTTCTCGCTCATCTTCGAGAAGCCCACCGATCCCTTCATGAAGTCCATGCTGAAATCGGCCGAAACGGCCATTCATACCTATGTGTCGCCCGATGTGGAAGTGACGATCAGTACCGAAAGCCGTCAGGCCGCCCGTCCCGAACCGGGCAAGATGTTGCCATGCGTGAAGAACGTCATTGCCGTATCCAGCGGCAAGGGTGGTGTGGGCAAGAGTACCGTAGCCGCCAACCTGGCCGTGGCCCTCGTGAAGCTGGGCTACAAGGTCGGCCTGCTCGATGCCGACATCTTCGGTCCCTCCGTCCCCAAGATGTTCCAGGTGGAAGACGCGCGTCCCTATGCCGAGCGCATCGACGGCCGCGACCTCATCATTCCCATCGAGAAGTATGGCTTGAAGCTCCTTTCCATCGGCTTCTTTGTCAACCCCGAGCAGGCTACCTTGTGGCGTGGCGGCATGGCCAGCAACGCCCTGAAGCAGCTTGTGGGCGACGCCGACTGGGGCGACCTGGACTACTTCATCCTCGACACTCCTCCGGGTACCAGTGACATCCACCTGACGCTGCTCCAGACGCTCGCCATCACGGGCGCCGTCATCGTCAGCACGCCGCAGCAGGTAGCCTTGGCCGACGCACGCAAGGGCGTAGACATGTACACCAACGACAAGGTGAACGTACCTATTCTGGGACTGGTGGAGAACATGGCATGGTTTACTCCCGCCGAACTGCCGGAAAACAAGTATTACATTTTCGGTAAGGATGGTTGCAAGCAACTGGCCGAGGAATTGAAGGTGCCTTTGCTGGGCCAGATCCCCATTGTGCAGAGCATTTGTGAGAGCGGTGACAAGGGTACGCCCGTGGCTCTCGATTCGGACACCGTCACCGGCCGCGCCTTCCTGCAGCTGGCTGCTGCCGTGGTGCGTCAGGTAGACAAGCGCAACATCGAGATGGAACCTACACGGATTGTGCAGGTGAAGAAATAAGCATTCACCACAGAGGACAAGGGCGTCCTCTGTGGTGAACCAATTATGTAAAGAGAGAATTTCCTATTGCAGGCGGAACACGACCGGGAAAGTGTACTTCACGTTCACGGGCTTGCCGTCCTTGGTTCCGGGTGTCCAGTCAGGCATAGTAGTGGCTACGCGCAGGGCTTCCGCATCCAGGCTGGGGGCAACGCCTTGGACGATTTGGGCGTTGGTCGCCTTGCCATCGGTGTTGATGATGACCGATACTACCACTCGTCCCTGTATGTTATTGGTGTGGGCTTCGGCCGGATAGCGGATATTCTTGCTGAGGTGTTGCATTAGTCCCGTCATACCGCCGGGAAATTCGGGCATCTTGTCCACGGTTTCATAGACTTCGCCCGTTACGGGGGCGTCGGGGTTTCGGTAGCCTACTACTATCATCTCGTCTATCTTCTCCACCGGTTCGGGCGTCAGGCGGAACATGACGGGGACGGTGTATTTCACGTTGACCGGTTCGCCTTTCTGCGTGCCCGGTTTCCACTTGGGCATGCTGCTGATGACGCGTATGGCTTCGGCGTCCAGGTTGGGGTCGACGCCTCGCAGGATGCCTACGTTCCCGATGCTTCCGTCCTTGCCGACCACAAACTGCACGGTGACGCGTCCCTGCGTCCCGGCCTTATGGGCCGCTTCGGGGTAGCGGATGTTGGCGGACAGGTATTTCATCAGTCCCGACATGCCTCCGTCGGGGAATTCCGGCATCTTTTCTACGACTTCATAGACTTCCTCACCGCCATCGGTTGGGGCGTTTATGGCCTGTTGCGGTTTCAGGACGATAACCATGTTATTGGAGTCCATCTTGGACAGGGTTTTGGGATTTCCTGCCCAGCCCAGTATCTGTGCGTCCTTGCCTTTGTACAGGAATGCAATGCTGGCTTCGGGTGACGTTTCTATGCGGAATTCTCCTTTATCGTTGACCGTGCTTGTGGTCATTGACTGGAACTTCCGGTCGGTGATAATCTGTACGTCGCCCAGCGGATTGCCCGCTTCGTCCACAATCTTTCCTTTGTACGTCACCTTGTCGGACTTCTCCTGCTGGGGCAGGGGGACGATGTTTTCAGGCTGAGGCTGCACGTCGGGCGTTTCAGCTGGCGTGACGGCCTCGATGACTTCGGTTGTAATCTTCTGTGTGGCGCGTGCCACGGCCTCGATGTTGCTGACGATCATCAGCAGGGCGGCCAGCGGGAGGAACATCAGGTATTTGGTTCTCCCTATTGCTCGGGTTCTTCGTTTGTTCATCATAATGATACGCTTTTTTAAGGGTAATACATTGAAACTGTTATAGATGGTTGCTGCAGCCTTATGATGTGACAAACCCAACAGGTGGTATTGGTAGGTGCGGGAGTCGTGGCCGGTCTCCAGGACTTTTTCATCGGCCATGTACTCCAGGTTGGTGCGTATTTCCCGCTTCATGAGCCAGGCAAAGGGGTTGAACCAGCAGATGATGCATGCCAGTTCGCCCGTCAGCACGTCGATGGAGTGCCATTGGCGGGCATGGGTGCGCTCGTGGGTCAGAATCTCGTGCAGCTCGTCGCCGGTGTGGGCGTCGGGGCAGACGAATATCCAGCGGAAGAACGAGAAGGGGCCTTCTGCGCGGGGCAGGAGGTGTACGGTGGTGCCGTCTATCTTCTGCGTGGGGCAGCGGCGTGCCAGGCGGACGATGCCAGCCAGCTGGACGAGGAAGCGCAGGGCCAGCAGGGCGGCCACGAGCCAGTAGGCGACGACGATGCCGTCGGCCACCAGTTGTCGCCAGTCCGTTTCGGGCTGCGGCGTCAGGGTCAGTTCGGGCAGTACCACGGCGGCGTAGAGGTCGGCCATGGCTGCCATCGGCTCCTGCTGTACAATCCAATGCTGGATGTTGAGCAGCGGTACGGCGGTCGATACGGCGAAGAAGCAGAGCAGGGACGTCCGCCGCCAGGCGAAGAACGTGTCCTTGTAGAAGAACAGCCGATAGAAGGCGTAGAACAGGGCTATCGCCACGTTGATTTTCAGAAAATAGACCATATCTTTCAATTAAAAATGAAGAATTAGGAATGAAGAATTAAGAATGTGGCGGATGAAGAACTTTTCTTGTGCGATGGAGAAATTCTTCATTTGTCCGCAAGGCGGACATTCTTCATTCTTCATTGAAAAGGAATTTTTCACTTTTCCTTTCCTTTCTCAATCATCTCAATTATGTCTTTCAAGTCGTTGGCCGAAATCTTCTGCTCCTTGGCGAAGAACGAGACCATCTCCTTGTACGAATTGGCAAAGTAGTTGCGGACGAAGCCGCTCATGAATGTCCGCTTGTATTCGCTTTCGCGGATGAGCGGGGTGTAGCGGTAGGTGTTTCCCACGCGGCTGGGCTTCACGTATTGTTTCCGCTCCAGGTTTTTCACAATCGAGGCCACGGTGGTGTAGGGCGGCTTCGGTTCGGGGAATTCGGCGAGGATGTCCTTCACGTAGCAGGACTCCAGCTTCCAGATGTACAACATCACTTCTTCTTCTTGTCTTGTCAATTTTTCCATGGAATACAGTTTTAGTTTGAATTCTATGCAAAGCTACGAATATTTCGTAATATCGCAATGGGCAGAAGGTTAATAAGTTTAAAAGGACGGGATTTATTTGTCTTTGGGCGGGCAGCCAAAAACTTTTGGGAGAGTTTCCGAGGTCTCGGACGGGCAGCCAAAAACTTTTGGGAAGGTTTCCGAGTGCTCGGACGGGTCGCCAAAAACTTTAGGGAGGGTTTCCGAAGGCTCGAACAGGTCGCCAAAAACTTTAGGGAGGGTTTCCGAGGTCTCGGAGGGGCTGCCGAAAACTTTTGGGAAGGCGTTTCCGCCGTCACTCACCGCGCAGGGCTTTGTAGCGCCTGTAGGCTTCGATGACGTGACGGCGGCTTTGCAGGATCTGCCAGCGGTAGACGAGGCAGGTGGTCAGGAAGTAAATGCCGGTTTGCAGCCAGAGGGCCTGGTATTCCCACTGCACTTCGTTCAGCGTGGCCCCCATGCTGTTGATGCGCACGTAGCCGTTGATGCCGAAGGTCGATGGGAACAGGTACGAGAAGTAGCGCCAGAAGGGCGGGATGGCCGAGGCGGGCCACGAGATGCCCGAAAGGAACAGCAGCGGCACGGAGGTGAAGACGAACAGCAGCATGCACGTCTCGCGGTTGCGGATGGCGATGGAGGCCGTCATGGCGAAGAAGATGCAGGCGCTCAGGTAGGGCAGGGTGAACAGGATGAGTTCGCCCGGCAGGGCTATCTGGTTGAGGCTGAAGAGCCAGGGTACGACGCAGAGCACGTAGGCTGACACCAGCGCATACACCAGGAAGTAGCTCAGTCCCTTGCCCATGACGATGCGCAGCGTGCCGTTGTAGTGGCGGTTGATGGGCACGAGGTCGCGGAACTGGTTCTTCTCGCGGGCCGTTCCGGCCGAGAGGCCGATGCCCAGTAGCAGCGTCTGCTGGATGATGAGCATCAGCACGGCGGGTATCAGGAAGGCGGCAAAGCCGTTGGTGGGGTTGTACAGCGCCACGTCCTTGTATTCGATGGGGTAGGCCGTCACCTCGTCCTGGCGGTCGGTGGTGTTTCCGGCGCGGGCTATCTTGATTTCCGTGTTCATCTCGAGCGACACTTCGGTGTTGGCGCTCAGCATGGCTTTGTAGTACATCAGTCCGCTCATATCGCAAAAGATGCTCACCTGCGTCTGCCGTCCGGCGGCAATGTCGTCGCTGAAGGTTTCGGGCAGGTAGACGATGCCGTAGGCGTCGCGGTTGCGCAGGGCGAGCTTGGCTTCCTCCATGTCGGCGCAGTGGGCCACAACGCGGATGTCGGGGCTGGCGTCGAGCATCCGCACGTACTGTCGGCTCAGCGTGCTGCGCGAGTCGTCCACCACCACGGCGGGCACGTCGCGCAGCGTCTCGTTGGTGTAGATGAACGAGTAGATCAGCGGGTAGACCAGCGGTACCAGGATGAAGAAAATCAGTACCCCCTGGTCGCGGAAGGTCGTGCGGAATTCCTGCCGCCAGATGTAGAACAGGTCGTAGACGCCCTGTCTGATATGTTGTTTGAAAGTCTGTTTCTTTTTCATCACGGTACGTATTTATAGTAAATGAGGGCTGCCTTCAGCCGGTGGGCGATGAAGAACGGCAGCATCATGAACAGCAGCAGGGCCACGTAGTTGGTCCATGAATAGATCATCGGATACCCGTTCAGCGCCTGGTCCACGTAGATCAGGAAGTAGTGGCGCAGCGGGAAGAGGTTGGCCAGCGCCTGCAGTGTGGGGTGCATGCCCATGGCCGGGAACGACAGGCCGCACATCGAGAACGACAGCACGCCCCATAGCGAAGCGAAGCTCAGCCCCAGGCGCAGCGTAGGTAGCACGCCTATCATCAGCACACCCATGCCCTGCGAGGCCAGCACGAGGCACAGGGTGGCGAAGAGCATCGGCAGGATACCGCTGTTGCAGGGGAAGTGCAGGAAGCCGTAGAGGTAGACGTTGTAGAGGATGCCCATCAGGAAGAAGACGACGGTGTGGGGCAGGAGCTTGCCGGCCAGCGATATCCAGATGGAGTTGTTGCCCGTGCGCAGCCACTGGCGGGCGGTGCGGTCCTTGATTTCCACGCCAATGGAGAACACCGTTACCATGAAGATGAGCAGCATCAGCACGCCCGGCGCGAACGTGTTGTTCAGGTAGACCGAATAGTTGATCCACGGATTGTTCAGCGGATGTGTGTCGATGACGATGGGCTGCAGGAATCCCATGGCCTGGTCTTCCGTCGCTCCCTTGGCGTAGAGCACCGAGCGGGCGGCGGCTCCCGAGGCCAGTTCGCTCATCATCTTCATGTCCTTGTAGAGCAGAGAGCCGGCAATGAGCAGCGTGTTGTTGGTGTAGAACGACACCTTGGGCTGCCGCTGGGCCTGCGCTTTGGAGGTAGTCCCTTCTGGAATGTAGTAGAAGCCGTAGATGTCGCCCCGCTGCATGGCCTGGCGTGCCTCGGTCACGTTGGGGTAGTGGGCCACGACGGCCGTCTGTTCGAAGGCGTCGAGGTTGCGCACCAGTTGCCGCGAGGTGGTCGTCATGTCTTCGTCCACCATGCCCACCGGCATGTTCTGAGGCAGCCCCGAGTCCATCAGCGTGGTGAAGAACACGTAGCAGAACAGCGGTGCCACTACCATGCAGAACAGGTAGAGCGGACGGGAGACGAGGCGCTTTCCTTCACGCTTCATCACGTTCCACAAGGCTTTGTATTTCGTTGCGTTCATTTCGATAATTGATAATTGAGAATTGAAGATTGAAAATGGGAGTAATCTTCATTCCTCATTCTTCATTCTTTATTTTTCCAGCACCACGCTCATACCCGGCCGCAGTCCGTCGACTTTCTCCACTGGGCTGGCCTTCACTTCGAACGTCTTCAGGTCGAACTGGCCGGTGGTCTTCGTGGCTTTCCAGGCAGCGTAGGTGCCCAGGTCCTTCATATAGTACACTTTCAGACGGATGTCACGGTCCAGTGCCGGTACGTAGGCTTCAAACTCTGTACCCACGGTCAGTCCCTTCAGCAGGTCCTCGCGTACGTTGAAGCTCACCCACATGTCCTCCATCACGGCGATGTTCATGATGGGCGCTCCTGTGCCTACCAGTTCGCCCACCTTGGGGAAGATCTCCGAAACCTCTCCCGCCGTCTGGGCAATGAGGTATGTCTCGGCAATGTACGATTGTACTTCGGCTACAGCTCCTCGTGCACGTTGAACCAAAGCTGCTGCAGCTGCCTTGTCTTCGCGCTCGGCACCGTTCTTGGCCATGTCATACTGCGATTTGGCAGCCTTTTCCGTAGCGATGGCCGCGTCACGCTGTGCCGTCACCTCGTCCAGCTTCTGTGCCGACATTACTCCCTGGTCATACAGGTTCTTTACGCGTTTGTACGATTTTTCGGCAATGGTCACGCCGGCACGTGCTTTCTGCCACATTTCATAGGCGCCCTGGATCTGCTCCTGGCGTGCTCCTTTGATGGCTTTTTCGTTCTGTGCTTGTGCAGCGGCTTCGGCTGCCTGTGCCTGTTCCAGCTTGGCCTGTACGTCTGGCGCTTCCAGCAGGGCGAGCGTATCGCCTGCCTTCACTTGTTGTCCTTCTTTTACGCGGAACTCCAAGATGCGTCCCGGCACCTTGCTCGATACGCGGTATTCGTTGACGTCTGCTTGTCCTTGGACGATTTCCGGCCCTTTGTGAAGCATGAAGAAACCTACTAGGGCCACTACTGCGATGACGCCTACCAGTGTCAGGAAGGCCAGCAGCATGTTACTGTTTTGCGATTTTGTATCCATTTCGATAATTGATAATTTTATAATTGATAATTGAGAATTGATAATACTTCATTCTCCATTTTCAATTCTCCATTGATGTAAGTTCTCCCGTAGCTTTCTTCAGATAGAGATCTGTCAGTTTCACGTCTATCTGGGCATCTATCTTCTCGGATTGGGCGGAAAGCCAGGCTGTGTGAGCTTCTAATACATTGCTGGCAGGGATTACTCCTTCCTCGAAGCCCAAGGTGGCGTAGCGCAGATTTTCATCTGCTTTTTCAAGGTTCTTTTCAGCCATTACCAGTTTTTTGGCTGCTTCGTTCACCTTGAAGGCGGACTGGCTTACCTGTAACTGGATTTTTTCTTTCGCCTCTTCCAGCTGATAGCGTGCGATGTTGGCTTCTGCCTTGGCTGCTTTCACCTTATTGATACCTTCGCCCCAGTGCCATAAAGGAACTGATACCATGACACCTACATTCCACATGCCTTTGAACTTCTTTTCGAAGCTGTTCAGTACGGACGGATTGGTAGCCATATAGCTTCCCATCAGGGCGATGGAAGGCAGCATTTCCGAACGGGTTACGTTCACCTTTTGATCATAGATTTTGGATGCCAGTTCCAAGCTACGGACTTCAGGGCGTATGGCATAAACACTTTCCATATTGATTTGGTTGCTAGCTATTCCGGCTTCTTCCAGGTTTTCTTCCCGTTCGTCCTCCAATACGATATCTGTCGTCAGGTCCAGTCCGCACAGTTGGCATAGCAACATGCGCGACAGACTTAGCCCATCGTCCACTTTGGTCAGCGTCATTTCCGCTTCGTTAACTTTCACCTTCACTGACAGGCCATCGGCTTTTGTCGCTACTCCTTCGTTGATCATTTTGTCGACATCGCTTTCCAATTTCTTCAGCAATTCCAGATATCCTTCAGCCAGTTTCCTTTTGTGTACCAATGATACAACCTGCCAGTAGGCCTGGTCAGTGTTCAGTATCACTTCCTGCATGCCCGTGCTGTGCTGTTGGCGTGCCAGTTCTTCGGCATATTTGGTTATTTTATTGTAGGCTCGTATTTTTCCACCCATGTATAGGGGCTGTGTCAGGGTAATGGCGCCGACATACATGTTTCGTGTATCAGTGCGGAAAGCATCTACTAAAGAACTTCCTACCTGATTTAACGGACCTGCCAGGTCTACACTTCCAAAAGCTTGTAACAGCTGCATGAATTGTGGGTTTTGCAGCAGGCCTGGGTTTTGTGCAATCATGTTTTGTACTCCGTTCTGCAAAGCACCGCTCAGGTTGGTACCGATATTGGATAAAGCATCTTTCTGTGCATCACTCAGCAGTGATATTTCCTTCTGATTACGGATGTAGGCACCTGTTGCATCGAACTTAGGTAAATAATTTGCAAAAGCAGCCTTTTTCTGATAGTGTGCGGCGTTAATCTTCTCCTGGCTTATCAATAGCTCCTTGTTGTTGGCCATTGCTAATGCACGACAACTATCCAGGCTCAAGACCTGTTGTGCGCCTACTACATAGACCGATAAGCTTAATAAGGTGGAACATAAGAACTTTTTCATTGCATTCATACGCTATATCGCTTTTATTTTGATTGCCGAAATAGTCGGCAATGATTGCATAAACAACAATGCAAAGATAAAAAAGTTCTGTATACAGGTTTAAAAAAAACTGTTAACTTACGTTTTTGTGACATTAGTGTCCCGTTAAAATGGGACGAGTTAAACAATTAATCAAATAGCCCCGGA
>ENA-OZWA01000021-OZWA01000021.1-human-gut-metagenome-genome-assembly--contig:-NODE-21-length-44235-cov-10.541852_pt1 | contig 44235 bp, 27 predicted proteins | sample MGYA00243448_ERZ654051 | MGnify/ENA primary metagenome ERZ654051 (study PRJEB26926, sample SAMN06164908) | human gut metagenome | biome: ENVO:00009003; feature: ENVO:2100002; material: ENVO:00002003... | reverse complement strand
CCGCAAAAATCTTCCTCTCCGTCTGTCGAGCGTATTTTTCCGCATCAGCCTTGTCCCGATTGTTTCCGCCACCTTTTGGAAGCAGAAAAATAAATCCCAGAGGTCGCAAACAGGCCGAACAAAGGGAAAAAAAAGAAAGGTTAAATTATGAGTTACAACAAATTGAAGTCATTGGTAGCGAACGTGGAAGCCATAGAAACGGCAATGAAAATCCAAGTTCAAGGCAGGCAGGCCACTGCGGAAGAAAAAGAAATTTTATCCCGATATTCTGGTTTCGGGGGTATCAAAGAAGTATTGAATATAGGTACGGACAAACCCATAGGTGGTGATATGAAAGAACCGATACAAAGATTACAGGAGTTAATCAATGCTTACCCTCATTTCACAGAACCCATGCGGCACAATGTCATAGAGGGCATCAAAGCATCTGTACTGACAGCATTTTACACGCCGAAATTCCTTGTTGATGCAGTGGTGCGGCAGATACATGCCACATTCAGCGAAAACGGTCTCAAAATGCGTTCATTTCTCGAACCAAGTGCTGGTATAGGCGGTTTTCTGCCCATAGCCATGTCCGGCACGTATGATTATGCTATTGAGAAAGACCTCATTTCGGGGATGATACTTTCCCTGCTCCATGAAAACACGCTTACACGGACGACTGGGTTTGAAGCAATCGGAGAACAAGGTTTTGAACATACAACTTTCGATGTCATAGCCTCCAACATTCCATTTGGCAATTTCAGGGTGTTCGATGCGGAACTATGGAAGAAAGGCGGTATGTACGAACAGGCCACCAAGACCATACACAACTACTTTTTTGTCAAAGCAATGGAGTTGTTGAATGAGGGTGGTTTGTTAGCTTTCATCACATCGAGGGGCATAGCCGACACGCCCGGCAATAAGTTCGTGCGTGAATATCTTGTAAATCATGCCGACCTGATAAGTGCAATCCGTCTGCCCGATATGCTTTTCATGCAGACAAGCGGTATAGAGGTAGGCAGCGACCTGCTGATATTCCAAAAGCACACGCGCAAGGCGGCACTCTCACAGCGGGAACAACTGTTTTTACAAGTAGGCAGGGAAAAGGCGGACGCCACAGGCACAATGACCGAATACGCCAACAAATTGTTCACCATACCGAAAACCACCCTTGCGACAGGTAGCCGCATTGTACAGAACCAATACGGAAAATATGTACGCAAATACCAATGGCAGGGCAATGAAAATGCCATGTCACAATATCTCGCCGCACTGCTGAAACTTGACTTTGGCCGATATTTCCGCAAAAGTCTTTTCATGGGGGAAGGACAAGGTAGCGAAGATATGCAGATGTCCCTTTTCGGGAGTGTGGCCATGAAACAAGTCGCAAAAGGCAAACGAGCCTACACGGACGGAGTGGAAGCATGGATGAAAGACGGCGCAATGGTGCTGTTTGAGGGACAGGTGGGTACTATCCAATACCGAAAATCAAGTCTTTATCAAGAGGTAGCCATTGATTTTGTACCGGTGGACGAGGGTAAGGTCAATGCAGATAGGGCAAAAGACTATTTTCCTATACGCAAGGCATACTTTGAATTGTCAATCAAAGAGAGGGAAGAACAAAAAGAAGATAACGGATTGCGTGGAGAGCTGAACGCCCGATACGATGCCTTTGTTGCCAAATGGGGTTGTTTCCACGAGAACGACAACAAGGAGTTTATCATGCTTGACAGCCTCGGTGTGGAAGTCTTTACAATAGAAATGCAGCTTGGAAAGGATTTAGTCAAGTCCGACATCATGCGTGAGCCTGTGGCGTTCAAGAAGATAGACCCGAACAAACGGCTGACACCGATTGAAGCGTTGGCAAGCAGCTTGAATTTCTACGGCAGGGTTGATATGGACTACCTGATGCAGTCCACGGATAGTGCCGAGGAAGAAATCATCGGCGACCTTAAAGGTGAGATATTTTACAATCCTGCTATCGGGGAGTGGGAGCACAAAGGCAAGTTCCTTTCAGGCAATGTCATAGCCAAATGCAAGAAGATAGGTTCTTACTTGTCCGAACTCACGGACAGGGAAAAAGATTGGACGGAAACTGCTGTAAAGGCTTTGGCTGATGTGACACCCGAAGCGATACCCTACGAGGAACTCGACATTAACATGGGTGAGCGTTGGATTGACACAAAGTTATATGCCGATTTTGCAACTGAACTTTTCGAGACCGAGACAAGCGTAATGTATTTCGATGTGAACGACACCTACATAGTACGCCTGCAAAGTTACTCTCCGGTGGCTTACAACACCTATTCCGTTCGTAACTATGACGGTGGGGATTTGTTTGTTCATGCCCTGCATGATACTGTACCTGAAATCACAAAAGAGATATACCGCAATGGTGATAAGGTGCGTGTGCCGGACGAGGAAGCCATACAGGAGGCAGCCACCAAGATACAGGAGATTAGAGACCGTTTCAACCGCTGGCTTGACAGGCAGCCGATAGAGGTTCGGGACGAGCTGGTGAGGGTGTATAACGAGCGTTTCAACTGCTATGTCAGGCCGCACTATGACGGTTCGGCACAGACCTTTCCGCAGCTCTCTTTCGAGCAATTTCCATACGATAGCCTCTATCCCTCACAGAAAGATGCTATCTGGATGATTAAGCAGAACGGAGGCGGTATCTGTTGGCACGAGGTAGGCACAGGCAAGACGATGATAATGTGTGTTGCCGCCTACGAAATGAAACGTCTCGGATTGGCACACAAGCCGCTTATTATCGGGCTGAAAGCCAATGTGCACGAAATCGCCGATACGTTCCGCAAGGCATACCCTACGGCCAAAGTTCTCTATCCGGGCAAGGAAGATTTTACCCCCGCCAACAGGCAAGAGGTCTTTTCAAAAATCAAGAACAACAATTGGGACTGCATCATACTGACCCACGACCAGTTCGCCAAGATACCGCAGTCAGAAGAGACCATGATAGATATATTCACGGAAGAACTTGCCGATGTGGAGCGTAACCTCGAATTTTTGGAGCAGTCCACTATGCGTTACCGTAGCGGAAAGATGCAGGAGGGGTTGGAAAAACGTAAACAGAACCTTGGGGCTAAACTACAAGAACTGCGTATGAAAATCAATAATCGGAAAGACGATGCCGTGGATTTCCACACAATGGGAATAGACCATATTTTTGTAGATGAATGCCATATTTTCAAGAACTTAATGTTCCAGACACGCCATAACCGTGTGGCAGGTATCGGCAACACCAAAGGCTCTCAAAGGGCAATGAACCTCTTGTTCGCCATTCGTGACATCCAACTTCGTACAGGTCGTGACCTTGGGGCTACGTTTCTGTCGGGTACAGTGGTGGTAAATGCACTGACCGAACTTTATGTGATGTTCAAGTATTTGCGTCCGCAGGAGCTTAAACGGCAACGGATTAGCTGTTTCGATGCGTGGGCAGCCATATTCACAAAGAAAACGGCAGATTATGAGTTGAACGTGACAGGATCGGTGAAGCGCAAAGAACGTTTTCGTACTTACATCAAAGTACCGGAGCTGGCAATGTTCCTGCGTGAGATTACGGATTACCGTACAGCCGACATGATAAATCTTGATGTGCCTGAGAAGAACGTGCGTTTCCTTTCTTATCCTCCGACAATCGAGCAGGAGGAAATGATAGGACGCTTGGTTTCTTTTGCCGGTAGCGGCCAGTGGGAGGACTTGGGACTTGACGTTCCGCAACCCGACAACCTCGATAAGGCGAAAATGCTTGTTGCGACTAATGTAGCCCGAAAAATGGCTCTTGATATGCGCTTGTTGGGTGACAAGTTCAAGGACGATGCCGATAATAAGGCTTCTATCTGTGCGAGGACAATCTACGACTACTATATACGCTCGAATGACAATCGGGGTACACAGTTCGTGTTCAGCGACCTTGGTACATACAAACCGAACGAATGGAACGTATATACCGACATCAAAGAAAAGTTGGTACGGCTCGGTATTCCTGCTGATGAAATACAGTTTATCCAATGCGCCACTACCGAGAGGACAAGAAAAAAACTGTTTGAAGAAATGAACAACGGCAAGGTGCGAGTACTTTTCGGAAGTACGACCATGTTAGGTACAGGCGTGAACGCCCAACAAAGGGCTGTGGCGGTGCATCACCTTGAAATACCTTGGGTGCGACATGAAGTCGCATAGATAATTGTTGGAATGATACTTACGGGTATCAGCTTTAACCCGCTGTTCCGTCAGCGGTAGCCTACCGACCGATGCACCTTAATGTTGTATTAAGCGGTCGGGACGAAGTACACTTTCGCAAGACAAGACAGAACCGTGAGGGGAAGTCAAGTACGGTTAGTATCATACCGTAGAGTGGCGAGGCTGGATAGTATGGTTAGCGCAAGCGAACTGTTAGTAAACTTCGTAATGTCACGAAAGAGTGTAAGATACTGGCACACTCTACCCAAAAGGGAAGCGGTCGGTTAATCCTCTCCATGGTAGGATTACACGGATATAAGCACCGCCGGAGGATGAGACAGAACCTAACCTATCCGTTAGTTATCTATGTGGAACATGGTAAGCCTGTATATCTCCTGTCATGTAAAAATGACAGGTAAGCTGACAGCAATGAAAGCCGAATGGTGTGCAGGTATAAGATAACAGAAAAAGCGAATGCCGTTCTGTAATGGAGCGGATACGGATTGAACCGACATCACGGGCTGATGTGGGCGACATCATCCGACACGAAAGTGGGCAGACTTCTGTGACGACATTAGGTAGGCAATCAAACCGAATGTTGTCAAATGGTGATTCTTTACAATTAACTTTTAGAACTTTCAAAAGGAGGAAAGCAAATGAACGAAAACAAGACATCGTGTGCGCCTGCTGACAATCAGCAAACACTTTGGGACAGAATAGACTGGACTAAAGCGGAGTTGGCTGTCAGAAAGCTACAAGCACGAATTGTAAAGGCTCAGAAGGAAGGCAGATACAACAAGGTGAAAGCCTTGCAGTGGACGCTGACCCACTCTTTTTACGCAAAAGCCTTAGCCGTAAAGAGAGTTACTTCTAACGGAGGTGGCAACACCCCCGGAGTGGACATGGAAACATGGGAGAAACCCGAAGCAAAAACACAAGCGATAAGCGAACTCAAACGCAGAGGCTACCAGCCGAAGCCATTGAGAAGAGTCCACATCAAAAAGAGTAATGGCAAACTGCGACCGTTGGGAATACCGACAATGAAAGACAGAGCCATGCAAGCACTCTACCTTATGGCATTAGAACCAGTGTCGGAAACAACAGCCGACTCACGTTCATACGGTTTCCGCAAGGAACGCCGCTGTATGGACGCGGTAATGCAATGCCATAACATTCTCCGAAAAGGCTATTCTCCCGAATGGATTCTGGAGGGTGACATAAAGGGGTGCTTCGACCACATCAGCCATGAATGGCTGCTTGCCAACATCCCTATGGACAAGGCAATACTCCGAAAATGGTTGAAATGCGGCTATATCTTCAACAAACAGATGTTCCCGACAGAGGAGGGAACGCCACAAGGTGGCATTATCTCTCCCACGCTTGCCAATATGACATTGGACGGATTGCAGAAAGTCCTTGCAGAGAAATATAAACGAGTTAGAATCAAAGGTAAGTTATATTCGCCAATGGTGAATCTTGTCCGTTACGCTGATGACTTTATAATTACCTGCGAGAACCGTGAAACACTTGAAAAGGAAATCAAGCCATTGGTAGCCGACTTTATGTCTGAAAGAGGTCTGACCTTATCAGAAGAAAAGACGGTGATAACCAATATCCGTGACGGTTTCGATTTTCTCGGTTTCAACATCCGCAAATTCGGCAATGAAATATTGACCAAGCCGACCAAGAAAGCCGAAAAACGCTTTATGGAGAATATCCGTAAGGTGACAAAAGGTCATAAGGGTTGCAAGCAGGAATCATTAATCAGGATGTTGAATGCTAAAATTCGAGGATGGGGAGCATATTATCAGCATGGGGCGACACGTGATTCTTTTCACAGAATCGACCATCAGATATTTCTCGCCTTGTGGCAATGGGCTAAACGCCGTCATTCCAAGAAAGGGAAACAGTGGATAAAAGACCGCTATTGGCACAATATCCGAGGGAACAGCTGGACTTTTGCGGCTAAGTTCAAGAAATCAAACGGCAAAGAAGACCAACTTACCTTGTTGAAACTGGCATCTTCGTTTCCTTTTCTGCAATATACGCAGATAAAGGGGGACATGAATCCGTTTGACGCAGACTGCCGCCTGTACTTCAATAAAAGAATGAAGTCAAAGATGCTTGTGACGCTGAAAGGACGTAAATCCCTGCTTTACCTATGGGAAAAGCAAGGTCGGAAATGTCCGATATGTGGTGAACCGATTGACACGCATAAGGCATGGAATGTAATGCCGACCGTACAAGACGGACGGAAATGCAATCTGTTGGTTCATGATGAATGTTTCAAATTATCCCGTAAAAACAATGGAAACAAGAAGTAGGATGAGCCGGTCTCTGCACACGAACAGAGACTTTGAAAAGCTTGAGCCGTATGAGGGGAAACCCTCACGTACGGTTCTGAGGGGGGAAGAGGGTAGTAATGCCCTTGACCTACCCGATCGACCTGCTGACATGGAGCAACGAAACGGTAGGGCAGTACGCAAAGGCAACACCGTAAAGCTGTGGGGTGGCAATGTGGTAGATATCGTAATTTATGGTACGGAAAAGACCCTCGATGCTTATAAGTTTAATCTGTTAAAAAACAAGCAAATGTTTATCAACCAAATTAATAACGGCACAATTGCCGTGCGCCGTATTGACGAGGGAAGCATGGATGAGGATAGCGGTATGAACTTCGCCGAGTTCGTGGCTATTTTGTCAGGCAATAATGACTTGCTGAACAAGACGAAGCTCGACAACAAGATTATGCAACTTGAAAAGGAACAGGCTATTTTCAAGAAAGAACGCATCCGTGCCGAGCGCAAAATAGCTGCCGGTCAGGAAGAAGTCGAAAAGGCAAAGCGTACTGAGGCCGATTTCATGAGGGATTTGGAATACATCAACTCGTATAATGGAGCAAAGACAACCCTGCTTTTGAGCTTGCCGCAAGCCACTACCGAGGAAGTAGGCCGGGAGTTGCACCGTATAGCCAAGACCTACCGCAACGGAGCGTATGGCACAATTGGCACGTATGCAGGGCTGAACTTGTTGGTGCGTAGCGAGTACAGCATAGACGGTACGTTTGACCGCAATACATTCTTTGTAGAGGGTATAAGTGGATTGAAATACCGATGCGGCCTGAGCGGTGCGCTACCGCTTGGTTTCGTTGAGTCGGCACAATATCCGCATGGAGCATTAAGCAAATTGCCCTCTCTTATCGAGAAGCAACAAAAGGCGGTAGAGCGGATAGAAAGCGAAATTCCCACATTACAGGACATCATTTGTCGCCAGTGGAGCAAGACTGATGAGCTGTCAAGGCTCAAACAGGAATGCAAGGAACTTCAGCACAGGATTGATGAAAGCCTGAAAGAGGCCGAACAACCGCAGGCAGCCAAACACGAAGCTATTGCCGAAGCTGCTTGACATAATCATAATTTCAACCGTTCCCTCTGTATGGTCGTGATGATCGGGCAGAGGGATTTTTGCGCTTCGGTCTGCCGACGGCTCTACTCTTTTATGGCATCCTTCCTCCCTTTATAGCCTCCCGATTCCCCGCCGCCACCCGCTTTCCTTTATAGCCCTCATATCCTCTATTTTAGCCCAATAGGGAGAATGGTCTTTCATCGCATACCCGTTTTTTACGATATGCCATTTTTAGTTTCTACATTGGCATCAATGTATCACTTTAGCCTTCACACCTCCTAATAGCTTCAATCAAGGCATCTTTTAACCTTATGAAGGCAAGTTTATCCACTCCTTTTGATATACTGATTTCATTACCGACCAAATCTTTCAATTTGAGTAAACAAGGAATATCTGCCTTATATCTGTCTCTCACATCTTGTAGGTCATAGTCAAAATTATAATGATAAGCAAGAAATTGCGTAAAAGCATTTCTGCTTTTATTGCTTAATTTGCAGATAGCATCAAAAAGAGCATTGGCATCTTCAGATGCAAATATAGCACGAAGTTCGTATGTACAACTTTTATCTGGATAAGGCAATCTGTCTATAATTATAAGTTGTTCTACTGTTCCTTCAGTCAAATTACGCAGTGCTTTTTGCATTTGATCCGGCAACTCATTTATCTTTGATTTCATCTTCTGCAAGAAATAGTCCACAATATCATCCGTTATTGAAGTCTTGGAATCTGTGGTTACATAGTTCCATCCACTAATAAAAAGCCCTCTTAGCAGATAAAGTTCCTCTAAACTGGTTTGACTATTAATTATTTCTGCTATTCTCACTTTTATTAAAGAGACATAAGCCTGTATAAAATAGAAAATGCCAATAGCATGAAAATATGATAGATACGCAATACTATAACCAAGTTGATAAGCGTCTTTTATCTCTCTATCCAATATGGCTTTTATAGTAGCCTGACAAATACTTTCAAGTTTTTGCTGCTCCATATCGAAAAAGCCGGATAGCATTTCCCAAGGTTTCAATTCTTTTTGCTTATCCCTTATCTCCGTAACAATAAATTCTACAAGTGGAGCACCTGTGATAATATATTGTATAATAGCCGTAACATACTCCGGATTTAAGACATTATAAATTAGCTCCTTGTCCAAAGAGTGATATTTTTCCCTTAGATGCTGTATCTTTTGCTTATCCTCATTATTATCTTGGAGTAGTGAAATCCGACAATCTCTACTCCAATTACAAATTACCTCTTTGTTCTCACTATTATTATACTCTGCATACACTGCAATAAATGACCCAAGAATATTTTTAAGAAAGATATTATCCTTTTCAATCAGCTCGGGAGGAAGTTTGTTTAAGTGGCTTTTAAAATCATATAAACATTGTCTCAAAACCCGTAAGTTATCGGATTTTGTACACTTAAAACAGGCAATAATGAAATCACGCATTTCTTTCAAATAATCGGATACCGGTACTTCGCCAAGGAAGTATTCGATGGCTTCTTCTATGTCGGGTTGTATTTCAAATTCCTTGCCTATGTTCTTTTCCTTAAACTCATCCAATACAGCCTTGGGAAGTTCTTCAAGGTGGTTCTCATCTCCAATTACGACAACATGACAATTACAATGCTCTACAAAATAGTTGATAAAGCCTAACAATTCCTTCATCTCTATCAGGCACCTTTCGATGTCATCGAATATCAGAAACTTTACACCTTTTATACTGTCGTCTTTCACTTGTAGTAACGACAACGAATCCAGTGTTGCGGAAAAGGAACCATCCTCTTTAGAGTCTTCATTAAAATCCATACTCGTCTTGAAGACTACCTTACCGGCTAATTTCAAAACTCCCTTTATGAAACGCCCCGTTTTCGAATAGAAGAAAGGATTTAATTCCCTATCTATAGCTGTCTTGATGTCATTCACGCTATCCATTCCATAGGTCGAAATATAAATGGGCTTTAGCGTAATTTCCCCGTCGGTATCTGCTGTCTCATCAAACCTCTTCTTCCATTGTTTTATAAGATGAGTTTTGCCACATCCCCATTTCCCTTTCAGCATCACGGCATACTGAGGATTAGTATTATCAGCATAGCTGTTTAAAAAATCAAGAATCAAAGTATTCATACCTTTGTTATTAACATAATTCTATTTTAACTCCATTGGGAAACAGAAATGTAGCAATAAGAACATTAAATATGAAATAGTAAAAGACGCTGCAAATCCATTATCACCACATCCACAATGAACAAAGTTAGTGATATTTCTTGATACGATAATATCCATACAACTAAATTTCATGTTTCTTCTTACCATTGATTGCTTAAATATGCGTCTCCTATCATAATAATATCCGCAGAAAATGTGATGGTGGAATACATTTGGCGTTTCCTGTCAACATTGTAAACCTCTTTGTAATATACGATATACGCATATTTGAACTCCACGACACGAAAGATTGAATTATCCTTAGTGTTGTAATAAATCACCTTGCCGCTTATCGCTTTGAAAGGACTGTTTACCATTGCTTCAAGAATAGTAGTTTCTCTGGTAGATTCAACGGTTATGGTAATACGTCCGCCAATAACATTTGTCACTGGCCTTCCTTTATTATCTGTCTTGCGGTTAAATTCAATATGTGATGAAATCACTTCTATATCCTTCCCTTGCAAGCACACGGTTGCCTTTAATTCTGCCATGCTGATCTTATTATTTATTATAAAACCAAGACATTTCGCCTTGGTTAAAGCAGTCAGACCGCTTTCAAGACAAGAAGGAGGATATCATATTTCGCAAATATAGAATTTTCCCTTGAACTTAACAAGCAATCAATTAAATTTATTAACCGACAAAATAGAAGAAACACTGCTTACAGGCTGTCCTCCCCACTAAAATATTATCTTACATAGTCTTTTTTTTCATCCTGCTATTCAATTCATCACAGGCAAAGCAAACCGGCTTTTAAACAAAAGAGGTTAAATCGTAATCATTCATTGCATTCTTTTTGTTTTTATGGTAGAATGTTTTATTAGTGAGTGAGGGCTGTTGTGTGATCCTCTTGTTACAGTTCAGGCAAGAGCCTCATACGATGGCATTATTGATGTTTAACCCCTATAAACTTGCGAGTTATGAGAAAAAACGCTAACTTTGCGAATCATAAATGTGCGCTTAGACGCATACTATTAATTAATATGTTGAAATTGAAACAGTTAGTATCTAATCTTTATCACTTTGCCTTTGGGAAAGAAGTGCATACCAACGGTATGAATGCCGATGGTACTATGAGTGTGGCGGCTGGAGATCCTACGTTGAGTGTAACTCCGTTGAAAGGTCTTGAAATGTTACCAGATAGGATTCCGTGTGAAAATTCAATGTTAGACATTTCTAAGTATAAACAATCTGAGAATCCCTTAATATTTACTGTTGAAGGCTCCTCTATGTCACCTGAAGACATCTCTAATGGTGATAAATTACTATGCAGAAAAGTAGATGCCGACGCAGCAAAATTAATCGGGAAAGGAAAATTTGTGGTTATTGCTGTTGATAAGGAATACTATGAATCTAAAAACAAAGAGTTGAAGTTTGATTATAAGTTGCGTCATACCTTATTGAAAGTTCCGGTAGGAAGCTCTATCGAGAAATTGATAGACTCTTTGAAAAAAATAACCAATAGTATCTTTTTGGAAGAAAACCAAAAGAACTTAGAAATCAAGTATAATGAGGCTATTGGGTTTTATAAAGAAAAGAAAGAACTTATGTTATCGGTTACTTATCGTAAAGGGAATTTGCGCTATTCTTTCCATCCGGTTGATTTAATACAGTACGTTGCTGAATATGTATTAAAACATAACGGAGAAGAATGGAGAGCTAAAAAACTTGAATAGAAAAATGTCTGGAATAGAATGTATTAATCTACTTGCATTCATACAATTTATAATTGCTTTTGACTTTGGATTATACTATCGTAAGTGTTCGGTGAACTCCCCCTATAAATAATCCTTTCATTGAATACCTTTGTCCATGATTTAAAAATATACAATTATGGTGACAAGAGTTCAATGGACAATGGACGATTTCAAAGAAATTTATGCCCGATATAAAGAAAGCGGTTTAACAATAAAGGATTTTTGCTCTAATGAAGGAATCAAGCGTAAACGTTTCAGCTTTTGGAAAGCAAAACTGAAAGGTCCCAAAACGAATGCCGCAGCCAAAGGTAAGTTTATACCGGTTAAAATGGGAGCTGGCGGTCATGCCCTGTCCGGCAAAACTCCAGCTCCAGCATCTTTTTTTTCTCCTGATTTTCCTTCTTCCGGACAGCCACAAAGTGTCTGTGAAATAGTATATCCCAATGGTGTTACTGTGCGGTTAAATGGTCCCGTGTCATCAGAGATTTTACAGACCCTTATATTTTTAAACCTTAACCGTTAATCAGCCGATGTTCAGTCTTAACGAGTCAAACAGATATTATCTGTATCCTTATCCGACCGATATGCGTAAGAGTTTTTATACTTTGAGCGGTCTGGTGACAGATCAGATGGGCAAGAATGTGCGTGATGGAGACGCTTTCATTTTCATATCAAGGAATTGCGCCTCTATGAAAATCCTCCACATGGAATATGGTGGACTGGTAATATATCACATGAAATTGGAACAAGGGTACTTCCACGTACCTTCTATTGATACGGAAGAAGGCCGCATCAAAGTCGTGGAGACCTTCTGGAGCGATCTTGTAATGATGGTCCAGGGTATAGACAGCAGCAAGGTCAGACGGCATAAAAGAAATATGCCTGTAACGTTCAATTGTAACAAATTATAACACATGTCGCATTGTCCTTTAACCGATTTTGCGTATCTTAGTGTCATATTTAGAAACAGTTATGTCAAATACGTCAACAGAAAACGAAGCCCTTATAAAAGACCTCATGTATAAATGCGACTGCCTTTACAGGGAGAACAGCAGGTTGAGGGAAAAGGTGTCCGCGCAGCCTCTTGGGGTTGCGGAAAAGGAGGCTTATGAGCTTCAGTTGTCTGAAAAAGATACCATTATCGCCAAAAAGGAGGCAAAGATCAGCAAGTTGGAAGAACGGGTGGCATATCTGGAACGTCAATTATATGGGCGGAAAACGGAAAAGTTTATCAAACCTGACGCACAAGACAGATGGCTGGATTTTGAAGGTTTTGACATGTTGCCGGAAGAAGCGGAAGCCGCTGCGGAAGCAGAAAAGGAGCTGCAAGCTACCAGAGAGGCGGTCATCGCCCGTAAAAAGATGGCAGGAAAGCGTCCGGTCCGTAATCCTCTCCCTGAAAATCTGGAACGCAGGGAGGAGCATGTTTATCCTGAAGGGTATAATGAAGAGGAATGGGTTCTTCTTCCCGGAGAGGAAGTGACCGAGGTCCTCGTGTATGAACCTGAACGGTTTTATATCCGGAAAATAATACGGCATACGGCCAAGCGGAAAGGCACGGACGAGTTCCGTACAGGAACAGTACCGGTCATGCCGATCGCCAAGAGCTATGCGTCCTCCTCGTTGCTGGCTGAAATGATGATAAACAAGTATGTGGACCACCTCCCGTTCCACAGGCAGTTGGAAAGATTCAGGCGAGTAGGCGTGCATCTCCCGCCATCGACGGTTAACGACTGGTTCAAAGATGTGGCCGATCTTTTAAGGCCACTATACTTCCGACTCTGGGAGTTGATATTACAAACGGACTATATACAATCGGACGAGACTACAATCCCTGTCATACATGACGAGAAACACAAGACGGTAAAAGGATACATCTGGCTTGTGCGCAGCGTTATGACCGGACGTCAGTTTTTCTATTATGATAATGGCTCCCGTGCAGGTAGGGTGGTCTTGAAGCTCTTCAGCAAGTTCCGTGGAGCCATACAGACGGACGGTTACGAAAGATACGATTTGCTGGACGCGAAGAAAGGGATTATCCTGCTGGGCTGTTGGGCCCATGCCAGAAGAAAATTTTTTGAAGCGAGAAAGAATGATCTGCAACGCGCCGACTATGCCCTCGCACAAATACAGTTGCTCTATGATGTGGAACGCAAGGCTGATGACGAGCATATGAACTATGCGCAGAGAGCGGAACTCCGCTCACGCCTTGCATACCCCATACTTGTACGCTTTGAGAAATGGCTTGTGTGTGAGTATCCAAAGGTCTTAAAAGACAGTCCGATCGGAAAAGCCATAAAATACACTTACAGCAGGTTCGACAAATTGTCCAGATACCATCTTGACGGTCGCTACAGACCGGATAATAATGAGATAGAAAATAAGGTCCGTCCCGTGGCGTGCGGACGCAAAAACTATTTATTTTGTGGCAACCATGACGCCGCGGTACTCTACTCGTTCTTCGGGTGCTGTAAATCTGCCGGTGTGGACTTCCGTACATGGCTGATCTACTTCCTCGAACATATCCATGACTATGACAATGACTACTCAACAGACTTGGCAGAATTACTGCCGGATAATCTGAAAGCTTACAATAAGCTCGCCTCCTACGCATTATCCTAAACGCCCTTTAGGTGGGGCAAAAGGTATGAATGTACCTTGGTGTACCCTTTTGGTAGCCCAAGCACGGACAAATGCCCCTTGATGTACCTTTTTGATAGCCCAAACACGGACAAATACCCCTCGATGCACTCTTTGGGTAGCCCAAGCACGGGTAAATACCCCTCAATGTTACTTTAAGGTGCGCCGAGCAGGACGTACACCCTACCTTTACTCGTCAAGGGAGTTCACCGAACACTTACGTCTAAATCTCGATTTCATAACCTAATTATTTCAGAATCTTGATATACTATTAGCTGTTTACAAGTCTTTTAAATTCCTCATAAATGTATTCACAAGCTTCATTTTCACTATGAAAAGTATGTTTATCATCTCTGTTCCCTCGTTCATCTATATAAAAAACTTCCCATATGCTATAATTTTTATATAGGACAATAGTATTCCAATTGGCAACAGAACCTTCAAGTGAATATTCATTAGGCTCAACCCCTAATTCGTTTAATTTTGCCTTTAATTCTATAATGTTCATAACTATACAGGTTTCAATATACCTCGTTTAACTAATATTTTGATTGGAACAGATGTTTTGTACTGTGTACCCAATCCAATTTTACCAAATGCAGGAGCAATAGTAGAAGCTTCAACCTCGAACGGTTTGATAACTTCATATACATTGTATTTTCCCGTATTATTTGGTGGTAATGCACGCATTTCAAATGGAGTTCCTTTGGGAGATAAATATTTTCCAGTATCATTTCCAAATCTATCCACTTTGTCGCCAGGCATTAAAAAGATTCTTTTACTTTTACCTAAAGCACCATCATTGGGAGGATAATATGGTGCTATTGCTGTTATCTTTTTCTTTCCACAATCCAATCCAAATGGGTCAATTTGTGTATTGGGGTCAAAAACATATCCGTATAGCGTAGGATTACCACCCGCCAAACCTATCGGGTCTTGATTCAGATAGTTTCCTGTATTAGGGTCATAGTACCTGAACCTGTTGTAGTACAGTCCCGTTTCTTCATCCTCATACTGCCCCTGATACCTGAACGGCACGAGCGTTCGGTCCCCATGGCATTCCGCCACCTTGCCGTACACATCCAGCAGCATCTCCCAGACAAGCTCTCCCTTGCTGTCGTATGCCTGCGTCGGCGTACCCAGGTAGTCATGCACTATCGTGTAGCGTTCCCCGTCCGTGACCTTCGCCACAGGCGTGAACGACGTTCCGTCATACACCCATGTAACGAGGTTGGCCGGCTTCTCCGTGCCGTCGTATTCCTCGCGCCCGATCTCGTCCGTGACGAGCTTCGGCCTCCGGGCTTCGTCGGTGTCCCATTCGTGCAGCACCACATTGCCGTCCCAGCCGAAACGGTGTACGGTGTCGCCCGTCCTTTTTGATACCCGTCTGCCGAGGGCATCATAGCCAAACGTGACCGTCCTGCCGTCGGGAGTCCTCACCCCGGCAAGCATACCGTTGACCTGCCACTCGTAGCAGGTGTCGCCCGGCTGCCAGTCGGCGAACGGGTCGGTCTCAAGGCTGTTGTCCTTGTTGTCGGCATCATCCACAGAGAACAGCATACCGAGCCATCCTTTCTTTCCGGTATGCCCGTTGTTTTCCGGAACGGGCACATCCCTGCGGCTCTTGTGTACGAGATTGCCCTCGCAGTCATAGCGGTAATGATACTCTCCGTCCCACAGCAGCCGTCCGCCACGGTCATACTCGCGTCCCTTGCATCCGTCCTCCCGGTACAGGTTGCCCACCTTGTCGGGGGTGCGGAAGACGCTCTCGTGCATGGAGTAGTCGCCCCTGACAAGGTTGCACATCGAGTCGTAGTCGAAGATGACCGGCTCCGGTGACAGGTTGCCGCGCATCGACATCAGCCTCGCGCCCACGTCCCAGCGGTAGCTTCTCCAACCCGTGTGGCGGTTGCCCGAACGCACGTGGCGCGAGCGGACAAGCCCCATGTCGTTGTAGTCCGTGGTGATCCTTATCCCTCCTGTTGCGAAACGCTCCACCTCACGCCCGGCATCGTCCCTGCCTATGGTGCTTTCCCATGGCCGGACGTCCCCTCCGGTGTCGCCGTATGCGGACGCATCATCCGCTTCCGGTTTCCCGACGGTGGCCTTTATACCGCCGACAAGCCCGAGCCTGTCGTATGACAGTTCCGTGTCGGCTCCGAGTGAGCTTACCACACGGATGCGCTCGCCGTATGCGTTGTATGCCGACTCCACCGACATGACACCCATGAACCTGTCGCCTCCGGGAAGCCCCATCGTCTCCCTTGTCACACGCCCCATCGGGTCGCGTTCGAACACCATGCGCGCCTCACCGTTGTCGGCGGTGGCCATCAGCCCGTTCCTGTCGTAGCCGTATTCCTCTTTCGTGCCGTCGTGGTACTCGGCTGTGAGCACGCGTCCCATGGTGTCGTATGTGTAGGCGGTGCTGCGCCCCCCGGGACGATCTACGCGTGTCACACGTCCGCAACCGTCCCTGTGGTATATGCGCTCTATGCCGCCGTAGTCCTTTTCCGACGATATGTTGCCCGCAAGGTCGCGCCTGAAGACATACCCGGCACCGGCCTCGTTGACCACCTCGCGCAGGCGGTCCATCCCGTCGTAGCGGAAGCTCACCCTGTTCCCGCCTTCCTCGCGCCATGTCATGCTTCCCACGGAGTTGTAGCCCATGCGGACATGGCGTCGCGCGTCACGCGCCTCCGTGATGCTGTCGTAGCTGTCGTAGCCGAGGTGTATGACGTTACCGTCACGGGCGTCTATGCGCCGCAGGCGGTCCAGGGCGTCATACACGTAGAACTCCGTGCGGTTGCCGGGAGAGCTTCGCTCGATGAGCCTGCCCCTGGCATCATGCTTCCAGCCGCCGAGCAGCCTTCCGTCCTCGTGCCATGACACGAGGTTCAGCGAGCCGTCGTAGGACAGTTCGGAGCGGCGGTCTCCCTTGCCGACACCCACGGGCTGGCCGTGGCTGTCGTAAGTGAACTCCGTGACGCCGCCGTCACGGTCTATGAAGCGGCTGACAAGGTGCGGACGATCCGTGTCGTACAGGCGGACGGTCTTGTTGCCCTCACGGTCCACGTGGATGCTCAGCCGTCCCTTGTCGTCGTATATGTACATCTCGCCGCCGCCGTCGGGGTACGTGACACCGGTGAGGTTGCCGTCATTGTCGTAGCTGTAGCCCGTGACGCCGCCCTCTGGGTCGATGGTGCGGTAAGGCTCCATGAAGTCCGTGTAGCTGTGGCGCGTCTCGTTGCCGAGCGGGTCGATCTCGGAAGTCACAAGCTGGTCGGGAGTATAGCGGTAAGTGGTCGTGCCGCCCGTGGAGTCGGTCACGAGGTTGTAGCCTTCGGACGGGTGGTACTCGATACGTCCCTCCATCATGCCGTCCGTGCCGTAGGTATGGACGCACCGTCCCTTGCTGTCGTATTCCCAGCGGTAGGTGTCGCCGTTGCGGTCGGTCTTCTCCGTCATCAGGTGGCCGCTATACGACATCTCCGTGGTCTTGTCCATGGCGTCGGTGATGCCCGTCATGTTGCCGGATTCGTCGTAGGTGTACGACACCAGACGCTCTTCTCCCTTGTCGGTGACGAACGACAGGCTCGTGACGCGTCCGGCAGGGTCGGTGGCGGCGCGTACCGTGCGTCCGGCAGGGTCGCTCACTCCGGAGAACCTGCCGTTGCTGAAACGGAGCTGTATGTGAAGTCCGTCGGGGTTTTCTATGCGCGTCATGCGCCACGCGCCGCCGTCCCGCATGTCGAAGCGGTATGTGAGCAGGCTGTCATGGCTGTATGCCTCGTAGCCTTTTTCGGTGCGGCGCAGCGTCGTGCGTTCCGTGCGCATGTAGAACTCGCCGCCCGGTGCTATCGGCGGGAAAGCGACGGCACGGCCGTCCTCCATGCGGAGCATCGTCACGCCCTCGTCCTCGAAACTTTCCACCGTGCGGTCATAGCAGCAGTGTACGCCATGGCCCAGCCAGCCCTCGTACTCCGAATCGGAGTACCATGCCCGGCTCCATTCCAATGGAAGCGGTGACGGGAAGCCGAAGTCCGTGCCCTCGTAAACCACAATTCCGTTAACGAGGTTCACAGGCTCGAAGCCGTTCCTGCACAAGTATGCGCTCAGCTTCTTCGTCGAGGGGAAACGTTTCTGTATGTTGGTATTCTTGAGAACTTTGTGGTTGAATGTCTTTAGTGCCTTGCCAAGTCCCTTGCCTCCGAGCTTCATCAGGGAGCTGAACCCTATGCTCGCCGCGAGTCCCGTCAGCATTCCGCCCCAGTCGGGGACATAGGGGCCGCCCACCATGACGGGCTTGCCCGTGGGGACAGGGAGGGAAAAGGAGGTCGGGGCGAAAAGGCTCGGTATGAGCCGTGTCTTTCCGGCCTTGTTCTTGCCTATGCCTGCCGACAGCGGTATGCCCACGTCGTTGCACGTCATCACCATGTGACCCTTCGGACTCATGCGGCTGCCGTCGCAGAACACGGTCTGCGAGGCGAAGAAGTTCATGCTCTCGTGCCCGATCATCGAAGCCATGGCGAAAGGACCGGCAAGCGGGATGTGCATCAGGGGGATAATCATGCCGCCCGTGTCCGAGACACCGCGCTTCAGCCCGTTCACGCTCACGTTCGTGCCGAGGAACGGTATGTAGTCGGCGGGGTCCATCACCATACCCATGTAGGGATGGATGGGGTTGAAAGGGGGAGCTGTCGTCACATGGACGTCAACCCCGACTATCATAGTGATATGACTGTCCGCAAGTAACATAATCAGACTATTTTGGGTTTCTCAAAATATTGCAAACGTAATTTCTTTATATAAATAATTTATTATATGCACTTAAATCGTCTTCTAAATATGCTTCTAAATAACACATCAAATTCTTGTATCGTGCCATTCCATTACTATCATAAACCCATATTTCTGGTTCATCAACTTCATCTAACCAAACTATATAAATTCTTTCAAAGCTATTTACATCTGCTGCAAAAACACTAATGCGATTATCTTTAAATAAGCTACAAGCATCGTTAGGCCAGTTTTGCGAACATGAATGTAATTGATGTTTTATGTTTTCTATATATGAAGTTGGTTTTTCTTTCCATAACTCTTTCATATCATCAATGCTTAACCAATCCCCATGGGTAGCATTTTCCCAACTTCCAAAATTATTATAACGTTCCCTAAGCATTGGAGATATACGTCTATAAATTCCTGTTTGCAAAGTTGGGATACAATCAATCTCCACTTTACAAATATAAAGATTCGATGGAAGTGAAGTTAATTCATTATTAATATGTTTAGCCTTAATAATTAAGTCTTTAATATTATTCATAGCTACTAATCGATAATTATTACAGAAGTATATGTTGTACCTACTGGAACTGCTTGAGTAGCACCTCCTAAATATGAGTTGACTGAAGAACTTATGGGGACAAATGGCCCTTGAGGATTACCTCCCCACCCGACATCAGGAATATGACCTGCAACTTGTCCCGATTTAAATAATTCAGGATTGTCTATTCGGTATTTATTAGCTGCGTCACTTGCTTTTTTTCTAAGTTCTCTGGAAACTGGTTGGCGGGTCAAACCATCTGGTGGAATTTGTTTATTCCATCTCGATACAAAATCTTCTAATTCATCAGATTCCTTAGATCCTTTACTAAATTTGCGTTTAATTTTTAATACTCCATCTTCCACATTAGCACATTTTTCTAACCCCAATATATCTAACCACGTATTCACATCCAGCACATATCCGTAGAGAGTCGGATTGTTTCCTGCCAGTCCAATTGGGTCAGAAGAAATATACATCCCCATATCCGGCGAGTAGTACCTGAACCTGTTGTAATACAGCCCCGTTTCTCCATCCTCGTACTGTCCCTGATAGCGGAACGGTACGAGCGTTCGGTCCCCATGGCATTCCGCCACCTTGCCGTACACATCCAGCAGCATCTCCCAGACAAGCTCTCCCTTGCTGTCGTATGCCTGCGTCGGCGTACCCAGGTAGTCATGCACTATCGTGTAGCGTTCCCCGTCCGTGACCTTCGCCACAGGCGTGAACGACGTTCCGTCATACACCCATGTAACGAGGTTGGCCGGCTTCTCCGTGCCGTCGTATTCCTCGCGCCCGATCTCGTCCGTGACGAGCTTCGGCCTCCGGGCTTCGTCGGTGTCCCATTCGTGCAGCACCACATTGCCGTCCCAGCCGAAACGGTGTACGGTGTCGCCCGTCCTTTTTGATACCCGTCTGCCGAGGGCATCATAGCCAAACGTGACCGTCCTGCCGTCGGGAGTCCTCACCCCGGCAAGCATACCGTTGACCTGCCACTCGTAGCAGGTGTCGCCCGGCTGCCAGTCGGCGAACGGGTCGGTCTCAAGGCTGTTGTCCTTGTTGTCGGCATCATCCACAGAGAACAGCATACCGAGCCATCCTTTCTTTCCGGTATGCCCGTTGTTTTCCGGAACGGGCACATCCCTGCGGCTCTTGTGTACGAGATTGCCCTCGCAGTCATAGCGGTAATGATACTCTCCGTCCCACAGCAGCCGTCCGCCACGGTCATACTCGCGTCCCTTGCATCCGTCCTCCCGGTACAGGTTGCCCACCTTGTCGGGGGTGCGGAAGACGCTCTCGTGCATGGAGTAGTCGCCCCTGACAAGGTTGCACATCGAGTCGTAGTCGAAGATGACCGGCTCCGGTGACAGGTTGCCGCGCATCGACATCAGCCTCGCGCCCACGTCCCAGCGGTAGCTTCTCCAACCCGTGTGGCGGTTGCCCGAACGCACGTGGCGCGAGCGGACAAGCCCCATGTCGTTGTAGTCCGTGGTGATCCTTATCCCTCCTGTTGCGAAACGCTCCACCTCACGCCCGGCATCGTCCCTGCCTATGGTGCTTTCCCATGGCCGGACGTCCCCTCCGGTGTCGCCGTATGCGGACGCATCATCCGCTTCCGGTTTCCCGACGGTGGCCTTTATACCGCCGACAAGCCCGAGCCTGTCGTATGACAGTTCCGTGTCGGCTCCGAGTGAGCTTACCACACGGATGCGCTCGCCGTATGCGTTGTATGCCGACTCCACCGACATGACACCCATGAACCTGTCGCCTCCGGGAAGCCCCATCGTCTCCCTTGTCACACGCCCCATCGGGTCGCGTTCGAACACCATGCGCGCCTCACCGTTGTCGGCGGTGGCCATCAGCCCGTTCCTGTCGTAGCCGTATTCCTCTTTCGTGCCGTCGTGGTACTCGGCTGTGAGCACGCGTCCCATGGTGTCGTATGTGTAGGCGGTGCTGCGCCCCCCGGGACGATCTACGCGTGTCACACGTCCGCAACCGTCCCTGTGGTATATGCGCTCTATGCCGCCGTAGTCCTTTTCCGACGATATGTTGCCCGCAAGGTCGCGCCTGAAGACATACCCGGCACCGGCCTCGTTGACCACCTCGCGCAGGCGGTCCATCCCGTCGTAGCGGAAGCTCACCCTGTTCCCGCCTTCCTCGCGCCATGTCATGCTTCCCACGGAGTTGTAGCCCATGCGGACATGGCGTCGCGCGTCACGCGCCTCCGTGATGCTGTCGTAGCTGTCGTAGCCGAGGTGTATGACGTTACCGTCACGGGCGTCTATGCGCCGCAGGCGGTCCAGGGCGTCATACACGTAGAACTCCGTGCGGTTGCCGGGAGAGCTTCGCTCGATGAGCCTGCCCCTGGCATCATGCTTCCAGCCGCCGAGCAGCCTTCCGTCCTCGTGCCATGACACGAGGTTCAGCGAGCCGTCGTAGGACAGTTCGGAGCGGCGGTCTCCCTTGCCGACACCCACGGGCTGGCCGTGGCTGTCGTAAGTGAACTCCGTGACGCCGCCGTCACGGTCTATGAAGCGGCTGACAAGGTGCGGACGATCCGTGTCGTACAGGCGGACGGTCTTGTTGCCCTCACGGTCCACGTGGATGCTCAGCCGTCCCTTGTCGTCGTATATGTACATCTCGCCGCCGCCGTCGGGGTACGTGACACCGGTGAGGTTGCCGTCATTGTCGTAGCTGTAGCCCGTGACGCCGCCCTCTGGGTCGATGGTGCGGTAAGGCTCCATGAAGTCCGTGTAGCTGTGGCGCGTCTCGTTGCCGAGCGGGTCGATCTCGGAAGTCACAAGCTGGTCGGGAGTATAGCGGTAAGTGGTCGTGCCGCCCGTGGAGTCGGTCACGAGGTTGTAGCCTTCGGACGGGTGGTACTCGATACGTCCCTCCATCATGCCGTCCGTGCCGTAGGTATGGACGCACCGTCCCTTGCTGTCGTATTCCCAGCGGTAGGTGTCGCCGTTGCGGTCGGTCTTCTCCGTCATCAGGTGGCCGCTATACGACATCTCCGTGGTCTTGTCCATGGCGTCGGTGATGCCCGTCATGTTGCCGGATTCGTCGTAGGTGTACGACACCAGACGCTCTTCTCCCTTGTCGGTGACGAACGACAGGCTCGTGACGCGTCCGGCAGGGTCGGTGGCGGCGCGTACCGTGCGTCCGGCAGGGTCGCTCACTCCGGAGAACCTGCCGTTGCTGAAACGGAGCTGTATGTGAAGTCCGTCGGGGTTTTCTATGCGCGTCATGCGCCACGCGCCGCCGTCCCGCATGTCGAAGCGGTATGTGAGCAGGCTGTCATGGCTGTATGCCTCGTAGCCTTTTTCGGTGCGGCGCAGCGTCGTGCGTTCCGTGCGCATGTAGAACTCGCCGCCCGGTGCTATCGGCGGGAAAGCGACGGCACGGCCGTCCTCCATGCGGAGCATCGTCACGCCCTCGTCCTCGAAACTTTCCACCGTGCGGTCATAGCAGCAGTGTACGCCATGGCCCAGCCAGCCCTCGTACTCCGAATCGGAGTACCATGCCCGGCTCCATTCCAATGGAAGCGGTGACGGGAAGCCGAAGTCCGTGCCCTCGTAAACCACAATTCCGTTAACGAGGTTCACAGGCTCGAAGCCGTTCCTGCACAAGTATGCGCTCAGCTTCTTCGTCGAGGGGAAACGTTTCTGTATGTTGGTATTCTTGAGAACTTTGTGGTTGAATGTCTTTAGTGCCTTGCCAAGTCCCTTGCCTCCGAGCTTCATCAGGGAGCTGAACCCTATGCTCGCCGCGAGTCCCGTCAGCATTCCGCCCCAGTCGGGGACATAGGGGCCGCCCACCATGACGGGCTTGCCCGTGGGGACAGGGAGGGAAAAGGAGGTCGGGGCGAAAAGGCTCGGTATGAGCCGTGTCTTTCCGGCCTTGTTCTTGCCTATGCCTGCCGACAGCGGTATGCCCACGTCGTTGCACGTCATCACCATGTGACCCTTCGGACTCATGCGGCTGCCGTCGCAGAACACGGTCTGCGAGGCGAAGAAGTTCATGCTCTCGTGCCCGATCATCGAAGCCATGGCGAAAGGACCGGCAAGCGGGATGTGCATCAGGGGGATAATCATGCCGCCCGTGTCCGAGACGCCGCGCTTCAGCCCGTTCACACTTACGTTCGTGCCGAGGAACGGTATGTAGTCGGCGGGGTCCATCACCATACCTATGTAGGGGTGGATGGGATTGAAGGGGGGAGCTGTCGTCACATGGACGTCAACCCCGACTACCATAGTGATATGACTGTCCGCGAGTAACATGATTCTGTTATTTTTGGTTTCTCAGTGAGTATTCCGCATCGAGTTTGGCTGCCAGTTCCTTTGTGGAAAGCTGCCAGTCCTCGCCATATAAGTCAGACATACGTTTTGAGATTTCGTCTCTTGTGGACGAATCAAGGCTGTATGTTTTGTCAAGATAGGTAGAGGCAATAAATGAGAGATTGATAATCTTTAAGTCTTCGTCAGAAAAAGAGTATCCATACTCAAATGCCTCATTTAAGATCGGTTCGTATGTAAGCCTGTCTTTTTTCAATGCCATAAGTAGCGCATAGTTGTATTCATTTACAACCTCGGTTTTCATATCGACTTCCTTGGCTATCTTGACGGCTGTCATAAATTGTTTGATGGCTTCTGTTATATCTTTATTGTAACTGTGTACAGTTCCTTTGTAATTATAGAGTTGCAACAGGATTTGTGCGCAATCCTGTTCATCATGGTATTTGGGAAGGACCAAAGCTATCCCTTTGTCAAACAAATCATGGCAGAATCCGGCTTCACGATGAAACTTTATCATGAATCCCCCAAACATAAGGTAGGACGAAGCCATAAATGCCGTTCCGCCAATTTCACGGCTTAGCTTTATCAGTTCATGTCCCAGCTTCTTTGCTTCATCCTTGTTTCCTTTCGATGCCGCTTCTCCAAGTTCAAACAGGCATTTCCGATATTTTACGTTCGGATCTTGTGGATTACCTTGGGTTGCAATTTCTTTGTATGCACCGGTCATATTCTGATTGGGGATGTCTATTAGGCATATCCTGCCTTTCATTTCAGACAGCAGGATATCATAGACCTCTCGCTTTTTATAGTCAATCAGAATAAGCGCAACCCCTGAGGGCAGTCGCTCGGCAATGTCCTTTATTACTTCATTCAGAGCTTCCACATCGCCAATGCGGGATATGAAGAGGGTTATGCCGAGTAGATTGTCGTTTCCGACAAATGTCTTGAAACTTGTAACAAGACGAATATATAAGTCTCGTAATTTATCTGCACTTAGAGAACTGACAGACGTCAACTCTGACTTGAATGAAGAAAAATCCGCCCAATCCCAATCGGGATTTTTTTCCGCCTCCATGGAAAACGAATCTATCCATGCTTTTATCAAAAACTTATAAAAGTCTGTTTTATCATCATAGTCAACTTTGAAACCGACAATAATATCCGATGTGCAGCCATGTTCGGAGGCTTCAAGCCGTATGAATCCTTCTACAATTTGATAATCAGTTGGTTCGCAAACGAGACAATAAATCTTTGCATCGGGAAATTTCTCCCGATTTTCAATCCATAAATCCTGTATGTTGCTGATTCTTATGGCTATCGGATTATGTTCGTTGTTTATCATGGATTAAAATTAAGTAAACCGCCTTTTATATTTGTCATCGCAGAACCATCCACATCAACGGTTGCTCCCGTTGCTTTCAGTGTTGCAGATGCTTTTATGTCTATTGTAGCTGCCTCTTCCTTAATGGACGTATCGCTTTTTATTTTTGCCTCGGACTTACCTTCAAAAGTGGATGTTTTACCAAGTACTTCAACCTCTGAATCGGCTTCAATTCTTATCTTTTCGTCAGCAAGAATCTCCAATTCTTTGGAATGGATGGTTATTTTGTCCTTTGCATCAATGGTGATGGTATTGTCACCGTTCAAGATGATTGTACTTCCGGTCGGATCTGCAATGGTAACACTTCCTTTTTCATCATCAAGCGTTATGGTACAACCGCTGCGGGTAGTCAGACTTTTTGTTTTGTTTGAACTGCCGCCACCGGTGCCTGACTTTCCATGGAATAAGCTGCCAAGTACAAACGGACGGTTCGGGTCATCATATCTGAATGCCACCATGACTTGGTCTCCCTTTTCGGGTATGAATACAAATCCTCTGTTTGTGGCCACTTTGTCGCTTGTACCTGCGTCAGGAGTGAGCACCCGTATCCACGAGGTTTGCATCGGACCGGTCTGCCAGTTCATCTTGACTTGGACGCGGCCTAACTTTTTCGGGTCTTCGTTGCTGACAACCACGGCCTGCTGTGTATGAGCGACAGGCAGAGGTACATCCGGGCATGGAAGGGTGGGAATAGAGGACGGAAGTGCGGTGAAATAGTTCTGGTAACTGTCACCCATACCGGCTATGTGGGTTATTTCCGTAATGATATAGGTGCCGATGCTATTTTTTACGTGGATACCTATTCCTGTATGGATAGCGGTATGAACATCTATGATACTGCCCACCGTGAGGATGCGGCAATCGCTTTCCCCGGTGATGAAACTGGATGCGGCGCCGTCGCTTTGCTGCTTGCGTTGGAAATAGGCGTCAAGTTCACCCTTATTGGTTATGCGCGGTTCCGCCCGTTGGACAGCGGGAGCGGTAAACAAAGCCAATGACGAGTCAAAGGCCGCTTGTCCCAATGTGTTTTGTCCGGCTGCGGTATCGGGGGATTGACCGTTATAGGTTTGGTCGTTCACCGAATGGTAAGAACTTCCCTTTATTGGTCGGGCAAGTGTCTGCGAGCAGACATCGAGCACGGATAGTTCCTCGCCGTATGTCAGCTTGGTCGTCGAGCCGGCCTGTGGCTTCCCGAATACAAGGTTCTGTCCGTCGTAGTAGAGCCATTCCTGATATTGGCGGGCAAGCCGTTGTATGAATCTGAAGTTGGTTTCCTCGTACTGGCATTCGTATTCCAGCTTCGATTTCGTTTCCGGATTGACAAGAGCTTGCACTCCTGCCTTGTCTGTAAGTTCCTTAACGATGTCAGACAAGGATTTGTTGCACCATGAGGCACAAGTGTGGTCCGACTCCAGTAGGAATGTTGACGAATATCCCGTCACTTTTATATTTCCGTGTGTTCCACCGGAACGATGAAGTCCCACCATGGTGGCCACGCCGACAAAAATAGTGCCGCCGAAGTCCATGATTACTTTTTTCCCAACCCAGTCTTTTGACGCCTCCGGGATTTCCACACCATAGACTTCTATGGCTTGGATATCCAGCGTTATCTCAAAGTAGTGATGCTCATTGATACTCTGTTTGAGCATCAACTGCACAAACGACGGCATGGGTATGCCGGCTATTTCCAATGTGACTTTTTTTTGTTCCAGCATGGCGGCATTATATTTGACGGTTTATATCCAAATTACCAAAGCCGCCCGGCGGAAGTCCGTCGGACGGCCTGGCAAATGTTTTGATTTAGGACTTACCTATGTACGCCGATTTATTTCTTCGGCCAACGGTTGTCAAGAGCTGCGCTGCCGACGATGATTTCTTCAGCCGAGAACGTGATGGTGATTGTCATAGGCACATCGTTGTTCGCGTCCAGAGTTTCCGAGTAGTGAACGATGTATGCGTTCTTGAACTGGATCTCCTTCATCTTGGCATCTTCCTCCGTTTTTTTGTAGATAATCTTTCCTTCTACAGGTTTGAAAGGACTATTCAACATCGCTTCGATGACCGAAGTGTCTTCTGTTGATTCGATGGTTGCTTTTACTCGACCGCCCAATACGCTTGAAGAGGGCATACCTTTAGGGTCCGTGTTACGACTAAACTCATAGTTTGAATAAAGGACGTCAAATTCCTTGTTGTTAAGTTCTAATGATGCTCTAAATGCCATAATTCGTTGGATTTAATGAGTTAAACTTAATTTTTACTGCGGTTTCTCCGTCCTTGCGTCCTAACCGGTATAGATGCAAAAAAGAGAAAACCTCAAAAACGATTTTTTGAAATTTCCTCTCAGCCTCCGGATGACTCAGTTTTATTGTGGGAAAAAGAGAAGAAAATAAAACATCATCTTTGATGTGAGCAAATATAAGTGCTTATCTTCATTTCTCCAAATTTTTTAGTGCGTTTTTTTGGCTGTTGTTTTCATTTTAACACGTTTTAAACTAATATTCGTATATAAAGCCACTGTCCTATATACTTAGGAATGCACCCCGTTGATGAAGTATCGCTGTTAAATTGATTCCCGGTATTGTAATGGCACTTTCAGAAAGCGTTTCATCAGGGATGGACGAACCCGTCGGAACGAAAACTGTTGCCGGAATGCAGAAAAAACGGTATCCACCGCATGAAAGTGGCAGATACCGTTGGCAGATTGACTATGTAGTCTGAATCTTTGCGTATATCCTAATTCTTGCGCCCATATCGGCAGATAAGCAATGAACTTAATACCAGGAGTGCAAGGGCAATCATCCATGTGTAAATCTTCCGTTCCTTTTCCAAATGTTCGATGTCTGCCGCTTGTTGTTTGGAGCAAGTTGTCAGTATATTAATCTGGGATTGTTGTACCTTGCAAATATCCATAAGTTCAGCATTAATTCGTTGTTGTGTTTCCAGCGAAGTTTGGATGTTCTTGAAGTTACGGTTGGTCGTATATGCGTCGCGGATATATCCGGGTGTGCTTACCTGTAACAACGGAACCTGTATGCTGTCCGGAAGGTATGCCAGTTCTGCATTATTGCGCCGCTCTGTTGTGAAGCTGTTGAACAGGAGTATGCCGACGAGTGTGCCACTGATCAGAAAGGCTATTAATGCTATGATGGCAAACATTGTGTTTGACGATTTCGCAACAGGTTGTTGGTACTCTCGTTCAAGCCATGGATGATGGTTCATCGTGTGAGGCGGTATGGATGTTCCATATTCCACAGTCCGGACTTCGGCATTTTCTTCAGTCTCTTTTTTCTCAAGAGCCTTGCGTCTTGATATATCCATAAATTCGCGCTTGGCAATCTGGTATTTATCTGCTTGATAAATTACAAGGTCGTTTTTTACCAGCCAGTCAAGAACGTCCTTGACACTCCGCTCTGATACCTTGAGGTTGCTGATGCTCCAAAATATCTCTGCACAAGATACCCATATTGGCTTCTGGAGGCACTTCTGATACAAGATTTCAAGTATCTCTGCCTGTAGTTGTTCTCTTGTTGGTTCCATTTATTTACAGTATTAATTGTTTCGGAATAAAATAATATTTCTTGCCGGCGATGAATACAGGTCTGAAAAGGTTACGTTGATACATATCTTCCAGTCTCTTCATCTTTGAAATCAGGGCTGTATAGCCACTATTAAAGTCCGTCAGCTCAACCTTTCTTTTCTTTAGTTTCTTCACCTTTGTTGAATTTAAAAGGCTGTCATTGGCCATGACTCCCGTCTTATAATAGAAGATTTGAGCCAAATATGGATTTTTGGGCAATACTTTTCGATAGAAACTTCTGTTTATGCTTTTCTTTTGCCGGTTAAATTGCTTGCGAAGCACTCTTAGCTCCTTTTTCCCTATGTTATCTGAGAACTCCGGGAGCAGTCCCCTGTAGCTTTGCAGCAGTCCCATCACTTCCTTGTCATCGAGTAGATATCCATATTCGTACCCGTTCATTATACTGTCCGCTACGGAGGCCTTTATATAGTAGGTGTCATTCACGCTGTTTCTATCTATATCGTCAAGGCTCATACTGTCAGGATTTTCCGTATGATGGAATATATGTGTCAGTTCGGATGTGGGACGGCTTCTTAGGACACCTATATTTCGTTCATAATCTTTAAGCGAGTGCAACAGTAGGCTGTCCGTCTCGAAAGATTGCCATAATACGGAATCCAAGGCTGTTTCTAAAGCGTTGCTTTCCAGCCTGTTTCTACCTTTAGGAAATAAGATTCCTCCTACCGTAAGGCTGTTGTATGGAGCATCGTATAGGTATAAGTTGGCATCCGTTGCTTCTATGTTCTTGAACTGCTCCGTCTTTACCAGTCTGTTGTCTGCGATATAATTGGATATATGGTCTATGTATTTCGTAGAATGGCTGTCCAGAATGGATTTGGCCTGCAATAGGAAGTCCTGATAAGAAGTGTCTGATGCTCTGTCTATCTGGGCAAACAGAAGCCTTACCGGTTGGGTTGCCAGCCACGAGAGTTGTTGCTCGTGCAAGGATAAATTTTGCTTTGACCCTAAAATGACAAATACATTGTTGCTGAAACGGCTTTCGTTATCATAACAGGAGATTTGTTTGATAGCCCCGCCAAAACCGTAAAACGATGATTGTTCCGCTTGCTCGTTTTTCCGCTTGGAAGAAATGGATTGTTTGATATAGTCGAGCCAGACTGAAAAGTCCTTGGTTGGGGCCAAATGTCTGTTTTCTCCGTTGGAGGATATGCAAGTTGCCGAGAAAGTGTAGTCATATTCGGGCTTCATTTTCAGCTTTAGGTTCTGTAGCACATTGATATATGGGGATAGATAAGGTAGGTCGGCATCATTGAACAGTACATGTATATTCACGTTTTTGTTTTCCGCTTCCATCTTTCGGACATCAGAAACCATGATGTCTCCACCTTTGATATTGATGATCTTATTCCAGTTCTTGTCCCAGACGGACAGAGGATAGTTCAGCCGGATATTCCCATTCGTTATAGGCCCTGCCGGGTTTCCATCCAAGTTGAACAATATCGTACCCTGAATATTCGCATTATGTAATGCCAACGTATCGGAATACATTAGGTTGACAGCACATAACAAAGAATCACGGTATCGTGAATAATCAATATGATACACCTCATTTTGGCCGACTTCTGCAAGAAGGTCAGCGGGAACCCACCCTAAAAAGCGTTTGGTACTGTCTGATAATGCGGGAGCATTGGAAATCAATGCGGATTTGCTACTCTTGTCCAACTTGTATAGGTAAACAACCTCTCCGCTGACAACTACCGCATCCGTTGTTGTTTTCAAAAACGGCTCTCCGTATATTTTCAGGGTATCTCCATTGAAGAATTGATGTATATCGAACAGCTTGTTAATGCCGTTTATGCCTATACGGTACCTTATCGGCTGGTTGTTGCGGGGATTGACACGGGCATGGTCGTACATCAGTACATTTTCCGATGGCATCCATCCGGCATAATTGACTTTACGGGGTTCCTTAAAGTGTCTCTTGCTGTTATACAGGAAACCTATAATCGACTTGGGCTTGCCTGTAATGTCTGGGTCGGCCTGAACGAGCTTGTAGGTTCCGTTCTTTTCACCTACTATGTAATAGGGTGTGCCAATCCCGTGTGAAGACCGCTTACGCTGGAAATACGGGTCTTCATAACTTTGATTTCCGGTCCTGTCCGAATAGACAATTCTGTTTGTCTTGCTTTTCTTTGTTTTGACAGGAGCTTCTGTTGATTCCGGATAATTGAATATATCCCTATCCATTATTTGTATTCTGTCGCGGATGGACACTTGGGCAGATACGTTGCACGCAAGAGTAATCATCACGGCCACAGAAAACAGATTTCGTATGAGATTCAGTTGTTTCATTTTTCAATATAACTTTGTGTCACATGGATGGACTTGACGCAATTCAAATCGTCAATCTTCACATCATCAATACTCACACGCTTTTTCCTGTTGCTTTCAAGAAAATGCAGTCCTTGGCAATAGCCGTTGAAGTCATTGTATTTTTCATCATTGATGATGACCACTACCTGATCTGCATCAATGCAAAAATATTTGTTACGGATATAATTCGTATGTTCGTAATAGACCGACTTTTGTGAGACTTTGGCGTCAGCTATGGCTTGCAAGTGTTTTTTAATATCATTCTGTACCAGTACCAACGAATCTACCGTGACCAGTTCCTCTGCTTTTTCAAAGCGTGGGAGAATGGTTATACGGTGCTTCACCGGATATTTCGTCGTATTGGTTTGTAATGAGATGGTGTATTCTCCCGGAATATCATACGAATACACGACTTGCTGCTCGTATGCGTCCACAGTACCGCTTTCTCCAAATTCCCATAGCCATGTGTCCATACCATAGCCTTCTGCCGAAAAGACCAGCTCTTCGCCTTGATACCCCTCTGACACTCCATTTATACGGGGTATGGAATCAATGGCCTCATGCTCCAGCCCTGAGATAACTTTGATATACTTGTTTACGGAGTGTTTTCCGTCTATTTTCAAAGTAATAAGATATTTGCCGGCCTTACGGTAAGTGTATGACACATCCGTATTTCTCATCAGTGTATCACCGTTTCCCATTTCCCATATGAGCCGTTTGCCTTTAATCGCTGCCGTATCGTTGACTAATAGCTCCAACCGCTCATTGACCTCATAATGAAAATTATCATTGGTGTCATACACATAAAAGTCAATATTGGCAAGGTGCGACTTCGAAGGCAGGAACAAAAACAAAAGGATACCTGCCATGGCAACCAGTCCCAATATGATGATTGTTATAGTTTTCTTATTATCCATCGCGAATGTTTTATAAATTGGCTTTACATTCTTCCAAATCCCGTTCAATCAGTGCATTGTTATGTACCAGACTGTTCAATTCCTCTTTTATGTCGAATTGACATTTAAGCATTCTGGAGGACAACACGCCGAAAAGGAATTTCGTATTCATATTGTTTTCCTTGTATATATGCTGCAATTGGTAAATCCCATCCTTCACCTCGTCCATCTTTTGTACTTGATGAATGTTGAAGTCCAGAGAGTCAATCTCATTCCAGATGTTCTGCGCCTGCCGCATATGTGTATGCTGGATTTCAAAAATACGTTCGGAATGGTTGATTTCGTTTATCAACTCCGAACTATCCTCTGTCGGTACGTTGAGTATATACCGGCAAAGTATGATATAAATTGCGGCTACTGAGAAAATCAGCAGCAGGAGGAAACGGATGTTTCCCCATAGCATTTCGTCTTTTGTCATGGCTTCGTCAGTTTATTCTTGGTTAATTCCTGATATTTGATTCTACACTTTTCAAGTTGCTCCATGTTGCTTTCACGCTTTTTGCTTTCGCGGTCAAGGTCATCCATTGATGATTGGATGACACGGATCTGTTCAAGCATGGCTTTATACACTTCGTACTTGCTTTTATCGGCCTGCATCGCAATGTCATTTTCCATCAATAACCGTTTTTTGGTTATCAGTTTTTGCATATGTTTGTGTTCAGTCGAATTTCGTCGCTTGGTCTTCAGATTGTTCAAGTCTCGGAACAATTCTTCTATCTGGAAGTTAAGTTCTGCCTGTTTCTTGAACACATTGTCATATTCGGCCTTCTTGCTTTCAAGAAGGGATATTCCCTTTTGTGCAGTCACAATCGTTACGACACCTCCGGTTGTGGTAACAATCAGTGCGATAGCGAATACCAAAGTAAATCGGAGTTTCGCTTTCAAACGAGCTTTTTTGTTTTCTGCTTCCATACTTGCTATGATTTAATCGCTCAACCTATAAACGACCATGACCGTTTCTTTTGAGCTTCTATTGTTTCGTGACTTTCGTCTCCTACTATAATATTCTCACGAACCATTCCGATGTATTCCAGTTCACTCATTTTGTGGAACATATTGCTGAGCAGTGTCACAAATACCCCTGCCGTCTGCAATGACTGGTTTATATTGGTATGGTCATACATAAGCTTGGTTAGGCTCTCTATCTTCGTGATAAATTCAGAGGGTGTGACATTGGTCCACTCATAGAAATATTGGAGCAATTGTTCTCTTTCCGTTTCGGAAAGACTTTGAAGAGCGGAGTTCAGACCGTTTGCAAGCTCATTCACGGCCTGCACAAGATATATCGGCGGTTGCTCTAAGGCAATTTGCTCGATAAAGAAGATTCTTGAGTTGTAAAAGGCAGAGAAAGCTTTACACAACTCAAATGTGTTGTTGGCAAGCGTATCTCTACGCTTATCGGCAACATTCCTGCTGTAAATGAGTTTTACGTCTTCTTTTATAGACTGTAGGGTACGTGCCAATTGGGAAATAAATGTTTTAATCCCATCGTGGCAAGCGGAATGTTGTACCGGCGGAATATATTGATGGTTGATTTTATAGGTATTCCCTTGTCTGCATACCTCTGCTACCAGCAAAAAATTCTGGCTGTAGAAAGATTTGTTGACTTGGTTCTTGGGGACGATATGGAGTTTTATGCTCGGCAACACATACGGGTGATGTAAGGGCACCTCTTCCGGGTCCGGTTCACCGACAGGTATCAAGTGATACGGATCTACGGATATTAGTACCATATACTCACTGTCTTCGGCTTGCAGGCCGGATTCTGAAATGGTTGCACTGGGTTTCTCATCCCCGTATAAACCATCGTAATAAACGATGGGCAGACCGCCTTTGGTGATTGCGTTGCAGCTTTTCAGACGGACACAGAGAGTGGACATGGTATCACCTGAAATCTCAATTTCAAGATTGTCACCTATCCCTTCAAGAACCTCTCCAAGTCCATAGTTATAACTGGTCAGGCTCCTTCCTGCTTCGCGGTTGAGAGCTTCCGTTTGGCTATACTGGTTTGCAAAGAAATGCTGGCTGGTCAGCTTCAGTCCATTGACCCAGTTTACAGGCAAATATGTTAGTGTTTTCATATATTATGATGTTTTTGTTTCTACTTGTACTCGCCGGATATATATCGTTTGGTTATTCTTAATCTTATTGCCCTCACTGGTCAGAGTGGGGTCAAGTATTCTTATGAACAACGGGAAGTTAAACCATTTTGAGGTATAGAACATCCATCCGATTTGCATATCTTCCTTCTCTGTTTCAATCTTGTTTTGAGGGAAACGCCTGTTTTGGTCTTCGATAACCCAATTGAACCAGTTTCCGAGAGATATTTCATTGGGCAGTCGAACAACCAGCGAAGCGTATGTCGGGTCTTTTATATTCCGTTTAATCTTGACTTTGACCGTTCGGAAACCGAAGTTGTCTATATTGTCCCAATATTTCCGGTCAAAGGTCCCATAGCTCAATTCCCATGGGGTGTATATCGGATGCGGGATGTCCAGGAACAGGGTTCTGCTGTACATTATCAGATACGGGATTGCGAACCACAGGATATTTGTTGTGTTCCATAGCGAATAAGGCAGCTTGCTTATCAGTTCAAACAGCAGATAGTAGCACCATCCGCCCAAAGCGCATATCGTGATTAGAGTAAGAATGACCGCTGTTCGGGAACTGCCAATACCGATTGCTCCGAACAAATCGGAGGTTGACAGTTTGCAGAACAATGCCCCAAGGAGGATATAGGACAGTATCGTGAATGTCAAGCCTCCCCAGACGTATTCGTTTTTTAGGAAACCGAACAGGCTGGGTAAAGCGACGGCAATGGAAGCCAGAAGAATGAATATGATTAATTTCTTCAGGCTAAGTTTGCTCTTGATCGTTTTTATTCCGGTCAAGACAAATATCATTACGGCTACAAATAATGGAGCCAATAAATAACGTGCAAAGAAATATAGCAATATCTTCATATTATTAGATTTTTCATAAGTTCATATTATATCCTAATCGGTTTTCTCCGAGTATAAAATCCGTTTCTCCACGTACCAGATAATCAACTTCGATATTTCTTGTTGAAAGGATGAAAAATTCAAGTATCCGGCGGACATTGGATAGATGCGTTTTTACCTCCTCATAGTCATCTGTCGGAGTATCAAGGATGATTGTCGCCGTCAAATCATCGGTTTCACTTATCATTAGACCATTAAGGCCTAATGTCTGTCCGATACATCCGGAACCGACGGAAAGGTAAACCGTTTCATCAATCTCATGGACTTTCAGTCGCAGTTTCACCTTCAATCCCAAAACGATAAGGAACAGTTGCTCGATAGCAGGCAGGTTCTCTTTATACCGTTCAGCATTGCAGAGGAATAGGAACAGCTTATATTTCTGATGGGAAGTAATGGATAGTTCGACATTTTCCATTACTTCAATCATCTTGATGAAGTTTTTCTTGGAGTCCGGGTCTGAAAAGAAATTCAGATGGCGGTTATTGATACGGACCTTTTCTTTGAAAAATTCAGTATCAAAGGGTGCAAAGAATTGAATCAACTCTTTATCCTGTTTTTCATTGGCTCGGATGGCTTCAACTATCTCCTTGTTGCTCATGCCCGGTGTGCTAAGCACCAAGGGATGAAATAGTAATTCCGGCAATTGATGGTAGATGCTGTTTCTTGCCAGATTCAGCAATATATATTCTTTGTCGGCATTTGTCGTCGCGATATGCTGTTCCGAAACGCTTAATACATCTCTGGATTTCACACGACTGTTCATACCATGGCAATTAACCATAGTATGGTCCAACAGCCGCCGGTCAAGAATAAATTGAAGTTCATCATAAAAGATTTCTGCGACGAAATTTATTGCCTGACTTCGTTGGATACTTTCCAAGGGTTTCTTTTGCGCTAACATTGTTCCCATATCAGTTCACCGTTTCGATAGTTTATGACGATGTTGTCACCCGGCCTGATTTGCTCAGAGACAATCAGACGAGATACGGACTTCTTGATATAAGTTCTTATGACTCCAGCTATCGGACGTGCGCCGTATTTGGGAGAATACCCTTTGTTTGCCAGATGTTGCAATGCTTCATCCGACAAATTCAACTGGATGTTTTTCTGTTTCATCAGTTGTTCTTGCAATCTTCCAAAATGGAGGTTGAATATCTGTTTGGCGACATTTTCATCTATTGGCGCAAACGGAACCACCTCGGTGAGACGCCCCAAAAATTCAGGTCGGAAATATTGTGCCATAACCTCGATGAGCTTTCCGGAATCAGGAGTATGTCCGGATTGTATTTGTTCCACAATCCACTGGCTTCCGATATTGGAGGTGAAAATGATTATGGAATTTGAGAAATCTCCTTCCCGGCCCAGTTTATCATGTATTTTGCCTTCATCCATCATTTGCAGGAAAACATCATAAACGCTGCTATGGGCTTTCTCAATCTCATCGAACAACACTACCGAATAAGGTTTCTGCCTGATTTGAGTGACCAGCAGACCGCCCTCCTCATACCCTACATATCCCGGAGGTGCACCATACAGCAATGCAGCCGAATGTTCTTCCTTGAACTCGGACATGTCAAATCTGATCATGGCTGATTCGTCATCAAACAGTAACTCGGCCAGTGATTTTGTGAGTTCTGTTTTTCCCGTTCCGGTAGGACCAAGGAAGAAGAATGAACCTATAGGTTTCTTGGGGTCACTCAGTCCGCTGCGTGATTCTATAATGGCATCTGATAAAGTTGTAATAGCCTGGTTCTGTCCTTTGACCCGTTCTTGCAATTTGCTCTCGATGCTCAAAAGTCGGTCCTTCTCGCGGGCTTGTATTTTTCCGATAGGTATATTGGTGCACTCCGCTACAATCGCTTCTATTTCCGAAGAGCGTATCTCTTCAATGGACTGGTCGGATAGCATCTTTAGCTCTTTGATGATGCCCGACAAACGTCCTGCTTTTATCGTAATGTCATCTTCTTTGTCCCACACATAGTTGTCAGACAGTTTGGTGGTCAATACGACACTGATTTTGCTGAATACAGAGCGGTACAGCAAGTAAAGCGGTCCTTCAGATATTTTTTCGTCGAGACTCCTTATTTTCTCAAAATCCGTTTCCAAATCAGATATACTGGCTCGTGCGTTCTTATTGCATAGCCGGACGGCAGCGGCGGTTCGGTCAAGCAGGTCGATGGCGGCAGATGGCAGGCTTCGCTCCTTAAAATATCGTTTGGAGAGTGCGATTGAGTCTTTAATACACGCATCTGAGATTCTTAGCTCGTAATAGTTTTCAATCCTTTTTTTATGTAATTGTATGGCACTTTCCAGTGTAGTCGTATCCAGTTCTCCAATCTTTATGATATCAAGACGCCCTTCTATCGGATGCTTTTCGATGTTCTTCCGGTAAGAGTCGTTCGTGAGTGTGAGAACAAGATTCGCGGCTCCCTCGCTGATTTGCGCACTTAATATGTTGACGAGCATGGATGCCTTGCCTGATGCGCTGTTCTCCAAAAGGACCTGTAAATCATCAATCACCAGTACAGCTTGTTCCAATTGGTTGAGCTTGTGCATCAGATTGACAACTTTTTGTGCTATCTCCGTTTCAGACGAGGTTGATGCGAGCAATTTTGCCGTATTGAGTCCGACAATAGATATTTGCTTTAACATCTCGTCTTCATTCTCACAAATATCTTTGACAAAGGCGTTGATGATGGAACTCTTTCCGATACCGGATTCACCGACAATCAGTATTCCCTTGTTCTCTGAGCGTTCGAGGCATTCTAAAATAGTACGGACCTCTTTTTCCCTACCTACGACGAAGCCACCGGCATTGATGGTTTCTTGGTTTTTCAGGTTGTCGGCATAAGGAACGCTTGCTGTTATCTGCATTTCCTCTCCCTGGTAAGAATACAACGGGGTAAGGGCATTGTAGTGGGACAATATGTCATTTTCCGAAATATCCAGCATCTCTATCTGCTGATGCGAATATACGACACCTTCACGTAATATAGCGGTAAACACACAGATGGAGTCTATGGAATCCGCTCCTAATTTAATTTTAGACCGTTCGGACTCATCCAAGACTTTCGACAGTTCTTCGTCAGGTTCTACTTCTTCTGTGGAAGTGCCACTGGACCTATACATTTCGCGGTGGGTGTCAAACCATTCCATTATGTAGCCGACATCCTTCTGCATCGAGGATAAAATTTCTTTTAGGCCCGTGTTTTCTGCAAACATGGCCATGACAAGATGTGACACGCCGAACGTGTTATGCTTGTCTTGAAGTGCCATTCCTCTTGCTATCTTAAGGGCAGACACCAAACTTGGACTATAATTGCTATCATTCATACGAATTTGATTTTATAGTTTGAATTACATACAGAGCGTTCAGTCAAATCTTTTTCAAAATAATGAGCCAATTCTTCCAGATTGGGAATTTCATCTTTATCAAATTGTCCAAGTTTTATCTTGACCTCTGTCACTCTGATTAATCCTTTTTTGCTGTCAGGAGATATAGCCACGCCATTACCGACTTCGACTGATTCAACATATTTTCCCAGCTTGTGCAACAGGTAGCTTTTGATGTCTTCTTTAGATATAATCCGTTCCCGGGCCAACAGACCGTACCTTAAACTATTTATAAGTTCCTGTTCGCCATCATGCGTTGTTCCTCCTTGCATACAAGTGCGCAACATGATGCCCGAAGCGTCATATTTTTCTATGTTGAATTGTTGTATCAGTGTGCGTTCGTTGAAACCGTTCGCCAGAGATCCGGAAGTTACCCAATATTTTATCTCCGCATTGGTTGCATCTTTTTGGGGGACACTTAAAACAAAGGCCTTTATTTTGTTATCTCCTTTTAGTGTGGCCTCCAATCCTTTCTCTATATCATTTATCTTGTTGAACAGCTCTTTGAGCTGCGTCGAAAGTGCATCCGGATTCATTGAAGCGAAAGCACTCCCGTCTTCTTTCATTAATTGTAATACTTTTGAAATTAATGAGCGGGCACTGTCCGAATCAAATCGTTCAAGGTCGCCAAAATACAAGCTGAATATACCTGTTGGATTTTCTTCATATTGGTTCAGCCGGTTTACATATTCCCGGCCTTTGTTATCTTGGAACGAGCGTATGTTCAAGAATTGTGTACGGCTCGGACATTTCAGGGGGATAATCCGTCCGGTGGAACGGAAATTATGCTGTTTGTAAACGATTTGTCTGTTTACAACCGGAAATGTGTTCAAATATACCTCCAGATTTTCAAGACTTTCTTTCGTGAATATTTCCGGAAAGGCTATCTTGACCCAAAAGAGACTCTCAGAGTCATCAGGGACCTCACAGTCGGACGCATAACCGGGAAACATTTCTCGGTAGGTATGTTTCTCTTTGGAAGCGTCTCTTATACTCACATTAAAATATAGGTCACTATAAAAATTGCGGATTTCATCAAAGTAGTGTGCATTACTATATGGATCTTCAACATGAAGGCCTGTTTTTGCATTCAGCAGGTTTCCAGTGCAGTCATAGAAAAAAGCCATATTCATAAACGGAAGCAGCCCCATGTCGGAAGGCTTGATGCAAAACATTACAGAGTCCATTTTTTGCAGGACTTCTTTAGACACATCCATCCCGACCCAGACGCAATAATCCGCTATCCGGTTTTTAGGGTCAAGGAAGCGTGTTGGAGTGCTAAAGCTATCGGTTGAATGCCTTATGCTATCGTTATATGCGATTGCTCTGACTTTTGCGTCAACCAGTTTATAGGAAAACAAAGGGGTTATAAAGACTTGAATATCCCCTTTGCCAAATATGTTCTTCTCTGCATAAAAATGATCTTCGGCATCAAGCTCGCAACATTCCCCATGATTAGGGGTAATAGTCATAAGCGCATGGGCCGGCTTTGGCAGCGACCATTTGTTTCCTATGAGTATTCTGGACAGACGGTGAAGTATCCGTGAGTCGGACTGCTCTATTTCTTGATGCAGTTTGTTGGACTCATGGGCAAAAACTTCAAGCAGCAAATCTATCACGGGGTCCATATCGCGTATATCGGATACACCCCAGAACTCCATAGCCTGCTTTAATATTCGTTCCTTTATTGCAATTTGTTTCTTGTCTGCCATAGTTCGATTATTGTGATAAAGGGCTTATATATAATGAGGTATTAAAACTGAATTTCTCGTTGGTTCTATCCATTGTTCCGGTCACGGTTATTTGTGCCTTTCTTCGGATATGAGATACCTTATCTATATTTTCTTCTTCTATTTCCAAAAGGGTGACATTCACATCTACATTCCGTAGCCTCTTTTCATATTTCTCTATCGTTTTTATTAAGGAGTTCTTTACTCCTTCCTCCCAATCGCTGATTTTCACAAGTTGGTTGAACTCAAGGTCCCATATCATGGAACCAAAGTCTTCTCGCCCGATAACTTCCCCATGATGAGAAAGAATCAGTAGCATGATGTGTTGGGCTATCGATTCCTGATAGGAACACCTTTGCAATTTCTTGGCGACAGCCGATTGCAATTGTAATGGCATTTTCAGGTAAGTCATACTATTCTTCTCTTTATTCTATTTCGCAAATATACTATTTTCCTCATTAGATGCCAATAAAATACCCCTAAAAATTTGACGGTTTCAGAAATAATTCATATATTGCGCACGGTCATAAAACCAAGAGAGAGCTATAAAAAAGTATGATATTAAAAAGTAAATGCTATGGCAATCTACAATTATGGAATTGGAGGCAACGAAGTAAAAGTCGATGCGAACGAATCCATCGCGGAAATCCCCTCCAACCGAACTTTGATAGTTCAAAAACTGACAGATGAAGCTCCTGCGGCTCCGGAAAGTGTGTATGGTTTGGAAACCATTGAAGATGTGTTCCAACGTTTTGAACCGACAGTTGACTTACGCCACGTGGATGCGGAAGGTAATGAAATCAAGGAAATCATGACATTCACCGGACTCGGAGACTTCGGGGCCAAGAAGATTAAAGAGAAAAGTGATTTCTTGAGTAAACTTGACATTGAGAAAGAGCAGGGTGTCCGAATAACTCGCCAGCTTACTTCCAACCGCGCTTTACAGAAAGCACTTGAAATCCCGGAAGTCAAAAATGCCATTATGGACGTGATTGAATCATCAATCGAGGAAATTCTGGCAAATCAAAAGAAAGTAGAACTTTAATCTTTTACTAAGATGAAGCAGGAAACTCAACAACAGACAGCCAGTACGACAACCTCACAGAAAGTCGTATCACAACAGGCGCAAAAGTCATCTGCATCGGCAATAGACAAGCTCAAAGAATTTGGTGGCTTCGCTTTTCTTGAAAATATCATAGATGGATATTCCAATCTTAATCCGGCACGAAAGGCCCGTCGCAACATCTTCCTCACGGATGAACAGTGGGAAAATGAACGTAAGGCCTTGGTGAATCGCTTAAGCGTATGGCTCAAACTCCTGCGTGAGAATGACACTGCCGAACAAATGCGGGACAAGGCCAAGGAAACCGCAGAAAATGCCGAGAATCTTCTTAATCATAACTTGAAGAATGCTCTTGCCAGAACACGGGAACTCGAAAGCGCATACCGTACTATCGCGTTCTTTTACAAGAACACGGAAAGTGATAAGGTGAAGAATGTCACCATTGTCAATGCGACTATGGAGCAGCTTCAGGATTTGGACAATACCATTTTTGCTGACCACATCAGCAATGAACTCAAACAGAATTTTGACCGTCTTGACCTGCGTCGCAACTACTCGTTGCTTGTCGTTCCCGGATATATAGGCTCAAATGCCATTTTGGACAAGTGGTCCAAGATTGCATACGAGAACAAGGCTTTTCTTGTTACAGACTTCCAAGACCTTGAAACTCCGGATGATGTAGTAGATATATTCTTCAATGCCAATCATACGGGTGGAGATGTCTTCAAATCGAATACTATAATGACCTGTAACTGGTTACTTGGTCGTCAAAGAGAGGAAAGCGTTGGAGAAGAAGAAAACCTTTATATCCCGCCATCTTCTTCACTTGCCGGAAAAATATACAATACCTTAATGTCTCAGGTAGTAGCCGGTAAGAAATTTGGTGGACTTAATGAAGTAGAAAGTGTACGCTTCGACCTTCGCAAGAGTGAGATTTCAGAGCTTGAACGTATGGGTCTTGTGCCGATGGTGAACGAGTACAGTAAGGTTATGGCTTTCTCTGCCAAGACATTATTTAATGGAGATAATCTTGGCTTGCAGACCTACTCCGTAGTTCGTGTATTCGACTATATAACGAAGGTACTGATTGACTTCCTGAACCGTCGGGCATTTGAAAATTGGACTACTCGCACGGAAGCAGATCTACGTGGTCAGGTTGTGAAATTCCTCGATAGTGTAATGGGCCCGAACAAGCTCATCGAACGCTTCAAGGTTATGAAGATTGAACAAGACCCGAATCAGAAAGACCGTGTGCTTCTTGATATCCACATCACACCGTATTTCCCGGCAAAGAGCTTCGTGATACAGCTTGCCGGTCATAAAGGCGATAATCCGGAAGATGCTATTTGGGAAAGCGAATATCATCAAGAATAGTATTGAATAATTTTAAATTTACAGATGGGCATAGTTATGCCCATCTGTAAATCATTTATCAGGGTCATGTTTTGCTGAAATTATATGTCTTATTATTGAAATCTTTACTTATATGAAACTCCGAGATGTGGATATTATTATTTCTGGTACAAAAACTGGGGATACCTATTATGCAAAATCTTATCCATGCAGTGATATGGATAAGAATAGCAAAATAGAGCTCTATGGAGTCCCTGTATATTATGTCTATATCAAAGGTACTGATGATAAAGGTCAAAGTGTAAAATATACATGGAAAGCATTACGCTTCATGCCGTATTATAACCCACCAAATTTTAGTTCTTATAAAACAATTGGATGGGTTAATAGTGGCTTGCATAAGCTCAATAGGCAGCCTGCGCCAGAATATAAAAAAGCCTATGAGGTACATAATACATATTCTCAACATAATGGTGCAATAGTTCTAAAAGGAACTTTTTACATTCACGCTGGTCCTGAAGATCTTACTCATATTGGATGGGGAGCAGCAGGGTGCGTTGAAATAATAGGAAGTTTTAGTGAGTTTAAAGATCAAGTAAAAGAATTATCGGGGTCAACTCAAGTTGATGCGGATAGTGCAATTTCTGAATTAGTTTTTTATAAAAAACTTTATATAGAAATTGAATATGCTACTCCACCCAATATTAAAGCAAATTTTTATAAAGAAGTTAGTATAAAAAGGAGATAAGATTTATGTGTAACATAAAATATATACTATGTACTATATTTTGTATGTGTGCATATTTTCATGCTGCTGCAATCTGTAGCGATAGTATATCTGATAAGTTTTCATATAAGGTACTTGAAAATTTCAATTATTGTTGGGATAATAATAATATTGTCTATGAGGATACTAATTCCAAAGATACTGCTTTATTTGTCTCGTCTCATAAATACATAATCTCTCCTATTTTAAACGCTTTTTGTAATAATGTGAACGAACAGACAGAGTTGGCTAAGATCGGATATTGTTGTAAGCATTATCTCATTAAAGTCCAAAATAAATCAAAGAAAAATATACAATATTACTCTATAGAAATCAATATTCTATCTAATATAAAGAGCCATGCCCCCATAACCTCAAAAATAAAAGAATTAAAAAAACAGGACTATGAGATTATTGATATTATATCAGAGGCTCCTGTTATGTGTCTTGTTTTTGTGGAAGCTGATTATTTAGTAGCCGTAACTTATAATATGTTCTATGATTTTGATGATGTATTATCCTTTTCGAAATTCTTTGTAAAAGAACACTTCTCAACAAAATAATTAAATGTCATTACACAGTGAATATAAAACGTAATACATCCTCTTTCAAAGAAAAAAATAGAGTTTCATTTTTCGATAATATATTTTATTGGATTTGGACAACTGTACCGTCAAAGGGGTTTCCTGACCGTTCTTTTGTAGTTGTTACGGTATGTCAATTTTCTTATGTGTTGCTTTTTGTTTTTATTTTGTTGACTCTATTTGATGACCAAGTTCAACTTTGCATATATGACAAACCAGAACCTATAGCTATTCCCATGCTTATATTGTTGATAATATTATCTTTTATCAATTTAAAAATATATGATGAGAAAAAATATCAAAAATTGGAACATGGCTTTAGACTGATGTCTGTTCCAC
>ENA-OZWA01000015-OZWA01000015.1-human-gut-metagenome-genome-assembly--contig:-NODE-15-length-48797-cov-4.896229_pt1 | contig 48797 bp, 40 predicted proteins | sample MGYA00243448_ERZ654051 | MGnify/ENA primary metagenome ERZ654051 (study PRJEB26926, sample SAMN06164908) | human gut metagenome | biome: ENVO:00009003; feature: ENVO:2100002; material: ENVO:00002003... | reverse complement strand
TCAGGAGTCTCGTGGGCTCGGAGATGTGTATAAGAGACAGCCCGGCAGACGATTTGTTTGCTCCCGCCCCCCGGACGGAACAGCCTTCGTCGGCGAAACCCTCCGCCCCTGTGTCGGGAGTACGGCAGAACGGTTCGGGACAAATGGATTTATTTGAGGAACGCCATTTGAAAACGGTAGATGATTTCAGGCACGAATATATTATTGCAGATACGCCGGAAGCCCGTTCCGCCATGGCAGCCGAGCTGGAAAAGTATGATTCCTGGTGCTTCGACACGGAAACGACGGGCCTGAATCCCCTCATGGACAACCTGCTGGGCGTCGCCTTTTGCGCTGAACCGCACAAGGCATGGTACATGCCTGTCTCCGGTCCGGCGGATCTGGAAGCAGTCAGGCCGCTCCTGGAAGGCCCCGCAGAGAAGATAGGGCATCATCTGAAATTTGACCTGGAGGTTTTGCGAGCCAACGGCATCCATGTCAAAGGCCCCTTTTTCGATACATTGCTGGCTCATGCCCTGATCGCTCCAGGCATGAAGCACGGAATGGACGTTCTGGCGGAAAATTTGCTGCAATATTCCACGATTAAACTGAAGGACATTGCCGCTCCAGGAGCAAAAAAACGGGAACTGGACACCAGCGGCGTTCCCGTGGAAGTAATGGGCAAATATTCGGCGGAGGATGCAGATATCACCCTCCAGCTTTCCGCCGTCCTGAAAAGGCAGGTCAAGGAAAGCGGCATGGAAAAACTGTTCCGTACCGTGGAACTGCCCCTGCTTCCCGTGCTGGCGGACATGGAGTTTTCCGGCATCCGCGTGCTTCCGGAATCCCTGGAGAAGGCTTCCGTCAAGGTAGGAGCCATCATTGACGGCCTACGGGAAAGAATTGAAGAAGCCGCAGGCCATCCCCTGAATCTGAATTCCCCCAAGCAGCTCGGAGATTTCCTGTTCGGAGAACTGGAGCTGGTGAAGAAGCCCAAGAAGACGAAGACGGGCCAGTTCGTGACGGATGAAGACACCCTTTCCGCTCTGGCCCCCCAGCATCCCATTGTAGCGGATATCCTGGCTTACCGGGAGAATATGAAGCTGAAGAGCACATATCTGGATGCACTGCCCAGGTATATCTGCCCGCGGGATGGACGCATCCATACCCAATTCCACCAGATGCTGACCGCAACCGGGAGGCTTGCCTCCCAGGATCCCAATCTTCAGAATATTCCGGTAAGGACGGAACAGGGGCGCCTGATCCGCACCGCCTTTGTCCCCGCCTCAGAGGAATACACCATGCTGTCTGCGGATTATTCCCAGATTGAACTGCGCATCATGGCGGCTCTTTCAGGAGACCCCGCCATGTGCGGAGCATTCAGGGAAGGACGGGACATCCATACGGAAACGGCCGCCCGTGTGTACGGCATTCCCCGCGACCAGGTGGACGCCGTTATGCGCCGTGCGGCCAAAACGGTGAATTTCGGCATTATTTACGGCATTTCCGCCTTCGGTCTCTCCCAGAGGCTGGGCTGCCCCCGCGGAGAAGCCGCCACTTTGATTGAAAACTATTTTACCCAGTTCCCCATAGTTAAATCCTTCATGGAAGACCTGGTTCACAAAGCGGAACAAGCCGGTTACGCGGAAACGCTATTGGGGCGACGGAGGATGATTCCGGAAATCAATTCCGCCAACAAGACCATTAAGTCCGCCGCGGAACGTACTGCCATCAACACCCCCATCCAGGGCACGGCGGCGGATATGATTAAAATAGCCATGATCCATGTGGACAAATTGCTGAAAGGCACCAGATCCCGGCTTATCCTCCAAATTCATGATGAATTGCTGGTGGACCTGCACAGGGATGAGTTGGCTCTCATTCCCAAGATAGAGGAAGCCATGGTCAGCGCGCTGCCCCTGCCCAACGGCGTTCCCATTCTGGTGGAAGCCAGGACGGGAGGCAACTGGCTGGAAGCCCATTAAAAAATATGGGACCTACATACTTGACTAACCATCCAACAGATCACCTCTTCCTTTTCAGGAAATCCACTAAATAAAAACGATCTGTTTCACAAACGAGTGAAACAGATCGTTTAAGAATAATTTTAAATATGAATGTTACACCTCAAATTGAAAAATTAGATAACGGATCGTACCTTGTAACTCCTTTCACTAAGGCTGAAGAACGATTCTTTGATGCCTTTTTTGCGGCTTTTGCAGAATTTGAACGCCTTTATTATCCTACCGATGAGGCTAAATCCTTTACTGAAAATTGCACGGAGGATTTTGACCATTAATCAAATCAGTTTCAGCGTCCATACGGGCAGATTCTCCGCTAATTTGCATAATTGAAATATGAGTACATCCGAGCCTATCTACATAGGGCCATTTCTCATGATTTAAAATTCGAGTTCCAAGTTTTTCAGATTCCCCTATGTATAAAGGTTTTTGAAAATAAGAACCATCTAATTTTTGTACTCTTTTGGTAAAGATATATACTGCACTTACATCTCGAAAAGAAGTATCTTTTGTATAAGTATCAAACTTATATTGTTTACCGCTTTTACCGGTGAAGGTAACTGTTGTTATTTTATTAGACATTTTTTTTGTTTCTATGGTTTGATGTTTGAGTCTAAAGAGATCATCGCAATATCTACCACCATCTCCTTCAACTCCCTACAACATCTTATGCAAATGGCATGCCAAAAAATCTCTATCCATTAATATTTGTTAAAAACAATTAATTATCAATAATAATAACAAATATCTAACAATTTATCTAATGAGATACCATATTATCATTGAGACATTTTGACACATTTTTATGGGACAATTTGTCTCATATAGACATTCTGTCGCACTGTTTAACCTCCGTTAATTTTTATACCTTTAAATTCTGAGAACAATTTTCTACTCGCCCAATATGGGTAAGAAAATTGTAATACAAAATAATTCTCAATACGCTGAAAATAAACGCGTACGAACCAATCAAAACACGACAAAATTTCCATATCACAACAACGATATGGGAAACAACAAAACCAAATATACTTCCTTATATGAGTTCTTCTCCAAATTTCCTAATGAGGAATCTGCCCGGAAGTATTTTGAGTTAAAAAGATGGAATGGTCATGTCCGTTGTCCTCATTGCGGTTCAGATCATATCACCAAATGTAAAAACCACTTTCCGATGCCCTATCGCTGTAAGGATTGTAGAAAGTTTTTCAGCGTCAGATTTGGTACAATTTTAGAGGAATCCAAATTGCCTCTTCACAAATGGTTGATGTGTATGTACCTGTTGGCAACATCTCGTAAAGGTATTTCCTCCATTCAAGTTTCAAAAGAACTCGGAATTACTCAGAAGAGTGCCTGGTTCCTCTGTCAAAGAATCAGGGAATTTTGGATGAAGGATAAAAAAGAGAAGTTGGATGGTATTGTAGAAGTAGATGAAAACTTCATTGGAGGTAAGGAATCCAACAAACACTTTTCCAAGAAGCTGAACAAGGGAAGAGGTTCAGTAGGTAAATTGATTGTGATCGGAGCCAAACAGAGAAACGGAAAAGTAATCGTCAAACATATCGACGATACATCCGCTTACAATTTACAAGGATTCATCGGAAAACATGTAGAGAGAAATTCCAATGTGTTTACTGACGAGTTCAAATCCTATAAAGGACTTGTCGGATTTGTCCATGAGTTTGTCAACCATAAGGGGAAACAGTATGTCAATGGAGAGGTTCATACCAATTCCATTGAGAGCTTCTGGTCTCTACTGAAGAGAGGTTACTATGGCGTTTACCATTACATGTCCCCTAAGCATTTGAAGAGGTACATTCATGAATTTGCCTATAGGCATAATACCTCCAAGATTGAAGTAATGGAATGTATAGGAGATACGATTACCAAAATGGTTGGTAAGAGAATGATGTATTGTGAATTGGTGAGTTGAAGAAATTGAACTCTACTTTCCTTGATACTATTCTTTGGAAGACTTCTCCATCACATCATCCAGAAGACTATGCACATCTATCTGTAGATTTTTACAAATGTTGATGACCTCCGTGAATGTAAGATACCGTTCTCCTACTTCATATTTGTTGATGAAGGTATGAGGTGTATTCAGGAGTTCTCCCAAGTCTCGTTGAGTCATATTCAACTCTAAACGTTTTTCTTTTAATATTTTACGAAGATTTTTCTCTTCATTACTATTTCTGTTCCTCATTTTGGAACAATAACAGAGAATAAGATTGTACCAAATTTAGGTACAAAAGTATTTACAAGTCATTCGATATTCGGTAATAGGTCTTCAATGTTCCTAAAATGGGAACAAACCTAGATAAGAACTATGAAGACATTATCATCAGTAAAGGCCTTATTCATTTCCCTAAGCCTATTTGGTTCATACACCATTCCCTATTGTTTGGCGGCAAAAACTGCCGATGTCACGATTAATGGAGATATTATAGAAGATAACGAAAAACATCATAATACCTCCTCAAATGTTTCATGCGCTTTATTGATTTCTTCAGGATCTTCCTATACCGGAACTAATATTGTAATTTCTACAGTGTGTAGATCTAATTCTTTTGGGGATGCGGCGATTTACTCAAAAGGAGGAAAATTTCTCAATTTAGGAGCGAATTACGGTTGGTCCTCAGTTACCGTATCAAAGGGAGGCGTGTGGGGTAGTTACAGTTCAGTGATCGAACTGAGTGACATGACCGAAACATCTACTATCTACAATACGAAAATTTATAATTACGCAGATGAGGGAACAGGTATTCGCCTCTGGAATAATTCAAACCTTCTCCTTGATAATGTAGAAATTTATAATGCCTCAGATACGGCGATCCACGCGAGTAGAAACGCTACAATATCAAATAAAGGTAATGGAATTATTAGAATATCGACAACAGGAGATAATAGGGCTTCTATATCCGCAAGCGGAGATTCAAAAGTAACTCTTTATAACACACATATTGAAAATAAAAAATCCAGTACCAGTGGGGTCTTGGTTGGAGATAGTAGTACTATATCTCTTACAAATTCATCTATTTCTTCAGTTAATAACAACACACTGATTTCAGGTGCAGGAAATCTAGAAGTTAGTCTTAATAACGTGGATTTGTCTAAATCTAAAAATCAGAGAATATCCGCTTCATCTGACTTAACTGTTAATATTCAGAATGGTACTTCTTTCGATGGTTATACTTCTCAAGAAAATGATGGTTCAATTAACATAAATTTAACAAAATCAAGTTGGAACATAACTAAAAATTCTACTTTGTTTTCTCTATCACTAAATGAGAATTCATTTTTAACATTTAATTGCGGAAATGGAGATAAGTTCTACTATATATCCGCTGGTTCTGTTTTCATGGATAAGAGTAGTCAAATAAGGCTTGATCTTGATGAGACGAAAATTTTGAGTATGATCTCTTCCGGTGATGAATTCCAACTATTTTCGGGCGATTTGACGAATTATGATCTTTCAGATATTGATATGTTCAACTCTGACGGATCATATAAATTAACTTATGAAGAAGGGGAATCGGGAAAGGGATGGTTCAAATTAATAGGATATGACGTTGTTCCCGAACCATCGACTTCTACCATGAGTCTATTAGGAATTATGTGTATTATTTTGAGAAGACGGAGGGTTTGATAGAAAAAAGGAAGATCAACTTACGATCTTCCTTTTTTCTATATTGTTCACCTTCAAATAATGAGGATGTGACGAAAATATTATAAAATAGTTTGGTTAGTCAAGTATGTAGGTCCCAAAAATATTTTTTCAAAAGACTCCCACGCGTTCCGCATTCCAGAATTCCCGCGCCTTCCCGATGCCGTATTTTCCCTTCCGGCCGTATCGGTTTCCAGTTTGTGGACGAGTTGTCCCTCCAACGGGAAATTTTTGAAAAGAATGATTCCCCCGCGGCAGAAAAATGGGTGGGAAAGGATATCCCTTTGAAAAAATGAATTAAAGAATCAGAGCGTCCCCTGACTGGAATTCCGGAACGGTCACCAGGGCTCTGCCGTCTTTTAACGCCACTACCTGCACCTTGCGTTCCTGCATTCCTGACGGCGTTTTTACCTGGATGGAGCTGCCGTCCCTGACGGCGGAAGCGGGAATCCACGCGGAAACGGGAACTTGAACGTTGATGGCTACTTGAAGAGCCATATTGACGGGAGCCACTTGCCACTCGGAAACATGGGAGGCATTCGGCTCCAGGGAGGCAATCAACACGGCGGAATTGCTTTTGGAATCCAGCGCCGCATCCACCGCCGTAACGCGGCCCAGCCACTGCAGCCGTTTTCCATTATTCAGCACGCAAGAGGCGGTCAGAGCCGTATTCACCTTGCCCTGCTCATCCCTGGGCAATGCGGAAAATTCTTCCAGCGGAACGGGAATCCGTATCATCCGCTCCTGAAGAGGAATTACTTTCCCCACCGGCTGCCCGGCGACCACGCGGGCACCGGCTCCCACAGAGCATTCCACCACCTGGCAGGTATAGGGAGCTTCCAGCACCGTATCCCGGAGGGCCTGTTCTGCTTCCGCCACATACGCCTCCGCGGCGTTCAGCCTGGCGTTTACGGCTCTGCGCTGCGGCACCCGGAGCACCAGTTCGGATTCCTTTCCGCTTTTGGAGACGGAGCTGTATGTCTTTTTGATGGCTTTCAGGGCTTCCGCCTGCTCCGTAGAAACATCCAGGCGGGCCTGTTCCAGTTCCGCCTGAGCGTTCGCCAGCCGGGCGCGGTATTCAAATTTTTCCAATTCCATCAGGGGGGTTCCCTTCAGGACAATTTCCCCCACATTAAACAGGGGATGCACTTTGTCCACCTTTCCGGAAACGCTGGGAGAAAGCATCGTCAGGTAGGAGGCCTTCACGATGCCGGGCGCGGAAATAAAAAGAGTGTTCGTCTGCAGCCGGAGGGGTGTCTCCGTTCCTGCGGGCGCGCAGCCCCTGTTTCCGGAGGAGGAAAAAGAGACGGACGGCTCCGTTACAATAGCCGTGCCTATCAGAAGCGCCACAATCCCCAGGCCGATGCCTATGGACCAGGACGTTCCCTTTTTTTGAGGGGCCTCGCTCATCAACAGCTCCGGGGGAAACGCGTCCCGTTATTTGGGATATTCCGTCTCCATGATGTGGGAATAGGCCTCCGCCGTTTCCACAGCCACGGTTTCAATATTCTTCATCAACTGGGCAAACTGGGCTTCCGTGAGGTCCATGCCTTCCAGAACGAAGGACTGGCGGTAATAAACATACCCGCTGTTGGGGTCCAGCTGAAAGGCGCCGGCCGTCTGGTCCGCGTTCAGTTCGCTGAGGATAATGCTGACTTCCACACGGCGGTTTTCAGGAACCTTGGCGGCAAAAAGCACGTCAATGACCAGCGTCTCCGGACGTTCAATCATGGTGTACAGGAGGCTCACCGGGGTGAACGTATCACAGGGGACGAATGCGATGCCTGTCTTAATGTTGTGGTCATCAGCGGAAGTAATCCATTCCGTTTCTTCCCCTCTCTTTCTGAGAACGGTGTACACACGGTCCAAAAGGCTGAGATGCTGGTTTTCCATATTGAAAATTGTTTAACAGGGGGTTGCTTGCAAAGGCGCATGCAACGTACGCGCCCGTTTACTGAATTCAAGCTTACTGGCATCCTTCTGATTCGTCAAGCTCTCCTGACGTAAAGAAATTGAAAAAACACGTATGCGGACGGCATAAAAATACAGACGCCGTCCGAAAAGGGCGGCGTCTGGAAAAAACGCGTGCACCGGGAGTTCCGGCTTCTTTCCGAGGTTCTTTTTACAGGATATCCCCGGGCTGGTAGCCCGCTCCGTCCGGAAACCTGTCCGTCACTTCCTTCACCATGGAGCGGAATGCTTCCACCTGGGCGTCAGCCATGCCCGTAGCGGAGGAATTGGAATCAAAAATGCGCTGAAGGTCCGCCCGGTCTATTCCCAGGCGCCCGTCTTCCGCCAGGCGGTCCAGCAAATTGTTTTCCATGATTTTCCCGGCCCGCAGGTCATTGGAGACGGCCACGGCATGTTCCTTGATCACCTCATGGGCGGTCTCCCGGCCAATGCCGCGCTTGACGGCCTCCATCAGGATGGTGGTTGTCATCAGGAAAGGCAGGTAGCGGCGCAATTCCGCAGCCACCACGGCCTCATACACGCCCATCTGGTTCAACACGGTCAGGAAAGTTTCAAACAGTCCGTCCGCAGCGTAAAAGGAATCAGGCATGACGACACGGCGCACCACGGAGCAGGAAACGTCCCCTTCATTCCACTGATCCCCGGCCAGCCCGGAAATCATCATCAGGAAACCCTTCAAGATGACATGGAAGCCGTTGACGCGCTCGCAGGAGCGGGCGTTCATCTTGTGCGGCATGGCGCTGGAGCCAGTCTGTCCCTTGGCGAACCCCTCCGTAGCCAGTTCATGGCCGGCCATCAGGCGCAGGGTCTTGGCGAAGGAGGAGCAGCCGGAGGTGAGTTCCACCAGCCCGGAAACCACGGAGAAGTCCAGAGAACGCGGATATACCTGCCCCACATTCATCCACTTGGCAGGGATACCCAGGTGGGCGCACACGCGGTCTTCCAGTTCCAGCACGCGGCCGGCATCCTGCCCGAAGAGGGAAAGCTGGTCAAGCTGGGTTCCAACAGCGCCCTTCAGTCCGCGCACGCTGTAACGGTCCATGAGGGAAATCCAGGAACCCAGGCCGTGCACGATGTCTTCCCCGAACATGGCGACGCGCTTGCCCATGGTCGTGGTCTGCGCGGCTACATTGTGCGTGCGTCCGGCAATGGTCACGTGCTTCCATTGTTCAGCCAGGGCGCTCATGCGGTTCAACACGGCCACGGCCTTGTCCCGGATGATTTGCATGGACTTCCATATCTGGAGCTGTTCCACATTTTCCGTCAGGTCCCGGGAGGTCATTCCCTTGTGGATATGCTCGCATCCGGCCAGTTCACAGAATTCTTCTATGCGCGCCTTCACATCGTGGCGCGTCACGCGTTCACGCGCGTCAATGGAAGGGAGATTTACCTGGTCTTTCACCCGTTCATAGGCCTCAATCACCCCGTCCGGAATATCCAGCCCCAGATCCTTCTGGGCTTTCATCACGGCAATCCAGAATTCGCGTTCCAGAATGATGCGGCCCTCTGCGGACCAGATGGATTTCATGGCGGCGGAGGCGTACCTTTCAGCCAGGACATTGGGAATCACGCTCATATCAAAATGTGTATATGCGGGGGTTATCAAAAACGGTGAGCCGCCATGATCATGACGGAAGGGAAAAAAGCAAGCACTTTCCCGCAGCTTCACGGATTAGGGACGCCGGGGAATTCAAAGCCATTCCTTTTATGAACTTGATTCAGTATTGCGCCTCCCTCCCAATAAAAGTTTCAGGAACAGGCAAAAATTTTTATTTCCGAATGCCGGAATCGCAACATCTCCGCTTATCGCCATGTTCCTCATTCCCCTGGCGGCGGTTCCAGGCCGTACCTGGCATAACCGGAGACGATTTCCTGAAGGATGGCGGAAATTTTTTCCAGGGAACGGACAGGAACGTATTCATACTTTCCATGGAAGTTGTGGCCTCCGGCGCACAGGTTGGGGCACGGCAGCCCCATGAAGGAGAGGCGGGCTCCGTCCGTGCCTCCGCGCACAGGGACGATTTCCGGCCTCACTCCCACGGCTTCCATGGCCCTGCAGGCATGTTCCACCAGGTGCATGTGCGGAAGTATCTTTTCCTTCATGTTGTAATAGGAATCCGTAATCTCTGCCTTTACCGTCCCCTCCCCGTATTTACGGTTCAGCAGGGCCACGCATTCCTGCATGAATTCCTTCTTGCGCTCAAAGGCCGCCCTGTCATGATCCCTGATGAGGTACTCCGCAGCCGCCTGTTCCACATCTCCCCGGAGTGAATCCAGATGATAAAAGCCCTCGTACCCTTCCGTAAAAGCGGGATTCTGGAACGCGGGCAGCATTCCCTGGAATTCCATGAGAACCAGGCAGGCATTCAACATCCTGCCCTTGGCGCTTCCGGGATGAATGGAAGAGCCCTGCACCGTCACCACTGCGGAAGCCGCATTGAAATTTTCGTATTCAATTTCCCCCAGGGCGCCTCCGTCCACGGTATAGGCGAAATCCGCACCAAATCGCGCCACGTCAAAGGCATCCGTTCCGCGTCCTATTTCCTCATCCGGCGTGAAGGCGATCCGTATCTCGCCGTGAGGCCGTTCGGGGTTCAGCAGGAAGGAGGCTGCCATATCCATGATTTCCGCCACACCGGCCTTGTCGTCCGCGCCAAGCAGGGTAGTTCCATCCGTCACGACCAGGTCCTGGCCCAAATAATCCGTCAGTTCGGGAAAAACGGCGGGGGAAAGCACCATTCCCTGTTCCGGATTGAGCAGGATGTCTCCGCCGTCGTACGAGCGCACGATGCGGGGCTTCACTCCGCTGCCGGAGACTCCCGGAGCCGTATCCACATGGGCCACCCAGCCGATGACGGGAACATTCCCCTCCACGTTGGAAGGGATGGAGGCGTAAACAATTCCGGAATCATCATCCAGTTCCGCCTGCGCTCCCATGTCCTTCAATTCCCCGGCCAACAGCCGGGCCAGCTCCGTCTGGCCGGGGGTGGATGGCACGGTGGCGGAATCCGCGTCCGACTGAGAGCCCACGGAGACATACTTCAAAAAACGGTCTAAAACGGAGATGTTCATGGGAAAAATCAAGGATTGGCAAGAGTCTACCACCCGCCCCCGCGAACACAAGCACAAGACACGGTTTATTCTTGCGATTCAGGACGGTGTGCCGTATGTAAACAAAGCTTCTCCCCATGATGACTCCTCTCCCCCTTGGCATTACCCTTGCTTTGTCCCTGACCTGCGGCTCCATGCCCCTTCTGGCCCAGGGGTCGTATATGCCCGGCCCCATGCCCGCCACCGCCGGGACAAAGCAGGATCCAACGGACATGTACCTGGAGGCGTTGAGGCTGGTGACCCAAGCCGCAGGACTGGTGGAAAAACGGGATTATATAGGAGCCATCCGCCTGACACAGCAGGCGGAAGACAAGTTCGGACGCCTGGCTAAGTCTTATCCCCAATGGCGCCCCAACCTGCTGCAAACGCGCCGCCAGCTCAACAGGGAAAATCTGGACCAGTGGCAGAAGCTGGCCCAGCAGCAGGCCGCCGCCTCTTCTTCATCCGGCCTGGAGCTGGAACGCCCGGCCTCCGTGCCGAAGCGCCCCAGGCCAAAACCCAACATAGCCCTCCCTCCCGGCTACAAGGGCGTGGAATTCCCTACCCGTCCCGGAGAATCCCTGATCAATACCATCCCGTCCCCTTCCGTTTCTCCCGGGGCGGCTCCGGAAGTGGTGGAGAGCAATTACGAACGCATCCGCAGACTGCTGGATAAAACCACCATGGAGAACAATGCTCTGATCCAGGCTCTCAAGCGCACCCGCCGGGAGCAGGAGGAGATTCTGGCAAAACTGGCCGTGGCATCCGCCGGAGAATCCGTTTACCGAGATGAATTGCTCAAGGTCAAAAAGCAGATGGAGGATGAAAGAAAGACCAGCAACAAGCTTATTCAGACTCTCACCAGGAGAGTGGAGGAACTGGAACAAAATGTCACCTCCCTCAGCCAGGACAAAGCCCGTTATCTGGCGCAGATCGCCGATCTTCAGCTGCAGCTCAAGGAGTACCAGGACAAGCTGGACAAAGTGACGGATGAGAAAAACGCCCTTCAGAAAGACCGGGACCAATTGGCGGCCCTGGTGGAGCTCAACAGCCCGGACAAAACAAAAAACCTGTTGGACCGCAACCTGACGCTGGCGGCCCAGCTCAAGGATGCCCAGGACAAAATCGCCGCTCTGGAAACAGCCAAATCCGATTCCGAAGAACAGCGGAAAGCCAACCTGAAAGCGTTGGAAGAGGCGCGTGAGGAATCCGCAGACCTGAAACAGAAACTGATTGCCATCCGGGATGAAAACATCGGCTACCGCAAACGCATCACAGAGTTGAATACCAAGCTCATCAATGCGGATGTGGAACTGTCCAAGCTGGAGGCCAATCCGGAAAAAAGCCCGCTTCTTCTGGAAGAAAACCAGCTGCTGCGCTCCACCATCGCCAAGCAGCTCCGCATACTTTCCGTGCAGGACCAGAGCCGCTCCCTGCTCATCAGCACTTATAAGCGGCTGCATCAGGAAAATCCGGACACGGCGGAAATAGCCTCCCTGATGGACAATGAAGAAGCCATCAAGCTCACTCCTGCGGAAAAACAAATTGTCAACGCCATTGCCAGGGATAACAATATCAATGTTCCCCTGACGGATCAGCAGAAGGAAAAAATCAACAAGCTGGCACAGGCCCTCTCTGCGGAACGCGGCAAGGCCGCCCAGCTTGCTCGGGATTTGGAACTGGCGCGCAGTCAGATGAAGACCAAAGCGGACAAATCCGCCAGAAACGACAAGAAACAGGCGGAAGCCCTGGCGCGGGCCCAGAAGGCCCTGGAACAGAAAAACATTCAGGTGGAGGAACTCACCCGGCAGATGGAAGAACTGAAAAGCCGTTCCGCCGAACAGGCCCGCCTGGCCGCCATCTCCGCCGGAACCATTACTCCGGACCAGGAAAAAGCGCTGAACCGGAGCATGGAAGCCACGGTACGCCGGAAGCTGGAGGCGGAAGCCCTGGGGCAAGGCGCCGCAGAAGCCTTCGCCAAAAAACGCTATGCCGCCGCAGAACAGCTGTACCGGACTTTGCTGGACTTCCAGCCGGCTCACGTTCCGGCCCTGGTCAATCTGGGGACCATTCTGCTTCAGCGCAACAAGGCGGAGGAAGCCATCAAATTTCTGAAAAAAGCCACGGAACTGGACGCCTCCTCCTCCCCCGCATGGTTCATGATGGGGGTGGCCCAATACCGCGCCGGGGAAGACCACCACGCCATCGCCTCCCTGACGGAAACGGTCAGGCTGGATCCGGCCAACGCTCCCGCCCTGCTTTACCTGGGCAACCTGGAAACCAGCGCCGGGAACTATGAAAAAGCGGTGGCCCACTTTGAAAACGCCCTGAAAATCCAGCCGGAATCACCGGACGCGCACTTCAACCTGGCCTGGACCTATTCCCGGCTGGGCCGCACGGCGCAGGCACGCAAAAGCTATGATGCAGCCATCCGCTGCGGAGGCTTGCCGGATTCCGACCTGGAGCTTGCCATTACCGGAACCACCACCCTTCCCCGCAAAAAACAGGCTGCGGACCAGAATCCCGCCTCCGCCGCAAAAGAGGACGGCCCCCAGCTGGCCGCGGCAATAAGCGATCCGTCTGCCATTCCCCACGACGCCAATGAAGTGCCTGCTCATGTGGCGGAGGATCCGAATGCGCAGGAAAAGCCGTCCGCCGGTCCCAAACAGGTCGTCGTCAGCCACCGTCCGGAAACCGACCCCATCTCTCTGGCAGCCCAAATGAGGGAAACTGCCCCTGCGGCGGCATCCGCACAACCTCCGGCAGAAGCCGCAACTGCCGCAACGGAAACGCCCAAGCCGGAAAAGCAGGAACCTCCGCGCAGGAAAAGCCGTTTCCGAATCGGTTCCTGATGGAATTCTTCCCTTTCCCACTAAATAAAGCCATGTATCACGTTTCCATTTTAGGACTGGGCCTCATTGGCTCACGGATTGCACGCCATATGGCCGGAATGGGCGACAAGGTCACCGTCTGGAACAGAACTCCGCGGGAAGATTTTCCGGAAGCGGTTCCTACCCCGGCGGATGCGGCACGCGCTTCCAAAGTTATCCAGCTCTACCTGAAAGACAGGAATGCCTGTCTGGAAGTGTTTGAACAAATGAGAGGGGCTCTGACACCGGAGCATATCATTCTGAACCATTCAACCATTGACCTGGCGACCGTCGGCAAACTCTCCCTGATGAGTTCCGCCATCGGCTGCACGTATGTGGATTGCCCGTTCACCGGCTCCCGTTTGCCCGCGGAAAAAGGGGAACTGGTTTACTACGTTGGCACGGATTCCACCACACTGGACCGCATACGCCCCGTGCTGGAGCACAGTTCCCGGGACATCCTGCACCTGGGCGGCATCGGAGCCGGCACCGTCGTCAAACTGGTTACCAACATGGTCTCCGCCACCATGGTGCAGAGTTTGAGCGAAGCCCTGGCCATCTCCCAGGCGTACGGCATTTCCCCGGAAATGCTGGGCCAGGCCATTTCCCGGAACGTCATCGCCTCCCCTCTGGCTGCATTTAAGCTGCCCCTGATGGCAAAGCGTGACTTTTCCACCCATTTCTCCCTGGACAACATGAGGAAAGACAGTATTTACGCTCAGGAACTTGCCGCAGAAAAAGGAATCCACCCGCCTGTTGCCGCCCTGGTTTCCTCCATCATGGGGAGGCTGTGCCGGGAAGGTCGCGCGGAAGAGGATTTCAGCTGTCTGGCGGAACAATTCGACTAACTTTTTCCGTTGATGAAATTCAGGGGAACATGCGTCTTTCTGTTGACGGCTCTTCTTCTGCTCCCTGCCGGCCGGGGACAGGAACGAAAGGAGCCTGGCAATGATTCTTCCGCGGAAGTGCGGCAGACGGAAGAAGAATCAGCATCCGTCCAGGATGCGGATTTTATTGATGACGCCTCGGACCGTCCAGTATTGCAGGGCAGTTCCAATGTAAACCCCGTCGTTCCCCCTTCACCTTCGGCAAGGACCGCCGCCGGAGCGGAGGAACAGCCCGCCAAAAGGCAGCCGTTCACCAGCGTTTCCACCTCCAAGCAATTCCACGTCACCGGGATGGACTCCCTGCTGGCCGGGGCCATCGCCACCCGGGCGGATGCCATACGCACCGCGCTGCTAAAAGTCCTCAAGCAGCCTGACGAATGGAAAAACGGCATCAACATCCGCCTGGTAGGAGAGCCGGGAAGCCCCGTTCCGGCCAACCCCGTCCGCATGCAAACCGTCATTGTAGGCAATACCCTCTCCTATAGCATTTTCATTCATCTGGGCCACGGCATCAACCAGGACAGCCTGCGCCGCGCCATCGTCTCCACCCTGCTTTATGAAATGATGCTGCGCACAGTGGACCCGGAAGGCCTGCCGGACAACGTCACGCTGCCCCCCTGGCTGATTGCCGGGTTGGAACAGGCTGTTCTGTGGCACAATAATGAAGCTGACCGTGCCATGTATTCCACCCTGTTCCAGCAGTCCGGAATTATGACTCCGGAAGAAATCCTGAATTGCCGGGAACCGGAAAAGGAACTGGATGCGACCTCTTACGCGGCCTATCAAACTTCCTGTGGAGCCCTGGTGCTTTGCCTGCTGAACCAGGAAAACGGTCCGGAAGGAATGAAACAGCTTCTGGACCAGGCTATTCTGGGCAATGACGATCCCAGAAACCTCATCAAACGCCATTTTCCGCAGCTCAGCCTGACCCCCACTTCCCTCCATAAATGGTGGACGCTTCAGCTTTCCCGCATGGCGACGCCTCCCCTGACGGAAACTCTCACGATTACGGAAACGGAACGTCATCTCCAGGAAGCCCTTACCCTGGTCAAGTATGATCCGGATACCCGCACCACCGTCACATTTCCCCTGGATGACCTGGAACAGGCCCGTTCCCTGCCGGATCTGAACAGGCAGCTTTCCAACGTGGCTGGCAGCCTGCTCAACCTCAGCAGGCGTTCCTTTCCTTCATACCGGCCCGTCATTGTAGAATATGCCAAGCTGGTGGCCCTGATGCAAACAGGGAAAGTCAACAGCCGGGAAGCCGTCCCCAAAATCAGCCAGCTTCGGGAAATAAGAAACCTTTCCATGAAAACCGCCCGCCGCGTCCGGGACTATATGGACTGGTATGAAATCAACACGCGGTCCGGAACCGGCAAGACATTCGCTTCCTACGCGGCAGCCGTGAAAATCCTCCGGGAACAGGAACAGCCGGCCAATACCCCTGTTTCCCGCTACTTGGACGACATTGAAAAACTGTACACCCTCCCGGCCAGGGCTCCCGTGCCCTCCCTGCATGGGAAGGATTAAGGAATTAAGGAAAGGCGTTCTGCGGCGGAACCATCCTGCCGTCCCCATCAAGAGCGCCGCACTTCTAAAAAAACGGCTTCCTGTGCCGTGCAATGTTCTATCTTCACGGCATCACAAAATGCCGATGAGTTCTCCCCGGAAGCCGGATGGTGCGGAAATCTGGTGCTATGAAGAGAATTGCTTGCCGGAACATGCCAAATCACCGGCAGAAACCATGCATCACGTCATGAACCAATAGACTGTCCGTCAGCGTTTTGAATCATTCTCTGCATCAGCGCTCATCCCCGCCGCAGAAACGCGCATTTTTTTATGTGGTCTTTTTTTATTCAGAAAGATTCAGGGATTGTCTTTCCCAAGATGATTTGCAATCATCACCCCGAATTATTTTCATATCACTACATAATATGGACACGTCATTGAAACTCCACGGCCTGGTGGCCGCCGTACACACTCCGTTCAAGGCGGACGGTTCCCTGAACCCTTCCAGCGTTGACGCCCAGGCCAAGTTGCTTGCCTCCCAGGGCATCAAGCTTGCTTTCATTACCGGCAGCACCGGGGAATCCTCCTCCATGCAGCTTGAAGAACGCAAGGAAATCTATTCTGCCTGGAAGGAAGCCTCCGCCAAGCATGGCGTGGAAGTTATCGCCCATACCGGTTCCAACAGCGTCTGGGACGCCCGGGAACTGGCCTCTTTTGCCCAGGAATGCGGATTCGTGGCCACCAGTTCCCTGGCCCCGTCCTACTACAAGCCCGGCACTGTTCAGCGCCTGGTGGAATGCTGCGCCTTCGCCGCCTCCGGCGCTCCCGACCTGCCCTATTATTACTACGATATCCCCGTGCTGACGGGCGTACGCTTCAATCCGGTGGATTTCATCAGGCTGGCCAAGGAACAGATTCCAAATTTCGCAGGCATCAAATTCACCAATCCGGATCTGGCCCTGTACCAGACCACGCTGAATTACGACGAGACCGTGGATATTCCCTGGGGTGTGGACGAATGGTTTACGGGCGCCCTTTCCGTGGGGGCCAAGGGCGCTGTGGGGAGCTCCTTCAACTTTGCTCCGGCCCTGTACCAGAAACTCATGAAAGCCTTTGCGGAAGGCGATGTGGAAACGGCGCGCGACTGCCAGTGGAAATCCGTTCAGATGATCAATATCCTGGCCTCCAAGGGCTATATGGGCTGCGCCAAGGCTCTGATGGGCTGGCTGGGCGTCGATCTTGGCCCCGCCCGACTTCCGCAGGGCAACCCGACCGCAGATCAGCTGAAGGAACTCCGTTCCGAACTGGAAGGCATCGGCTTCTTCCAGTGGGCTTTAAACTGAACCCCGGAACCTGACTGACATGGCTGCAACTCTTGATATGCCCTCTTTGGGCAAGTTCTACCGCCGCCAGCTTCTGGAAGACGTTCTGCCGTTCTGGTTCCCCCGCGCCTACGACGAAAAAAACGGTGGTCTTTACCACTGCTTTGACGCAGACGGCACGCTGGTGGACTCCGACAAATCCGTCTGGGCCCAGGGCCGCATGGCATGGATGCTGCTGACAATGTACAACAGCATCGAAAAGAATACGGACTGGCTCAAATGGGCGGAAAGCGCCTTGGAATTCCTGAAAACCAAGTGCGTTGACCCGGCGGACGGCCGCATGTTCTTTCATGTGGCTGCCGACGGCACCCCCATCCGCAAACGCCGCTACGCCTACAGCGAATCTTTCGCCGCCATCGCCTTTGCAGCGCACGCCAGGGCGACCGGCAGCCGGGATTCCGCCCGTGAAGCCCGCCACTGGTTCGACATCTTCACGGACAACTGCTTCACTCCCGGCAAAATGGTTCCCAAATTCACCGGGGAACGCCCTACGACCGGTCTGGGCACCCGCATGATTACCCTGAACACAGCTCAGGAAATGCGCAAGTACCTGGAAGATGACGACGGCTTCTATACCGGCTGGACAGACCGCTGCATCAACGACCTCCGCACCCTGTTCATGAAACCTGACATCCAGGCAGTCATGGAAGTGGTGGGAACGGACGGTTCCATCATCGACCACTTCGACGAACGCACCCTGAACCCCGGCCACACTACGGAGGGTGGGTGGTTCGTGCTGGAAGAAGCCCGCCATCGCGGCAATGACCCCGAACTCATCAAGGTGGGCTGCGACATGATCGACTGGGCATTCGCCCGCGGCTGGGACAAGGAAAACGGCGGCATGCTGTACTACACGGACGTGTACAACAAACCCGTTCAGGAATACTGGCACAACATGAAGTTCTGGTGGCCGCATGATGAAGCGCTCATCGCCATGACGCTCGCCTACAAGCTCACAGGGGAAGAACGCTATGCCATCCGTCACGACATGGTGCGCAACTGGGCTTTCTCCCACTTCCAGGACGTTCAGCATGGCGACTGGTTCGGCTATCTGAACAAGGACGGTTCCAGGGCTAACACCCTCAAGGGGAGCCTCTGGAAATCCTTCTTCCACCATCCCCGCGCCATGTGGTGCTGCGCCCACTACTGCGGCGCCATTTAAGAAGGCGTCAGGCGGTCATTCCATATCCATGGAACGGCCGCTTTTTTATGCCCTCAATACCAAAATTCAGAGGGTTCCGGATAAAACAATCTATCCGTTTTCCACCCTCAACACAGGATAATATCCTCCGTCCGCACCACCACATCGCCGGGATCCAGCATGGAATTAATCAGGGAACAGAAGCGGAATTTGCCTATATCTTCCGCTCTTACGGAACATTCCTGAATGTCTCCGCGGGACAGCAGGAAGGCGCGCTTGGTTCCCGGGAGCAGGAAAGTTTCCGGAGTAACCCAGAAAGACCCGTCCCCGAACACCACGTTGCTGTACCGCGTATCCGTCACCATCCCGTTCCGGAGAATCAGCGCTTCTTCGTCACAGCCCAACGCCGCCCCTGCCGCCAGAAGCCCTGTCCGATCCTCCCACTTGCATGAGTAATCCAGCCCGGGCATTTCCACACACGTCAGCGTCTTCACCTGCCGGGGACGGTAGGGCTCAAAGGAGGTGCGGCGCACCCTTCCCCGCGTATCATACGTGATATGGCATTTGTAAACACCACGGCCCTCCGGGCCGGGACAGTCCGAAAGAACGGAAGCCAGATCGGGGACGGAAGCTCCGTCCGAACCATGAACGCCGATGGCGGCCTCCATCCTCCGCTGGTGCCAGGGAAGCAGACAGGGAGCGCCATTCTCCCATTTAACGGTTTCAAAAATCAAACGGCACATAAACTTTGGCAACAGCTTCCTGGTATTCCTCTTCCATCCGGCTCATGACGGTAATTCCTCCACCGCTCTTGTATACCATTCCCCGTTCATCCTCCTCCATGAAGCGGATGGAGACGGCGGAATCCAAATCCCGCCCGTTGAAAAAGCCGAAAATTCCGGTATAAAACCCCCTCTCCATATCCTCCGCTTCCGCGATGGCCCGGCAGGTGGCTTCCTTGGGCGCTCCGGTCACGCTCCCGGCAGGAAGCAGCTTCAGAAGGATTTCCCCCAGGCGGGAACGCCAGTTTTCCGGCAACAGCCCGGAAATCTCGGAACTGCATTGAAGAATAGGCCCTTTGGACGTTTCTACAGGGCTGATATAGCGGTAACGCTTCACCCTCACGCCGGTTGCCACCATGGAAAGATCATTGCGCATCAGATCCACAATGGTGGCGGATTCCCTATTCTCCTTTTCATCCGTTTCCAGCCAGCGGCGCGCTTCCTGCGTAGCGGACGGAACCGTTCCCTTCATGGGAAACGTGGAAATGGAGCGGCCGCGCACCGTGACAAACGGTTCCGGAGAAAAGCAGACGCAGCCGCGGCCGTGCACTCCGGAAATCCGCGCGTCCGGCCCCAGCAGCATCCGGTAAGGCGCGCGGGCAAACCGGAACAGATGGCGCAGCGTCAGGTTGGTTTCCACGGGGGTGGACACGCATAAATTCAGCAGGTAGGAATCCCCCCTCATCAGATGGTTCCGGACGGAGGCGAAGGATGCCGCATACCGGGACACGGGATGGGGGGATGGAATGAACCGCAGCCGTTCCGGAAGCGGAGGGCCGCCGTCCTGATTTCCCATCGTGCCCAGCGGCAGGGAAAAAGCAGCCATGCGCTCCCCCTCCGTTTCCGAAGGTTCAAACAGCAGGTTATGGCCCATATCATGGGAGATGACAAAAAAGAACGGACACTCCGCACGGCCCAGGGCATTCATGCGGCTGATGGTCTGTTCCCGTGTGTACATTGTCGGGAATTACTCTATCATGTGCGCGCCATGAGTCAACCGAACGTCTGGATCATCGACCACCGGGATTCCTTCACCTGGAATCTTGCGGAACTCGTCAGAATGACGGGAATGGCCGTTCCGCGCGTGGTTTCCAATGAATCCCCGGAACTGGAACAGGCGGTTCAGGCGGGGGAAAAGCTTATCCTGTCTCCCGGTCCGGGAACGGTGGAGGATGCCTGCCACCGGGCCACCTTCCGTCTTCTGGACCGCCTGCCCCGCTTTACCCCGGTGCTGGGCGTATGCCTGGGGCATCAGATCCTGGGCGTGCGCTTCGGAGCCCGTCTGGAACACCTTTCCCGCCCCCTTCACGGAGCGCGGGAAGTCATATGCAGGACGGAGCAGTGTCCCCTCCTGGAAGGATTGCCGGAGCAATTTCCTGCCGCGCTTTACCATTCCTGGCGCCTTGCCGCTTTTCCCTGGCCGGCGGAGCTGATTGTCACGGCGAGGGATTCCGGGAAAAACGTGCAGGCCATCCGCCACAGGCACCTCCCCCTTTACGGCATTCAGTTCCATCCGGAATCCATCCTGACGCCGGACGGAGAAGCGCTGCTCCGGAACTTCCTGTCCCTTCCGGCAGGCAGCAGGGAAAAACGGCGCATCCAATGATTCCACCCCAGCCCCCGGCATCAGGGATGAACGGGACAAGACTGGAAGGTGTCTCACTCCCGTGCGGTTCCGGTTCCCATGCCCGGCCGCTTCAGAGATAACGTTTTTCACCTTTATGAATGCACAGGACGAACTCAAGATCAGGGACATGGAAATCCTGTTCCAGCCCTTCCACTCACGCAAGCTCAGCACTCCCACCCGCATCGTCCTTCCGGCCATGACCCGGGGATTTTCTCCCAACGGGGTTCCCACGGACCAGGTAGCCGCTTATTACAAAAGGCGGGCCAGACATGAAGTAGGGCTCATCATCACGGAGGGCACTTTCATTGACGAGCCCAGCGCCTCGCCTTCCTCCAACTATCCCAATTTCTTCGGGGGCGCTTCCCTGCGGGGATGGAAAAAGGTGCTGGAAGCCGTCCACACCACGGATTGTAAAATAGCCCCGCAACTCTGGCATGTGGGCATGGCCCGGCCCTTCAAGGGAGAAAACCTGCCCAATCCGGAGTTGCCGCCCATCGGCCCTTCCGGAATTGACGTAAACACGCTGGAACAGACGGCGGAACCGATGAGCATCGCTAAAATTGAGGAGGTTATCAATGCTTTTGCGAGGGCGGCTGCGGACGCCAAGCGGCTGGGTTTTGACGGTGTGGAACTGCATGGAGCGCACGGCTACCTGATTGACCAGTTTTTCTGGAAGGAGACCAACAGGCGCACGGACGAATACGGAGGCGACCTGGTAGGCCGGACCCGTTTTGCCAGCCGCATCATCCATGCCGTCCGCAAGGCAGTGGGCAGCCAGTTCCCCATCATCTTCCGCTTCTCCCAATGGAAAACAGTCCATTATAACGCCAAGCTGGCGTATACCCCCATGGAACTGGAAGCTTTTCTGGCTCCGCTGACGGATGCGGGCGTGGATATCTTTGACTGTTCCACGCGCCGGTTTTGGGAACCGGAGTTTGAAGGTACCCGCCTCAATCTGGCCGGCTGGACCAGGAAGCTTACCGGAAAGCCCACGATCTCCGTCGGCTCCGTGGGGCTTAAGGGAGATTTTACGAATGCCTTTGACGGGGGGCCGGAAGCGGAGGCCGCCAGTGTGGAACCTCTGGTGGAACGGCTGAAAGCAGGGGAATTTGACCTGATTGCCGTAGGCCGCGCCCTGCTGGCGGATGCGGAATGGGCGGAAAAAATACGCCATGCGCGGGAAAAAGATATCCACCTGTTTACGAAGGAAGACCTGAAAACGCTGAAATAACGGATCAGGCCTCTTCCCCCATTTCCGCAGTAATCATCATTCCCGCAGAAGAGACCCTTTTATTTCTTCCTGACGCGGACAGTCAGGTACAACAGCCGCAAAAGAACCAGGGCCGGAATCTGAAGCGTCAGCAAATACCACGGAGCGGAACCGAAATATTCCAGAACAGTTCCAGCCGGGGCATACCGGGTAAAACCGTAATTCGTATCCAGCCAGATATTCACCGGAATAATCAAAACCAGGTAGGCGTCGCACAAACCCAGAGCCCGCATGTCGTCCCACGGCCGCGCGCGCCATTGCAGGACGGCGGGAAGGTAAAGGGCGGAAATCAATAAAAGCCCGTGCCCAACGAAAAAGGCGAAAAAGGCGGCGGAGGGAAAACCGTCGTGAAGCATGGGTGTAATCAGTCCCTGGACGCTCGCCGTCAGCACGCCGAAATACGCCACGGCGCATGCCCAGGGCGTGCGGAACCACAGGGCAATAAAACAGACCAGCGTCATCAGACTGCAAAAATGCAGCGGAAGCCTGTCCTGCCAGGGTTCCCAATGTTCTCTGACGATGCGGCCGAATGTTTCCATCAGAAACGTCAACAGGAAAACCCCTCCCAGAATCTTTCCCACAAGCAAACGGCTCTCCATCCGGAGCCGCCGGCATCCCCACAGGAGCCCCCCTGCGGCCAGGGCCACGATGCCCAGGGCAGCCCAGTGCGGCAGGCTCCAACGGACAAACAGGGGCGCCATTTCTCCGGTCATAAAAAGATCCATCAACGGGAGGGAGGAGGTTCCGGGCACGCATGAAGTTTGGCGCTGATGGCCTCCACCTTAAGACGCAGAACACATACGGAACGGACCATGCCGGGGGTAAAATCCGCATCCCTGCCCGTCTGGTGCAGCATGATGCGGCGCAAGGCATGCATCTTTTCCTCATCCTCCCGGAGAAATTCGACGACGCCACGCCCCATGACGCAGCCGTAGGCGTAACTGTACCGGCACGGCATATCCCCCTCCAGCAACACATGATCCCCATCCATTTCAAAAGAAACCTCCGGACGGTTTTGCAGGATATCCAGCTTTCTTCCTTCCCTGGCGCAGTGGAAAAACAGGCTCAGGGAACCATTTTTTTCTTCATAACCGAAGTTGAGAGGAACTACATACACCTCCCTGCCGTCCCACAGCCCCAGGCGGCACACCTTAAACCGGGCGATCATTCCCAGCAAATCCCCATGCCGGGTTACTTCCCTGTCTTTTCTTCTCATAAGCCGGCGTCCTCCATCCGTTCATTCATCCAAAAAACGGCATGTTCGTCCGGCAGAAAACCATTCCGCACGGAAGAACAGGGAGAACTCGCCTGAATGTACAACATTCGAAAGCCTCTGCCCCTGAAAAGAGACGCCGGCGTGCCAGAATCTTCCGAAATAGCATGGAGCGGAACCAGACAGGGACGGAATGTAGAACGGCTACTCATGGCGACGGAAGATGAAACGCAACAAAAAATACAGGGAAAAGACCTCCGGGAAAAGCTTTTTGCCCTCTTCTCTACGCATTTCCGGAACCGGGATGTTCATCATGAAACGGGAATATCCGCCACATCCGCAAAAATACCCTCTGCCGCGCGGCATAAATCCACAGGATTCAACTCAATCTGGCTCCCCAGGCGTCCGCCGCTCACCACCATTTCCGGCAGGGCCTCCGCGCTGGCATCAATTACAGCAGGGTATTTCCTTTTCATCCCCAAAGCCGTGCAGCCGCCGCGCACATACCCCGTCACGGCGGTAATATCCTTCACCGGAAGCATGGAAAGAGCCTTTTCTCCCACGGTGCGGGCAGCCTTTTTCAAGGAAAGCTCCGCGCCTATGGGTATCACGAACACGTAATACTGCCGAGGAGCTCCCTCCGTTACCAGCGTCTTGTACATTTTCTCCTCCTCCAGGTTCAGTGCTTCCGCCGTATGCCGCGCATCCACAAACTCGCGGCATTCATAGGAATAATGCCTGTACGGGATATGCAGCGCATCCAGCAGGCGCATGGCATTTGTCTTTGCCTCCTTCTTTTTGGACATAAACTTGAAAAGGGAACGTCCCGGTAACATAGAAAAAAAGCCTTCCTTTGACAAGGCCGAGCCCCCCAACGGACCCATGAAAAATTGGAACGGAAACGGGAATTTCTCTGAAAGAGCGGTAAGGACAGCAACGCCGTTCCCCCAGTGCAGCCCGTTCACAGCGGAGAATTTCAGAAACGGAGGACGGCGAAAAAGAAAAAGGAAAAAACGCCTCATTTCCTCAGAACCCTTGACTTGCCGCTGGCAGAAAAGATAACATCCGGTATCATGGAAGATTATCGTGTCCGGAGAAGCCTTGGAGAACATGTCCTGCGCTGCTCCGTCCTGATTGCTGCGCTCTTCATCATGTCTCTGGGCATCGCTTTGTCCACCAAGGCTGACCTGGGAGTCTCCCCCATCTCCTGCACGCCCTATGTGCTCAGCCTGGCATTCCCTCTAACCATGGGGACCGTCACCATCCTCATGCACCTGAGCTTTGTGGCCGTGCAGGCGGCCCTGCTGAAAAGGCAATTCCGTCCGGCGCATCTGCTCCAGATTCCCATAGCTTTTATCTTCGGCTTTCTGACGGACTTTTCCATGTGGATCATGGCGCCTCTGGAACCGGACGGATACCTGTGGTCCGTTATTCTCTGCCTGTTCAGCTGCGTGGTCATCGGGTTCGGCGTCTTTCTTCAGGTTAAGGCGGATTCCGTTCTTCTGGCAGGGGAAGGCATGAGCCTGGCCTTCGTCAAACTCTTCAAATGGGAATTCGGAGCCGTAAAAACCGGGATGGACTGCACGCTCGTCTGCATCGGACTGTCCTGTTCCCTCATCTTCCTGCCCGGACTGACAGGCATACGGGAAGGAACCGTGGTGGCCGCCGTCCTGGTGGGAATGATCGTCCGTTTTTTCAACAGGCACGTCTTCTGGCCGGACAGGCTCCTGGAACGGCTGGCGCGCCCCGGAGCAGCAAGCGAGCTTCCTCCGCTGGCACAAACGGCCGCTTATGCTCCGGACGCCCCTCTGGTCATTTCCATTGACCGGGAATACGGTTCCGGCGGCCATGCCATCGGGAAAATGCTGGCGGAAAAGCTGGGCATCCGATTCTACGACTCGGAACTGGTGTACCTCACAGCCTCCCGGAGCGGCCTCACTCCGGACTACATCCGCAAGCACGAACAACAGCTTTCCAGCCGCTTCCTGCACGAACTTTACGCCCAGAACTATGCCTACACGGCGGAGGAAATGCCCCCTGAAGACGCCACCTTCCTGGCACAGAGCAAAGTCATCCGGGACATTACGGCCAGTCAGGCATGCGTCATCGTGGGCCGCTGCGCCAACTTCATCCTGAAAGGGAGACCCAACCTGTTCAGTGTTTTCCTTCATGCGGACCGGACCACGCGCATGCAGCGCGTTATTGAAAACTATGGGGTAGAACCTGGCGGGGCAGCCCGGGCCATGGACATCATGGACTCCCGCCGCCGCACCCACTGCCTGCACTACACCGGGCAGGAACTGGGCAATGCACGCCTCTACGACTTGTGCGTCAACACGTCCGATTACGGCCTGGAACGCACGGTGGAACTGATTCTGGAAGCCATCAATACCAGAACCGAACAATCTTCCGCTGTAGAAACGGTTCCCGTCCGCTCCGCATCTTTTCCCGAACCGGAGGAGGACCGCATTCCCGGAGAAATATCCCTGGCCTGACAGGGGCAAATGTCTCCAACAGCCAATACTTATGTAACAACTGCCCTCCCGGCACCTTGTTCACCGGTAACAGAATCCGTTGTCTGAAAAAACTGCCTGGCCGATAAATAGGAAACTCTCTCCCCCTTTCCATAATCCCCGCAAAGGGAAAGATTCCGTATCTCCTTCAGATGAAAAACCGGCTGGAAAACGAATGGCCCCTTCCACACAAAAGGCTGCCCCTCCCAACTCCCCGTTTTTTGCCGGCTGCATAATTCAAAACAACAAAAGGCAGCCTTTCTGAGTCCAAAAAACATGAGACTCTGGTCACTCCACCCCTCTTACCTGGATGCTGTCGGCCTGGTTGCCCTGTGGAGGGAAGGCCTCCTGGCACGCAAAGTTTTGCAGGGGCAGACAAAAGGATATATCCATCATCCTCAGCTTTTCCGCTTCCGGGAGACGGGAAACCCCATTCATGTCCTGGATTTCTACCTGAAAACCGTCCATGACGAATCCATCCGCAGAGGCTACAATTTTGATTTAAGCAAAATTTCTCCCTGCGAAAACCGTCCCCCTGCCCTTCTCCTGCCGGATAAACAGCTCGAATACGAATTCCTTCATCTTCTGGACAAGCTCAAGGAAAGGTCCCCCCGGCAATATTCCCTGCTGCAGCAAACGGCCTCCATTCTTCCCCACCCCATTTTCCAAGTAGAACCCGGAGATATTTGCTGCTGGGAGAAAAGGCTTTTTTATAATTAAAACGACCGCATTTCCCACTCCGACAACGGTTTTATTCCAATAAAGCCCTTTGTTTTTTTAAAGCCCATGCGGTGAGGGAAAAGGCTCATGGCCTCTGAAGGATCGGCAGCCTTAAAATTAATTTGAGAAAGAATAGCACGAGGCATACACACTGACAAAATGGTCTGTTGCACCATATGCCCAGTGGCCTGATCCAATACATCCGTTTGAACATGCACTGCCACCCTTGAAAGCGGCAAGAATGAAAATAATTCACGGGCAATTCTTAAAGCACATCCACATACGTAGTCTTGATACAGCTCACAAAACCTGGTCCGGGGCATATTTTTCACGCTTAACTTGCCCCTGGCAGTAAGGGTCTTAATCTGTTTGGGAACAACAACCTCTCCATCTATCGTCAAATAAATAACAGCAGTATCAGAATCAGGAATTGCAAAATGAATCTCGCATCCTATTTCCTGAATTTCATTCAAAGGGTTAATTTCCAAAATAGCCTGCTGATAGGCTAAAGTATCTCCCCGATTAATAGATAACGCCAGTTCATGAAGCGCCGACCACTGACTGAATTTAAGCTCATAACACTCAATGGATTTTTGATAATTATACTCATCCATTTGCTTCGCATGAACGACTTTTTGTTCAAGATCGGATCTGATTTTTTCAACTTTTCCGCACATGCGGTGGAAAAACTTAGGCCTGTACATCCTAAGTTTTTGCATAGCAATACGTTCTTCCTTATCGTTTTTTACCGGATACGCCGGAGGGGGCTGATTAACTATTTCCCCCCAGTCAAACGAATCGCCTACTTCATGATGAATTGTAGTTAATTGGCTGATACGCTCCTCAAATTTTTCGACTTCCATTTGCGCTCTCACTAATTCATCATGTTTTTGCTGAAGAGCCAATTCCCTTAGGGCCAGTTTTTCCTGCCTTGCGGCCTCACGGGCCGCTCTTCTGCTCGCTGCTTCGAGTTCTCTTAAAAGTCTGCTGATAGTTGCCATATTCTTAAAACAGGAACTGTTTTACCTAATTTGTAAAGACTATAAAGATAATCTTTCCGGTATAGATCAATTCCTCATGAGCATGCTCTTTAATCCATGCCTGGCAAAATGGAAAAGGCCTTAAAGCGTTTGTGCTTTAAGGCCTTTATTTGGTGGAGCATAGCGGGTTCGAACCGCTGACCTCTTCAATGCCATTGAAGCGCTCTACCAACTGAGCTAATACCCCTTTGACTTTCGTCTTGGTGCGTCCTGTTGAGGACGGGGAGAAATTATCATTTCCAAAGCGGGCATGCAAGCTTTTTCTACAAAAAAATTGCCCCGGGATGTTTTTTCCGGAAAATACTGAATCCGGAAAGGACTGCAAATCCCATACAGACGAAAACAGGGACAGTCTGAACAAATATGTTTGAATGAGATTCATTCCTGTTTTACCTTTGCATAAATGATGAAACGTCCTCTTTTTATTCATCGTATGATATTCGCCTGCGCTCTGGCAATTTTGTCCCTGTCCTGTTTCGTTCACGCCCAGGAGACTCCTGTTGCGGAAGGACCGCCGGCCCAGACGGAGGACAGCGGCATTTCCACTCCCCGCAGAGTCGCCGGACTGGGCGTTCTGGCATTCCTGATCGGCTGGATGATTTGGAGGAGCAGTTCCAGCCGCCAGAAGGACGGAGGCCATGACCAGGAGGCACCCCGGGAATGACGCCGTTTTTGAAAGGTTGCCCTGGTTCCTGCCGTAGTCGTTGCAGGAAAGGAGTCTCCGGCCATGAACATTATTCTACCCATCCTGAGCTTTCTGTGCGGTGTCATGCTGACGGAAACAGCTTCCGGCTCTTCTGAGGAGGGAAAGCCTTCTCCCGGCGTAGTGCAGGAATTGTGGTTCGGCATTCCGGGGGCATCCGTAAAGGACCTGACCCACAGGAAGATTTTTGAAACGGCGGCCCCGGATGTCCGCACGATCAGCCATCTGGATGTGGAAAACCAAGGAGACAGGTACGGAGCCCGTTACTCCGCCCTGCTGAAAGTCCCGGCAAGCGGGAAGTACCGCCTTTACCTGTCTTCCGACGATTCCGCAGAGTTATGGCTGGGCAAGGATGCCACCCAGAAGGACATGGCCTGCATCGCCACCGTCAAAGGATATTCCGACATCCATAATTGGGGCAACCAGCCCAACCAGGCTTCCGAACCTGTCCAGCTGGAAGCTGACCGGTTTTATTTTCTTCAGGTGATTCACAAGGAGGATGGAGGCCCGGACCATATGTCCGTCGCCTGGTCCGGGCCGGGCATCCCCGCCCCTGTCATCATTCCTGCCACGGCGCTGTTCATACCGCCCGGTATCTTGCCGGAAGAAAAAAAAACAATCCCCAGCCAAAGCGGACTGAAAGGTTTTTTGATTACCTTCCCGCCGAGGAGACATCATCAATTTGCCGACGAGAAAATAGATATTTTCCATAAAACTCCATCAATCAATCATTTCCAATACGAAAAAAAACCGGACCTCCCTCCATCGGGGAAGCCCGGTTTTTTCTCGTCGTATATCATGTAGTTAATTGAAGCGGCCTGACACAGAAAAATGCCAAAACACCTTCTGAATCCAAATCTAGCGGATTTCTAATCCGCAACCTTCATCATGATAAAAAATTTTCAGGGAGAGAAGCTTTTCTCCTCTGAGAAGCAATGCTGGTCATTATGAATTCAAAGAGAAGGGAATCTTTGAAAACAAATGATTCCCGGATTTTGAAACGACATGAATAGCAAAAATTCCTTTTTCCTTCTTATACTTCACTTGAAAAAGAGAGAGGTTTTTTACTCCAAGATGGATAGCCCCGTGAAACATCGGGACTTTTTCTCAAAGCCTTTCCTTTCAAACTGGGAACTTGACCTCGGATTAGAAATCCGCTCTTCATTTCTGGAAAAGAAAATGTTTCTTTATCGGGTAATATTCAGAATGCCTGCCAGCAAATAATGTTACTGAAAAAGTACGCTTTCATCCCTTCCCTATGTTCGGCATGAATGAATTTTCCGCTATTGAAACATAAATAGTCATTCCAGTTATACACATGTTATTATCATTTTATTCATAATTTTTCTTCCTTTTTCTCCAGTCCCCGCATTCTTTTTCCCGGGAACAGCGTGAAACAGGAAAGGGACATACGGAAACGGAATAAAAAAATGGAAATTTCCCATCCTTCCAGAAAATCCGGAATGAAACATAAAATTTTCACAGGCGTTTTTACTTTCCGTAAATCATCCCCATACCTTTTCCATTCCCTTGAAAACAGGTTCCTTCCATTTCCCCGGAGCAATACGGGAAAAACGTGACGACAATTGTCCTTGTTCCAATGACGGACGGGCGGTAGATTTTCCGCGCCATATGAGCAGAGCATCCAGAACAGAACGCCTTGATTACCTGAAAGACCAGTTACGTAAAAGGGTTGTCATCCTGGATGGCGCCATGGGCACCAATATCCAAAAATTCAGGCTGGGAGAGGGAGATTACCGCGGAGAACGTTTTGCGGATGCGGAATGCTATCCCAACGATTTAAAGAATAATAACGACCTTCTGGTTCTGACCAGGCCGGATATCATTCTTGATATTCACCGCCGCTTTCTTGACACGGGACGGACGGATATTCTGGAAACCTGCACCTTCGGAGCTACCAGCATCGGCCAGCATGATTATTTCTGGCACCGTCCGGAGGAAGGCAGCCACAAGGACCAGCAGTATTTCCAAGAGGTGGTGGACGCCCCCGAATTGAAGGCCCTTGTCCGGGAATTGAATTTGGCGGCAGCCGCACTGGCCCGGCAGGCATGCGACGAAGCGGAAGCTGCAGACGGCAAGCCCCGCCTGGTGGCCGGGTCCATCGGCCCCATGCCCGTCACCTGTTCCCTGTCCCCCGACGTGAATGATCCCGGTTTCCGCGCCGTGAATTTCCGCCAGCTCAGGCAGGCGTACCGGGATCAGGCGCTGGCCCTGCTGGAAGGGGGGGTGGACATGCTGCTGGTGGAGACGATTTTCGACACGCTGAACGCCAAGGCAGCCCTGTTCGCCATTGAAGAAATTTTTGAGGAACAACCGGAAAGCTCTGTTCCGGTCATGGTATCCGTAACGCTGACGGACAAAGCCGGACGCACGCTGTCCGGCCAGACGATTGAAGCATTCTGGAACTCCATCCGCCACGTTCGCCCCTTCTCCGTAGGCATCAATTGCGCCCTGGGGCCGGACCTGATGCGCCCCTTTGCGGAAGAACTGTCCGGACTGGCAGATTGCCACATGTCCATTTACGCGAATGCCGGGCTTCCCAACCCGCTCAGCCCTACCGGCTACGACCTTCTGCCGGCGGATATGGCCCGGTTCATGAAGGAATATGCGGACCAGGGCCTGCTGAACATCGTGGGCGGCTGCTGTGGAACCACTCCGGAGCACATCGGCGCCATTGCAGCTGCCGTGGAAGGAATGCCTCCGCGCGTTCCGGCTCCCCAAACGCCCGCGCTTCGCCTGTCCGGATATGAAGCGTATAACCACACGCGGGAAAAAAACACCCTCTTTGTCGGGGAACGCTGCAATGTGGCGGGCTCTCCCAAATTCGCCCGCCTGATTCGTGAAGGAAACTACGAGGAAGCGGTATCCATTGCCCGGCAGCAGGTGGAAAATGGCGCGCTGGTATTGGATTTCTGTTTTGACGACGGCCTGATCGACGGGCCGCAGGCCATGGTCCGCTTCCTGAACCTTGTTTCCGCAGAGCCGGATATCGCCCGCGTTCCTTTCATGGTGGATTCCTCCAAATGGGAAGTGCTGGAAGCGGGGCTCCAATGCATGCAGGGCAAGGGAATCGTGAATTCCATTTCCCTGAAGGAGGGGGAAGAAGAATTCCTGAAAAAAGCGGCGCTGATTAAAAAGTACGGCGCGGCGGTCGTGGTCATGGCGTTTGACGAACAGGGACAGGCCGCCAATTACGAGGACCGCGTCCGCATCTCCAGACGGGCCTATGACTTGCTGGTAAACCGGGTGCAGTTTCCTCCGGAAGACATCATTTTTGACCCGAACGTCCTGACCGTAGGCACCGGCATTGCGGAACACGCCGATTACGCTCTTGATTTCTTCAAGGCCGCAGGCTGGATTTCCCGGAACCTGCCGCATGCCCACATTTCCGGCGGCATTTCCAATGTCTCCTTTGCCTTCCGCGGAAACAACCCGGTGCGGGAAGCCATGCATTCCGCTTTCCTGTACCACGCTACGCAGCAGGGGCTGGACATGTGCATCGTGAATGCCGGGATGCTGGAGGTGTACGACAATATTCCCAAGGACAGGTTGGAGCTGATTGAAGACGTTCTGCTGAACCGGAGGACGGACGCCACGGAACGCCTGACGGATTACGCGGAAAAACTGGCTGCGGAAAAAACCGGAGACGGAAAGGAGAAAAAAACCGTACTGGCCTGGAGGGAGCAGGACGTCGCCAAACGCCTGGAATATTCTCTTATCAAGGGCATTACCGAATTTGTTGACGCGGATACGGAGGAGGCTTTTCAGGAGCTGGGGTCCCCGCTGAACGTGATTGAAGGCCCTCTGATGGCCGGCATGAAGGTTGTGGGGCAACTGTTCGGGGACGGCAAAATGTTCCTGCCGCAGGTGGTGAAAAGCGCCCGTGTCATGAAACAGGCTGTAGCATGGTTAACGCCTTATATAGAAGCGGACAGCAAAGGAGCCGCCAAAGCGGGGAAAGCCGTAATCGCCACCGTGAAGGGGGACGTGCATGACATCGGCAAAAATATCGTCGGCGTGGTGTTGGGCTGCAACGGTTTTGAAATGATTGACCTGGGCGTCATGGTCCATTGCGATACCATTCTGGACCGGGCGGAAGCGGAACAGGCGGACCTGGTGATGCTTTCCGGGCTGATCACCCCTTCCCTGGAGGAGATGTCCCATGTAGCCGCGGAAATGGAACGCCGGGGGATGACCATTCCCCTGATGGTGGGGGGAGCTACGACATCTGCCCTGCACACGGCCCTGAAAATAGCCCCCCATTACCAAGGAGCCGTGGTGCATACGGAGGATGCCTCCCAGGTGGTGCCTGCAGCCGCCTCCCTGGTGGGAGAAAAAAAGGATTCCTACATTGCCGCCGTGAAGGCCCGGCAGGAGGAATTGCGCAACAATCATGAAAACAAACCAGTCCGAGACCTCCTGCCCCTGGAGAAAGCCAGGGAATTGCGGTGGAAGGGGGCGGAAGGCGGCTATCTCCCCCCCGTTCCCGCCCGTCTGGGCCCGGTTTCCATCGGCAGCCTGCACAGCTCCGTAAGCTGCGGCTGCTGCAGTGACGATCCGCGTTATTACGTAACTGTTCAGGAGCTTATCGAGCGCATGGACTGGACGCCTTTTTTCCACGCCTGGGAGCTGCACGGCACATGGGACCGCGCCCGCCGGGAGTTCCGCACCAAGGCCCCGTCCAAGGCTGAGGCGGCCGCGGCTCTGTACCAGGACGCCCTCCGCCTGCTGGAACAGGCCGTGAAGGAAAACCGCTACCAGGCGCGCGGCGTCATAGGCATTTTCCCGGCCAATTCAACAGCCAGTCATGACGACATCACCGTCTGGGCTGATGAATCCAGAACCATTCCCCTGGCTACGCTGCTGACGCAGCGCCAGCAACTGGACAAACAGGGGAAACCCCGGCTGGCGCTGGCGGACTTCATCGCTCCCGAAGGCGTCAGGGATTACGTGGGGGCCATGGCGGTCAGCATCCACGGCTCCCGCCGCTGGGCAAAGGAATGGGAAGCCAGAAACGACTCCTACCGCGCCCTGCTGGTCAGCTCTCTGGCGGACCGCCTGGTGGAGGCTTTCGCTGCCATCGCCCATGACAAGCTGCGCCTTTTGTGGAATATTCCGGAAGGGTCCGGCGTGCGTCCCGCCTGCGGGTACCCCAGCCAGCCGGACCACCAGGAAAAGGAAACCGTCTTCACCCTGCTCCACGCCCGGGAGGAAGCGGGCATGAGCCTGACGGAAACATGGATGATGCAGCCCGTTTCTTCCGTCTGCGCCCTCGTCTTCTCCCATCCGGAAAGCGCTTATTTCTCCGTGGGCGCCACCGGGGAAGACCAGCAGGAGGATTACGCCTCCAGAAAGCGGGCCTCCCGGCCCTGACCTCCCCTTTCCCTTTGATGCAGCATACCGACCAGATACAGGCCCTTTCGGAATTCCTGCTGGAATACGCCACCACCCTCATGGGCGCGGGGGTGCACACCAACCGCGCCGTGCGCAACATTTCCCGCATTGCCGCCGCGTACGGATACAGCGCGGACATGACCATTTTCCAGCGCAATATCACCATGAGCCTGATCTGCAAGGATGACGAGACGCTGCGCCGCACCTCCGTCCGGAAACTGAAACCCCTGGCGTTCAACCTGAACCTGATCCAGCAGCTCAGTGAATTGAGCTGGCTCCCGGTGGACAACAACGTCAGCATTGCGGAAATGGAACAGGCATTCCGCTCCATGGTGCGCACCAAAAGATTTTCCCGCTGGACGGACCTGCTCCTGGTCAGCGTAGGCAACGCCGCCTTCTGCCGCCTGTTTAACGGAGACCTGTGGGCCATGCTGACCGTGTTCGCCGCCACCATGCTGGGCTTTCTGGTCAAGCAGCAGCTTACCCGGTTGAAATACAACCCGCTGGGGGTCATCATCCTTTCCGCCTTCACCGCTTCCATGGCGGCCGCGTGCGCCGTCCTTTTCCAGATAGGCTCCACACCGCAGATCGCCCTGGCAACCAGCGTTCTGTTCCTGGTGCCCGGCGTCCAGATGATCAACTCCATCATGGACCTGATGCACGGCCACATCCTGATGGGCATCTCCCGCGGCGTCCATTCCATCATGATGATCGTCTGCATCGCCATCGGCCTTTCCGCAACCATGCTCATCGTCGGGGTAAACAGCTTATGAATCCGGATCTTATTTCCTCCATCCTTCTGGACGGGCTGATGGCCGCCATCGCCGCCACGGGATTCGCCGTCATCTCCAATCCGCCCAGGCGCGCCATTGCCGTTTCCGCCGTTCTGGCGGCTGTCGGCCACGCTTTCCGCTTTTACATGCTGCACTCCTGGACCATTGACATTTCCAGCGCCACCTTCATTGCCGCCTTCACCATAGGCATGCTGGGCGTCATGACAGCCAAGCTGGTGAAGTGCCCGGCGGAAATATTCGCTTTCCCTTCCCTGCTTCCCATGATTCCCGGCGTATATGCCTATAAGACCATCCTGGCCCTGATGCAGTTCATGCAGGAGAACCAGGACGCGGCCGTCATGAACCGTCTGATCGTGGACATCTGCAAAAACGGCATCACCGCCTTCTTCATCATCTTTTCCCTGGTCATCGGCGTAGCCATACCCATGCTGATATTCAAACGGTTGAGCTATACCAGACATCTGGTCAAAGAACCTTGAACGGCGTTTCGCCCGTCCCTAACCGGCTTGAGCTTCCGGGAAAACATCACCGGGGCGTTGAAAGCCAAAGGCGTTCTTTCCAGGACAAAATCCTGAGGAAGGGGAATAACCCCGTAGTCTCCCTGTCCGGCCCGTCTTCATCCCTCTCCCTTGAACCTTGACGCCTTCCGTCATCCTCCCTAAACTTCCCTCCCGTACAACCGCAACTGCAATGGCTGAAAAAAATAACGCCAACATTGGCTTCGAAAAACAAATATGGGACGCCGCCTGCGAACTGTGGGGACACATCCCTGCCGCGGACTATCGCAAAGTCATCGTCGGCCTGATTTTCCTGCGCTACATCTCCTGCGCCTTTGAACGGAAATTCCAGGCGCTCCTGGCGGAAGGGGAAGGCTTTGAAAATGACCGTGACGAATATCTGGCGGACAATATCTTCTTTGTCCCGGAAAAAGCGCGCTGGTCCGCCGTGGCCGCGGCGGCGCACACGGAAGAAATCGGCAAGGTCATTGATGAAGCCATGCTTGCCATTGAAACCGAAAACAGGAGCCTGAAAAATGTCCTTCCCAAAAACTACGCCAGCCCGGATCTGGACAAACGGGTGTTGGGCAACGTCGTGGACATCTTCACCAATATGGACATGGGGGATGCGGAGGCGGGGAAAGACCTGCTGGGCAGGACTTATGAATACTGCATCGCCCAGTTCGCCGCCTATGAAGGCGTGAAAGGCGGCGAATTCTACACCCCCGCCAGCATCGTCAAAACCATCGTCGCCATCCTGAAACCCTTTGACAACTGCCGGGTTTACGACCCGTGCTGCGGCTCCGGAGGCATGTTCGTGCAGAGCGTCAAATTCCTTCAGGCGCACAGCGGGCGGAAAGACGGCATCGCCGTTTACGGTCAGGAAAGTAATGCGGATACCTGGAAAATGGCGAAAATCAACATGGCCATCCGGGGCATTGAAGCCGACTTCGGCCCCCACCAGGCGGACACCTTCTTCAATGACCTGCATCCCTCCCTTAAGGCGGACTTCATCATGGCCAACCCTCCCTTCAACCTCTCCAACTGGGGGCAAGCCCAGCTGCGGGACGACGTCCGCTGGAAATACGGCCTTCCCCCCGCGGGCAACGCCAACTACGCCTGGATCCAGCACATGATCCACCACCTTGCCCCGGACGGGAAAATCGGGCTGGTGCTGGCCAACGGCTCCCTGTCCACCCAGTCTTCCGGCGAGGGGGAAATCCGCAAAAACATCATTGAGGCGGATTTGGTGGAAGGCATCGTCGCCCTGCCCCCCAACCTCTTCTACAGCGTGACCATTCCCGTAACCCTCTGGTTCATCAGCAAAAACAAGAGGCAGAAAGGCAAAACGCTGTTCATTGACGCCCGGAAAATGGGAACCATGGTCACCCGCAAGCACCGCGACTTTTCAGAGGAAGATATCCAAAAGCTGGCCGATGCCTTCGAGGCCTTCCAGAAAGGCTCCCTGGCGGAGGTCAGGGGGTTCTGCGTCATCGCGGATCTGGAAACCATCAAACGGCAGGACTACATCCTCACCCCCGGCCGCTACGTCGGAATTGAGGAACAGGAAGACGACGGAGAACCTTTTGAAGAAAAAATGGCCCGTTTGACTTCCGAACTGTCCGGACTCTTCGAGAAATCCCACAAACTGGAAACAGAAATTAAGGAACGATTGGGGGCCATCGGGTATGAAATATAAATGGACATTAAAAAAGCTCTCTGATATTGCCGAATTCAATCCCAAAGAGAGTATAAAAAAAGGCACTATGGCTAAAAAAATCAGTATGGAAAAGTTACAGCCATTTTGTCGTGATATTCCGGGATATGAGATAACGGCCTTCACTGGTGGTACAAAATTCCGCAATGGAGATACTATCATGGCTCGAATTACACCTTGCCTTGAAAACGGGAAACGGGCTCAAGTCTCAATTTTGGATGATAACGAAGTGGGCTTTGGATCAACGGAATACATCGTTTTCAGAGCAAAAAAGAATATGACCAATGCAGACTTTCTTTATTATTTGGTTTGCAGTCCAATGGTAAGAGAACCTGCTGTTAAGTCAATGGTTGGTTCGTCTGGCCGACAAAGAGCACAAATCAATGTTATTGAAAGGATCGAAGTTGCAGTTCCTCCATTGGAAGAACAACAGAAAATAGGAAGCGTCCTTCGGGCATTGGATGATAAAATCGAATTAAATAACCGCATAAATGATAATTTAGAGCAGCAAGCCGCCGCAATTTTCAGATCATGGTTTGTCAATTGTGTTCCATTCGGAGGCATTGCACCGGACGAATGGAAGAATGTTACTTTAGAAGACATCACAGCGATGGTAAGTCGCGGTATAACTCCAAAATATGCTAATGATACCGATCAAATAATAATCAATCAGAAGTGCATTCGCAATCACATGATTGATCTTTCTCTTGCACGAAACCATAGGCCGAAAGTTATCAATGATAAGTGGCTTCACTTTGGTGACTTGCTAATTAACTCAACCGGCGATGGTACTTTAGGGAGAGCAGCTCCGGTCTGGTTTCAGCCGCATAATCTTACTGTTGATTCTCATGTTACGATTGTCCGACCAGCAACAGAAAATTTGATTTTCTATATTGGGTTGTGGGGTACTCAGCATGAAAAAGAAATCGAGTCACTTCATACAGGAAGCACCGGTCAGACTGAATTACCCAGAGATCGTGTAAAAGCTATGAAATTAGTTCTACCGGATAGTAAGACGCTTGCTCATTTTAATAGTGTAATGGCTCCTATGGCTTCCGCTATCGTAACAAACCTAGAAGAAAATCAGCGTCTTGCCAATCTTAGAGATGCACTTCTACCCAAACTCATGTCCGGCGAGATTGATGTTTCCTCCGTCAAACTCTAAGCCGCTAAATTATCATTTATGTGATTATTCAACTGTATTTTTTCTGAAATAGATCTTAAAATAGAAGCAATTCTTTTTTGTATCTCTATAGGAGGCAGTTTTATTTCCAAATTTTCTATATCAGAAGATTTTATGGAAGGATATGCAGACACACTTTGTTCTGCAATCGAATGAAGTAATTCAACAACCTCTCTTTGAGTAAGCCAGAAATAAAGATAATCAGAATCAACAAAATTTGTCAACGCATCTACTACAACAAATCCTGTAGATACAAGAAAATTATCTGGCATAGATTTAATAATACCAAAATGTCGTTGATTTGGACGAACTGAAGAAAATAAAATACTGTTATAATTAACTTTTCTTCTGGCTCGGCTAGGCAATATTTCTTTATTTATGTCAATATGCTGTATTTTTTCTACTACATTGTCCGTAATATTTCCCGTATCGAGATAATTCACAAAATCCCAACCTTCTCTCGAAGAATATGATTTCGCATTAGTTTTAACTACATCACCCAGCCGGATAATTTTCCACTCTTTCATACTCATCTTCTTTAATCTAAAACTTCCCAATATCCAGATTTGTTGGCACCGACGCGCCAGATGACGTTTTTCTCCCTGAGGCAAGCCACGACTCGTTCCGTCTGGCGCTGGGAGAGTTCCCGCCATTCGGCCATTTCCCTCACGCTGAGCAGGGGCTGCCTCCTGATGAGTTCCACAAGGCGTTGTTGCGCCGGTGTAAGATTTATACCGACATCTTCATGCGGGTTGATGGCGGCGGAAGATATGCTGAATGGCGGCTGGTACATCAGGGCAAGGTTGCGTTGTTATCAATCATTTATGACGGTAAGGGAAACGGACAGGAGGCGGGGCGATACGGCGCGCTCAGGGAGCCTGATGGAAGGGGTTCCCCGCCATGAAACACCCTACCCCAGGAACTTGCGGTGGGCAAGTTTAACATTGCTTTGCTTGACCATGGCGTATTGGAGGGTGGTGTCTATTCTCTGGTGTCCCAGAAGACGCTGCAATTGTTCCACGGGCATTCCCTTGTCAATCGCCACGGTGGCGAGCGTTCTGCGGAATTTGTGGGGGTGTACCCGCGGCAGTTCCAGACGGCGCCCCAATTCCCGAAGCCGGGATTCCACGCCGCCGATTTTCAAACGTTCATAAGGCACTTTGAGAGACACGAACAGGGCGTGATTGTCGTCTTCCCGCTCTTCCAGATAGTTCTGCAAATGGATCTTGGTGCGGGCGTCAAAATAAACCATGCGTTCCTTGCTGCCCTTGCCGAAGACCACGCACTCCCGTTCTTCAAAATTGATGTCTTCACGGTTAAGCAGCACCAGTTCCCCCACGCGCATTCCCGTGGATGCCAGAAGATCTATCAGGGCGAGATCCCTCAATGTTTCGCAGTTGTCGCGCATGGTTTCCAGAGCTTCATCCGTATAGGTTTCCTTGATGGTTGAGGCGGTTTTTACCTTGTGGATACGGCGCACCGGACTTTTCAGAATAAAGTCTTCATCCTCCAGCCACGCAAAGAAGCTGGAAAGAATGCGGCGGATGTTGTCAATCGTCACGCGGCTTGATTTCCTGTCTGCCTGATACCTGGTGAGGTAGGAGCGCAAATCCTCCGTCTGGATGCGGGAGATGCCCTTCCCCACGCCGTCAAGCATGACTTCTATCGTCCGGCGGTAATAATCCAGCGTTTTTTCCGAACAGCCCTCAATGCGTTTCGCGGAAATAAAGGCATGGACGACGCCTCTGTTGTCCTCCGCCATGCGTTCCTCGTCCCCGCGCCCCTTCTGAACATCGTAGCATTCAAGATGGTGTTTCAATACTTTTTTCAATTGCTTCGCCTGGCTGTTATCCAAATGCGGAAGCATCTCCCGAACGACGTCGTCTATCAATTCATCTTTCATGACCCAATCTCCGCTGTATTTATGGGAGAACACGGCTGAGGGCAATACCCGCGATAGTCCAAACAGGCCAATCATGGATCCGGCTAAATGATAATTTAGAGCAGCAAGCGACAGTGCTGGTAAACCGATACCTTTCAGTAATCACTGAAACAGTTGCCTTCTCTGAGATAATTGATTTCGTTAATGGTTTTGCATTTCAAAGCAGAACCTATTTGCCTGCTGGACAATATCGAATTATAACCATCAAGAATGTTCAAGATGGGAAAATCGATTCTACTGGTGCATCTTGTATTGATTGTCTGCCGCAGCGAATGAAGACAAATTGCATTTTGCAGATCGGAGATGTGCTGCTTTCTCTAACAGGTAATGTTGGAAGAGTAGGTATTGTATGCGAAAATAATCTACTTTTGAACCAACGTGTCGCAAAATTTGTACCTCATCGCAAAGAGCTTCTCCCTTTTCTGTACTTTATTTTTCGACATCCGAGTATAAAAACGCAAATGGAGTCAATCGCTAAAGGAACTGCGCAGTTAAATTTAAGTCCTATTGAAACACTCAATCTTTCAGTTCCATTTGAAAAAACAAAGGCATTAGAGCTTTCCAAAGTTTTGAGTCCAATATATCAATTCATAATTTCAAACAATCAACAAAACATCTTGCTCTCATCACTTCGAGATGAATTGCTTCCTAAGCTGATGAGCGGCGAGATTGATATTTCCGACATCAAGATCTAAGCCGCTAAATTATCATTTAGCCGGATCAATGATTGGCCTGTTCAGCCTCTTCTCGTCTCAATTTGTTAACAACATATTAATATCATAACAACCAATATTTCAAGATCCCTCCCCATCACAAAATGATTGATTTTCAACAGAGAGTTGTATAATTACATTCATCATCAACCTTGAAGCACGCATTCAGATGGCAGGAGCATACACGGAAGACAGCTATGAAAAGTCTGTAGTGGAACTATTCCAGAACATGGGCTACACCCACGTTTACGGGCCCGATGTGGAGCGAGACTATCACCTTCCCTTTTATGAAGATGAATTGAAAAGCGCCATTTTCCACTTAAACCCCGCTTTGTCGGAAGAGGCTGTGACGGAAGCGCTCAACAAATTAAAAAATATTGATAATGGAGAGCTTGTACAGCGGAATGCCGTGTTTATGAACTATCTTCAAAACGGAATTTCCGTACAATACCGCGACAAGGGCGAAGTGCGTTCCGACATTGTCTACCTGGCGGATTACAATAATCCGGCCAATAATTCCTTTGTTGTGGCCAATCAATGGACATTCATGGAAAACAGCTGCAAGAGGCCGGACATGATTCTGTTCCTGAACGGCCTGCCTGTCGTGCTTGTTGAGTTGAAATCACCTTCCCGGGAAGAGACGGACGCTTCCGAAGCCTACCGGCAGCTCCGCAATTACATGAAGGAAATCCCCTCCATGTTTGTTTACAACGCCATTTGCGTGATGAGCGACCAAATGACTTCCAAGGCCGGAACCATCACCTCCGGAGAAGACCGTTTCATGGAATGGAAAACGGTCGACGGCAGTTATGAAAATACCAGGTTCGCCCAGTTTGACACCTTTTTCGAGGGACTGTTCCAAAAACAACGCCTGCTGGATGTTCTTAAAAACTTTATCTGTTTTTCCAATAACGGAAAAGAGACCGTGAAAATACTGGCGGGCTACCACCAGTATTTTGCCGTTAAAAAAGCTATTGAATCTACCCGGAACGCCACTCTTACCGACGGCAAGGGCGGGGTGTTCTGGCATACGCAGGGGAGCGGCAAATCACTGTCCATGGTCTTTTACGCCCACCTCCTGCAAGAGGCGCTGGAAAGCCCTACCATCGTTGTGCTTACCGACAGGAACGACCTGGACGACCAGTTATACGGGCAATTCGCCAAATGCAAGGGCTTCCTGAGGCAAGAACCTATCCGGGCAGAAAGCCGGGAACACCTGAAAAAACTTTTACAGGGGAGGAAAGCCAACGGAATTTTCTTTACCACCATGCAGAAGTTTGAGGAATCCCATGAGGCTCTTTCCGAACGCAGAAACATCATCGTCATGGCGGATGAAGCCCACCGAGGGCAATACGGGCTTGCGGAAAAGATCAGGATTTCCACAAATGAAGAAGGCGAGAAAATTGCCAAAAGAGTTGTCGGCACGGCGCGCATCATCCGCAACAGCCTGCCGAATGCCACCTATATCGGCTTTACGGGAACTCCCGTCTCCACCAAAGACAGAAGCACCCGCGAAGTGTTCGGGGACTACATTGACGTCTATGACATGACTCAGGCGGTTGAGGACGGAGCCACCCGCCCGGTTTACTATGAAAGCCGGGTGATCAAACTGAATCTGGATCAGGAAACCTTGAAGCGGATTGATGACGAATACGAGCTCATGGCCGCCAACGCCGACCCGGACGTGATTGAACGCAGCAAGCGGCAGCTGGGGCAAATGGAAGCCATTCTGGGCAATGACAACACCATTGATTCCCTTGTCCACGACATTCTGAACCACTATGAGCATTACCGGGAAGGCCTGCTGACGGGCAAGGCTATGATTGTGGCTTATTCCCGCCCCATCGCCATGAAAATTTACCGGCGTATACTGGAATTGCGCCCGGAATGGACAGAAAAGGCAAAGGTGGTGATGACTTCCGGAAATAATGATCCGGAAGAATGGAGGGAAATCATCGGCAACAAGAGCTACAAAAATGAATTGGCCAGGGAGTTCAAGGATAATGACGGCCCGATGAAAATCGCCATTGTGGTGGATATGTGGCTGACCGGGTTTGACGTGCCCTCCCTGGCGACCATGTATGTCTACAAGCCGATGAGCGGCCATAACCTCATGCAGGCCATTGCCCGCGTCAACCGCGTGTTCGGCGACAAGGAAGGGGGGCTGGTGGTGGATTATGTGGGCATCGCTTCCGCCCTGAAGCAGGCGATGAATGATTACACAGGCCGGGATAAAGCCAACTACGGAGATACCGACGTGGCCAAAGCGGCCCATCCCAAGTTTCTGGAAAAACTCAGCATCTGCCGGGATCTGTTCCATGGATTTGACTACTCCGGATTCACGACGGGTACTGATCTTGAACGTGCCAGATGCATCAGTGGAGCGGTTAATTTTATCATTGGCAGGGATAAGGAAAAGAAACAGGAATGTTTCTTCAGGGAAGCGCTGATGCTGCGCCAGGCCCTGTCCTTGTGCGCCTCCATCACCCAGGAGGCCGACCGTTTCGAGGCCGCCTTCTTTGAGTCCGTCCGGGTTCTGGTGCAAAGGCTCAGAAGCGCGGGTGCCGGGAAGAAAATTTCCCTGAAGGAGATGAACGACAGAATTAACGCACTGTTAAAACAAAGCATCCGGAGCGAAGGCGTCATCAATTTGTTTTCCGATGTTTCCAGGGAGTTTTCTCTTTTTGACCCAACGTTTCTTGAGGAAATTGCGAGGATGAAGGAAAAGAACCTTGCCCTGGAATTGCTTAAAAAGCTGATTCTGGAACAGGTCTCCATTTACAAGAGGACCAACATCGTCAAGTCGGAAAAATTCAGCGAGAAGATGCAGCGGCTGATTAATTCCTACATCAACGGGTTAATTACCAATGAAGAAGTCATTGCGGAGATGTTGAAACTCGCGAAACAGCTGGCGGAAGCCCGCGAGGAAGGCAGAAATCATGGCCTTTCCCCCGAAGAAGAAGCTTTTTACGACGCGCTGAACAGGCCGCAGGCCGTTAAGGATTTCTATAAGAATGACGAGCTGATCGCCATGAGCAGGGAACTGACGGAGGCTCTGCGCAGAAACAGCACCATCGACTGGCAAAAACGCACCCAGGCGCGGGCAAAAATGCGCACCATGATCAAACGTCTTTTGAAAAAATACAAGTACCCGCCCGATGATGTGCCGGAGGCTCTTCAAACCGTCATGAGCCAGTGTGAGCTGTGGGCGGACAACATCATGGATGTCAGGAAAAAGAGTTATTTGAATGATTCTTCCGGGGATGAGGGAGCCCTCAGAGCAGCGGAAGACCCGGAACAATACGGGGTCAGCAGCTGATCATGGCAAGATGCTCAACCAGGGAAGGAAAATGAAATCCGCATCTGCCTGTTCCGGACATCGCCGGAGAGGCATATTCCCGCCGTTCGGATTTTTTCTCTTGCCAGACTGCGCCCCGTGTGGTTTACTGCGCCCCGCAACGGCAGAAACGCCTGAGCAGACAGCCCCATAGTGTAATTGGTAACACACCTGATTTTGGTTCAGTATTTCTAGGTTCGAGTCCTGGTGGGGCTGCCAATTCAACCCTCCTTCAAGGAGGGTTTTTTGTTGCCTTTTTTCAGGATTCATCCTCTCCCGGAACGGGCTTGAACGCCATTCCCCCATCATCCGCACAGATTCTTGAAAATCCAGCAGTCGTCCTGCCGCACATGGAACATGCGGGGGTGGAGGAAAATGCCGGAAAGAAGGGTATTCCATGAGCATCGCACACACGGCATTCCGGGACGGTAAAAGCTCTTGCGTTACAGGGATTTTTTTGCATAATCCCCCGGCAGGAATGACGGAAAAACCTATACAACTTGGGCTTGCCGGGCTGGGAACGGTCGGTTCCGGCGTTTACGAAACGCTGTGCCGCAATCATGCCCTTCTGGAAGCCCGGAGCAAGATTCCTTTCAGGCTTAAGCGCATCGCCGTGCGCAACCTGGAAAAGCCCAGGGAAACCGTCGTTCCCCGGGAACTGCTGACGGACGATTGGCAGGATTTGGTAAACGACCCGGAGATAGACATCATTATTGAGCTGATTGGCGGAACGCGCCAGGCTTACGACCTGGTGACGCTGGCCCTCCGTGCCGGCAAGCCCGTCGTTACGGGGAACAAGGCTCTTCTGGCCGAGTACGGAGCGGAGATTTTCAAGCTTTCCGCGGAAATGGGCACCCCCATTTATTTCGAAGCGTCCGCCGGCGGCGGCATCCCCATTATCCAGAGCTTGCAGAATTCCCTGATTTGCAACCACATCAATTCCATTGTGGGCATTATCAACGGAACGTCCAACTATATTCTCTCCGCCATGGGGGAACACGGGGCCGATTACGCGGACGCCCTGGCCCAGGCCCAGAAGCTGGGCTTCGCGGAAGAAGACCCCTCCCTGGACGTCAACGGCTGGGACGCCGCCCATAAGGCGCTCATCCTGGCGATGCTGGCCTACGGAACGACCATTTCTCCGGATAAAATTTACGTCAGAGGCATTGAGAATATCACCAGCCGGGATTTCGAGTTCGCCAAAAAACTGGGCTATACCATCAAGCTCCTTGTCGTCATCCGGTACCATGAGGGGCAGGATGACGCCCTGGAACTGCGCGTCCAGCCCTGTTTTGTCCATGACTGGCATATCCTGGCTTCCGTGAACGGCGTGTTCAACGCCATTTCCGTCAACGGGGACATTGTGGGGGAAACGCTGTTTTACGGCCGCGGAGCGGGCAAGAACCCCACAGCTTCCGCCGTCATCAGCGATATCATCACCGCCATGCGTGAAAGCCGCTATCCGGAATACCATACGGGCTTCAATCCCTATGCCAAGGCCTGCGGGATCATGCATATCAATGATACGGTCACTCCGTATTACGTCCGCTTCCAGGTAGCGGACCAGCCGGGAGTCATTGCGGAAATAGCCCGCATTCTGGCTACCTTCGGCATCGGCATTTCCGCCACCTCTTCCGCTCCCAGCCATATTGATGAAGGCGGAGCCCCCTGGAACGACCTCGTTTTCATCCTCCATTCCTGCCCGTGGGGCCAGCTCCAGAAGGCTCTGGAGGAAATAACCCGTATTTCCTGCGTGGCGGCGGAGCCCCGCGTCCTGCGCATAGAACATCTTCTTCCTCAATCCTAACCTACATATCATCCTGTTACATGGCTCTTATCGTTCAAAAATTCGGGGGCAGCTCCGTCGGCACCATTGACCGCATCCGCAATGTAGCGCGCCGCATCCATGAAACCGCCAGGGAAGGCAACCAGGTGGTCGCCGTCGTTTCCGCCATGAGCGGCGTGACGGACAAGCTGATCGGGCTTGCCAAGGAATTGTCTGAAACGCCTTGCGAACGTGAACTTGACGTGCTGATGGCCACCGGCGAACAGCAGTCCATCGCCCTGCTCTGCATGGCCCTGCATGAACTGGGTGAAAAAGCCATGTCCTTTACGGGGGCGCAGGCCGGAATCACCACCTTCGGCAGCCACACGCGGGGGCGCATCCACAGCATTGACCCGACGCTGATGAACAAGTACCTGCAGGAAGGCAACATCCTTATCTGCGCCGGCTTTCAGGGGGTTACGGAAGAAGGAATGGTCCAGACGCTGGGTCGCGGAGGTTCCGACCTCTCCGCCATCGCCATCGCGGCCGCTCTGAAAGCGGATGTGTGCCAGATTTTTACAGATGTGGACGGCGTCTATACCTGTGACCCCCGCGTGGTCAAAGACGCCAAGAAGATACAAACCCTTTCATATGACGAGATGCTGGAAATGGCTTCCAACGGGTCCAAGGTGATGCAGTCGCGTTCCGTGGAATTCGCCAAAAAATTCGGTGTCGTCTTTGAAGTTCGCAACTCCATGAACAACAACCCCGGTACAATCGTGCAAGAAGAAACCCCCTCCATGGAAGCCGTCGTCATCCGCGGCATTTCCATTGACCGCAACCAGGCCCGCGTCACCATTACCGGCATTCCGGACCAAATCGGCTACACGGCCCAGATACTGGGTGCCCTGGCAGAAGCGGAAATCAACCTGGATATGATTCTGGCCAATACTGCCCACGACGGTTATGTCCGCCAGTCCTTTACGATGCCCTCCAACGAACTGGGCCGCGCCCAGGCCGCCCTTAAACCGGTCATGGCCGCCCTCGGCTCCACCGTCAAGGTGGAAACGGAAGCGGGGCTGGCCAAGCTTTCCCTGGTCGGCATCGGCATGCGTTCCCACTCAGGCGTGGGAGCCACCGCTTTCAAGGCCTTGGCGGATGCCAACATCAAGACCGGCATGATTTCCACCTCGGAAATCAAGATTGCCGTGATGGTGGACGAATCCGATATTGAGGAAGCGGCCCGGGTAGTACATAAGGCGTTCAACTTGGGAGCCTGATTTTTTCAGTATTTATCAACTCGTTTTTCCGCGCCGGTTCACGTTCCCGTGAACCGGCTTTTTCATGCGGCAAGAAAAGCAGCCCCTTCCCGGAAGAGGAACGCCATCCCCCCGTTTCCTTCCAATTCCCGAATGAAGGAAGGGCGTCTCTCTCCGCATGCTGTTGCGGGCGGAATGGCCGTCACAGGAACACAGGAGGAATGACGCCCCCTTTCCCTGTTCCGGTTTTACCGGCTTGCCGCCCAGGTTTTTCAGCGTTCACATAAAATCCATGCCTCCAGGAACGGAATTCTCCGGGGAAAGGGAAGTCCTTTCAGGTACGGAGCAAAAAAGCACAACAAACAGAAGGTTCATCCACAGGGGATCAACCGCCCCCGCACCGCGCAGTAGCTGCCGCAGCCCATCCCTTCTATTGCACCCGTATCGTCTGCTCAATCAGTTCGTTCAGGCGCGGCGCAGTAATGCCGCCAACCATATCCTTCAGCTTCATCCCTTCCAGATACAGAACTGTCAGAGGGACGGCTTCCAGGCCATATTTGCGAGCTATGTCCGGATAGGCGTCCGCATCTATCAGCACGGCAAACGCCTTGCCGTCCTGCGATTCGGCATAAGATTTTACCGCCTGGACGTAATCCATGGCCGGGCGGCTCCACGAAGCGTAAAAAACAAGAAGCACCTTGCGGCCGGAAAGTTCCGTAAGCTGCCGCATGTCCTCTCCCTTGTAATCCATCCATACGGGGGCCTTTTTCTTGGGTTTTGCGGGCGGGAGGACTTTTTTGGGAGGGTCAAACGTCCTTTCCAGAGGGCGCGGAGCGGGCTTTTTTTCCGCATAACGGGCGCGACGTTCACTGGAATCGTCGCACCCGGTCAGTCCGGCCGCCAGCAAACCGCAGACCAATATGAACAAGCCCTGTTTCATCCGCAGGCAAGTATGCCCGGAGAAGGCGAATTTGCAAGCCTGAAACCCATCCCGCTTTTCGCGTTGCCCCTCCCCCCTCTTTCTGTTATGGTGAAGGTTGCATGAATGGCGTCCCTCCACTGGAATTCGCAGGTGTTTCCCACTGGGCTGCCCTGGCCGCACTCCTGGCGGCGGGAGCCTGCATCCTGGAGCTGGGGCAGTCCTACAAGAAAACCGTCAGAAACCGCACTACCTTCTGGCTGGGGGCGGCCTGCCTGTTCAGCCTGGTTCCCGACCTGGCCGCCATGCTGGCCGATGAACCGGAAAAGAACTGGACATGGATGCTCCCCCTGCATTTCTGCTCCGTCATGCAGGTGGTGTGCGCCCTGAGCCTGTGGATACCCTCCCGGCGGCTGCGCTCCGTGGCCTATTACTGCGTGCTGTGCGCCACCCTCCAGGGGCTGGTGACTCCTTCCGTGGCCCATGATTTCCCCTCATGGACGTATGTTGCCTTTTTCCTGTCCCACGGCGTGACAGTCATCACGGCGCTTTACCTGCCTCTGGCTCTGGAATGGAAGCCGGCGCGCTGGGATTTCCTGTGGGCTTTTTTGCTGGCGAATGCGTACCTGGTGGCCATTCATCCCGTCAACATGCTCCTGGGAACCAATTACGGGTTTACCGTGGCCACGCCCGCCGGAGGTTCCGTGCTGGACTTTCTCGGGCCATGGCCCTGGTACCTGCTGTGGATGCAGGTTCCTGCGCTGGCGCTGATGTACCTGCTCACGCTTCCCTTCCGCCGTTATCCCAGGGGCCGCACGGGCAGTTCCCTGCTCCGCCATTGAAAGGGAATCTTTCTTCCCCGCCCCGCCGCTGT
>ENA-OZWA01000012-OZWA01000012.1-human-gut-metagenome-genome-assembly--contig:-NODE-12-length-50460-cov-9.128658_pt1 | contig 50460 bp, 90 predicted proteins | sample MGYA00243448_ERZ654051 | MGnify/ENA primary metagenome ERZ654051 (study PRJEB26926, sample SAMN06164908) | human gut metagenome | biome: ENVO:00009003; feature: ENVO:2100002; material: ENVO:00002003... | reverse complement strand
AAATTGCGGCTCTGACAGGTTGAATAAAGCCATAACTAAAACGGATCATCCCAATCTGGCGCGGCAGTCCAGCAAAACCCGACAAATGCGCTAACCGCCAATAAAGCGCGGGCGACAAAAAGAATATTCCCAATGTCGTTAAATTCAGGCATCGACCACGTAATAAAAATCGCCCCCAGCATAATAACGACGATAACAGCCGCTGCCGCCAGGAAAACAAAAAGCGTAGCTAAAAGCCACGCTCCCAACCAGTTTAAAAAGCTCTTAAACATTTTTAAACGTCCTCAATCACTCCGTCTTTCACGCGTTCTTTAATATCCCATACGTGGGGCTTGCATACTTCATGGTAATAGTGATCCGGCCTGCTGCCGAAATACCATTCGCCATCCATATAAAAATAAACGCCAGAAAAATCACCTGGCGCTGCCTTTGTTGCTGCTTCTGGAATTTTCCATTCCCTGTAATGTTTAAACTTCATGCATTAATACCGCCTGTTTAAGCGCGCTCAATCTATAAGGCATTAAACGAAAATGCTGTACACCATCAATAATGTTAACTCTGTAAATATCACCGACCGCGTTATAGTAATAACAGCCAGCATAACCGACCCAGCTAATTTAGCGTTATCCGGTAGCCTATAGTCTCCAACGCATTTCATAAAATCACCTCATATGGTATTCAATAAATCATCTAACAAATAAACAGAAAGCAACAAATCTCCAGCAAATGCACATGAATAACAATGCGTCGTCCATAATCAAGCCTCCATTAATCCGTAGTCGAATTTACCTAAATATCTTTCAAGGCTAGCAACTTCAACACCATCAACGCACCGCTTCCACACGGATATCTGGTATTCGTTTTCTCTCAAGTGCATATTAAAAAGCACTTCATCGGCTGGATAGCTTTTCCCGGCGACGTAGGCATCGTGACCTACACCACCTTCTACACAGTAGAGCATCAATTCGCGCTCCATCTTGTTTTCTCCGCGCCGTAAACCTTTCGATTTCTTCTTACAAAACGGATATGCGATCACAGCACAAAATGTATATTTATGTGATCGCGATCACCCTGTTAATGTAGTACACGTTTTTCCTGTTTCGGCATTGGCTGTGCACGTTTTCTGGCATCATTCAGCGTCGCCAGAACACACTGGACGCCAAAATCATTAGCCCGCATATTATCGCCGACCATATCACCATAAATAACAGGCATGAATTTTTTCACTTCTTCCGCGTCGCGCCCTTCTTCTACCGCTTTCTTAAGCACTTCAGCTTCAAGGCTATCTCGCATCAGTTCACGGATTGTATGCAATGAAGCACTACCCATCACCCCGTCGCCCAGCGGGACCATTATCGCACTACCATACGCAAGCGGGTCCAGTTCTTCCGGCACTGGTACACGTCCGAATTCCTCCTCCATGCGTCTTACGAAAGTGAGGCAGAACACATAACGCGCTACCGATGTTTTTTCTTCCATATTTAGAGACACGTAATCGCGGATTGACGCATCCATCACAATGTCAACAACCTGTAGCGCCAGGTTTAAATCACCGTCATACGCGCCAGCGTTCATATCTTTTAATACTTCGTGATAATCCTTAGTTACCACTTCGTGAAAGCTCGCGTCTTCTGTGTAGCGAGTAATTAACATGCCTTCGCTGCCGAGTGAATAAGCCGTTTTGATATTGTTCATAATATTTACCCTTATAGTGGATGATGCCATTTCATTTCAGTTTCTGAATTAAACGGGTTTTCTTCGCTTGAAAGGAATAAATCACGCTCCCGTTTCAGTTCTTCCGGGCTTATTTCTATTTCATCAATCTGACCGAACGATCCCGGCATCATTCGTTTTAAGTCAGATAGCGGTCGCATAAGGCCGCAGCCGCGTAACAGCATATCAACCGCGAATTTTCGCCGCCCGCCAGCGTCATTGAAGCGGCGCGACCAGGGCGCTACCACGATCCGGCGTTCGAATTCGATAAATAGTGATAGCTTGTTTGTGTTAGCGTCATACGCTTTGTGGAATTTAATTTTCATTTAACACCTCGACATATTGCTCAAGATGCCATTGCCCCACCTCGTCGTAATCTTCATCAAATATTGTTACTTGACCACCCGGGCCGAAATGAAAGGCAGTAGCAATAAATTCATGTCCCCACCATGACATTAATCTTTCACCGCCTTTCAGGTGTTTAACCTTCACTAATTTTATAGCCATACGCCGAACATCCCATCCAGTCCGGCGAACAATTTACGCCAGTGGTTTTCAACATAAGCCCGGAACGGCTTAACGCGAACATTGCGGGCCTTCAGTTCAATCTTGTCGAAGAAACGCGGCTCTATAATTGTTCCGTCCAGATATTTAACCAGGATTGGGCGCTCAAGATCGTTATATGTCTTGTTCAGCACAACCAGACCAGGGTCACTACGATATTCAGGCAAAACAACAAGATCGCCCTCTTTTACATTCCAAGTAACCATCACATCAACCCCTTACCAATAAAAGCCAATACCGCAGCAAGTGCTCCGCAAAATGCAATCGTAAACAGGAAACAAATAACGCAAAACGCGACCGTCACAATATCCTTACCGACTTTCATGATTAACCCCACATATTAGTAATCAGTTTTATGATCGCTATCGTGATATAAAGCGAAGCGGCAAGATAAGCAACCGCTATTGCAACCCCTGCGGATAACGCTGCTATTTTGATTATGTTCATTTTTCAGCCTTCGCAATAAATTTATCCAGCCATTTATTATTCGCCAGGCGTTCGGCATCTTCGCCAAATGATTTACGATCGCTTAATTCCTGTCGAGTAGGGAAAGGCCATTTATCACTCCAGCCCGCAGACGTTTCGAATTCATAGTTGCCGCCGCCGAAATCAACAAATACATCACTATCATCAAGGCTTTCCGCAGTTCTCTGAAAACCTCTACAGTTATTTTCGCTTAATGTTGTAGCTGTCATGATTAACTCCTCATTAATCGTTAATAACCTGGCCCATACGCCCGCGATATTTGCGCATACGTGGATCGACATATTCAGGCCAATGCATATCATCAGTTTTCTGTAGTGGGTAAAAACTTGCCTGCCAGTTGTCGAACCATATTTGCTTTGCGTACAGGTCACTAAATCTTTTTGCCATCCGATCCGCTGCCGTGCCGCATAAAAAAAGCTCATGATCGATTTGATCACGGGCTTCTTTTAATACTTGCTCTTTTGTTCGTGGTGGCGGTGGCGCTTTTAAATAATCACCCATCGCTAACCTATTTAATCAGAACGGGATATCGTCATCGAAGTCCATCGGCGGCGGATTATTCCCGTTATTATTCTGCTGCTGCGGCGGCGCTTTCTGCTGCTGGCCTTGCTGCTGGCCTTGTTGGTTAACGTTCATGAATTCAAATTCGTTAACCGCCACTTCTACCGCCGTCCCCTTAGTGCCGTCGTTCCGGTCATATTGCCGAACATCCAGGCGACCACTTACAACTATCTTTCCACCCTTGCGGATATGTGACGCTAATTTTTCCGCTCGCTCACCGAATACCAGGCAAGTGATCCACATCGTCCGCTTATTATCGCCGTAGCCATTCGTTACAGCTAACGGAAAACTACCAATCGCCTTCCCGTTTTGCGTATAGCGTACTTCCATGTCGTTTCCGATATTCCCGCCAAGCGTGATTGAATTTAAACTCATTAGCTCATCTCCACATTAAGCTCTGCGATCCGGATGTCATAAACATCTTTTGCTTTAACTCGATGTTCCGATCCTTCCGGCAGTAATTTCCAGCATTTACCGAATATTTCACGCAACTTGTTAGCGTCCGGCGCTTTCGCTGCTGCATCACAGAAACGCGCTAACACTTCATCAGGATTTGGCGGCGCTTTCTGCTGCTGCTGTTGTTGTTTTGGCTGGTTTTTCTGCTGTCTAGGCTGCTGGCCTGTCTGCTTACTGTAAGCATCAGTATCCGCGTCTTTTGCATCGTCTATGCAGAATAAACCGTTCAAAGCATATTTCCGCGCGTAACTTGATGTTGCTCCTGTTAGCTGGCTTGCATCCATTCCCTTCTTATTATCTTCCTCCCTTGCGTAAGCAGTTACCGCTATCGCGTCCTCACCGTCACTTAGTGTCGCCGTAGCTTTCACGTAATAGCGTTCGCCAATTAAGACGATTTCATCACTTACCGTCAGAGTGATATTTTGAAGCAGTGGTTTAACAGCCTCTAAAATATCTTCTGCCGAACGATAATTATAACCGCCAAAATTATTGCGCTGACTTTTCGGCGCATTCAGCGTCTGCTGAATAGTCCACAGCTTTTTATGTAATTCTGTTTTCACCCTTTAATCTCCCTCGCTGTTAACACTACATATAAAGCTTTATTCGCGGTGCTCCACATTTCGGCATCGTGAAGCATTTCCGCTACAGCCAGTTTGAATTGAAGCGCCTGAACAACCATAATGTCACCTTTGAAAGTTTACATTTTGTATTATCTGTAGCGTACTTTATCCAGGGGTTTTTCCCCTAGACTACGCGGTTGTGTTGCGTGGTAGTAATTGCCGCTTTCGTTTTCCGCATACCATTTTGCCGCACCTTTGCGATGCTCTTTAATGCCATTCGGTTTGCATCTTTCTACGTTTGCAAAACGAATAGCTTTATCAACATTGTCAGTTTTATTGATTGCAGGTGATGATTTTCTTTCGTTTTCTCTTTTTATTCTTCTGCGTTCCCTGGCATTTATTTTGCTATCACATTTGCCATACATAATTGTTACGGTCATAATCTGATCTCCTTATATCCCATGATGATACTTAATAAAAATCATCTTCATTAATTGCCGCACTTCCAGCGGCTGACCAGATTGTTAAAGAGCAAGTAACCTTCTTTCCCCTGCCTTGCTACCTCCTTTGCCTCGAAATATACGCCCCGTGATACACCGAGTCAATCCATTTTGTATACTTTTTTAAATATTTTATATGTCATTGATATTTAAATAATAAAACACGTTTTATGTTTACGTTTTGGTGTTTTCAGGGCAAAGAAAAGCCGCCATTCGGCGGCTAATTTTTTATGGCAGGTTTACGATCTTCGCGTCCACCACCACGCCTATGATTTTCGATTCAGGATTCATGGGGATTGGTGGATACAGCGGGTTAAGCGAACGTAAAAGCCTTTGACCTCCATCAATAATCAACTGTTTAAACGTCGGTATTTGCCCTTCCTCAAGCTGTGCTATAACCAGCTTTCCATCGATAGCTGGCGCGTGTGGGTCAACAAGTATCATCGTCCCGGCAGGGATGCTCAACCCCTGCGGCGCGTTCATTGATTCACCTTTAGCAACCAGCCAGTAACTATCATCTGAACAAATAACGCTAGTCGTAACGTGTGGTAATGTTGATCGCCTTGTATCTTCCATATTGTTTACTGTGTCCTTCCAGTCAACAACCGGGTAACTGCCTAAATCACGCTGCGGCGCTCCCGGTAACGTGTTAGAAACAGAATCATCAATGACCATTCCATCATGGGTAACAGTGAACTGCCGACGACCAAGTGCCCGCATAATCCGCGCAATATCTTCAAGATTTGGCTCGCGGCGACCGTTAAGCCAGTGTGACAGGCCGCCTTTAGTTATCCCCATGAGATCCGCGAGTGAATCCTGGCTCATGCCTTGCGCTCGCATGAGCTGCTTTGCTAAGTCATACCATTTGTTTTCATGTCGCTACCCTATAACCTCAAAAGTTTGATACAAGTCACAAAATGTATTTTTCAAAGCCTTGATTTAAAAACTCCATTCTGTAAACTTGCAGACAAGGTAAGGCCATAGTTGCAAAGACGCAAAAAAAAAGATAACGGAATAGCACAAAAAGGCGCATACCTCATGCTCTTTAAAAATCCGGTGTCGCTGCGAAGCGAAAAACAAATATCACGCAACGGCGGGATCTGTTGAGCGGTCAGTCACTGCTATCTAATGCTAATGGGATGCCCGCCCGCGCGTTCACTCTAACCATAGGAGAAAAACAAGATGAGTATGCACATGATGAATGAAGCATGGAACGTAAAACTTAACAGCCCGATCCAAAAACTTGTCTTAATTGCGTTTGCAGAAAAGGCAGACAACAAAGGCCGCGCACATGCTTCACGCGAAGAGATCGCAAAAGTGTGCGAACTGCCACTGCATACTACTGTTGACGCATTAAATTCATTGATCCGCAAAGGATTCATTAAACGCGCTGACGAATACGGCGACATTTATGACATTGCATTGCCGGAGGAATGATCTATGAAATGGTTTAAGCATGATAGCGATGCAAACCGCGATGAAAAACTTCAAAACGTTTTATTAGATTATGGCCTGGAAGGGTACGGGCTTTATTGGTATTGCCTAGAACTAATAACTTATGACGTAGATCAGCACAATCTAACTTTTGACCTACGACATGACGCAAGAATAATTGCGCGAAACGTCGGATCTACTGAAAAACGTATAGAAGAAATGATGAAATACTTCATCGAAATTGGTTTGTTTGAATGTTCTCAAGGCCACATAACTTGTTTAAAGTTATTGAAAAGGCTGGACCAATCAATGACTTCTAAAAGCGCTTACAGGGCCGCCATAAACACAGCGAAGGAGCAATTAACATTAGAAAAGTTAATCAATCCAACACAAAAAGGTCATGACCGGGTCATGACCAGGTCAGGAAAGGGTCATGAATTAGAATTAGAAGTAGAAAAAGAAAGAGAAAAAGATATATACACTTCGTGTATTGTCGAAAATGAACAAAAAATGGTCAATCAGGATGGCGTAAACGAAGCGGCATTGCGTTGCCTGGCCTTCTACAACGACAAGGCAGGATGCAAATGTCGTGATGCTAAGCCATTCGTAGAACTACTGACAGAAACAAAAACACGTAAAGCGTATACGGAGGATGAGATCACATTAGTGATTGAGTGGGCTTTAACGCAATGGCGTAGCCGTGGTGGAACACCTAAGCCTATCAACATTTGCCGGGTAACTAAGTTTGATGGGTATTTGGCTGATGCTGAACAATGGCGCAAGCTATCAGCTACTGTAAACGCCGCCGACGTAGTGGAAGCATTTAACAGCACGTTTGATGGCCTGTTACCACCTGCTGAACTTGATCGGGATCTGGAACGTAAAATTTATGCGTTCTCTGACTACCTGAAAGATAAAAGCGTCAAAGGCTTTATCAGCTACTTCGAAGCGTTCAAAAATACGGCCTCAGATTTTTACTTCGGCAATGGCTTCACTGCGACACTAGATTTCTTACTAAAACCAAAAACGCTACGCGACACCCGCGCTGGCGCTCTTTGACTACCAAGCTTCACAAAAACCCAAAATAACCCACTTAAACGCTCCCCTAACGCGATAAAACATATCAAGTGCTATACTTGCTTGGCTTAATGCGTTTTCTTCGTTATAGAGCGTTTAAGGGCTTTTCACGAAATTAACCAAAACTGAGCGTAAAGTTTACGATCTGCTGGCTGTGCATTGCCGGACGGGAGGTTATCAAATATCACTTATCATGCTTGCTGACAGGTTGGGAGTGAGTCGGCAAAGTGTTAAGCTAGCGATCCGATCTCTGGAACAGGCCGGAGTAATAGCCATTTGCAGGAGTAAATTGCATGGACGCCAACAAGCTAACGTTTATGTCATCTTAAAAATCAAAAAATAGCCACCTGATAGCGCCTCTGACGCAAGAAAGACACTGCACTCTTATAAGTGGGTTACGCGGTGGGATTTTGCGTTGTAGCGCGTTTTACGGGAAATAAATATACATTCTGTAAACATGAGGAATAACGTTATGTCACAAAGAAAGATCAGCGATGAGGAATTAATCGCTGAACATAACAGCGGCCTGACGTATAAACAGATCGCTGAGAAGTACGGCATGGCAAAACGCAACGTCGAGCGCCTGGGCGCACGGCTGGCGAAACGCGGTTTAATATCCACGCGCCGCGCGCCGGGTTTTGGTGTCAATGGTGAATCATTGCTCGTTGATAAAGATGGCAATGTAATCATGCGCTGGATTAAAACGGCCCGTGACCGTGAGGAAATGGAAAGGCTAATGCAGGCAGCTTGTGACGCATTTACGGAAGAAATGCCGCGCGAGGAAGCCGTGCCAGTGCCGGAAATTGATTTTCAGAAAAGCCTGGCCCTTTATCCGGTATTCGATCTGCATATCGGGGCGCTTGCGCATAAAGCTGAATGCGGAGAAAGCTACGACACCGGGATCGCTGAACGCGTGTTAAATGACTTCTTTGACTACGCTGTAGGCGCTGCACCAACGTCTGAAAAAGCTGTATTGCTTCTCGGCGGTGATGTGCTTCACACGGACGGGCTATTACCAGTGACGCCATCAAGTAATCACGTCTTAGATTGCGATTCACGCTACGCAAAACTTGTTTATGTGGCGATCCGGTCGGTCCGGCGTGCGGTGGGGAAAATGTTGTTAAACCATAAGGACGTCGAGATCCAGGTGTTATCCGGCAATCACGATCAGTCGGGGATGATTTGGCTACGTGCGGCGCTGGCGGCTTTTTACGAAGATGAACCGCGCGTAACGGTTGATGTGTCCCCTGCTATCGTCCACCACACACAATACGGAAAAACATTCCTTGCTTACCACCACGGACACACCATCAAAAAACCAGAAACCTTACTTGCTGCCTGTGTTTCTGACTGGCGGGAGGATTTCGGTAAATCGTCGTCAGTTTACGCTCATTGCGGACACTGGCATCACCAGCGGCTGATTGAATCATCGTTAGGCGTTGTCGAGTATCACGGAACGTTAGCTGGCAAAGATGCTTACTCGACGAATGGCGGCTGGCGTTCACGGCGGCTGGCGGCGGTGATTATTTACAGCCCGGCTCATGGAGAAATTGGGCGCTTTGTTTATTACCCTGAATATTCCATTTTGTAAACATGAGGTAATGCCATAATGATAACTGACCAAGTAAACTCATTGCGGCAGGAGCGCGAAGCGGCTGTTATAGGTGGCCTCCTGTTAGGCGGGCTTACTCCTAACGCGCAAGATGTTCTTGCTACACTCGATCCTGATGTATTCACTATTCCTCTGTACAGGCGCGCGTTCGAAATCATCAGGGCGCAAGCCAGAAACAGAAATCTTATCGACGCGTTATTGGTTGGTGATGAAATCGGTAACGAAAATTTCATACCGCTAATGCAAACGGCGCGATCGTGTCCTTCTGCTGCCAACCTGAAAGGGTACGCGCAGCTACTACAGGAAGAACACCAGCGGCGGCAAATGCTGGAGCTAATGGAAGACGTTCGCTACAAGCTGGAAACGGGGACGCTTGAAGTTGTCAAAGAGACGATGAAAGATTTTGATTCCCGGTATTCAAAATTAAAGGTAACAAAAGATCAGATTATCCCGGTGCTGTTGCGCGATGCTGTCCAGGAATACACGGAAGTGCTAAGTAAACGCATGGAGTGTGGCGTGAACTCTGACAACATCAAAACAGGGATTGACCCACTCGACGAAATGTTAGGCGGCATTAACGCTACTGATCTGGTGCTTATCGCCGGACGCCCGGGGTCTGGTAAATCGGCGTTGGCGTTGGCAATTGCCCGCGCGGCGGCTGGACGCCAATACCCTGGCGGAGAAGGTCAGCGGGTCGGCGTTTTGCTGTTCACGCTTGAAATGTCGCTCGATCAGATGACTGAACGAGCTATCGCTGGCGCTGGGAATTTATCAACGGATTGCCTACGTAATCCGGTAAAACTGGATGACGAAGGATGGGCGCACGTTGCCCGGGGGATGAGCGCCCTTGCCGATCTCGATGTGTGGATTGTTGACGCATCGCAGTTAACGGTTGAGGAAATACGCGCCACCGTCGAACGGATGAAACAGGACCATCCTAATCTTGGAATGGTGATGATTGACTACATCGGGTTAATGAAACTGGCTAAGGCCGAACGTCATGATCTCGCCGTAGGGCAATTGTCGTGGTCATTGAAAATGATGGCGAAAGAGTTGCGCGTGCCAGTGGCGGCGCTGGCGCAATTATCCCGCCGCGTTGAAGAACGACCGAACAAGCGCCCGAACAATTCTGATCTGCGTGATTCCGGTAATCTTGAACAAGACGCAGACCGGATCATCATGGTCTACCGCGACGGCTACTACAACGAACAATCAGTTGCCCGCGAATACATGGAGATCATCGTTTCAAAAAACCGTTACGGGAAAACGGGGACTGTTTACCAGCGGTTTGACGATAACGGCAACATCATTCCATGCAACCAGGCTCGCGCGGCGTCCGCCTGCATCCAGTCAATGCAACAACGTCCGGCAGCAAGCCGATTCTCCACACGAAATAACCAGAATAACGCATCCTTTTAATTAACTTGAGCAAACGGCTTACCGGAAAGTTGATCTCTTTCTGGTGGCTGTTTTCGCGCTTAAAACGAGACGAAAAACAATGAGCATTGAACTTGAAACAAAAGTTATCAATATCCTTGAACTGGACTGCATCGCAACAATGCACCAGCTACGCCAGAAAACCGGATTATCAGCGAAATATGACGAAGCCGGATGTTTGCCTGAGACAATTAAACACTTGATTGATACTGGTATTGTCGAGCGTGTATATACATATTTCGGACCGCGCCGCAGATTATTGGGGTATCGAATTAAATATTTGTATGCACAACGTCGTGATCGTGTGGCGGCGTTATTTAGTGACTACAGCGTTAAGAAGCGTATGCGTGACATTAGCGCGGAAACTGGTATCCCGTGGAATTACCTGTCGCGCACGCTGCGTTTAATGGTACTTGATGAAACGCTTTGCATAGACACCAAAAAACACGGCCTTAACTTTTACTCACTGTTTAAACCTGGGCGCTTTGGTCACGCTAATGATCTCGCGTTTGATTTTGACAGCCGCCTGAATGAATACCGGAAAAATAACGGCCTGTTACCGGATAAACCAGTATTTGAGATCGAAAAACTTAACGGTGAAACGGGGTTAGAATTATGAGACGGGTAATCTTTTATTCAGTTGAAACGTTTGTCGACGATACGCGCGTTTATTATCCGTGGGAAGTATACGACGCAAAGGTGTATACACCGCCACTGATGCGGAAATATAAACACGTAAAATTTAACCGGGTTTTTGTGCCAATGCACGATGCATTGCGGGCGCTGCGTGGGGAATTGCGAAACACAATGCGGATTGTGTAAGGGGGAATTATGGACAAGGATTTAGAATTGACCGTGGAGGATTTAAGCACGATCGCGGAATACATGCGCGGCGATGATCCTGATAAGCCTGTCACGGTTGATATGAAAAGATTAAAGGAAAAATACATGACAAGCTCGCGGCTAATTTCTTTGCAGGCGATTATGTATGCGCGTGCTATATGGCGAAATAGTAACGGTGTATCATGAGGCAAATTAGATTTGAGATAGTCAACGACGCAGTGAAAGAAAATGCTATCAGGCAGATAAGAGAGATCCAGCCTGATAGCAAAAGCCCGCTGATAATCACCATTCAGGAGAAAACCCGCTCGCTAAGCCAAAATGCGTTGCTTTGGGCGCTGTTGACCGACATTAGCGATCAGGTTAATTGGTACGGTAAGAAGCTGTCGCCGGAAGACTGGAAAGCGGTATTCACTGCCGGACTTAAGAAATATGGCGTAGTCCCTAACCTGGATAAATCAGGCTTCGTTGTATTGGGAACGTCTACAAGTCGAATGAGTAAATCAGAATTCAGCGAACTAATCGAATTGATTTACTCGTTCGGCGCGGAACATGATGTTCAATGGTCGGGTGATACGAAATTAAACGAGGAATTTATAAAACGCTGGGGGCAATAATGGCGCGTTATTACATGGCTAAACCTACCGGAATTTTGTATAAGGTTGATGGCGAATATGTTTATTACTTCCACAACCAGGCGCGGGAGTGGCGATTGTGTCACGCTCACTTTCAGCACGAAATAGAAAATCACCCTGAATATTTTATCAAAGTTGACAACGTAACTGTGGCGTAATTGAGGATAAGCAAAATGAATAAACTAAAAGCAATTGGCGTGATTAGCCATCGCACTAACCCTGAATGTTACCCATCGTTTGAGGTAACAACATGCCGCACAGAATATAATTTTGGATCATACTATTTATTGGGTGTCCGCGCTGACACTGGCGGCACTTATTCGGTTATGGCTGCAAGCTGGAAATTTGATAAATACGCTAATTTATCGAATAAGGATGATGACGGCATGAATAAAGAAAGTGAAATCATTGATGAATTAATCGAAGATGAACGCCATGATTGCGAAACACAACAAGAAAAAACAGAATGGAAGCCAGGAGAAAAGCCGCCGTGCGGCGTGTGGCTTGATTGTTATTATCCTGATGGCTATTACATTGGGATTGTAATGTTTAAGTTTATCGGTGATAAATACGGGGTATACACAGAAAAAGGCAGTATACAGAAAGAAAATGCTATTGAATGGGGTTTTTATAATTATTATTTATACGTTGATCCGAAAGAAAAAGCACTGGCGCAAATTGCGTTTGCTCTGGCTACGAAGGTTATTGGTGAGGATGCGGCAGGAGAAATAAATTTCAATCGTGATAATGATTATTCGCGTGATTATCGCAATATGGCGCAAGCTATTATTGACGGATGTATCGGACACGTTGAATACACGGAATAATGGATAAAACAGGGACAATCCTTCTTAGTCGCCCTGCCATCTGCCGGATGCTTGGTGGAATTAGCAGGGGAACATTTTATTTATGGCGTAAAAAATGGGAACGGAACGGAACTCCGTTCCCCTGTCTGGAATGATTAACGACATGAATAATCATTTGTAAAACAGCATGTTATGTTATCTTTGCTTTGGATTTTTGATATTTGGTCACTATTTGGTACACAAAAAGAAACGAGGAGTTAGCCTCGTTTCGCGGCGATGTCTTCAACATCACCATGCTGTTGCTGTCGCACCATCAAGCCCATGCGCGGACGCCTGGATCTAGAACGATGAATTTTTCCAGCGGCGACAAATCAACATCGTCGCCAGTAATGCGCATGTTGACGTAATAGCCCTTTTTCTCAATCAGTACAGGTGTCTCACTTTCTGGATCATCGAATACAGGCACAAAACCAATTTCATCAACAAATACGGTTGACCAGTTGGCGTCCAGCCAGCCGCTCTTAATCACAATATCGTTGTATTGCTGTTTATCAGTAAATTGCAAGCTAACATCTTTCATATTCACCACCTTAAACAATCTCGCTCAATTGCGCATCGGTCAATGCTTTGTGCCATACCCTGAAATTTCTAATGTGTCCAAAAAGATGTCGCACCCCCGACGTGGCTTGCCCGCCAAAACGGATTGACGTAGCACTGACTGCGAATACATTGCCGCTTGGTTTGGTTGTATATTTACCGTTGCACACGGCATCGACCGAAAGATTCTGCTGCGCGCGAACACCAGCAATAAAGTGACGGCTTTCGGGCTGAATTAACGGTTGCACCATTCCTACGTTAGCCGCAATCTCACCCGTGCTAACAAATCCAAGCGATAAGTAATTATCATTACTCCTATTACCTCCAACATCAAAAATTCGAGGCGATTGGTTTGGCGGCGTACCCCAGTTTACGTGCACCTCGACCAGTGATGTGAACGGTAGGGATGATAGATTGTTTTCTGCGAAGATATTGACCATATCGCTGGCGCGCGTTGTCGGTAATGTGCCGGAGATGATATATGAGGACGCCCCTATTCCTAGCTCAACTTGCGGTGTGGTTAGTTCGATATAATCCCCGGCAGCATAACTACTCACTGGCGAGATCTGGAACTGTGCGTTAACCAATGCCGTGGTGGATTGCAGCATCACCACCGCGCGATTCCATCCGGTGACCTCGTCTCTCTCAACTTCTACCGTGATACGTTTCGCAGCGCCACCAGTTTTAGACACTGACAAGTCGCTAAGTTTAATGTATGCGTCGCCGGAGAAAGTCATACTACTCTGATCCGCACCCTCTGCAAAACGCACGCGCAGACGTACATCCTTGTCGGACCGGAATCGGCATGATGCCGTTACATATTTCTCGTCACCAGACGTATCAAGACTGTTAGCCGCAGTTACGGAAGCCATATTAAACGCCGTATTTTTTCCTACACCATCGGCCACGATCACGCACTTACCGTACAGGAAGCCGAAGGCATCCGTGTTTGCAGTTGTCGTAACTGACGGCGAGCACCCCCAGCTTGATGGAGTGTTACCGTTTATAATGTAGTTAGTTCTGGTCCCTTCAACCAGCAGCCCTTCTCGTTCAAAACGTGGTTCGTCAATGGCTGCTTCCTTAAACACACCGGATTTGTTTATATAAGTTGCTTTTGACGCGCGTTTAAATTTAACGATCTTGTCACCTGGTACTGTTGTTTCTTCTTCACCAATAACAATCTTTTTATAGGAAGGGGAAAACCCGGTAATCATGTCGAGAGAGTCGTTAAACGGTATCCATACGTCCGGCAGCGGCTGCAAAACATACGCGTAAGGCTGCGCTGTCTGATTGGCGTATTCGCGGGCCTCGTCTCTGTATGTCTTAGCTGAATCGGCGGCGCTTGTCGCTGTTGTTGCAGCGTTGGTTGCAGTGGTAGCTGATTGTGACGCTAATTTTGATGCTGAAATCACATCTTTGTTGTCGCTGAAAAATTCGACGGCGTCAGCTATTTCTGATTCCTTGCCTTGATAGTAACGCAGTGTTTCGGCGACATCCTGAGCAAGACCATCTACAGAGATCGAGTCTGAAAGCAGGATGCTAAATTTAGTGCCAGCCGGAATAGCAGGACTTGCCGAGGGGGTTACTGATAAACTTGTTGCGCTTTTTACCTCTGTAATTGAAAAAATCTGCACCGGATCGCTAATGGCAATAAGAGTGCAACCAACCCTGATCAGAGATAATGCGGCGTTGAATTCAGTCCCTGTCCCGGTAACTGTTTTTCCGCTAACGGCTATCGTGCCTGTTGTGTAAATCATCGCAATGACTCCTTTGTTATTAGTTATAATATTATACCAACTGTATTTGCTCACACAAAATATGCATATTATTATTTCTATAAGATATTAAATGTTGGGGGAATATCATGGGGCAAGGTTTATACATAGATCTTAATGATGGCCGTCCGGCGATGGAAATTACTTCAGGATTAAGAGCGCCGTCATATTGCGGATCGTTTGGGTCAATTCCCGCCGAAACCACAAGCTATACATTCACAATGCCAACCTGCTTCCCTGGTGGTAGTGACGGTTTTTTCTTTTCATTAAAGCCTGCAACTATAAAAGAAGTTTATCCAACTACTAATGTATGCTGGATCAGCAATGTTACTAAGTTAAACTCTACTCAATGGAAGGTAGATTTTGGTTATGCAAACGGGCCCGGATGGGAAGGTGATACCGTACTGGTTAGCGGTTTGTTTTTTGAAATAGGATACCCAAGCAATAGCGGAGCTGGTTTATATATAAGAGATTCAACTGATTTCACTACGATAACAACGAATTCTAATTTATTATGTTGCACTTACGCTGGGAACATTACGTTTACTGGGACTTATAATTTGCCGTCTGGAACTGTGGTGGCGTTTGGTAGATGGGATGATCCTAATGTTGTTGTTGAAAGATCAGGGAACACCATAAAGTGTACAAGAGTCGCGCTAGGGAGTGATTACATCACCGTTGACGCAACTGTTAACATGGATTTAGTTGTATTTAGAAGGCAGACTCCTGCTGCTGGCAATGCTGGATTGGTAATGAGGAATGCATCCGGTCAGGTTGTGTTCTCAACGGCACAAAGGCCGTTTGTTTTTGGTGGTACATTTAACATGGCTAATGGTAATCAATATATAGGCAATGCATTCGTTCCTATAGCAAGATACGGCGCGTTAACTGAGAAAAACATAAATATGTACTATTATTACTATTACGGCGCAATAAGATCAGGTGGATACATTAGACCAAGCAGGGGGAGTCTGATAGTTGCAAGGACAAATGGGAGGCATGTAAACGCTATCGCTAACATTAATTACCCGCTGTTACCAGCAATGTATTGAAAAATAAAGCCCCTATGTAGGGGCTTTTTATTACCAGTATCCAAGTATTATCACGCCACCATTCGGCAGATTAACTCTAACACCGTTATTATTAAGAATTACGCGCCCGTCGCTCCTCGTCATGCTAAATGTTCCGCCGCCTTGAACAATAACACTACCTCTCACGGTAACGTTGTTAAATTCAGCTCTACCATCTTTATTAATCATCCACCCTGCGGATCCTGACGCGTAGTTAGATGATTGTATCTGCTGTGCGATCTTAGCACTTGTGATTGTTGCGTCTTTGATCCATGCGTCGCGTATATAGCAAGAGCCATTTTGAACGTAGAAAGGCGTTTGATATGTACCGTTTGCGGCAGTCATTAACACAAAGCGATCAACAAGGAAAATACACTGTGACTGAAAGTTAGTCCCGTCTCCAGTCAATCCAAGCGACATACCTGTAGCGTATTTCATGCCGTTGTTATCGGTGGCGAGCTTGATTGAATATGACGCATCAACGTTGCCTTTGAAATCGGTTAACGCTTTCGATGTTGTCTCGATCGCTGTTGTGTTCCCGTTAACGGTCACTTTCAGCTGATCAATTTTGGTTGATAATGCCTCGTCCGCCGTTGTCATGGCCTGCGACCATTCAGTGATGCTTGAGTTTACATCGTCGAAAGATGCCGATATTTGGACAAATTTTTCAGCACTTGATGCCTCGTGAGTAGCGAGCGCCGTTGATATATCTGTTATTTTTGCTGAAATATTTTCATTAATATTGGCTTCAAGTGATGCTATAGCTTCCGCGCGGGCCTGGGTTTCGTCCGCTATTGCTGTGTCGACCCTTGCTATTTCTGCTTTTGTTTTTGTCTGGCCTTTCCTGTATTTTGCCTCAATAACAGTGCTCATTTTACTTTGCGCTATTGAGTTGTTGATAAGTGCAATCGAGGCGTTTTGCAGACTTGCTTTCGCCTGATCTATTTCGTCGCTGTTTTTATCAACCTCATTTTCAACAAGACCAAGCTCCGCACTGATACCTGATATTGCCTGAGCGCGCGCACTTGATTCGTCAGCGATAGCTTGATCCAGGCGGCTAACACTGGCATTTGTGCTATTTTCAAGCGTTGTTAAATCAGCTTTAACCTCTGTTATTGCGTCGCTTCTTGCCTGCATTTCATCTGATATTGCTTTATCGAGACGAGAAACGCTCGCATCAGTTTTGTTTTCCAGGCTGCTGATACTGGCGTTAACGTTGCTTATAGCCTCCGTTCTCGCCTGCGTTTCGGTTGCCATTGCTTTGTCTACTCGGGCTATTTCTCCTTTGATGTTTGAGTCCATCGTATTTATTTCGGCTGTGATGGTTTCCAGTGATTCCGCTGTCGCTTTTTTCTCCTCTGCGATAACGTTGTCGATGCGGTCAATCTGTGCCTTCGTTTCGTTGCGACCTTTCTTATATTGAGCGGTAAGAGTAACCCGCGTGTTAGTTTGAGCAAGCGAGTTATTGATCAGAGCAAGCGAAGCGTTTTGTAAACTTGCTTTTGTCTGTGCCAGTTCGTTGTTAACGTTTTCGTTTGATACCTCTAATGAGTCTATTCTTACCTCATGTTTGCCTATTCCATCGGCGTTTTCTTCGACTTTTTTATAAAGGTCTTCGGTGTCTTTTTTAAGTGTATCTGTGTCAGCTTTAAGGTCGTCGGTGGCTGCCTTAAGGTCGTCAGTAGCGGATTTAAGGTCGTTGGTCGCACTTTCTATAATATCAGTGCGATCGCCAAGATCTTTAATATCGCTAATCATCTCTTTGAATTGCTCTGATTCCATTACATCCTTTGTAACGTAATCAGTGATTTCGTCAAAATCCTCTGTTGGCTTACCTGATGCCTCGACGAAATCAGACACACCAAAAGCATTACGAGTGCGAACATAAACGTAATAAGTGTGGCCCGTGTTCATGCCGCCAAAAGTCCACTGATAACCGCGCCCGGTAAACTGTGCCGACGTGGTTATTTTTGCCGGATCTGTGATCTGGTTTTCCCCTGCATAGTAGAATTCGTATGACGTATCGGTAGTAAGTGTGGTTTTGCTTATCGGGTACACGGTCGCCTGAAATACGCCGGGAACCCAATTAACGCCGATCGGTGCTGCTGGCGCACCGATAACAAGGTCAACGATACTTTCTGCACCCTTCATGCCAGTATCATTTCTTCCGCGAACGCCTAAAGAATACACGCCAGCTTCAATACCATAAAAATCATAACTATATTTCGTGGTTTCATAGCTTTTAACCACCGCACCATCTGCATTGTATATGCGGATCTCGAAGGTCATGCGATGCGTAGTTGTCTGTGTTTCCCATGTAGCGCGGCATTGAACAGTCTCTGACGCAATGTTTATTACTTTCAGGTTTTCTATGTTCGGAACGCGGAAATGATTAAGCGTGTCGTTGTTGATTTCAAATATTGCGCCTTCATCGACTACCGCTTGTTTGTTCGGGTCGTGCTGCGCGGCCTCGATGGTGTACACGCTGTTGTTTTCAGTTTCGGCTACGCTGGTGATCCTGCATAAAACGGGTTTTGCTGCTTCGGTTGATACAGCAAAAACAGTCCCGTTCCGAATCCATGCCGGGGCCGCTGCCAGTGTGATTTTGTTCCCGTTAACACCAGTGATCTGATGTTTTTTAAATTTTCCATCGCTATCAAGAAGACTTATAGTGTCGCCAGCCGCAATATATTCTGAATCGACCTTATCTACCGTTATCACTTTACCATTGTTCGCCACGATGCGACCGCCTAAGCGAGCGCCAGCGCGGTTATTGTCGAGGATCTCGATTATATCCCCTGGCGTAAAGTGAATTGCGTCACGCGCCATTTTAAACGTGAATTTTGACGGCTCGCGTTTTGCTGTTTCTATCAGCCATTTGCCCGCGCGGTGCGCTTGCCCGCGTGACGTACAGCCGAACGCCTCCATCGTGGTTTCGTTGTAACCATCGCGGGCGATTAGCTCATCATCTGCTACATACTCTTTTGATTGCTCCCAGCCGTTTTCCGGGTCAGTCCAGGACACAATCACGGCGTTGTAGCATTCCGCGCGGGAGATACTCGATCGAGTGAACGCCCCGTCAACGACGTTTGCGTTTGTAATGGTGGCGATCGGGTCTTGTGGTGCATCAATCATCACGGTGAGGCGTTGCCCGTCCCATAACGCGATGCCTCGGAACATCCCGGCGATATTGTCCAGTAAGTCGCGGGCGCTCATCTGCTCCGTAATGTAAGCATTAAGCGTCATGCGAGGCTCAAGGCCGCCATAACCATCATCGACCAGCTGATCGCAGTATTGAGAAAGCGTATATAATGCGCCGTCGTCAACGTCAATATAGCCAGCATGACGGGCAAGGCCGAAACGCCTGTTTTTAACCAGATAGCGGAATATCCAGGCGGGGTTATTACTGTATGCCTGTTTGAATCCGCCAAGCCATAAACCGGAATAAGTGCGAGTTTCCGGGTTATAGTTATCAGGAACATCAACAATCAGCCCGCGCAGGTGATAAGTGCGGGTAGGCGTGTCAGCGTACTGATCATGATCAATCACCGCGCCAGCTACAGCGGTGTGAGGATAAGACAAATTATCGTCGATTATTTCGCTGTAACTACTCCATCTCGTATCATTCTGCAATAGATCGCTTGTGCTATCGGCTGTTACACGGCGAACGCGAATATCGAAAGGTCTTTCATTTGGAGCGTTAATGACATGAGATTCGAGATATTCGCCGCTCTGCTTACCCGGGCCGATGGTTACGCTTTTAGCCAGCGACCATGCCGAAAATGAGGATGGTTTAACTTCAATCGCCATCATTACGGATGTGTTATGTTGATTGCTTTGCTCGTCAGACTGCACAAGCGAATCCACGCCGATATTCAGGCGAACGCGGTTTACGTTAGGATCGGAAACAGTCCTGATTATTGGCGTGTCGTGAGTTACCTTAGCGTTAACAATAGTGGTTGATTCAATGCCGTTAAAACCGTTAATCGGAGATTGATCTAACGTGCCGTTACGCCACGCCACACTAACACCATGAACGCTTGTATTTCCGTTTGCGTCAGTAACAGGCGTGTCATTAAGCATCACGCTATTTAATGGCGCTTTTGTATTGACAGGGCCATAAATCGGCCCTTCTGAAATAATATCGAGTACACGATAAAACTGTTTGTGATAAAGGTTATCGTTTATTAATGTTGGTGTTTTTGCTTTACCACCGCCGCCGCTACTCATGGTTGATTCTCCTGTTAACTTACAACGTCTAAGGCGTCTTTATTGTTGGTTGTGTCTATACCTAACGATCCGACGTTTGAACCAACTTTCATTTCACCCAATAAGATAGGAACTGGTCTTCCCTGGCCCACCCTGTTTTCTACACTGGTGTAAGAATTGTTTGTGATGGTGTTATCCTGTGCGCTTTCAGACGATGTTTTCACTTTCATGTTGCGAGACATAAAAATAGAAAAAGCGACACTGACAACTGATATCCCAATCATAATCCAGCCGATCACGCCAATACCTGCAATACCACCTTCGACTATTGGCGCAATAATAACCGTAGTTCCATCTGGATATTTGCTATTGACCGCCGCTGGCGCGGTTTTTTCGTCGTAATCTTTCCCGGCAATTCGTAAGCGCAAAGGAGTGTTTAAAAATGCCTTTTTGAATTCCTGATTCTGCGCCGTCAATAAGCGAAGTCCTTGCGCTGGCGTTTCAACGTTTAAACACACTTTGCTGTAATATCTTCGAAGATTGCCCGTAAATCTAAATTTGAGCATTTATCAGATCTCCATATTGAATGCGTTTGTCGAACATAAGCAGGCCGCATTTGCTCGCGGCGGCTTAATAGTCCGGCATGGTCATGATGCAAAACCGTGTTATCACCCAGGTAAATCATTGCGTGGCATGGATCCGCACCTTTAAACGGCTGTCTGATGATTACGTCACCTGGCTGGATGCTTTGTGCATCAACCTGATAAAACCCGTTTTGCGGCAAGTTTTTTAAATACAGGTTTTCACCGCGCAGCCACCAGCCATCAAGGCGCTCGAAGTCCGGCAGGTCTACACCACAAAGGTGATAGGCGTCACGGAAAAGCGCGTAGCAGTCAGTTACCCCGTGCACAAACTTACGGCCTAGCAGGTGCGCCACCGGGCGAAATTTTCTTATCTTGCCGCCGGAATATAAAAACCACGGCAGACCGGAAATAACCTGCTGTTGTCGATCCCGCGCAGACAATACCGAAATATCATCAACGTGGGAGTGGAAAACGGCGGTTATAACGCCCAATTCGTCCGCTTTGATGTAATCGTCCGGCGAAATCTTGAAGCTGTTGTGAGGCGTTTCAGACACGTTAGCGCACGGGTAAAAATACTCGTTATCTATTACAAGTCCGCAAACTTCCTCAAACGGATGCGCGGCGGCATAACGCGACATTTTGTCTTCCATCCCCATGATTAACCTACCTTGCTGGAACCAGGGAAACAGGAGATCGGCAGTGCTGCCGGGCGCGGGAAACGCAAACGGCAACCGCTAAGGCGGTGACTGCACTTGTCTAACGTTGGGTCACTTGTTGGTGAATCTTTATCCGTTGCGACCGGGCCGCCAGAATACATGCACCCGTCGCCTCTGTATTGCCACTGGCAAACGTCAGCAAGGATGGTGCGCCCAGGAATAACAGCCTTATCTGCATCAATTGGCGTTGACAGTTCATATTGCACCTGATCCGCTGTTTCTTCGCTCATGGACTCCACGACGTAAAAAGACACAGCTTCAATAGATGGATCTGCGTCGGGGTTTCCGTTAGGGAAGTTAACAGCGTCAAGATATTTCACCTCCACCTGGCGGCGCGTAACCTTCATGCCTCTTAGGTCGTTGAAATCGTTATTCATCCCCGTAATTAGCCCGCCGATGTTGGCTACAACCATTTGAGGGCGCGAATAAACGCCTTCGTTTTTCATTTCGAAGCCAGTAGCCTCGATGGGGTAACTGTTGTAAGCCGCCCCCTTCCAGATAACCGGGCCGTAATAGCCGTTTGCGCCGGAATGGAAGCGGATAACCTCGCCACCCAGGGGCGTAAGGTCCAGTTCGAACAAGTCAATTACCGCGCCGACTCCGGCATCGACGGAATCAATAATCATCTCTGTAGGTATATTGCGCATTTTCTCACCTTGTCATTTTGTGATCTGCATCACGCAAGATCATGCCAAAATGGATTGATCCATATTTTTACAATATGTATATTTTACTCAAACGAAGGGGAGTCAACAAAATGGCACAACTTTGAACAAGGTAGAACACTATGAGACCCGCAAAATACGCAGAGAAAGTTTTTGTTGAAGTGAAAGGCGACATGAAAAAATTTATGGATGTTCTTATCAAAGAGATGGGAAAACCGTTCCATATAGCCGAACGTCAGTATTACGCTTGCAAGGCTAATAGCTACAACAGATACGCATGACAATAAACACAAAGGTAACACCATGCAAAATATCGTCTCGATGTATGGATGGCAGGAAGTAAGGATTGGGAAGGTTACGGCTTGTATGATAGTCACGAAATGGCGATCGAGGAAGGTGAAAAACTTGTTCGATTCTTCGGACGCGCCAGGGAATTTAAAATCATTCCAGTACAAATAGCGGATAAGGTGGAAGATATGAACCCGAAAGATATTAATGTTAACTTCAATGTTAATTTTGCCAACTCTATGGATCAGGCTTGTCCTAGTGAAATACACGTAAAAGGTTTCCCGGCAGATGATCCGCAAGCAAAACGTGAATACGAAAAAGCGGCAAAAGATTTCTGTATCGACAACCTGGGAGCGTTCGGCAAATAAGGTGGCAATATGACGCGGCGCAATCACGGTGACTATGTGTACACGTTGAAACAGGCCGCCCGCCTTATCGGTTATCATGAGCACGAATTTATTGATTTGCTGATTGAGCGCGGGGTTTTGTACCAGGTCTGTTTAACGCTGTACCCAAAAGCGAAATACCTACAGGAAAAGTTATTCATCATCATGACGGATGAAAACCAGGTAAACCATTCATTCGTCACTGATAAGGGATTGACATATTTGAAGGGGGCGTTATGAGATGTGCGAACATTACGTTCTGGAGGTGATTATTATCATTATTGGATTGTTATGCATTCTGCTATCGACACTATAAACCCCGCTTCGCGCGGGGTCGTGTTTATACCCTATCAACCAAAAATAAAACTCCCCTTCCCTCTCTCGACCTGCACCCAACATACCCGTCACCAACGTCATGAAGATACCAGATCTCGCCATTGTCATCCTTTACGGTAAGATCTTTGATTTCATAGTCGTCAAATAATGTAAAAGCGCCCGTGCGGTCAACTACACAAATAGCATACATATTGACTTCTCCATTAATTGATAACTTGTTCAAACGTTGCATTCAGAGTGCATACCGGGCCGTCTTTCGCCATGCTCCACTTTCGGCATACAAAAAGCCTTTTCACTCCGTCTGTAGATGGCGTCCAGTAAAACGCCTCGACCGCGCAACGTGCTCTTAAAAATGCGTCAACCTGGAGCGCCACGTTTCCGGCGTCACCGCATCCGGCGCTCGTACCTTTAAAGACCAGCGTATAGCTGTCAAGTAGTGGATTAATCCCTTTTGTCTGGCGCTGTTCATAGCCATCGCCCAGCTTGATAACGGACACGTTAGGCTCACTGTTTACGCTGTAGCTTCTCTGTGGTGTCCATCTGAACACTTCCGGCATACCCCCTCCTGTAAGTTACATTTTGTATATATCTTTACGCACTTCTACGCGAAAAATGAGATATTCGACACAAGAATTATAGCCAATTTACAATATGTATTCACACACGAAGCAACAAGCTGTATACAGGAAGCAAGAAGAAAAGCGGTACCAGCAAGTGAGGCCCAAAAATGAGTAGCTATGTAGTAGTGATGCTAAACAACGCATTCGAGCAAGTGGAAGTAGCAATTGTTAAGGGTTTCGACGACGCATTCAAATACGGTCAATTCATGATGAACGCGAAGAATGATGAATACCGGGATTTCTTCCTGAGGGCGCTTAACTAAGGACGATGGGGTGAGTTATGAAACTGGTAACTATCGAAAAAACCTGAAAGCACAAAAGAATGCACAGGAACGGGTAATCAAGAAAGGCAAGAAGTTGCTTAACGCCTTCCTGAAAAAAGAAGCCCGCCCCAAAAAATTACGTGATGGTTATGGCTTTAAATTCGATATCAATCCTGACTGGCGGCTGTTCAGTGAAGATTTGAATATTTGGTTAATTATCGATCACCTGGAATACAACTGTCATTGCGGAGTGAAAGGCGCTCATAAGTGAGGTGGAATATGGAGGAGGAGAAATATACCTAGCGGGAGATCTGGAACATCTGGTTAGTGATGTTCGGCAGGGGTTACGTCGCACGTAACGGAAGATTATAGGAGGAAAAATGATTATTGACGAAACAGAGTTATGTTACGGAGTTAGGTTAGATCTTGATGAGGATGGTCGGCTGTGGATAACCGAACTTATGGGGACTGAAACCATAGTAATTGAAAAATCGCAGGCAACACAACTTATCGCCGGGCTGCAAAAATTTGTAGATGGCACATTTGAGAACGATCGGGAGGATTAACGATGGATTTAACCGTTATTGGTCACGCACTGGCTGCGGCGACTATACAGGTTGTTATCGGCCTGCTTACTGGTGATTATCTCACTGGCGGCCTGATTGGATGTACATTCTTTTTTGCGCGGGAACACACACAGGCTGAATATCGTTACATAGCGGAATTTTGCGGAGGGAAACGAGAAAGAATGCCGTGGTATGGTGGTTTTTTACCAAAAGCATGGAATATGGCTAGCGTTTGCGACTTCGCCGCGCCCGCATTCCTGTGCTGTTTAATTTATATCCTTACCATGTAAAATAAAGGCCGCTTATAGCGGCCTTAGTGTTATTTGCGGCGCGGTTGCAACATCCCGCCAGGTCTTTGCGATTCCCTTGTTATCATTTTCATTGCTACACGTTCCATTGTCTGTTCAAGTCTGCGGCTGTCTTCGTCACTAAATCCGTTTGTGGTTTGAATGTCGATGTAAACAGGCATACTGATACCGCCGCCGCCGCCGCCAATATCACGCCCCGGGATAACCCTGCCATTCTCGCCGGGGATCATGTATTGGTTGCCGTTAGACGTCTGGAATAGCTCCGGCCTGTTATGTTCCCCGACGCGGTACATATTGCCACCAATTACGCTACCACCATTAAAGCGCCCGCCGCCGAAAATGGATGTTGCCAGCGACGTGATCGCAGTAAGCGCCGCCGAACCAGCCGCCGCCCAGCTACCGCCAGTTGATGCAGCCGTTGCCGCCGCCGCCGGGGCCGCCGCCGCCGCGATGCTTCCCTGAGCGGCAACCGCGCTTGCCGTTGTACTTGCTTGAGTTGCCTTGCTTTGTGTTTCCATCATGATCTGATCTGCTATCCAGTCGGCTGCTATATCAGAAAGTCTGTTGCCAATATTCCCTAGTATATTGCTCCCTAAGTTAGCAAAAACATCGCTCAATGATTGAGTACCGTTAAGCAGGCCGACAAGCGCATTGCTCATACCACCTTTAAGGCCATTAACGCAATCACCGATCAGGCCGTTTGTCTGGCTTTGCGCCTGCCATTGCTCCCATTTCAGATCGCGGATCTGTTGCTCATAGGCTAACAATGCCTGTTTCTGTTGCGCTTCGGTAGCGCCCAGGTCGATAAGCTTTTGCTTACGGACGGCCCATTCATCTTGTACCTGCTTAATAGGGTCAACCTCGCCTTTAAGCTGATTCATCGGGCTTACTATTTGCGCCCATTTATCACGCAATTCATCTACCTGAATTTGGGCTAATTCTTCATCCCGTTCCTTAACTATCCCTTTTTGCGCGGCGCGGTACTCAAGGAGGGTGATTTTACCCTGGGCGAATGCAGCATCAATGGCCTTGCCGTTCTCTAACGCTTTGCGCATGGCGGCGGTGTCTTTATTGTACTGGTCAGAAACGCTTATACCCTTGTCACCAAGCGTATCCTCTTTGCTTTTCTTGCTGCCAGTCTTCTTACCCTTTTTAGGCTTATCAACTGGCTTGTCGAATCCGGTGATCTTGCCGTCGTTGGCTTCTGCCTGTTTCTGCATAAACTCATCATAAGCGGCAGTCGCGTTTTTAATGTCGTTTGCAAAAGTCATGACTTTACCGACTGTAGGGCCGAATTTCTTCTCATTGTTGCTATTTAGTTCTTCCTTGCGCTTATCTACAACCTCCTTCATCCATTTGTAGGCGTCCATAAGTGCCTTGATTGGCGTCACCATTGCGATGATCTTCTCTGCCACCTCGCCAGCCTTCACAGCCACATCATCAAACATGTCGATGAATTCGCCACCAGCCGTTTTGAGTGTATCGAAGCAGGTTTTAGCGAATTTAGCGCCCTCACCTAACCCCTTAACGCCTTTTGTGATTAAGTCGATAGCTGAGACTACGCCATCTGATACGCCGAAAAGATCATCAAGCTGTTCAACAAGCCCCATGATTTCGACTTTAAGCTCATTGATAGCCATGCCGGATGTGCGCGGCAACTGAGCAAACTGCTCGTTTGTTTCCTGCGTAGCCGCCTGGATTGCGTTAACCATCCTTTCTGCCGTGATCTTGCCGTCCAGCATTTCGGCGCGGAACTTGCCCATAGATAACCCCATCTGACGGGCCATTGTCTGTACGATGGTCGGGGTGTTTTCAAGTAGGCTGTTAAATTCTTCAGCACGCAGCACGCCGCCGTCTATAGACTGGCGGAACTGGCGCATAGAGTTAGACATCTGTTCCGCTGATGCGCCGCCTAACGCCCCCATTTTCTGAATAGTGCCAACCAGGTTAAGTAATTGCCCTTCCGTAGCTGACGTGTTCTTCAGTGAGATGGCAAGACCTTGCCATAACTCGCCAGTATCCTTCAGGCTTTGCCCTGTTTCCCTGGATATTGCTTTCAGGCCGTCGAAAACCCGTCCGGCGGACTCCGCATCGCCCGTAAGCATTTTGATTTTTACGCGAAGCATTTTGGCCTGCTCTGCCATTTCCATAAACTGTCTAACGGCCTCGGCAGCAATTAGCAGATAGATAACCTTGGTCAGTGCTTTGATTGATGTTTTCAGTGTGTTTACCTGGCGATCTGCCTGTTTAGCACCGCGCTCTATACGGTCAAAGGCCTGGTCTGCCTGTCGTTGTGCTACAAGAAGTTGTCCTGTTTTTGCGTCAACTTCGTAATAAATTGTGCCTACACTGGTAGCCATGATTTAACCTCATGCAAATGTGATCTATGCATCTATTTTATACAAAATGTCTTTACTTTAACGATACCGTTTTGTATAGATGATGTAGGGAAAGATAGAAGAGATGCAGGAAGGACGGATGTCCCGGAGGAAGTGAAAGAGGATAAGGAAATGAGAAACGTAAACTACCGTCCCAACGAATATGAACGCTATGCGGACCTTATCGAAGAAATGTTAAAAGCACTTAAAAAATAAACAATATGCGTGTATAACTAAGTTAAATGAAGCATTTAGCAAATCAGAATAATTACGGGGGTTAATTATGAAACGGTTAGCAAAAATGGTACTTGCTGTGATTGCTGCACTGGCATTTAACGCGAACGCTAACGAGGCCATAAACATTAACTGTGAAGAAGTGGCAAACCATGTAGCCGCATATCACGACATGATCAAAAAAGAACCAGCCGCACCCAAAATTCTTTTTAAGGTAATTGATAAAATTTTTGAAGGTAAACCAGTTTATGCTCGTTGGTTTAATTATGGCCTTGTAATCGAGGCTGCTGCAAGCGTAGGCTTTGAAAACAACAGCGAAATAAAAAACAGGATAGCTAACGAGTGTAAAGCAAATAAAATTGCTTTCGCTGAAAGAATTTTTAATAAAGGCGGCGCTGGCGCAAAAAATCACGCAATTGTCAATTTAGGTAACGGTTTTATTGATATTGTTAGAATCAAATAAGACAAACGCCCGGATCTACCGGGCTTTTTCTTGCTTGCGATTTTCCATTCTTTTTAGCGCCTTTTTAGCGGCCTCCATTTGCTCGTCATAAGCACGTTTATTTATGTGAACGTTTGGCTTACTTCTTTCGCTTCTTTCGTCTGGCGGCGTTTTAGCGCGTACAGTGGCCCTATATCCGGTCATTGTCATATTCCATGCTTCCGATTCTGACAAGCCCAGGTGAGCAACGGCAGAATAGACGAATTCAAGGACGTTAAAAGTCGGCTTATATTCCCCTTCCGGGATTTCTCCGGCATCTTCTTCCGGCCCATCACCGATTAAGCCGTGGTACACGCAATGCTGCGCCAGCGTGATAACGTCGTCAGTAGGCATCAAGCCTGGTTTTAGTCGCAACTTGCCCGAAGGAGTAAACCTACACTCGCCCAATAACGGGCCTATTTCATCGTCTGAGCAACATTTCAGGATGTGCATTGATGTCTGCACTATTTCACCATAACACCGCGCCAGAATGCGATTGCGTAAGTCTGGGTCTGCTGGCAAGCGTGATGGATATTTGCCGCCGTGGATTGTTGCAAAATATTCGACCAGTTCTCTGTCACTGCCTATTTTTGCCATCGCGGCGAAGCAGGGATTAAACACATACCGCCTACCGTCTACCACCGCCGCAAATTGCCCGGTCCGAACATGAATCATAGTTATCACCCTAAAAGAAAGGGGCCAAATGGCCCCGATTGTTAATCTGAGTTGTTATTCCGATGGGATATCGCCTACCGTTACCTGTCCAGCGCTTTCGCACTCAATAGACCAGGTAGAAACATCATCGTGCGGATCTTCTTCTTTAAAGGAAGTGCAAAGGAATGGGCCTTCGGTTACGTCTACAGGAGAAACGATCTTTAGCCATACATAAGGTTGTGATCCAGTGGTTTTGTCTGGCGTAATTACGTGGCGTTTCAGCACTTTCTGATTATGGATTCCCTCAGTACGGGATACACCGTCGCCGGAGAAAGAAACGGATTTGTAAGTAACCATTGATTCCTTCGTGTAATCGGCTGATTTATCGGCGGTGGCGTCTGCGGTTTCCCATTCGACGGAAAGCGTTTTTCCGCGCATCATGCCTAACTCTTTATAATCGCTAGCTACCGGCTTCGCATTTGGACAAGCGATAGCGAAGAATACAGCAACGTCACGGCCTAAAAACGCGCCTTTTTCGCAAGTCTGAGACATGTTAATTACCTCTTATCTGGATATGATGGTTTGAAAAGCTACGGTAAAAATAAAGCGCCCTTCTCTCGTTTGCATTGCAGGAATAGCGCCAACTGGCTTCATGTGTGTAATTTTATCAGTTTTATATTCTGTTAACATGCTTTGACGGATGGCATCTGCCAGGTCTTCCACCTCACTGATATTTGCATCATTACGCGCCGAAATAACCAGGATGCGGAAATAATCACGGGTTATTGCTTCTTCACCAGCCGCGCCGCCGTTTTGCTGGATCACGATGTATCTGTCGTTATTCGAATTGCTTCGCTCATTCCAGAAACGGGCTTGTAAAATATAGCCTTCATCGTATCCGTGGGATTGAATCCAATCCCTTATTTCGTCATAAACTTCGCTGCGTTTCATACTTTGTAACCTTCTACAATCTCTTTATAAATATCATCGGCGTGGTTAGGATCTTCGAATGCCTTGCGCAAGAATCCCGGCTCCGCGTTTGGATCCCAATATTCACCCTTGCCAGTACCGCCGCCGAATTCAGATAGGTTATTGGTTTTGCCGAAATGTTCGCGAGGCTGGCCTTTTAATGTACCTGGCATATTGTGCACCCATTCAGCATAGCGGGCCGTATATCCCAGGCGTAATTGCATACCGTCAGCCGTGTTCCCTATATACTGAAACTGGCTGTTAATTAAAAAACCCGTATCAACCGGGGTCATGTTCGCAGCAAAGCCACCAGCCAGCATACCTACGCGCCATAAAACTTCGTGCGTCTTTTTATCTGTGATTTCCTTTAGCTCCTGCTTTAATCGTTCCCTTACGCGTTTAACGCCCTTAATCGGCATAATTAACCCCCTGTCACGATCTTATAATCCGGCGCGTCGTTGAACATGCTCATATCCCATTCAACGATCCCGGTTATAACGTTCGCCCCAGCCGCCAGCGGGTCGGAAATATTAGTGGTGTCGCCAGTGGCAATCATCCAACCTTTTTCCGGGCGCTGCACTGGCTGCATATTATGAAGCAGTTCGGTAAATACGGTTATTGTATTGCTAACCTCATTGCCGTTTGTGTCTGTTGCCGTGCCGTCGGTGCGCTCCCACGCGCAATTAATCAGGTATGGTGCACCGTATACGTCGGCGTTTGTCCAGTCGTCATGCGTTACGGGGTAGATGGTGGCTAATGCCTTGTAACTGAATCGCGCAATCTTACTCATAGCCGTAACTCCAGCTAATGATTTTGGGATGTGTTTTCGCCACGCGCGGGCAAAGAATTACCCATTCACCAGCATCATTGAGGTAGGCCGCCACCTGGCGTCCGGTATCCGTTTTTACCCACACACGGGTAAACAGTTTCGGCAATACTGGATTTGGTAGTGTCAGGTCGTTCCACATTGTTACATCCTCCTGATCTTACCAATCCACAGCCCGACGTGCGCGGTGGCTTCGGGATCCGCCGGGATTAGTTCGGCTGTGCAATTATGTTTATCAATTGAGCGAAGCAGAGAACAAGCTGCCTTCCATCTTTTATTAAAATCGACATAGCGGTAAGACTGGCTTGCGCCGTTCGGCCCTGTCTGTGAGGAAATGTATTTATCAGCCTGGGTTAGCCCTAACAGGCCAATGAGATAAAGCTGAATTAATGTTGCAGTGGAGGCCGGATAATTAGCATCAAGGCATTCGTTTACGCTATTAGCCTGCTCCACCAGCAAAGATAAGATAATGTCTGGCAGGTCAATACCCTGGCTTTCAAGATATTCCCGCGCCTGTTCTGTAGTGACCATTTTGTTTGCTCCACATACAAAAAAAATCCCCGGCATTGCGCCGGGGAGTTACAGGAAACGTTTTAATTAAGATTTTTACCGTAAACTACACCGGAACGGCCCAGCATGTCACAGGTGATCTGTAAACCTTCGGCTGACATGATGCGGAAATTGTAGTTATCAGTTGGCATAAAGCGCGGTAACGGGACTACACCAGTAGTCATGCCAACCAGCGGGGAAATGACGTCACGGCGGCGCTGATAAGCAATAATCTCATTGCCTTTCAGTGCGAAGGTCTGACGAATTTCACCAACCGGGGCGAACGGCATAACCGTTTGCAGTACGCTACCAACCACAGCACCGTTAACGATGTGCGGACGTGCCAGGTTAGCCATGATTTCAGGAGATACCCACATAATATCGTATTTTGCAACGAAGTTATTGCGGGCCAGTACACCGAATTCACCAATGGTGAAGAAGTTGATCAGCGCCTCGAAATCTGCGGTAGTAAGGTTAGTGGTCAGGGTAAGCTGCTGAGTGTTTTTATGGTTTTTAATACCCATAGCTTTGTGACCATCTACCACGATATTGTCGTTACCGCTAAGATAGAATTTAACGCGGGCTTTGTTGAATTTTTTCAGTTTCAGGCGCTGGCTATCCAGAGCAAGGTCGATGCCTACAGTATTCAGACCCTGAGCAAGACGCCAGTTCACACCATAACCAGCGGCGAACATCGGGATCGGGTCGCCATCGCTGCCGTATTCGGTGTGATCAAAGCCGTGTGGCGCTTGACCATCCATAGACATTACGACCTCATCGTTGATGTCGCCAGATACGTTGTACATTTTCAGCGTTTTACCGATTGGTAATACGGTCTGCACACCCATCAGGTCGTTTACGATCTCGATACCGATTTCTTCGGTGTTCAGTTCGATGATCTGGTTATCAATTTCTTTCCAGAATTCTTTTGCGAAGCCGCCAACGGCGTTACAGGCCAACATTTCAGCGGTCATGTTTGCCTTGTTTGCTGCAATCATAGCGTCATGCTGATCGTTGAAGATGTTGCGTTGCGCCCACAGTTCGTTCCAGTGCGCCCGCATCCTGCTGTTTGTGGCTAAATTTTGTTTTGTAAAGTACATGTTATTCCCCTTTTAAATTAAGCGACGCGAACGCGAATAAAGTCTTCTGCGTCCAGGGTTACATCTTCCTGGCAGTATGCAACGGTTACTTCACCCAGCTTGATGGCCTGGTCTTTGGTGTAGGCAGCCGCCGTCGCGCGATAAGCAAACTCGCGACCTTCTTCCACGTAGTCAGCAACAACGGTTTCACCTTGCGCGATTGCATCGGCAATGGTTTTGCCTTCATGGAATGCAGGGTTAACGATATACAAGCGAGCAACCCCAGCATCACCATCCACCGCCTTCACAAACTTGCTATCTTCCAGTTTCACCAGTTCGCCGGGTTTTAATTCAGCACCAGCGAGGCGGGTTTCGGTAATGGATTTACCATCAATATTTACACGACGAAAACGAAACATTGTGATCCCCTTTTAATTAGAAATAGGTGTTAAAGTCCGGGACTTCGCCTTTTTTACCTTCGTTTGCTGCGTTGGTAGCCATCGGCGCTGCTTTGCCCAGGGATTTAAACATTGCATCGAGCGCATCACCGCTTAATGCGTTAGCAACAATTTCGCCGTGTACTTTCGCAACTGCGGCGCGTTTTTCTGCTTCTTCTTTATTTGCGTTTGCTGCAATTTCTTCTTTAATTGCTTTCTGGTTGGTCTGTAATTCTTCCACGCTTGCCTGCACTGGTTTTAATGCCTCTGCTACTGCATTAGCGATATTGGCGGATAAGCCTTCGTTAATTTCTTTTACCAGTTCGGCGCGTTCTTCTTTGGTCAAAGGCATGGGATCGTCCTCCGATTTATTGGCCTTAATTTTTTCATTCAGTGAGAAAAGATTAGAAAGGTGTTCAGCGAACTGAGTAAACCAAGATTTACTTTCCTCGTTGGTTGTAAGCTCGCCATTATTGAGAATAATTTTATCAGCCTGTTTTTCATATGCGCAAACTTGAGCACTTTCGGTATTAGTGGCGATCGTCACTTCTTTATCAGTGAAGTCCACCACATACACATAATCAGCGTCAGGGAATAATTCCCGCGCCGCGTCGGTTAATTGTTTCTCAAGCGTGCGGTAGCTGTTTTCTTTCATTGCCACCGCCATTAACGGTTTCGCCTGGTCAGTATTAACCATCAACCCTACACCCTGTTCAGGTGATGCGGCTGGCGGCTCATGCAGCAAAATAGCGTCATGGTCGATCGACATAATTCTTACTACATAGTCAGCGCCCTGGGCTTTCATCTCTTCAGTAGCTGGCATACGTTTACGATATACAGCGACGGACGACCAGATAGGATCTTTGCGTTCTCCTTTCTCCAGTGCTTCCAGTCGGGTTAATAATTCGCGCCCCTGTTCTGAATGGCTGGCTGTTTCAATATCCACCCATTTTTCCACATAAACACGATTGCCGCGTAATTCAACGTTTCTGTTCCACGCTCCACAAAACCCGGTGTTCAATCCTTCCGGGCTAAATGCGGAAACAAACTCACCGTCTACGGTTGGATGGCCCAGCGGGGCAAGTGTACCCTCCAGCGACTGATAATTAGCGATAATTTCAGCTTCCGGGTAATATTCCCGATTCATTACGATGTTAAAGGGTAGTGTATATGACGGGACAACAATATGCTCGCGACCGTTATATGTTTCACGGCGGATTGTATTAGCGGTTAATTTGGTATTAACCTGAATCAATTCTTTACTCACGGTTACTACTCCCAATCATTACCATATTTGGCGTGCGCAACCTTATAGTTTTCTTGCGCCCGATCTAATATTCGTTCGTTTAATATATTACCGTCTTCGTCAACTAATACGGTAATCGTGGTGCATTTGCAGTTAATAGAATTAGGGGATCTACTCCACCATTCTCGCTGTTCTTCTATGGTGTATGTTTTCCCGTGCCGCTGCGCGTGTGACAGCCTGGTAGTCGGTGATAATGCCGAAATGTGCATTTGCATGGTGCGGAGGTTGAATTCCTCCGTAGCCGCTTCGGCCTCATCCATACGTGCTGTGCGTAACGCTGTGCATATTTCAGTTCGGGCAATGCGTTTGCACCTGTATAGAGGTAATTGCGTTTCCTGATTCAATGTGCGCGCTATTTCCAGTGGATTTAAACCACGGGCCATACCTTCGGTTAATCGCCGGGCCATATCCTTTTTGATCTGTGCCGTTAGCCCGCGCATTTCCTCAAATACACGGGTACGGACAAGGGCAAGGCGCGTGCGGTAAGTCGTACTGGATAGCACGGCGGATACATCAGGATAAGCGCTTGAGTACGTGACCGACTGGTTAGCGATGTTGGCGTATTCCTGGGCCGTGCCGCGCTGATAGGCCACCTTCACGTAATTCTGCCAAAACCAAAAACTTTCCGGGTCGGTTAGCTCGAATATCTCATCAATCATGTCGCTGGCGTCCTCCAGCATGTCATGCAGTTCATCCATGTAAATCTGAAAGGTATATTTCTTATTAACAGCCAGGCTATATTGTATTCTGTCAAGTATGGAGAGATATGGATCGGCTATTTTATTCAGGCAGGATTTGAAGCGCTTAATAGCCCCCGATCGTAACTTCCCTGTCATAGTCGGGTCTTCGGTGTTAGATGGCATTATCGCGGCTGGAGGTATTCGCCTGATTATTTTCTTCACCTTCATTGTTGTTTTCCTCGTCGTCCAGTTCTACTTCCTGCGTTGGCCCTTCATACCCGGCAGCTTCGCGAATCTCGTCACCGTCGAATACTTGTTCACCTGTGGCGAGACATGCCTGATTGATTTGCGCCATTTTGTATGCCGCGTCGAGTAGCTCGGCTTTCGTCATGGCGTTAAGGTCGTCCCACAGTACCGACACGTCGACTGGCATACTGATAAGGCGGAGATCTGCCATCTTGCGGAATAGTTCCTCAAGCTCGCCTCCTATTTCCTCCCGGCGGGTCATACAGCGGTTATTGAAGTAGCGGAGGTCTTCGGTTGATGCACGCTCACCCTGCTGATTCCCAACCAGGATACGCGTTGGAATGTCGATGCCAGCGGCGGCGGTTTGCAGGTTGACGTCATAGGTAGCGGACGGATCGGCTACGGCAGTGACCAGCGGGCTAACGGTAGCTCCCTGCAATGCCATCATCACATCATTGCCCTTGTTTATATCCTCTGCCGCCTCATTGAATTTTTCGCGTAGCTCTGTAACGTCGCAACCGTATGTTGCAGCCAGGGAACGGAAATCAATTTCTTTATCGAACGAGATAGCCAGTTGACGCGCGGCGTTTTTCAGGAATGACTCACCGCTACCGCCTTCCACTTTCTCCAGCGAAACGAATGCGTTATAGGGCGGCTCAAGGAAAGCGATGGCATCATCAGAATAATCACCGAAGATAAATATGCGATCGGGATGTATCTTTCTTGCTATGGTCTTACTGTTAATGCGCTCCTTGTATTCCCACCATGTCGGCAGGCCATAGTTTTCATTATCCGGGTTTTCTTCGAAGTCCTTCGGTGTAAGAGCACCAGCCCATACAGGGGTAAATTTGGCAATGCCTACACCTTTCGTCACTGGCCGATCCCACGGCTGGTTATCCCTGACGTGAATTAACAGGCCAGCATAACGACCAATGAGGCGGCGGCGATCGCATTCAGCTATGACGCGCCAGAAACGATTATCAAATCGTTTTTTGATTTCTCTTTCCCACGGCGTTTCCTTTTCTGCTTTCTCGTCTTCCGTACCTTCGATCAGCGTTGGCCTGGTGCGCCAGCACGTAGTGATGATCTTCTCAATAGCACCGTGAGCGATACCACCGCGACGATACAGTTTGTATAAATCGTCATAGGTGATTTCTTCTTTGAATCCGTATTCACTCCACGCAGCATCACGTTTTGCATCAATACCCATTGAGAATGGGTTAGCGGCTGCATAGCGGGCAAAGGCCGCCTGGCGTTGTGACAAGGCAGCATTAACCGCCAATTCTAAATTGGATGGCATAATGTTTACTCCTGAATACATGTTTACGCGTTGCTACGCGAAAAATGGAAAAACTTATGGGGGATTGTGAGATGGTTTTTAAAATCCGCGCAGGCGCTTAGGTAACATGAGGCCCACAGCCTGTGGCTGGCTTAATTCAGTGATACCCCATACCATCGCGTCGAGGCGGTCGGGTGATTTTTTAGCGGTAGCTGGCACGTATTCCATCATTTGATTTTCCAGCGTGTACAGGCTGCCAGTGTGGGCTACCCTTCCCTGTGCATACAGTGCCGATATTGGCTCGGCGCGGGCGAATTTACCTTTGCTTGCGTGCACCTTAACAATGCGGCCTTTGAATCCGGCATTACGCAACGTGGCCACTGCCATTTCGCCGCCCTGGTTGGTTTCGATAACTATCGCATCAGCCTCATGGATGTTATAAGCGTTCATTGAGGCTTGCGCCCAATCGTTAGGAGACATGCGGCCTGAGTAGTCACCGTCTACTGAATACTGTGCGTACTTGCCGCCACCATAGGCGGAACATGCCACGATCCCGGTTTCGTCCGATTCATCAGATGATGTTGTAGCCGGGTCGATGGCTATTACCGTGCGAATCTTGTCCTGCGTTATCTGCATCCGGTGCGCAGCGGTTATCATCGCTTCCGTCCACAATGCGCCTTCCTCGTCGAATTTACGCGGGCGCTGCATATATTGGGCTTCGAATGACCTGCGGTGCGCCTTTAGTCCGGCTTCGTGGCTGTCATTGTGCTTTTTAGGCCATAGCCAGCCGTCCGGCAGGTTGTGAGCAATAGGAATAGCGAATTCATTTTCCGGGTACAGATCCCAATAGTCGACGCTGTTATCAATCTTCACAGGCAGGTTGAGGTGATACCATTTCTCACCGCTTCCACCGCGTAACAGGTAGCCGGACAAATCATCGTAGTGGATGCGTTGCATGATAACGATCACTGGCGTTGTTTGTACTGCCAGACGTGAAGCCAGCGTGTCGTTGTAGTTGGTCTTTACCTTCTCACGCATCACATCAGAGTAAGCGTCAGCGGGCTTTAATGGGTCGTCGATAATCATCGCGCCGTTGAAGCCCGGCTCCATGTAACCAGCACGGAAGCCTGTTATCTGGCCCTGTGAAGATGCGGCATATATCCCGCCTCCCTGTTCCGTCCACCACATTGATTTACTGTTGGCATCATTGCGGATCTTCATAGGCCATAACTTCTGGTATTCCTGCGAGCAAATCATGTTTCTGACTGTCGAGGAATTGAGTAACGCAAGATTGTCGGAATAGGAAACGTGAAGGAAACGTGTGCGGGGATTTATTGCGAGGGACCGCGCCATCATGTTAATGGTCGCAATCATGGTTTTACCGTACCCTGGGGGAATGTTAATGATGAGACGGGTAATCTCACCATTGATAACGCGTTGTAGCGCATCGCGTATGGCTATGTGATGGCCTGAGATTAACATCTTCGTGCCGTTGGCCTGCTTATAGAAATAACGGTTGAAGAACAAGCCATCGTTTTCACATTTGGATTGAATAACCCTTTCTTTGATGGACAACATAATCACACCTCGTCTTCTACTTCCTGGACGATGCGGGCGATCTCTTCTTTCGTGACTTCAACCTGGACGGGTGCTTCTTCCTTGTTGCCGACGATCTCCTGTGTGACGCGTTCGCCATATTTACGCGGTTGCAGTTTTGCCAGTAACCATTTACGCGTTTCAATCATTAGTTGGTGGCGGCGTAGTTGGTCTTTATCAACGTTCTTAGCATCATCAGCTATATCGAGGATCTCATCAGCTAATACCTCGAAGCCGATTTCCTTCGCGTGCATGTACATGTCCGAGAATTCCGGCACGTCTCTAAACCATTTCAGGATTGTGGAACGGGTAGGCATACCAGGCATTTTCGAAATTTTGTTAACACTCTGACCGTCCGCCACCAGCTCACAGATTTCTAATGCTTTTTCTTCGGTATAACCATGCGGACGGCCCACCTTTTTAGCGGCTGGCTTTTTGTCGTCAGCTTTTGCATTTTTAGTGCGGGCCATAATTCACCTCTCAATATTTATTGATGATATATACGCAAGCAACAAAACTTGCACAGTATGTTAATACTTCCAACCAGTCGAATAGCTTTTTCATTGTTTAACCTTAAATCTCTGTTTTGCTTCTCTGTAAATAAGCGCGGTAATCATTACAATCACGTATACGCATAACATTAATGCGGCAATAAGCAGACCAGCGCAAAGCAAGAACGTTAGCAGATTGAGGAATTCAGACATGATGCTTTCTCACGCAAAAAAAACGATAACGGCTAACAGTGTGCATATAGCCATAATTAAGAAATCACCGTCAGACATTGATAATAAACCCCACAATAACAGCCGCTGCAATACATACGAATAATACAGCCTCGATGGTTTCCATATATTCACCTATTGAGTCAACGCGGTCATGGTAAGAACAATCGCAACGGTCAGGAAAAATAAATCAAGCCATTTCATTTTTTAGTCTCCCGGTATACGTCCACGGCAATAACTGCAACGGCAGCCACCAGCAATAGCATTTCGTAGGCGTTCATTTGATACTACCTACAACCAGACCGATGATGATGATTATGGCGACAATGCCTAACATCATGCCGCACATAATCGCCAGTAATTCGAATATATCCATGCCGTCACCTATACAACATTCTTTAACCACAGATACATAATGACGGCGAGTGATGAGCACCAGATGAGATCGTAAATATTCATGTTGATACCTTTAGCTTTCGATGAATATCATGACCGCCAGCCATACAGCGACGCATGCAGAAAGGATAACGACCGGGTCAATCATATTTTTCACCACAGCCTGTAAATGTTCACGCAAATACCTACGATGAGCACCAATAACCAGATGAGATCGTAGGCGTTCATAATTTACTCTTTACGGTTATCAGCACGGCAATGACAAAACACACCAGAAATACAGAAACACCGATTAGTCCGGCGATGATGTTCTCATCCATAATATTAATGCCCGTATATCAAGATCACAGCGGCAGCAATACCAACAAATACGCCTAACAGAAAAGTAAACATAATCACCCTCGTTTAAAGCTCATTACGCGCGGCACATATGCCTCTTTTGATTTCGGCTTACGTTTACCTTTCTTCGCTGGCTTTTCTTCTTCCTTCGGCTGTTCTGCCTGTTCCAGCGCCTGATCGACGACTTCTGCCGCCTGCATTGCTGCAACCTGTGCTTCGTTTGATTCTGCCAGGATAGGGGAAAACGCATCGAAGATACGGCCTACCATGTAAGCGTAAGTCTCATTCGCCGGATGGGTAGGATCCGTGGTAGCCACGACGCCTACATCACTTAAAACGTGGAATGTAGTGTGGGCGCATTCATGGACCAGCGTTCCCAACTCATTGTTGAATACTGCGATCACGTAGAAGTTACCACCATTCTCGCCAGTGCAAGTAAGCGTTAATCCTTCAGCCAACTCGAAATCAGGTTCAATCGGAATTCCTGCCTTTTCGCAAAATTCATAGAACATCTCGCTGGTCGGGCAAAAGAAAACAGTGGTATGCTCAAAAAGCGGGATCTTGAAGTGAGGCAACTTAATGCCTTTAGCCTTAGCCATCAGAATAATCTCCTATTCTGAAAAATATAACCCCCGCAAAACTCGACACCGCAGGGAGTGAAAACAGCTATAAAACACTGAAAACGGCGCTTCATCAGTACCGTTTCCAGAATTTTATAAAATTGGTGGATGGCGCTTTCTTCTACCCAGGTAGCGCCGACCTGTTAATGGGATGGATGATCCGGTATTACGTGTTTTTGACTATTCCGCAGTCGCTCGCGGGAAGGATTGACCCGGTTATGGCTGGCTGGCGAAAACGGCGACACGTCCACGCGCTGTTATTTTTTGCGTAAGCACTGCGTTTTGATGTAGTCCTGCAATCCGGTGATCTTCGCGTCTTTCTCTTTTAGTTGTTCTCTGAGGGATAGATAAGCCGATTCAGCGTCGGCAGTGAGTCTACAGGTGGCTCCATCAATGCGGCTGGCGGTTCCGGTATTGTCGAGCAATCGCACTGGCTCGGCGTTGACGTGCAACCTGATAGCGCCGCTATCAATGCCAGCGCGAAGATCGGCAATGTCAGATCTGATAGCTTTAATTTCATCGTGATACCTCTTATCAAGTTTTGATAGCTCTGCGTTTCGCTCCTTCATCTGCTGAATAGTGTTACTTGCTGTTTTTAGTGCGCCTTGCGTCACCGTGACTTCTTCCTGTAACCTTGCCGCCTCACCCTGGTAATAACATGTAACGGCAGTTAGTCCGGCAATAATGCAAACAACAACGGCAATAACTAACGCCTTTACCTTGTCCATGTTTCACCCCATTCGCAAACGGCATATTCAATATCACGACGGTTAATTAACCCTTGCCACTGCTTACCACCAGCATAGATCCAGCGTTTAAGCTGTGCGCACGCTTCCGATTTCTTGCCGTCATTGAGTAGCTTCAATAATGTTGATGTTTTAAAGTTGGTAGCGCCTACGTTATAGGCGAATGAATAAAGCGCCGCGCGGGTAAAATCTGATATTTCGACTTTAATATAGGGGTCGATCGCTTTTGCGGTTTTGTGGAGATCTTTATTTAACAAAGCATCGCATTCTGATTGCGTGTAAGTCTTACCAAGCATGATGTCTTTTCCGGTATGACCATAACATACAGTCCATACACCGATAACATCACGATACGGATCGTACTCCACGCCTTCTAATGATTTAACCATCACAGCCGCAATAGAGATCGCCCCACCAGCCGCCGCAGCAATAATCTTGTTCTTCAGCGATTGGCTAATCATTTACTTATTCCCCATTCGCGCGTCGTGTTCCTCTTGCGCTCGCTTGTTCTCCTGTGATTTGAAGTAATAGTTAACGGCAAATGTACCTGCGGTTGATAAGATACCCACAAAGACAGCAACATCATTGATGGTTATCGCACCGAAAAAGGCCGTTACGGCCCCTACTGCATACGCGCACGTCTCCCGTATTTTGTCGAGCATAGATTTACCTCCAACAAAGCAAAAACCCGGCGCTGGGCCGGGTAATTACAATTTCGCATTGTTAGGAAGTATTTTAATCTATTTGTTTTTTATGCGCGATCATGGCTTCTATTTCTTCTTTATCAGGCCATTATCAAGCAATATTTGCATCTGTTCACGATCCATGTTTACGCCAGTCCAGAAAGGATGCTCACTCGACATAACAAAAACCTTTTCCTCTTTCAGCAAGTAAGCAATATCAAATAAGTTATGCACATATACACCGTCTTCGATCTCATTCATAAATCACCAACCTTGCGCCAGTACCCATGATTAACCATCGTAATAATTTCTTTCGCTGTCATAGGTAAAAATGGCTCATGTCACCGATCAAGTCTACCCAGGCGCATCAAAACGCTTTCGCCTTCAAGGCGGTAATAAGCGCGTGATGCTAACGACTGATAAACGCCGTCATATTCATGGTCGCTATTTCCCATTTTTGCGCTCCTTAATAGCTCGCATGATCTGTATGCGCGTAGCGTCTACAAAAGCGTAAAAGACTGCTACAGGCCAGAAAGTAATCTCAAGACCACCACGATCGAGATCGTTAGATTTGATGAAACAAGACATCAGGATAGCGCCAGCGATATAAAGGAGAACCACCGCAAGGATAAGACATTCAATCATCTTCTTTCTCCCCGCCTAAATATTGATAAATTTCTTCAGCGTTTTCCCCTCGCTCAAAACAATAATGTTCAAACATGCGCCAATGTTCACTAAGAAACATAACAATAAAATTATTAACGTATTCGTCATTCATCGTTAATCGTCCTCTTCATCGTCTTCTTGTTCTGCCAGGAATTCATCGACGGCGCGGGAAGTGACTGGCGGGATGTATTCGAAATCATCATCCGTATCAAGATCAAGCGTCCTGCTGTCGCCGTCGTCGTCAATCGTAATCATCCCTAAGTTACCGAAAGGGCCATAACCAATATGGCCCAGGTATTCACAACCAGGTGTAAATCCGATATATTTATTTTTACACCGGATTTTGTAAGGTTTATTTGATGCGCTCAATTTTAGAATCTCCGCTTTCTGTTTCGGTTATTTTGTATTCCGCGACCACTTCCGCGCCAACCAATTCGACATCAGCATCAGGGCAAGGATTAATCATCAGTGAAGCGAAAACGAACATTTTAATTTTATCAGGGTGTTCAAGATGCTCTGGATTAAAAGGCGGCTCCGATACGTGGAAGCATTTAACATGTTCTTCGTCTTCCGTTGCTACACGGAAACATGCGCCAGGCATCCCACCGAATTCGCCGTATTTCTCACCTTCTGGAATAGTGCCACGGAAAACTTTAACGCTGATAAATTTAGTCATTGTTTATTCTCCTTCGTAAAAAACAGCTACCAGTTCAGGATTGTTTAATGGGTTAGGGCAAGAATAAAAACCACTTCGCAATAATCCTCTAAGCGCCTTCATTTTTCTGTGCACCGGGATTGATTCGCTTAAATAGAAATCATCTTTCCTTTTGTCATAAGGTAGCTCGTAAAACCTACCGTAATTGACGAATTGAACGACGCGACAAAACTCACCATCAGCCTTACTATTGCCGCGCCATATTTTGATTATCTCCATAATTAATACTCCACACCTGGTAAGCTACGCGCCTTATGAACTGCGTCCTTTGCGTCAACCAATGCCGCGCCAAACTCGTAGATCTTGCCATTCTTAAAAAACGCGCTGCATCGTGAGTATGTACACTGGTATCTATGTTTCCTACTCATAACCATCACCTATTCCGGTTTACTGCCTTCGCGGTCACAAAATACAGCTACGCCGTGGAAGTCATGCACGATGCGATAATAAACCTTGTCAGTGTGTGGAAAGCGTGTGACATAAGCAAAATAAACCTTATCATCATCACCAGTTATCGCCATTGCGCCATCACCGCCCGGTGCGCCGTGGAGTTGAACGCCGCAGTAAATTTTCCCGTCTTCGAATATATCGCGGTCACGCGTCTGCACTACCTCAAAATATAAATGTTTCATGTCTACCCCTTTAATAACGTTCAAAGCTGGCAGCAAAACCCACGCCGGATATTTCACCGCCACTGTAGCTCGGCCTGAATATCCAGATCTCATCTTGATTGTCAATCAAGGCAAGGCAGTTATTCATTGTGTGATTTTCGTTGCCATAAACGATGTGAACGTCATAAATACGTCCAGTCGTGAAAACGCCGTCATTGCTTGAGTATGAGCATTTAACTTGCATTAGAAAACCCCTTTATAATCGACCGTATATTTTGCTATCAGATTCCAGTCGCAATAGTTGAGCATGTCGCGCGGTTGCCAGCCTTTCATCCCGACCGCCCGCCGCGCGGCGTGACGGCGATAATCATCGTTATAATCAGCCATGCACCACGGCTGGAGGACAAACATATAATTTGCTTCATTAACCAGGATAGCTACACGCTTTCCTGTCACCTTGTCTTTCGCCCTGAAATAATTCACTTTCATTTTCATTTCAATACCTCGTCGATCAGCATTTCTTCTTCCAGGTTAGCCGGATGTTTACGGAATATCCCGGCAAAAACCAGATCATCAAGTAGGTCTTTACGCTTAAATAACCACTCTTTCATTATCACCCCGTCGTCGCTGCGATATACGACGCCACTTTTCAGAAAATAAAAAGTGCGGCTATTTGTCTGGAGGTATAAATCCTCGTAAACGTCCATGATATTAACCCTCGACTACTTGCAAGCCGCGCCCCTTATCGCCTACGAAGTCGCCCAGGCTAAACGTATATGACCACGCCGGGTTAATGTAGTGATCATCAGCACCGTGAGCGATAAGGTCTTTACCCATAATGACGCAGGTCACATCATCAGAATGAACGACGTCTACCGTTTCCCCTACCACGCGTTTTAATGACGGGTATCCGTGATCGTGCAAGAATTTAACTTTCATATTTTTTACCCTTATAAGTAACAGCATCAGCAATCAACAATACCGCCAGCATTTCACCGTCATGCAACGGATCTGGAATAGAAAAAAATATGTCGCTGTTTTTGTCAGGCACTACTACGCGCATATTGCCTTGTTTGTCTTCATGAACAAACCACGGCTTTTCGTGTGGCTCAAACATACCGAAAAGCAATTTAAGATCTATTTCTTCGCCCTTCGTGAATAACGATACGTCCGTTGTAGCGATAACTAACGCTTTCTGATCTGCCACTTTCTTCGTTCTCATTCTTCTGCCTCCCAGCGGTCAATGCTGATTAGAAAATCACGGATAGCGTGGCGCTCGTCGCGCGTTGGCTTGCGCTTCCGGTAAATCTTAAAGTCAAACCATTCTTTTTCTTGTTCGAAATCCAGGTCGTAAGCAAGCGCCTCAATATATCCACATTCGTGATACTGGTACGCCACGCCAGCACGAACAAAAAAGCGGGTTTTATCCCGCTTGTGTTCATAGATACGCATATTTACCCCGCTATGCAGTTGTGTAGCTGTCTACCAGCTTTTCATCCTTCATTCTGGCAAGCTGGGCGATGTTCATCGTGTAGCCGCCATCAGAGAAAAGCCACTCCGCAGCCTTGCGACGAAAAGCGATATCATCATGGTTACGCGTCCATGTGGCGATCACCGCGCGCTTTCCGTCAGTGGCAAACATACTTAACTCATTATCAACTACGTCGATAGCCTGCCAAATTTTTAGCTCCATGATTTATCTCCGTAGATCTTGAATAGTTCCCGTGCTTCCTGGTCTTCAAATAGATTCATATGCAGGTTATGTAGTCGGCGCATTGTGCGGAAGCGCGGTCTGAATTCCTGGTTTCTTTTAATGAACTTACCACCAATTGAATAAATATGACCGTATGAATACCATCTATTACCCACCCAAATTTGATATTCTTCACCTTCATAATTAATTTTGATTGTAAGCTCGTCAACCTCCATTATTAATCCTTTGTCGAGGATATCGTTTAACATCGAATCCCACTCTTTAAGGAAAGGTTGTTGATAAAAACCGAAAAGTGTATTTGCTGCATGGCAAAGGTAATCAATGATTATTTGCATGTTGTCACCACATCATATAATAAACGTTATCGTCAGCTAATTCGTCAGCGTCTTTTTGACAGTCGATTGTCGCATCGTCTTCGTGCCATTCTTTCGCGAATAAACGCGCCCATTTACGACGCTCACGCTTATTGCGTCGCAAATCATCAAAAACCATTAAAGCCTTATCGTAAGCTCTTACCATGCGTTTCATTCTACTTTTCATCTTTCACCTTCCTTAATTCCTTAATTTCAATATTGCGCAACCGGACGTCGCACGGCGTTTCAGATTTACCAGTAAGCGCCAGCGTCAGGTTTTCAGGTGTCGTGTAAAGGATTATCTCTTTACCTGTGCTAAATTTAATTTCTATGCGGATCTCGTTTTCGTCACCGCACAATACACGGCTAATTGATAGGCCAGCTTTTTTCATTGCTCACCCCACCTTAACATCCAATTCACATCACACTTAATTGCGAATACCTTAACAGGATCAGGGCCGAATAATGGATGCGTGATAGTTTTTACTTCGTACCCGAAATAAGGCAGGTTTATAATCCGGTGCGCTTCGTGGCTGGCTGGATACCCCAGCTTAATGATCAGGCGTTCATATTTCCGCCCTTCCAGGCGTTTACGCCAATAGTCATTGTAAAGCCTGTATTCTTCCACCTTCTTTCCCGCCCGGATGGCGTAAAAGTATTCTCCTTTCAGGTTTAAATGTAGATCTTTACTTGCCATCGCTATGCTCCTGTAAAAAGTCGTTATAGCCTTCAATGTATCCGGTCAATCCGGTGTTACTAACTGACCATTCAGCCGTCCGTCGCTTGATGGCTTCATCCATTATAATTTCACCTTTGCGATGGCATCCGGCATCAATATAGCGGTTAACAACCGAAGATAGCCGCCCGCGTAGCTGTTGTGTCCCGGCGTAATATCGTGCTGTATCCGCAAGCGCGTTAACCAACTGGCGGTAAATATGTTCTTTTAATTTAGGCTTCATTATCATCACCCTCGAAATACTGCTCAATCGCACGTTTGACGTTAATTTCACGCTGATAATTGTTATTGCTGTAGATTGCTGCTGCCGATACGTGATCGATAATTTGCTGTAATAAATCAGGATGAATTTTTATTTTTTCGTCAAGGACAATGCGCTCTGGTTCTGGCGCTTCGGCGTTATCTTCAATAATTTCTATCTCACCACTACCACCGCATCGCGGACAAACAAACTTATCGCCTTGATACAGAAAGAGGCCACAACCTTTTTCAGTCTTAACGACCATGCCGTCTTCGTAGCAGTTTTCGCAATATAACCACCCGATATTAATTATTTTCATCATCGCCCCGCTTATAGATATGCACTGGCTTAACAGGAATGGCAGGCAATTCGCCTTCATTTAACGCGCTTGCCATACCTAATATTAAACGCGCTTCCGCACCAGTAACTTTCTTACACCATGCGCCGCCTGTTTTGTCTTCAAATAAGATAACAGCGAACTGATCGTTTATTTCCAGCTTATCCATTATTCACCCCGTGTCACTCGCTTGATTTCGCTTTCCGCGCGGGCTTCTTCTTTGAATAGCTCCGCTATGGCGTCCTCATAGAAAACCCTGTATTTCTTCCACCATGTTGATCGGCTTACCGGGAAAACAAGCTGGTTAACAGCCTGCCGGACAAGATCTACAGGGAAACGCGAGTAGCCTCGCCCGCCGCAGTGCTGGCACGTTTTGAATACTGGCATTTCCGCCGCTTCGCTGGCTGTTTTATCCGGTATCTCGCCACTCCCCTTGCATTGTTTACAATGATTGCGAACCTTTCCATGCCCCTTGCATTTTTTGCAAAGATGTTTTTCTCCGTAGTCGTCAAACGTAAATTTATATCCGCCGCACTCCATACAAGTTTTTTCCGTCGCGGCGCTTTGGCAATAATCCCGAAACGCGAAAACGGCAACAAGAATAATAAGATCATTGCGTTGTTCTTCATTTAATTCCATCACATATTCGTAATCTTTCGCCATAGCTCTTAAACGCTCTGTAAGCAATACTACAGCCCTGTGTTTTTCGGCTTGCGATAGCTCCATCTTCCCTAAAAAAGCACTATAGCCAAGCTCTACGCGCGATTGCGCCATACCCGCAGCGGTTAGCGCATCAGTCGTATTAAGCGCATCCGGGGATGTGCCCCGGCTTTCGTCTGATAATCGCGGTGATTTGGGAAAGTGGAATTTCAGAATGGATTCTAAATTCATTATTTCCCCCCGTAACGAGCAATAAGTTGTTTACGATCAGAAATAGACTGGACTAACTTTTTCTCAAGCTCTTTCAATGCAAGCAATTCGCGCATATGAAAAGCCTGGATTTGTCGGACTGTAGCTAAATCATGCTCATCGCGCTGAATATCTATTTGCAGATCTTTAACTTCGTTTTTCATTGCTCACCCCACATATTAGTCGCGTATTCGTCAATATCCGGTAGTAGGTCGCCGCGTTCGCGGATCTTAATAAACAAGCGTCCGCCTTTTACCTTCCGGCAGCGGACAATTTTTATTGAGTCAATTTGTCCATCATCTTTCCAAAATCCGGCATAAGTAAGGCTGTCAAATAGGCATTTAGGGATATTATCAAGATCCCTGGTCCGGTTATCAGGCGGCGCGGCATAAATGGCGATTGCCAGTCGGCAAGACAGGTTAATGTCTAGATTTAATAATTCGATGATGTCTTTTACTTGTTCCCGGTATTCCTTCCCCACTTCGCTGATATAGTGAAAACCCCGTGAATGTCGGTAATAGCGGTTATTCGATGGCGGGTAAGGCAGGCTAAAGGTATATTCATTCATGCTGCCTTTCTCCTTAAGGCGTCCAATTTCGCCTGATAGATGTTTATTAGCTCCTTACATTCTGCGATCGTCCATTTGTGTGTATCGTTGTTGTTCTCCAGCGCAACCACCATTGCGAGGCCAATTTTTCGAATCAGCGCAGGGCGATACCCTCCGGTGTTTCCGTCTAATGTCTGGTTGCAGTGCCTGCATTGTTTATGGCAATTATCCTCGTTAAAGCGAAGGTGTCCGGCGGCGGCTACCGTCCTGTAATGGCCCGCATCCCACCCGCATTGCTCACCGTAGTAAGTCCCGCAAGATATACACGGCAATCGCGCGTCACGCTCGCGTATATAAGCGTTAAAAACGTTTTGCGCCTGTTTAATCCAGTAGCTACGCGGATTTAACTGCTTCCGCTTCCGGTTTCGTTCTTCCCGCTGGCTATCACGGCGTTTCTTCCGTTCCATAGCCTTCATAGCCTTCTCACGGTCGCGGCATAGCTGATCAAACTTCAGTTCTTCCAGACATTCATCGCTGCACCACGTCTGGTTGTGATATTTAGGCTCAAAAAAAACGCCGCAGCATTTGCAACGGCGTCTTATGGTTTTTTTAGGGTTCTGCATAAAAACCACCCCGATTATTTTTGATTCTCTGTTTCGTTCCGCCTTTCGGCGTGTCCGGCCCTTAGCCAATGTTCTAAGCATTCGTTGCACTCGTTACAGCCTCCTTTCTTCGTGCTGCATACATTGCACATTGCACGCATGACGCTTTCTCTTTCATAGTCGTCATGCCATTGGTAATCATCAAAAGACATAATGCTCTCTCCTTTTCAGGTTATTTCTACGCATTTCAGCGATGCCGGATTTTTAAAGAGTATTTTGTTTGCTTGAAGTATACAAAACGGATGCGCCAGAACAAGGCGAAAAGCGCCATTATGTGATGCATATCACGCTATGACGCCATTTTGTAAACTTTAGTCCGGTAAAACGCGGTTAAGCGTAGTCCGCGTGATGGCCCTGTCGTTAGCCAGGAATACAGCTCGTGCGAAGCCGCGCGGCGTTAGTGAGCGGATCATCTTAGTGCGCTTCGACTTTCCGCCTAACTTCGCGTGCTGCTTACTGTCTTCCCATTCATCCGGCATTGGTACAGGCCGGAATAGCGGCTGCTTAAATCCATTACCACACCAAATACATGTTTTCTTCGTGTAGGCATCGCGGTCGGCAATGTATTCCGGGAAAGCAGGATGTTTGTCATCTTCAGGCAGGTAGCCACCGTAAACGCAAGGATTGAAGATAAAATCCGGTTTACGCCATAACGTTGACAGTGCGCCAACTGGATTTTCCACCATCCACGGCACGTTATACATATTCGCCAGTTTTTCTACAATTTTTGCGTTATACGCCGCCTTTACCTGGAAGCCAGGATCTTTTTTCCGTTTATCAGCGAACCAACGAGCGCCTGATACGGCAAGATCATCACACGGAGGAAAGCCCAAGATAATGTCAGGATCTGGATAAACAGACAATTCAGGGGAGAACATTACCAGGAAATGGCTGTCAATCCATACGTTAACATATTCAATATTTGGATGAATTATTTTTACCCCGTCATAATCCCCGTGATTAGCGCCGTCATAGTTGAAGCAATAGCATTTATAACCAGCTTCCGCCCAATCTTTAACGGCGTACCCGCTTCCGTCGTACAGCGACCAGATAACCCAATTTCTAAGCCCGCTCATTTTCCACCCTCAAACGTGAAATAGCGGCGCATGATGATAGTGATCACCGTTACCGCTGCCATTTTTGAGATGAATTGAATAGCTGATATTTCCGGCATAAATGCCATAAACGATAGCGTGGGAAAAATTAACGCATCGCCAATGGCGGACGCTATATTTGCAGGCCAGCGTTTGGAATCGAAATCACCAGGTAGAACCCGGTAAACGCCGCCAGAAATAAGCGCACCGGAAACAACCGCGACGAATTCGAATTCCCGATCCATTCCTCTAAAAACAGGTTTCGGCGTCTGCCATAGGTCTTTTATTTCTTTCGGCGTATGACTGCCGCCGTAATCATTTTTCATTGCGCCCCCTTAGAAATAATCCTGCTCCGTCCCCCAGCGGTTATTCAGATACCCCACCAACCACACAAAACGCTCAATGCTGATTAGCGGGGCGACCTTGCGATAATGCTTGTCGAGTATCAGCCGCGTGGCTTTATCGCTATATCCGTTTCTTTCCACCTCTGTCTTGCAGGCAGAAAGCGCCGCCCGCGCGGCAGTTTTAACGGCATTAAATTGCGGCTCTGACAGGTTGAATAAAGCCATAACTAAAACGGATCATCCCAAT
>ENA-OZWA01000011-OZWA01000011.1-human-gut-metagenome-genome-assembly--contig:-NODE-11-length-51865-cov-5.844084_pt1 | contig 51865 bp, 46 predicted proteins | sample MGYA00243448_ERZ654051 | MGnify/ENA primary metagenome ERZ654051 (study PRJEB26926, sample SAMN06164908) | human gut metagenome | biome: ENVO:00009003; feature: ENVO:2100002; material: ENVO:00002003... | reverse complement strand
ACGAGATGCTCAGGAGTCTCGTGGGCTCGGAGATGTGTATAAGAGACAGGTATAAATCAGCTCATCAGTCGCTTTGTCGTAATTGGCCGACTTCACATTCTCCACATCGGCAAGCGGTGCGAAAGGAGCGAACGAGCCGCTACGGGTATCAAAGCAATAGACATGCTCGTGCGTGCTGACAAGAAGCTCCGGCGAATCTCCAATGGCACTCAGTTCATGGCCGCCTATGCTCGGGAGAGTCCATGAACGGTCGAGCTGCAATGTCACAGAGTCACCCGGCAGGCTCTTCAGCGTGTATGCGCGGAGCACATCATACCCCAAGGCATACAACCTCTCTTCCTGAGGCATCCACACCACACCGTGCCCCGAATACAGGCTGTCACGGAAAAGCACTTGTTCAGGACGATTGACGTCATACACTTCAAGACTGTTGCCACGCGGATGTGTAGAAAGCGCTACGGCTATTTTATTGTCCGGCAACAGCTCAGCCGAGTGCGCCATGGGCACGTCCGCGTAAAACAGACATTTTTTCGTAGCCTTATCCAGCAACACGACGCCTCCGCTTGAAGAGGTGAGCAGCAGTTTGGAAGCGTTGTCTACCGGTTTACAGTCATCGATGGTCATCATCAGCTGTTGGTATTTGGCAGGAAGTTGCGACTGCGCTTCCGCTACCTTCCATTGCCATATCACCCGGTTTTCTTCACGGTCTGACGAGGCGGGTTCCACGATGAGCACCCGGTCGTCACCACATACTACGAGACGAGTCTTATCGGCCGTAGCTTGTTTACAGCTGCTTAAGCAAACCAATGTGCCCAGCAGGAACATGATTGTACGTACTGTTTTCATCTTTTCTGTTGCGTTAATGAATGTCCGCCGTCAGCTTTCCAGTTGTTTATCCCGACAGGAAACATGGTTTCAGTACGGAAGAAACACTGTTTTGGTAATGACTAAAGCGAACCGCCGACGGACATTCGGATGTGATACTGTGCTTATAAATTGTCCCAACCCGGATTCTGTTTCAGCTCAGGATTGAGCGTAAGCTCCTCCGTGGGTATCGGGTTCAGGTATTCCCAGTCTTCGAATGGCTCCAGAGTCTGGTCGTAAGGTATCAGACGCCCCTTGTCTCCTTCCGACAGTCCGTTGACCTCCGAAAGACGGAAGTATTGTACGCCGTCCACCTTGTCAGCGGGTATTTCGTCATTTGTCTCAAGCACGTACAGGTCTGGCTTCGCGTCACCGTCCAGGTCGATAAGCTCGTGCAGGCCGGAGATGTAAATTCCCTCGTAGACAGCCCGAAAGCGTTGTCCCTCGGCCCAACGCATCAGGTCATCCTTGCGAAAGCCTTCCAGAGCGAGTTCTATGCGACGCTCACGACGGATTTCCAAGATGTTAGGGTCACTGACATGTGTATACATGTCGCGTTGCGTTTGGTCCGTATTCAGCGGCAAGGTACGTCCCGGCAAGCCGACACGCTGACGGATGAGGTTAATGGTCCGGTTGATGTCATCCTGCGTCAGCGTACCCAGTTCCGCCCTGGCTTCGGCATAGTTCAGCAACACTTCGGCATAGCGTATGATGATGGCGTCGCGCGTGTCGCCTCCCTGGTCTTCACTGGGAGGTCCCACACGCTTGATAATCTGATAGCCCGTCCGGTTCTCGGCAAAGTCATTGACGGCAACCGTGCTGGTACCTATACGGATATATCCCGGATGAATGATGGTCTGGGTCAGACGCGGGTCACGGTTCTCCATCTCCTGATAGCAAGGCATGGAGTTGCGTTCGGCTTCATCCGGATAAGCTTCGGTAAACAGGCGTCCGTCCGCCATCGGATAGTCGGCAATGAGTGATGCCGTGGCGCCATAGTTACCGTTGGACGTAGAGGTGAAGTTCGGCGTATAATAGAAGAAGTTACCGGGAGCGGCCGAATGAGCCAACAGCACTTCGGTCAAGTCCGCTTCATCCGTCTGAAACATCGCGGCATAGTCCTCAGCGGGCTTACCGGTGGTGTACAAGCTGTATTGCTGCGAGTTCATGACGGCCAGGGCGGCATCCGCGCTTTCCTGCAAGAATTTCTCAGCGCCAGTCAGTCCGGCTTCCGTATGATACTTGCGCCAGGTACCCTCATAGAGGCATACGCGGGATTTATAGGCCAATGCGCTCCACTTGGAAATCCGGTTGCGGTATTTCGTTTCGGGCAAATACTGGACAGCGGCGTTCAGGTCGTTCAGCACCGAGTCCATCACTTCCACCCGAGGCGTACGGGCCTTGTACAGCTCAGCGTCATCATCCGTGTTCAAGGCATGCGAGTACCAGGGTACGTCCCCAAATGTCTTTACTTTCTCAAAATAGAACCTGGCACGGAAGAAACGCGCCAAAGCGATGTACTGGTTCTTGATGCTTGCGTCGAGGGATGACTGACTGCAGTGGTCGATGAAATAGTTGATGTCGCGCAACTGGCTCCAGTCCCATCCGCCGCTGCCCAACGCTGTCGGCATGGTATAAATGGCTTTGCGTATGGCAGGCGGATTGCTGATGTGCTCGCAGTTGTCACTGGTAAAGTCATCCAGAATGACGGACGGGTCTATGTAAGAATAGAAGCCGTTGGTGTATGTTTCCAATCCGCTCTCCGATTCAAACAAGTCCATGGACTCACCCACTTGCGTGAGGGGAGTCTTGTCGAAAAAGTCACCGTCGCACGAAGTACACAGAAGGGCGGCGACGCAGGTAGTGATATATGTTCTAAGTTTCATAGCTGTTTTCATTATAATTGAATTTCTACTCCAAAAGCGAATGTACGTTGAACGGGATAAGACGTACCCATACCTACACTGCCTTGATTGGCATCCGGGTCTTTCTCCAATCCTTCGGGGTCGAGCGACTCGTCCAGGCCGGTAATCTCGAACAGGTTCTGACCACTGACGTAAAGACGAAGCCGGTTGACATTGAACTTACGGGTGAATTTGGCCGGAAGCGTATACCCGATGGTCAGGTTCTTCAGACGGATATAAGCCGCGTTTTGCAGGTAACGGGTCTGGGGCACGCCCAAGTCTTGGTTGGTTGAAGAAGCGATGTAGCCTTCCGGTTTCGGGAAATAAGCGTCCGGATTCTCAGGTGTCCAGCGGTTTTCCACGATATGCTCCAGCAAGACCTGGTATTTGCGGTTATAGGGTCCCCAGAAGTTTACACTCTCCGTAGCGGGATAGATGTCCCGTTTGCCTACCCCTTTGAAGAACGCGTTGAAGTCAAATCCTTGAAAAGCGGCGTTCAAGGTCAAGCCGAACTGATAACGGGGCGTCGTGTTACCGATGATACGATAGTCGCCGTGGTCATCGAGCGTCCACGCTCCCTTGCTGATTTTACCGTCCTTGTCCACGTCCTCGAACTTGATGCATCCGGCGCTGGCGTATTGCTTGTATGAGCTGGTTTCCAGCAAAGCGCTGCTTTGCGCTTCCTCGTCCGTCTTGAAAAGTCCCAGGGTATTCAATCCCCAGATTTCACCGATTTTCTGTCCCACGTAATAGTTGCCCAAATAATTGGTGGGGTTATAATAGTCTGTTATTTCGGCCGAATAATCGGACAATGTCGCACGTACACCGTAAGTGAATCTGCCTGCCTTGGTGTTTACGGCGTCATTCCAGCCGATGGACAATTCCCAACCGCGATTGCGCAAGGCGGCGTTGTTCTCTTTCGGCACAGTGGCGCCGAATACCGACGGCAGGGAACGGAATGTGGCCAGCATGTTTTTAGTGTCACGCTGATAGATGTCCGCGCTTACACTTAACCGGTCGTCCAAAAGCGAAGCGTCCAGACCTACGTCAATCGTCCGCGAACGCTCCCACGTGAAATTGCTCGACTTCGGGTCGGGAGAGCTGGTGTAGCTCACTTGTTGCCCTTCGAGCATGAACCCCGACTGCTGGATATTGAAGATGGGCAGATAGTCATACGACCCGATGTTCTGGTTTCCCAATTCACCGTAAGAAACACGTAACTTCAGGTTGCTGAACACATCTTTCAACGGTTCGAAGAACGCTTCCTCCGAAATGCGCCAGCCACCGGAAAATGAAGCGAAGAAAGCGCCCCGATTGCCGGGAGCGAACTTGGACGACACATTGTAACATCCGTTCACCTCCAGCAGATAGCGGCTCAGGTAGTCATAGTTCAGGCGGAAGAATGTACTCTGGGACGTATTGCGGTCATCGTCATCGGTCGCCTTATAGTCACCCGTAGCCAGGTTGAGCGAATGCTGCGAGATGCCCAGCAAGGGGTCCTGATGCTCACCATATAAATAGAGGTAGTCATAACTCTCACGATTGATACCGGCCATTGCCGTCAGGTGATGCGAACCGAGTTGCTTGTTGTACGTCACATAGGCGTTGATATTCCACGACTTCGTGTTGGCCATGGAACGGGTCACAGTGGCGGGACCCGCATCCGAATATTCATCCAGCACAATGTTCCGGTTGTTGAAGGAGTGCGACAGATAAGGTCCCGAGTTATCCCACCAGCGGAACGTACCCGCGTTGATGAACTGATACGTATAATCAGCGTGTATTTTCAGTTCGTCGTTCAGGAAAGACAGGTCGAGTCCCAACGTGGTCGAGAAGTTATGCTGTTCCTTCTCATATTCCGACTGTTCAGTCAGGAACTTCTTATAGAAACCTATATCCGTCGGTATTTCCTGCCCGTCAATCATGACCGTCTCAGGCATCAGCGGGTTGGTACACTCGATGAATCGCCAGACGTTGGAGCAGAAACTATATAAATAGGTATTAGGCAAGTCCTCCTTGCGCCGCAGGAAATAGGTGTTGTTATAGAACTGCACATGCTTATTGATTTTGTACACAATATTAGAGCGCAGCGAGTAACGGTTGACTTTTTCCGGCTTGAACTCCAACGCGCCTTCCTCATGGTTATAGTCGCCTGAGATGTAGTATTGGAACTTCTCACTTCCACCTTTGATAGACAAGTGATGATTCTGCTTGGGCGAGAATGTCCGGAACCATTCCTTGTAATAGTTGTGCACCTGTCCTCCCAGCAACAAGGTTGACTTACCGCCGATGTCCTGCACCTGCGCGAAAGGCAACGACGGGTCTGCGGCCACCTGATGCGGATAGTTCACCTGCGCTTCCGTGAAATAGGTCTGTCCGATGTTGGCGTTGAATTCGCCTTCGATGATATCCAGGTAATCCACCGGGTTCATGTAGACATCCGGAATCCAGGTAGCCTTACTCCAACCGAAGTTATTGGAATAGTCTATGGTAAATTCTCCGGCCTTGGCCCGCTTCGTCTGCACCAGAATGACACCATACGCGGCACGTGCGCCATAGATGGCCGATGAAGCGGCATCTTTCAATACGGAGATTTCGGCAACATCCTGTGGTGAAAGATTGTTCAGGTCATCAGATGAACTGGGAACACCGTCTATGACAATCAGCGGTGACCCGCCATTAATGGAAGCCGTACCACGGATATTGATACTGGCGGCACGGCCCGGCTTACCGTCGGCAATGTCTACGTTAAGGTTAGGAATCTGTCCCTGCAAGGCTTCACCCATCGTGTTGACTTTCAAAGCGCCGATGGCATTGGCGTCAATCTTGTCTACGGCACCGGTCAGGTTTACTTTCTTTTGCGTACCGTATCCCACGACTACCACTTCATTCAAGCTTTGTGAAGCCTCTTCCATCACAATATCCAGATTACGCTTGTCGGATACGACCACATATTGCGTATCATAGCCGATGTAAGAGAATTCGAGCGTTTCGCCGGCTTCGGCATTCACGTGGAATATACCGTTGACGTCCGTAATCGTTCCCGTACCCGAAGTCTTATTGACTACATTGACCCCAATCAGAGGATTACCCGCAGCGTCTTTTACAACTCCCGTGACACTTTTCGATACAGTTTTTGACTCACTTGCATAGCTCACGTTAAAGAAAGGTTTATCCGAGGCTTGAAGAAAGGAGCAAGGAGCAACGGAGTTAAAAAGTACTAAACAAAGACCTATTGAAAACTTTAGTGCGTTTTTATTACTTTTTTTGCCAAAAATATTGTTCTTTTGGCGTGTGTGGACACTCATAAAATAAATGAATTAGGTTAATACAATGTCTTTTTTCTCTTAGTTTTTGTGTTGACCGAGGATAGTGAATCTGCCAATTCACTATCCTTTTTCTCTTTAACTGGTGTTCATTCTTTTTGTTTTTTAATGGAACTTAGGCTTTATTACGGCGCAAAGGAAAAAAGAAAAGGCTTCACATACGTGACAGCCCTGTTACTTTCATGTAACAAAAGGTCGTTTTAAGTCCACCCGCTTTGCCATTTTAGCCCGCAGAGTTGACCAACGAAGCCGCCTGTCTTTTTGGCAGGATTCTACCGACATTTCGTCATAATTGGAATTTACCCATAAATATTTACATCTCATTGAAGAGGACTGTCGCTGAAGACAGGAGAAGAGTCATGCCGAGGTAGCTGATGCAAGTCTGGGACATATTTTACAACTCATTGATTATCAATATCGCGCGAATCGAATAAAGTGCTTTTCAGCGACATGTCATTAACTCTATAGACGGGAGGTCGTTAGGATTATAAGGTAAGTTCTATAAATTCGATATTTTGCTTGGATGCTTCTCCTTCAAAGTTCAATTTTGTGGAGTGAGCCCCTCATTGGAGGTTCCGGTTATTGCATAGATGGTTTATCCGCTCATTTGACATGCTTTTTTGTCGGCAAGGCACAATCATCCCTTGCAAGAAAGGAGTAGTGACTGGTATTTGTTGATTTGAATGTATCTGAAGATGTTGTATACCAAGCAAGTGAGCGCGAAGTTTGCAGCCGCCTTCACGATACCGATGGATCTCACGAATGAACCGTGCATGGCTCCCTCGATAAAGCCGAAGACATGTTCCACAAGACAACTCCTCCTTGACTTTTTTCGGTAGCGTTTCTTCTGCTTCCTTGTCAAGGGGTGGTTGCGGCGTCCCTTCTCGCAGATGACAGGGCGCATTCCACAGGCCTTGACCTCCTCTTCCTTGCCTGCGTAGCCGGCATCAAGATACAGGCGCTGCCCTTTATCCTTCTCCGTGATGAGTGGTTTGATGACGTTCGAATCATGCACGCTGGCGTCGGTCGTGTGATGGCTTTCGACAAGTTTTGTCTTCCTGTCTACCTTGGCATGGCCCTTGTAACCGTAGTGGTCTTCGTTGCGCTTCTTCGTCCAGCGGGCGTCTATGTCCTTGTGGCTTTTCTTATGAAGGTTGTCATTCCAGAGCGAATCGCCATTGCCCTCTTTGATGGCGGCATTTTCCACGCGGGTGTTGCGTTGCCTGGGTGCCTCCACGAATGTGGCATCTATAATCTTGCCCTCATTGAAACTGAGGCCCTTGGCATCCAACATCCTGCGGAAATCATCGAACAAGCTGTCAAAGACACCCGCCTTGGCCAGCTTGTCCTTGCATGCCCAAACTGTCTTCTCGTCCGGAACCTCATGCACCGTGCGAATGCCTAGGAACTTGCGGAAGCTGGTGCGGTCGATAATTTGGTATTCTATCTGGTGGTCGCCCAAACCATAATAACGTTGAAGGAATATGACCTTAAACATGAGGACCACATCTATCGGCTTGCGACCGGCCGGGGATTTGCGTTGCTCGCAAAGGAGGGCTTTCTCCAAGCTCGGACGGAACAACTCGAAATCAACAAGGGCTGACACCTGTTCCAGTGGGTTGCCCATTGCGGAAAGAGCCTCAAGGGATAGCTCTTCCTCGAAAAGGCTCTCCTGCATGGGCTGGCGGTATATATTGTTTTTCTTCATGAATCAAACTGATTAATATGCGGTAAATGTACAACTTTTTATGCAAACAGGCAACTTGTAGACTGATTCTCAAATCATTAATTTATAGAACATCCCATATATTTTCCCTACATTTCGAAATATATGCCACTAAAAAACATTCTCATGAATGTGAAATCACATATCCTTCTCTTACAAAGAGAAGGACAAAGCAAACTTGCAAAATAAAACTGAAATGCACATTATGCGTTTTCACAAAACAAGCAATTAACTATCTCTGTCTCAATATTTTACATAAGACGACAGGATTAGAAAGTATACCCTTATCTTATGAATTTCCCAAAAGAAGAAAAAATCCAATGGTATGTCATGCGCGACCTGAAGAGACCGAACAGCCTGCTGCCTGCCTACAAGGAACTTGGTGAGAAGGGAATTGAAATCTTTACACCGATGCAATGGCACGTCACCCTCTGTCAGGGAAAACGCATACGCCAGCAACGTCCTTTCATCCCCGACCTCCTGTTTGCCCATGCTTCGCGTGCGATGCTCGACCCGCTGGTCGAAGCCATCCCCACCCTCCAGTACCGCTACCTGCGTGGGGGCGCCTACTGCGAAGGTATGATTGTGCCCGACGACGAGATGAACCGTTTTATCCGTGCCGTAACCGGCACCCCTACCCCCCGCTACCTCCTCCCGTCTGAGTTGACGCCGGCTTCCATCGGCGCCGAGGTCACCATCATCGGAGGTCCCATGGACGGCTATACAGGCCGGTTGCTGAAGATACGCGGCGCCCGGTCGCCCCAGCTGCTGGTCGAGATCCCCAACCTGCTGGCTGCTGCCATCAAGGTCAGCCCCCAATACGTCCGGATCGTTCAATAAAGTCAGAGAAATTCGTTCACACGCCAAATACAGCCGCCGCGTCCAGGCACGGACAAGCCTTGGGCAGCGTCCCCGGCAGGTCGCGGTGCCCGCAGATACGGGCCTGCGGAAAGAGGTGCTTCAGCTTGCCGAAGAGCGCCCTCAGCTGCTCCGTCTGCTGCGGCGTACGCGTGTCCGCCGGCCGGCCTTCCCCGTCCAGCCCGCCTTCGTAGCAGATGCCGATGGAGCAGCGGTTGTAGGGACGGCAGTGAGCCCCCACTTCGAGCAGGCCGCGAAACTGGGTCAGCGTCCCGTCGCGCCGCACGTAGAAGTGATAGCCCCCGGTACGGAAGCCACGCCGGCGATGGTCTTTCACCAGCTGTTCGGCGGTGTAGTCCCGGTCGGCCCGGGTAGCCGAACAGTGCAGAATCAAGTAGCGGACCGACTCGGCCGAAGCCATCAGTGGTCCGTCCTCGATACGAGCCAGGAGGCCGTACTCATTGCGCACGTCCTCCCCGCCTACTGTCATCGGATAATGTTCTACGATCATCGTCCTCCGCGTTTTAAAGGTTGCTGCAGCTGCTGATGCCCAGGGCTGTCAGGGCCGCAATGGCTGCCTGGATGATGGCATGTACGATGGATTGCCAGGTGATTTTCTTGTTGGTTGTTTCCATAAGCAAAAGATTTTAATTTTAGTTTTTACAAATTATCAATTCTTACAGCGGGCTGCCGCCTTCCTCCTCACCTCCGCCGGTTCCGTCAGGATCGGTGGTCTCTTCACCTTCTTCCACTTCGCCGGGATCGGTAGAAGTGACTTGCTTGATGACGTTTCCGTCCTTGTCGTAGCAGGTGATGTTGATGGACGTATTTTTCAGCTCGTCCTTGATGTCGGTGTTGGGCGTGAAGATCACCTTTCGGGTCTTGATCAGGCTGGTGCTGACGTCTTCGACGTTTTCTACCGCCGTGGCCTGCACCCCGAAACGCATGGTACCCAGCCCCGGCACCGCGACCGAATGACCTTCCGTAGCCCAGGCGCGGATCACGTCGCCGATGGCTTCCCAGGCCGCGTTGATACTGCCCCGGGAGATGCCCGAGCGGATAGCCGCTTCGCTCACCACCTTGTCTTCCTTGAGCGTACTGTAGATTTCGGCCGACATGACGAACCGATACTGCCCCTTCGAAGGGCCCACCGCCAGTTTGGTCTGGCGGGCTTTTACTTTGATTGCCATACTAAATGAATGATTAAGGGTTAACGTTGATTGGTTGATTTACCCTGCAAAGATACGTTCCGCCGGAACGGTCCTTATGGGTTCCGATGGGTTCCGCCGGTTTACGGTTCGCCCAGATGGGCCACGATGAGCGCCACCTGGCGCACGGTCAGCCACTTCTGCGACCGGCTGTAACCGGCCGCTTCCAGCTCGGCCATCAAGGGCCTGCAGCCATGCACCCAGCGCATCAGCCGGTTGGTGGCTACCGCCTGCGACGATTCGGGAAAATACAGTCCCGCCAGGCGGCTTTTGGAGAGGGAGATGATTCGAAACACGATGATAATTGAGAATTGAGAATTGAGAATTGAAAATTGAGAATGAGGGTAGCAGGTTTACTCCCTGTTTTTTCCCTGACTGGAAAAAAACTTTTTTCTGACTGGAGAAAATAAACTTGCCAACTTGCAAACTTGCGGGCCTCTTCACCCACGCCCACGGGTACGCACGTGCGAGCAGAAAGCATACGCCCCACGCCCCGTCTTCTGCAACAGTCCGCGGTCGGTAAACCGCTTCAGCAGCGAGTCCAGTGTATTGGGCGAAATCTCCCGCCGCACGGCTTCCTCGAGCGCTTCCTGACGGGTGAACTGCCGGGGCAGGTAGTCGAACAGGATTTCGGGCCCTGCCGCCGGAGCCGGACGCACATCGGCCGCAGGCAAAAACGACAAGACATGACACGCATGACGATACAACGGATCGGCCAGTGCCAGCACGGCCTCGAAGTCGGCCGCGCCGACAGTCAGCAGCAGCCGGGACACCACCCCGTCGGTCACGTTCTCGCGGGGCACGTCGTCGCAGGGCCTCAGGCCCGGACAGCCCAGCAGGCGTCGCGTCAGGTCGCCGGCCCCCAGGGCGGACAGATCTTCCGCCTCCTCGCCCGCGGAGAGCAGCGGATCCAGGGCCCGCAACAGCGCCACGAGGCTCATCAGGCGACAAAGGTTGATGGCAATACGCGCCACGGAGCTTTTCATCGTGTCGCCGTGGGCCATACCCGCCTGGCTGAAGAGCCGTGCCAGCCGCTCGTTGAAGCGCCGGCGCTGCGCCTCGTCCAGCTCGAAACAGATGCTGCCCACCGCGCCGCGCACCGCCCGGAGCACCCGCTCCCACTGCCGGCCCCAGTCGGCAAAACGCCGGTCGTAGTCGGTGTCGTCGGTGTCGAACTGATCCACCCATTCGCAGATGGGCGGCATGTTGTAGAACACCTGTCGGGAAAACAGTCCGTTCTCCGCCGAGGGAATGAGCGGCTGCACCTGGGCGGGTGTCCCGCTGAGCAGCACGCTGAGCAGCGACATCCGGCACTCGCGGTACTCGTGGTTGGTACGCCGGTTGAAGGCCAGCCTTTCGTGGTCGAAACAGTTGCGCAGCGTATCGCTCCAGTGTCCATAGTCGGCACCGATAGACGAGCTGACCGTGTCGGCCTCCGCCTCGCAGATCAGCCCCACCCCCTCGGCATCGATCAGGTTTTCGACAACGCCCGTTCCCGAGTTGTTGCCCGGAATGATGAACAGCTTCAGGGCCGGTTTCTGCGGTTCGTCCGTCTTACCCTTCTCCTTGCCCAGGCATTCCCACTGCGCATGTTCGCGCCGGTAGGCCTCCATCGCCTGTCGGTAGGCGGTCAGGCAGGTGTCGTGCACGGGTTCGGCCAGCCTTCTGGTCCAGGCCACCACGCCCTTTCCCGAGGCCGGCGGCGCAATGACAAAGGTCTGCAGACACGGATATTTCAGTTTCCGTCCGTAGGGAATGCAGAGCAGCTTGTTGACGGTCGCCCCGATCACGGTGAGCCCTCCCAGCAGCAGGACGTCGCGCTGGGCGGTCGTGTCGCCACAGTCCACCATCTGCCGGAGGAAGGCCGGCCACTCATAATCCGGGAAGCAGGGCAGGCTGTCGGTCGTCGCCGTCTCCGCCCCGCCGCCTTCTGCGCACGCGCGTGGGTGTGTGCGAGGCGCCTCGGAAGCTTGCAAGTTTGCAAGTTTCGGGTCCGGCTTCACGCCGGCCAGCTCGGCCAGGTGCCAGACCGTTCCCAGCGAGTTCTGCCGTCGCCCGTCTTTCAGCGCCCGGTCGTAGAGGCGGTCCGCCTCCGTCGGCCGGTACTTGTCGGACAGCCGGCACAGCCGGTGAAAATAGCTCCGGCCCTCCTCGCCGCAACTGTTGGCCACGGCAAAAGCCAGCGGCATATACTCCTGGTAGGTGGGCGCGATGTTCGCGCCCGCTTTTTCCACAGCGTCTACCAGCCGCTGCAATGATTCGATGGAATCCATGGTTAATTGAGAATTGAAAATTGAAAATTGAGAATTGAGAATTAATAATTAGGGGCTATCCTTGCTGCCCTTCCGGCTGGCGGATCCGGGCATCCGCATCATGGGCCAGCAGGCACGCCCGGCACAGGTCCTTGTTCGCCTGGTCCGGCTGGAGCCCATACGTCAGCTCCAGGTAGTCCCAGGCAGCACGCATGGCCCGTCCGAACGCTTCGGCGAGGACATCGTCCGAAGCCAGCCGATACGACAGAAAGAGCTTCACCCCGGTACCACTGGGACTGACGAACGCCAGATCGGGCCGCAGCAGCGGGTCATCCGCCAGCCGGTCGCGCCACGCGGCAGCTTCGGCAGGCGAAGCCAGGTGATCGATGTCCACCACGAACAGCCCCGAAGGAACGAGCACACACGATTCTTTACAATACGAGAAGACGCCCGCCGGGGTCACGTAAGGCAGCAACGCCACCTTCCGTCGCCGGTATTCCGTCCGGTCGCCGGCCACGGAGCGAACCTCGGCCGTCAGTTTTCGCAAGTGGGCATCGCCCGTGATATAAGCATGCAGGCTACGCACGCTACAGACTCCCGCTGGTCTCTTGTTGTGGATGGGAGCTTGAAAAAAAGACATGACAGTATCTATCATCTGACAAATGTTTAACGGTTAACAATCCGATTGACTGTAGCGTAAAATTACAATAAAAAAATCAACATCCAAAGCGTCCGGACCGGCATTGAACTACGGTTGAAGGACGATTGAAACATCATTGAATATTCATTTATATCCACTAACAAACCAACCCGATGGAAACAATCAAAACCGAAAGTGAAGACGGAAGAATCGTGAACACGTTCAACGTCTACGGCGGAAGCGTCATCTTTGCCGCCACTGCCCCGCACGTCACCCAGCACATCTATGGCAACCACATCAGCGTCCCTTCCGTCAGTCCGGAGGAAGCCGAAGAAGTGTCCAAGCTCACCAAGGAAGAACTGAAACTGTACCGCTACATCCCCAATGTAGAGGCTCTCCACGAATTCATCGGCCAGATAGAGTTGTGTGACTCGGCCCACGACGTAGCCCTGCTGGCCTGGCGGCGGCTGGACAACGTCTACATCACACGCGACAACATCGTGAAGGCCGAGTTCATCGAAAGCCTGCAACCTTTCATCCGCCACATCAAGACGGGGGTGTCCACCGACAACCTGCGCTGCCACATCAACAAATTCATGATGGAGAAAAAGCCCTGACACACCGACTGCCGACCTCTCAATCAGCCCAACCCTATAATCCTTTTCATATTATGACACTACTCTACAAGCCCGAACATCTGTCGTGCCTCAACTACTCGACCGAGTCCGACCGCATCTTCCACGTCATGCACCTGGAGAAAGGACAGAACTACACGCGCCGTTATCCGGAATCTACGTTCCTGGTGTTCATCATCAACGGACGCGTCACCCTGCACTATGGCATCAGCCAGCAGATGGAGCCCCAACCCGACAACGTATTTCTGCTGCCCCAGCACTTTCCCATCGAATATACGGCCCACGAAGACAGCACCCTACTGCTGTGCACCTTCACCACCGAACTGAAGCTGTGTTCGCGCTACGCCATCCAACAACTGGCCGACTACACGCCCGGCAACGTGTCCGACAACCTGTTCACCCTGCCACTGGACCACCGCCTCCATGCCTTTGCCCAAATGCTGGCCGAAGCCCTGCAGGAGGGACTGGGTTGCATACACTACCACCAATTGAAACGCGACGAACTGCTGCTCTATCTGCGGGCCGGATATTCCAAAGAAGAACTGGCACGCTTCTTCTACCCCATCCTGGGAGACGACATCAGTTTCAAGCAATTCGTATTGTCCCATCACACAGAGACGGCCGACGTGAAACAGCTGGCCATCCTGGCCCAGATGAGCCTGAGCACCTTCAACCGCCGCTTCAAGGCAACGTTCCACGAAACGGCACGCGACTGGCTGCTGGCCCGCAAGAGCGAACGGCTGCTGCGAGACATCGTGATGACCGACCTGCCTTTTGCCGAACTGGCCGCCAAGTACCAGTTCTCGTCGGCCGCCTACCTGACTGCCTTCTGCAAGAAGAACCTGGGAGGAACGCCCTTCGAACTGCGGGAAAAGGGAAAAAAACAAACCGGACTTCAATGAGTTCCGCACCCGCAGACCAGTCCGTGACGCAAATTCATAAAATTGTGACGCGTTTTCGTAAAAGGCTGGCGCAACAGACCGTTTAACTTTGCACCCACAATAACAGAAGAAACAAAACAATCAGATGAACAAACTGTTAACGACGTTTCTGACCGCCCTGCTGCTGGGCTGCACGGCGGATACTTTCGCACAACACGACGTGGCATTGAAGACCAACGCCCTGTACTGGGGCACCACCACCCCCAACGCCTCGCTCGAAGTGGGCCTGGGACGACAGACCTCGGCCGAAGTATTGCTGGCCTACAATCCCTGGACCTTCAGCGACGACCGGAAAATGCGCTTCTGGCTGGTACAGCCTGAATACCGCTACTGGTTCTGCGAAACGTTCGAAGGCCACTTCGTAGGCATCCATGCCCACGGTGCGCAATTCTTCGGCGGCTTCAAGTCGAAGCGCTACGACGGCTGGCTGGCCGGAGCGGGACTCACCTACGGCTACAACTGGATACTCTCGCCCCACTGGAACCTGGAGGCCGCCATCGGCCTTGGCTTCGCCCGCCTGTGGTACAAGCAGAGCCCCCGTATCCCGTGCAGCAAATGCCATCAGGACAAAACCAAGACCTACATAGGTCCCACCAAGGCAGCCTTGTCCATCGTCTACCTGTTTTAACAAGAACCAACTCCCTAACCCGTATGAAATACCGATATCTACCTATCTATGCAGTATTTCCGGCCCTCTGCCTGCTGGGCATGGCCGGCTGCCGCTCGGCACGAACGGCTCCGCAGATAACGGTCGGTCCGGTGGCCACACTGGTGCCCGACAGCACGAGTTCCGTCACCGTCGACGTGACGGTCGAGGTACCTGCCCACGCCTTTTCGAAACGCAGCCGTCTGGTGGTAGTACCCCAGCTGCTGAGTGCCGATACGGTCGTGGCCGAATGTGCTCCTCTGGTGCTCGACGCCCCTGTCTACCGCAAAAAAATGGAACGCCGGCAAGAGCTCCACGACTACAAGGACTCACTGCTGGCTTCGGCACAGGCCGTAAGCCACCGCAAGTCCTACAGTTTTCCCTATCAGGAACGGGTAACGGTTCCTGCCGACATCAGCGGCGGACGCATCACGGCCGTCATCTCGGCCGACGGCTGCGGTGAATGCAGCCTGGTAGATTCGGTAGACATGGCCTACATAGGCAACCTGCCCACCCTCATCGCTCCCAAGGAGGAACTGCACCTCAACTGGATGGAGCCGAAATACGTCATCCGTCCCAAGGTAATCAAGGGACAGGGCGAAGCCCTGCTGCAGTTTGTCATCAACCGCCACGACATCAACCTGAACATGGGCAACAACCGCGAAGAGATGAACCGCATGCTGGAAACCCTGCAACGCGTCGCCACCGACAGCCTGGCCACACTCCAGACAGTGAGCATCTACGGCATGGCATCGGCCGACGGATCGTATGCCTTCAACACCACCCTGTCGCGCAACCGTGCCCAGGCCGCACGCCGCTGGCTGGAACAACAGCTGCAAATAGACCTGGAACAGCAGGTAGCGTTCAGCATCGGGTCGCGCCCCGAAGGCTGGATGCCTGTGCTGCAGGCCATGCGGGCCGACCGCCATCCCGACACCCTGCTGGTACAACAGATTCTGGAAAAATACCCCGGCGAGAACGACGACCCGGCCGAATACCGCATCCGCCGGCTGGCCTGCTGGCCCGACATACGCGCCCGCTACCTGCAGAAGGACCGCAAGGTGGAATACGAATATACCTACACCGTGCGCAACTTTACCAGCGATGCCGAACTGCTGGACATGTACGGCAAGCGCCCCGACGCCTTCAACGAAGAGGAGCTGCTGCGTGTGTCTACCCTGAAGACCAGCCCCGAGGAGAAGATGGAAGTGTACCGCACCCTGCTGCACTACTTCCCGCAGTCGCAGGTGGCGGCCAACAACCTGGCCGTACTGCTGCTGCGCCAGAACAAGCCCGACGAGGCCGAAGCCGTGCTGCGCTCGCTGGACAAGAACTCGCCCGAAGTGCTCAACACCCGGGCAGCCATCTACGTGTACCGCAACCAGTATGAAAAGGCCATCGAACTGCTTGACACCCGCGTGGACCTGCCCGAAGCGCGCTACAACCTGGGACTGCTGAAAGCTGCCCGACGCCAGCTGGACGAAGCCTACCGCCTGCTGCACACCTACAACGACGTGAACGCGGCCGTAGTGGCCCTCAGCATGGGACGCAACGACGAAGCCCGACGCATGCTGGAACAATGCAACGACACCACCCCGCGGGCCCACTACGTACGCGCCCTGACCGACGCCCGACAGCAACATACCGACAGTCTGATGGGCCATCTGGCCCGCGCCGTAGAGGAAGAGCGCTTCAGGCTGCGTGCCCGCACCGAGGCCGACTTCATGCCCTACCAGACTGATCCGCGCTTCGTGCGCCTGACCGCTGAAAAGAAGGAGGAAGACCGATGAAAAGCTACGCACGACACTGGCTGCTGCTGCCCGCGGCGGCCCTGCTGCTGGGAGGCTGCATCCGCGACCACATCCCCGACTGTCCGCCGCTGGAACTGACCATCTCCGTGAAGGACAAGAATTACTTCAACATAGACGATGCCGCCAAGCTGGGACTGATGGAACGCAAGGCCGACGACCTGCCCTTCCGCGACTACGTGGGTACGCTGTACTACGTGGTGACCGACGAAGCCGGACAGGTAGTGGCCCGCCAGCTGAACACGGCCGTGGACAACGACCTGACGGTGCAGACCATCACCCTGCCCGCCTCGCTGCCCTATGGCACCTACACCGCCACGGTGTGGGGCAACATGCAGAGTGACGAACCTCTGGACGAGGATGCCACCGCAGCCGAAATGGAAGCCGTGGGCGCAGCGACCAACGACATCTACCTGGCCAGCGCTACCGTAGACTATCGCTACGGCAACGAGCGCCACACGCTGGGCCTGGAACGCACCAAGGGTAACCTGCTGATCCGTGCGGAAGGCATCCCGGACAACATCGACTTCTCCACAAAGGACATATCGAACGTCTACGGATGGGTGAACGCCGCCTTCAGCTACGACAAGCTGACGGACATCCATACCGAACTGGCCTGGCAGGTACACAACGAGATTCAGACACAGACGCTGATGTGTCCGTCGCCCACATTCGAAGGTTCTACGCTGGCGGTGCGCTTCCTGGACAGCAGCGCCGCCACCGCCCGGCAGGACGCACGTGCCGTACACACCCTGCTGGAACCGGCCGACGTGAACATCACCCTGGGACGCAACGAACTGACCATCCTGAAGTATGTGTACAACGCCGCTGCCAACGACTTCAGCATCTACGTGCTGGTGAACGACGAATGGGAGGAGATACACCAGATGGAGGTGGAATAGACAAACGAAGAAAGGAGATAAACATGTACAAATCATTATATTATTAACACCAAACATTTTGAAGTTATGCAAAAACGTTTATTGTACAGCACAGCTGTATTGGCTGCACTGGCCTTAGGCTCCTGCAGCAACGACGAAACCCTGAACGGCGGCCTGCCGGAAACCACCGGGGCCAGCCAAGTGATTGAAATCTCCGTGGCCAACGCCGGCAGCGGACTGACCACCCGTGCAGGACGCCCCCTGCTCTCGTCCGAAGCCAAACAGACCATCGAGAACGTAAAAATCATCGTTTGCGCCTCAGACGGAACAATCAAGGCCGACACGCTAATTACCGACTGGATGACCAACTCCCAGGAATACAACGATGCAGGACACGGACGCAAGGTGCGCTTCACGCTGGGCAGTGGATCGAATGCCAAGCTGACAGGTACAGCAGAAGGTACCAAGTATACGATCTATGCCTTCGGTTACCACGGCAAGGACAGCGACTCGCCATACGATTCGCAGTACACCGCAGGCGATAGCAATACGCCTCTGAACGAGTACCTCAAGACGGTGGGCAACGGACAGAAATGGGACACAAATACTGTTGCCACAAACGATGAGGAAACCGTTAAAACTTTCAGCGCAGACTTCGTGATCAAAAACGGAGAATCTACCACAGACAAGAACGCCGAAGAACTCTTTGCCGGCTCGGCCGAAATCACGGTAAACGAGAAAGGCAACTTCAGCCAGGGCGTTACGCTGCACCGCCAGGTGGCCGGTATGTTTACCTACGCCTACAACGTGCCCTATTTCAGCGATGCCAAATACCTGAAAGTCTATGCATCGCAGGAAAACCAGGCCCTGGTGCTGGGCAGTTTCTACAGCAAGGTGCTGGGCAACAACGGCACCGGCAACGTGCTGGAAAACGTGGTGAACGGTACCGACACACAAAATCAGAAGACCCTGCTTTACCAGATTGACCTGTCAGAATGGTTTACCCATATAGTCGATGTCAACAACGACGGTATCATCGATACGTACGGATATACCAACAACAGTGGCAGTTGGACAGAAAACCAAGGGTCTGTCAACTGGAAGAAACCGTCCAGTTTTAGTAAGGTTACTCTGGTAAAAGGCTCGGTATTCGGCGGCGAATTCCTCATTCCATTCAAAGCGAAAACGAGTACTCAAACGCTCACGCTGGAGCTGACAAATGAAAGTGGAACGACACTCCGCACCTGGACGGTGAAGCTGCCTACCGGTCAGGTTATCAACAACGGCACACTGACCAGCTGGAATGGAACCAGTACCAGCGGCTCGTGGAGTACAGCCAACTCTGTAACCGAAAGCCAGGAAGCCTACAGCATCCTGCGCAACCATCTGTACGGCATCGGCAAGAAGACTGCCGAAGGCGACGGAACGGACAAGGAAGATCCGGATCCGGATGGTCCGGACATTCCGCAGGACTTGAACACCAAGCAAGAAATCCAGCTGCAGGTGAACGACAACTGGGAAGTGATTCACCAAATGGTAGTGGACTGATGAGCCCACGGATGTTCACCCGATAAGAACAAACTGAACTTACAGACAGGCAGGTGTGCAGGTGCCGCCGGCAGAAACGCACCTGCCTGTTTCCAACTCCCAAAACCTGTAACAATGAACGTATTCTACCAGTTATTCCGAGTAAAAGAAAACGCATCACAGAGGCTGCACACAGCCCGAAGACAGTCCGCCCACGCCATCCTGCTTCTGACAGCCCTGGCTACGGTAACCCTGAACGCATGCCGCGACGACGACATGCTGTCTGCCCTGCAGTACGAAAGTAATGACAATGCCACCCGCGCGGAGTTTGTCAATACTTCCGGCCTGACCGTATCGGCCACTCCCCTGACAGATAATAAAGTCTATGCAGGCTATACCTATTCGCCCAACTGCCGCGTGCCGCTCGTAGGCGAAGGACGCGTGGTGAACAACCTCACGCAAAGCCTGGTGAACGTACTCTCGGCCGACAACCGGGTGGAATATGTGGTGAACGACCAGCTGGACGACTACGTCAGCTTCGAGGGTGTGGCCGACATCAATACCGGCCTGCCCATTCTGTCGGTGAAGGACGTGAACCGTGTGTACTACAACAACGAAGGCATCAAGGTGGGCTTTGCCTACCAGACCACAGGCAGCGTACTGGGACTGAGCGTGCTGAGCGGCTTCTGGATAGAAACCTACCTGAAAGGCGTAAAGCAGGACCGGTCGACCACACAAGGCAGCGGCGACAGCTTCAAGCTGCTGAACCTCAACCTGCTGAACGTGGCGGGAGGACTGAGCGAGATTTCCTTCACCACCAAAAAGCCTTTTGACGAGGTGCGCATCGGCAACAGCTCCATCAACGTCACGGCATTGGGCGGCATGAAGTTCTACTATGCCTTTGTGGGAGACAACGAGGAGAAGATTGCGGCGGAAGCCCCATTGGGATATACTGATTATCAGAATGCAGAAGGAGAATATTATGCGAATGTACTTGGAATAGGAACATGGACAACATGCGAATCATTGGTTGATGATAATCCTGACAACGGTCCAATCTGTGAACTACTAACCGGATTATTAAGCGGCGGATTGAGCTGTAGAGTCAATTTTGGTACAACAATTGCCCAAGGCTCGGAAATTGGTTACTACGCAACAGGTGGAGGGCTTGCTTCCATAACTTTAGGAGAAACGTCCTTAACCGTTTATGATAAGAAAACAAATAAATTAGATGCAATAAATACAGAAACAGGGGTTGGAGTATCAGCTTTATCAGGTGGTGCCAGACAATTCAGCATGATACTGAACAAGGATAATGCCCAGATATTGGAATTGGATTTACCTGCCGGACTCAACCTACTTTCTGCAGTACAGGTACATTACGCCTACTCCCGCGACCCGGTAACCGTAGACGTCTCGTCCGAATTCAGCCTCGGCAACGACACCATCTGGAGCGACCGGTACACCCTGCCCGCCACCAACTACAACGGCGGAAGCGTGAGCTACCGGGTAGAACCGGCAAACGGTGTGACCCCCAGTCTGCAAGGCAACCAGATAACCGGCATGACCGCTGACGGCAACTACGTGGTGACCGCCGAATATACCAGTGCCGACGGCGAGAAACAAATCATCCAGAAAGCCATCATCACCCGCAAAAGCACCCAGACGGAAGAGGGCTGCAACAACCGGATGATCAACACGGGTGACATCACCGGCTACCAGGCCCAGGTCACGATGGACTCCGGAGGACAACTGATAGACCTCTTCAGCCAGACCCACAGTGCCGACAACCTGGTAGACAGCAACCCCGACAACTATGCCGAGTGCATCAGCGCCCTGAGCCTGATACAGGCCCGAGGCATTGTGGCAGTCACCTCGCCATCGCCCATCACCCTGAACGAAAAAAGCCGCGTGGGCTTCGTAATGCAGACCAGCAATACCCTGCTCAGCGCAGACGTGCTGAGGTTCTTCTTCATCCGCCTGTACAACGGCACGAAGGAAGTGGGCAACAGCCTGACGCAGACCAACGCCGTGGGCGTGGGCCTGCTGGGAGGCGACGGCAGCCAGCTGCGCTTCTATCTGGAAACCGAGGGCACGACCTTCGACCGCGTGGAGCTGTGGACCGCCGGCCTGCTGAACCTCAACCTGAACAAGTTCCGCCTGTACTATGCCTTCTACGAACCCACGACCTGTGCCAATCAGAGCGGCACGTCGGCAGCCTGCATGGAACTGATTACAACGCAGAAACACGGAGCGGAAATCAACTACAGCGAAACGGGAAGTTCGGCGGCAGTAAGCGTGGGCAGTACCCTCAACAACCTGGCCAACGTCCTGGACAACAGCCTGACCACCCATGCACAGATTGTAAAAGTGGTCAACGTCATCGGACGTACCACCATCGCCGTCAAGTTCAACGAAATAGGAGCCGGACAACCGGTGGGCGCCGTCATCAGCAACCCCGCCTATCTGACCAACGTGGGCCTGCTGAGCCAGATCTCGCTGGTGGCCTACAAAGGTGGAACGGCCGTGGCCGACAATACGACTTCGGGCGGGGTAGCCTCGGTCGAAGTCATCGGTAACGACGGTCTGAGCACCATCGAGGTGACGCCGCAGTCGCCCTACGACGAGGTGCGCATCACCTTCCCCTCGGTGGCCGACGTAGGCGAAGTCATCAACGTACACGGCTTCTATACCCGCCCGGACCTGAACAACAACGGCATCCCCGACTGTGCCGAGGAACCGGACGACCAGACGACGGTCCAGGTCGAGACATGGGACTGCCATGTGTGTGCCGATGCCGGGACGCAGCAGGGCACCATCGGGATAACCCTCTCCGGCCTGAAGGAAGGAACCACCTACTCTGCACGGCTGACGTGCTATCCGTACAACGGTGTGGGCCAGACCGAGGAACGCAACGTGACCTCCACCGCCGCCGGCAGCGACGGACAGGCCATCCTGGAAGTGAGCCTGCCCGTGGGCGACTACTCCATCAGCGGCCTGCCCTACAACGGCCTGCATGCCCAGGTACACCCGCTGCAGACCACCTGGAAGAAGGCGGCTGCCGACACCGACTGGAACAACTGGAACAACTGGACCAACGGCTCGCCGTGGACCTGCACCAAGGTGGTGATTCCCGGCGGAGCCACACGCTACCCCAAGCTGACGGCCTGGGACGAGACAGACTCCTTCTGGGGAGCCAATCACTGCAGCTACATACACTTTGAACCCGGAGCCGCCGTGCTGAACACGCACTACCTGGACTACGACGGGGCCTACGTGGAGATGCTGCTCACTGGAGACAGCTTCCACAACGTGGCGGCACCGCTGCACGGCATGGTGACGGGCGACATGTTCGTATCGCCCGAAATGCCGGCCTACTTCACGCCTTTGGACAAGACGAGCTACCCCGAAGTGCGCCACAACCCGATAGTGCGCCAGCGCATGTGGAGCCGGACGGTGCCCTACGCCACCTCGAGCGGTACGGGCGGAACCTGGGCAGCCGAAGCCGAATGGAGCCGTACCTTCAACGCAGTGAACGAGGCCTACGGCAAAGGCCAGGGCTTCTCGATGAAAGTGGGTGACGCGCTGGACGGCAACACCGGCTACCGCCTACGCTTCCCGAAGGCCTACGATGAATATCACTACTTCACACTGGGAGGCGTACAGACGGGGAGCCCCGTCAGGATCAACCGGGACAACCTGGACGGACGATTCGTGTACGAAGGGACGAGCTACAATCCCGAGGACGGCAGCGGCACCACCTTCACCTACAGGCTGACGAACGAGAACGAAAGGAGTACCGAGTTCGTAGCCGGCAACCCGTTCATGAGCTACCTTGACATCAGGCAGCTGCTAACAGGCAACACGGGCATCAGTGCCATCCGCGTGGAAACGGAGGAGGGCTACGTGACCTACTCCCTGGGAACAGACGGCAGCCTGCAGGCCACCACCACCGGGACGGCTGCCCAAAACGGCGTACTGGCCCCCATGCAAGCCTTCTATGTATCGGCCCAAGCCGAAGGACAGAGCCTCGACATCACCTATACCAAAAGTATGTTTGTACAGCCCCAGGCCACACAGTCCTCCACCCGCAGCACCGCGACCTCCGGTGTGCGGCCGGAAACCTTGGCCGTGTCGGCAGTCACCGCCCAGGGGCGGAGCACCTGCCTGGTGAGCTACAGCAACACGGCTACGGACGCTTTCCGCACCGGCGAGGACATCCCCGTGCTGATAGACCGTGAATGCCTGCCGAAGGTGAAAGTCTACACCGTGGCCGACCAGCGAGCCCTGGACATCCAACGGGTGAAGGACGGCCACCGCATCGCCCTGGGATTCCTCACCGACACTCCGCAACAGACGCAACTCACGCTGGACTACGGCAGCCGGTGGAAGGGATGGACCCTGGTGGACACGCGCACACAGACACGCCACCGCCTGGACGGTAACCGCCTGACCCTGACCGTGGACGGACTGACCGCCGGCGAAGGACGATTCTACCTGGAAAAAACAGAACAATGATGAAACAGACCGACATGAACCCTAAAACCAGACACTATATCAGCATGGCCTGGCTGGCCGGAGCGCTCCTGCTGACAGGGACCTCCTGCCAGACCGACCAGTCCTACCCGGAGGGACAGACCGTAGAGGGCGTGACCCTCACACTGAGCGCCAGCAGCTCCCTGCAGACACGCACCACCCTGCCTGCCTACGACGGCACGGCAGACGGCACAAGCATACCGGGCACGCAACACGTGACGGACGTATTTCTCTACATCTATGAACAGGATGCCGACGGCCAGGACTATACCTGCCGGGCCATACAGGACGTGCAGTGGACCGAACGCATCGGACGGACCGAAGAAGGAAAACTGCCGACCACCACGGCCAACCTGACTTACTCCGTCGGCTACGGATTCCAGACCAGAAAGAACTACAAGCTGGTGGCCGTAGGACTGGACTGCGCCGAAAACGCAGACGAAATGCCGCACTACGACGGCCACAACTCGGCCCTGACCTACGGACTGCCCCACAGCATCGGCACAGACAGCAAGCTGAGCCAGGCCGTCCGGATGGTGGAAGGAAAGACGACGGAGGACCTGATGCACTCGGAATTCTTTGCCGGAAGCATCGACTTCAACCCCCAGACCACGGAACTGGCCAACATCGGTACGCTGGTGCTATACCGCCGTGTGGCCGGACTGCAAGTCTGCCTGAACCGGATTCCGACAGAGGTGGAACGCGTGAGGGTGCTGCTGTACAACTCACAGAACACCCAGGTGCCCGTCATACCGGCCGACCCCGACTTCGTGACCAGCCCCTACGGAGGCGAGGCCCACTACGAGGAGGGACGGGTGCTGATGGACATCGGAACAGACGAATTCGAAACAGAACCGGGAGAAACCTCATCAGGCGTATCGACAGATGTTACATACCGATGTCAGAGTACCGCCTTCCTGCTTCCCATGGACCGGCCGGACAGCCAGCAGTATGACTACACCCTGATGGTGGAATTTGTGACGACCGGCATCACCGGCATTGTAGGCGAAAGCACCAAGGTACGCCTGACCAAACCCTGGAAAGGGGGAGACGACCTGGCTTTCGGAGAGCAATATGACATAGGCACCGGCATCATCGACGACCTGGACAAATACCTGTTCCCCATCGAGGCCAACCACTTCTACAGCCTGGGCACCCCCAGTCATCCCATAGACTGCAGAGAGGCGCTGAAAGGCCAAAAACCCTAAAACTACAGAACAATGAACAGACATAGACTGACCTATCTGCCGGCCGCCCTCCTGCTGGCACTCCTCACCGGATGCGGCTCCGACACACAGAACGGATGGACAACGGAAAAGCCCCGGGAACAGACGTTCACCGTCGTGGTAGAAAGCGTGGGTGAACTCTTCAGCGGCGGTGAAGGCGTAACGGAACCCATACAGACGCGGCGCCCCATCTCGAGCGTAACGCCTACACAGACCTTCGACAAGCTGGCCATCCTCATCGTGGAATATGCCAGTCCGGCCCGCGTGGTATTCAAGCGGACCATCGACAACTGGAGCAATCCTGACAACAAGGCCAGCATCCCCTGGAGCACGGAAGACGGGCAAGGCCGGTATGCCACCGTCAGCCTGACCGGCGACGAATGCCTGGAAGAAGGGAAAAGCTATATGGCCTACGTGATAGGCTACCAGGAAGGGACGTACGGCAACTATGAGCCTTTCAGCGGAGTGGAGACCGGCGACAACTTTGCCCGCACGGAAGTAGCGACCGTACCGACAGGCGGTCGTGCCGAGGAAGTGTTTGCCGGAGCCGAAATCTTCTTTGTGGAAAACGGCATCATACTGTCCAAAACAAGCGAAGATGCCGAAGTGGAGCACGGACTGATAGTCGCACGACGACAGGTAGCGGGCACCTTCGGCTACTTTACCCGCATTCCGGTGGAAGTGAACGGACAACCGGTGGCCAAACTGAGACTGGTTGCCACCCGATGTAACCAGACGGTCATCTTCGGCGGATTCAGAAGTGTGGACGACTCGTACGACTTCCACAAGGACAACGTCATCAACGGTACCGACCCGCGTACGGACTACGACTGTCCCTTGGCAGGATCGGCCGGAAACGACGCCTTCACCGTCTACGAAATAAACTTATGCAAATGGTTTCCCGGAAATGAGTCCAACTCTCTCCTGCCCCTGGACCAGAACAGCGACGGCTATCTGGACAGCAACGACAGGAACTGGCAGACCGACGAAGAAGCGTATCCGAAAGGTACCATCTCGCTGCCCCGCGGAACAGTGTTCGGCGACAGTTTCTGGATAGCGGCAGCCATGACGCAGACGGACGTAGAAGCCGGTATTCCGACCTTTCAGATGCAGCTGCTGGGAACGGACGGAAAAATCATCAAACACTGGAATGTGGCACTGAGAAACCTGGAAACGGCCGATGAAAACCGTACACAGGTATCCCTGCCCGACGGTACGGAAGGACGTACCGAAATATCGGTTCTGAAGAATGTGGATACAGAAAGCTGTTTCAGCATCGTGCGCAACCGTCTCTATACCATGGGGGAGAAAAGCCAGTCACAAAGTTACGGAGAAGACGAACCTGTGGACCTGAGCCAAGCCGACATGCTGGTACTGGACGCACGACACGAATGGCAGATACAAAACTCGGTCATTTTCCAATAACCCAATCACAAAGACGTCGTGAGACGTGATACCCCCCTGTTTAGCGAAGCAAAATCGATTTATTAGAAGTGCTTATACAGGGAATAAGCATTTGTTTTTAGAGGGGGTTATATGGCCTTGAGCCATATAACCCTCTTTTTTGCTCCCACATCACAGAAGGCAGGCGGCACCTCCGAAGTAAAAGCTGAAAACCAGGTTTTCGCTTTGTACTTCCCTCGGTTTGCACTATCTTTGCATTCATATTTTTACAAAACGTATGAAGAAGAAAGATAGCCAAGTGATATTCGACCGCAACGTGATAGAGTTTGTCACCGTGGCGGCAGAGTTCTGCAAGTTCGTCGAACAAGCCGAAGGCAGCAAACGGACCAACTTCGTGGACACCACGCTGAAACTGCTGCCCCTGCTCTACCTGAAAGCGTCTATGCTGCCACCCTGCGAAACCATAGGCGACGAAGCGCCCGAAACGTTTGTCACCGAAGAAACGTACGAAATCGTACGCATGAACCTGGCAGGCATCCTCGCCGACCGCGACGACTATCTGGACGTGTTCGTCAGCGACATGAAATACAGCGACCAGCCTATCACCCGATACATCTCGGAGGACCTGGCCGACATCTACCAGGACATCAAGGACTTTATCTTTGTCTTCCAACTGGGACTGAACGAGACGATGAACGACTCGCTGGCCATCTGCCAGGAGAACTTCCGCCTGTACTGGGGACAAAAGCTGGTGAACACACTACGGGCCCTCCACGAAGTGAAGTACAGCAACACGCAGGAAGAAGAAGAGGAAGAGGAGGATATCGAGGATTGATACAAGAGCAACTATGATCATAAGAAGAACCATCGGAAAAGAGGAACTGAGCGAACTGCCAAAAGCGGCCTTCCCCGGCAATATACACATAGTGGACACGCCGGAAGAAGCAGATAAGGCGGCAAGATACCTGAAAAGACAACCGATACTGGGCATCGACACCGAAACGCGGCCTTCGTTCAGCAAGGGACACGTACACAAGGTAGCGCTGCTGCAGGTGTCGACCGACGACCATTGCTTCCTGTTCCGACTGAACCTGATAGGGCTGACCCTGCCCGTCATCAAACTGCTGGAAAGCCCGCACATCACCAAAGTGGGCCTTTCGCTGCACGACGACTTCATGATGCTGCGCAAACGGGCACCCTTCGAACCCAGAGCCTACGTGGAGCTGCAGGAATACGTGCGCCCCTTCGGCATACAGGACATGAGCCTGCAAAAAATCTACGGCATCCTGTTCAACGAGAAGATATCGAAATCGCAACGCCTGAGCAACTGGGAAGCCGAAAACCTGACGCAGCCGCAACAGCTCTATGCAGCCACCGATGCCTGGGCTTGCCTCAACATCTACCACAAGCTGGAAGAACTGAAGCAGACGGGAGATTTTATCATTGAGAATTGAAAATTGAGAATTCATAATTGACACCATGTATAAAGTATATCTGAAATCGGGCAAGGAAGAATCGCTCAAGCGTTTTCACCCATGGGTGTTCTCGGGCGCCATTGCCCGCCTGAACGGCGAACCTGAAGAAGGAGAAGTAGTAGAGATCTATACCTCTAAGAAAGAATTTATCGCCAAAGGCCACTTCCAGATAGGAAGCATCGCCGTACGCGTCCTTACCTTCCGACAGGACGAGACCATCGACAAGGACTTCTGGAAGCGACGCCTGACTGTGGCACGCGACATGCGACGCAGCATCGGCATCGCCGGACGGGCCGACAACAACACCTACCGCCTGGTGCACGGCGAGGGCGACAACCTGCCGGGGCTGGTCATCGACGTATACAATCGTACGGCCGTGATGCAGGCCCACTCGGCCGGCATGCACCTGGACCGCATGACGATCACCGAGGCCCTGGCCGAGGTGATGGAAGGCGAAGTGGACAACATCTATTATAAATCGGAAACCACCCTGCCCTTCAAGGCCGACCTCTACCCCGAAAACGGCTTCCTGAAAGGCGGCAGCGCCGACAATGTGGCCACGGAGTATGGACTGAACTTCCACATCGACTGGCTGAAGGGGCAGAAGACGGGCTTCTTCGTGGATCAGCGCGAGAACCGCGCCTTGCTGGAGCGCTATGCCCGCGGACGCAGCGTGCTGAACATGTTCTGCTACACGGGAGGCTTCTCTGTCTACGCCATGCGTGGAGGGGCCAAGCTGGTGCACTCGGTAGACAGCTCGGCCAAAGCCATCGACCTGACGAACAAGAACATCGCCCTGAACTTCCCCGACGACGCACGCCATGCCGCCTATGCCGAAGACGCTTTCAAGTACCTCGACCGCATGGGCGACCAGTACGACCTGATCATCCTGGACCCGCCTGCCTTCGCCAAGCACCGCGACGCCCTGCGCAACGCTCTGCAAGGCTATCGCAAGCTGAACGTCAAGGCATTCGAGAAGATCAAGCCGGGGGGCATCCTGTTCACCTTCTCGTGTTCGCAAGCCGTCAGCAAGGAAAACTTCCGCACGGCGGTCTTCACGGCAGCAGCCATGTCGGGACGCAACGTGCGCATCTTGCACCAGTTGACGCAACCGGCGGACCATCCCGTGAACATCTACCACCCCGAAGGAGAGTACCTGAAAGGGCTCGTGCTGTACGTAGAATAAGTTCTATCCCCCTAAAAAGGGGGTAGAATGCAGCTGAAACGTTAAATAGTGCAAACAAAGCGCAGATTTATGTTCAATTATTATGTTGTATAACATAAAACCCATATCTTTGCACTGTGTTTTTCATGGTATTAGATTTAAGGTTAATAAAGATTGGGTGTCTGGGATAGATACCCTTCTTTTTTTATATACCCTTTCCTCCTCTTTTGGCAGCGGTTTCTCCGCATCTTTCTCCATAAAAAATCTTCCGCACGCTTGTTTTTCTAACGGCATCATTGTATTTTTGCAAGGTTATGTCGACTATTCGACCTGTTAATTTTAAACGCCAAACAAAAAAACTATGAACATCAAACTTCGCTTGATCATCATGAACTTCCTACAGTTTGCCGTGTGGGGTTCTTACCTGACTTCTATGGGAAGTTATCTGGTCAATGTCAACCTTGCCGGACACATCGGCATCTTCTATGCCATGCAGGGCATCGTATCACTCTTCATGCCGGCCATCATGGGCATCATAGCCGACCGTTGGGTGCCAGCCCAAAAGCTGCTGAGCTTCAGCCACTTCATGGCAGCCATCTTCATGGGACTCGCCGGCTACTATGGTATGACAAGCGGACAAGACGTGGAATTCGGACCGCTCTTCGGCCTCTATGCCCTGAGCGTAGCCTTCTATATGCCGACCCTGGCTCTTTCGAACTCCGTGGCCTATACGGCGCTGGACAAAGCGGGGCTGGACACCATCAAGCATTTCCCCCCTATCCGTATCTTTGGAACCATCGGATTCATCTGCGCCATGTGGCTGGTAGACATCCTGGGCCTGCAGAACAACTACGGACAGTTCTTCACCTGCGCCATCATCGGTCTGGTGTACGGGTGCTACGCCCTGACCCTACCCGCCTGCCCCACGAGCAAGGGAGGACAAAACAAATCGCTGGTCGAAGCGCTGGGCCTGCGCGCCTTCACCCTGTTCAAGCAAAAGAAAATGGCCATCTTCTTCATCTTCTCCATGCTGCTGGGCGTGTCACTGCAAATCACCAACGGATTTGCCAACCCCTATATCAGCAGCTTCGGCAGCATACCTGAATATGCCGACACCTTCGGCGTACAGCATGCCAACATCCTGATCTCGCTGTCGCAGGTATCCGAGACACTCTGTATCCTGCTGATACCGTTCTTCCTGAAGCGTTTCGGCATCAAGCGGGTGATGCTCATCGCCATGTTCGCATGGGTGCTGCGTTTCGGCCTGTTCGGCGCAGGCAATCCAGGCAGCGGTGTCTGGATGTTCCTGCTTTCGATGATTGTCTATGGAGTGGCCTTCGACTTCTTCAACATATCCGGCTCGCTGTTCGTCGACCGTGAGACGGACAAGGAAATTCGCTCGAGCGCACAGGGCCTGTTCATCATCATGACCAACGGACTGGGTGCTACCATCGGAACACTGGGCGCACAAGCGGTGGTGAACCACTTTGTGGACTTCAGCAGCACTGTGCCACAAACGGCCCAATGGCAGTCCGCATGGTTCACGTTTGCAGCCTATGCGCTGGTGGTAGCCGTTGTGTTTGCCTTCGTCTTCAAATACAAACACGAGCCGGAAAAGATGTAACGCCTGAAATAACAACCTGCCATGAGCCGAAACAAGATAGAACTGCAAGTACTGAGCCTCACCTACAGCCAGGAACAGGCAGGAGCTTATGCTCTGCTCCTGGGCGAAGTGAACGGTCCGCGCAAACTGCCTGTCATCATCGGCTCGGCAGAGGCGCAAGCCATCCTGCTCGAGATACGCGGCATTACTTCGCCACGCCCGCTGACCTACCAGCTGTTTGCCTCTACCCTCGAGGCGTTGGGCGTACGCCTGCTGCGCGTACTGATATATCGGGCAGAGAACGGGCTGTTCTATTCGTATCTCTACCTGCAGTCGGACCACTCCATCATCCGCATCGACTCACGCACGAGCGACGCCGTCGTCATGGCCATGCACCTGCACTGTCCGATCCTCATCTACGAAGACGTGCTGGATGCTGAGAAAATGGAACTGGACGACGAGGCACTGGAAACGGAATCAGGGACAACGAACAGCCAAGATGACCGGGCAGAGACAATAAGCCGCATGGAGGAGGCTCTGAAAGAAGCCATCGAAGCAGAAGAATACGAAAAAGCCGCCTACCTGCGCGACATGATAAACCAATTTAAAGAATCAAACCATCAGGACTGATGCACGTATTTTATACCCCCGACATACAGACACGGGCCGAACTGCCCGAAGAAGAAGCTGCACACGCCGTACGTGTGCTCCGCCTCGAAGCAGGCGACGAAGTGACCCTGACCGACGGCAAAGGATGCTTCTACCGCGCTGAAATAAGCGCAGCGTCCAACAAACGCTGCCTGGTGAACGTACTGGAAACCTTGCCCCAGGAGCCATTGTGGCAAGGACACCTTCACCTGGCCATGGCGCCAACCAAGAATATGGACCGCACAGAGTGGCTGGCCGAAAAAGCAACGGAGATAGGCTTCGACGAACTGACGTTTCTCAACTGCCGCTTTTCCGAACGAAAGGTCATCAAGACCGAGCGTATCCAGAAGATACTGGTATCGGCCATCAAACAGTCGCTCAAAGCACGCCTGCCAAAGCTGAACGAAATGACGGACTTCAACAGGTTTATCCGACAGCCCTTCAGCGGACAGAAATTCATTGCCCACTGCTACGAAGGAGAAAAACCGCTGCTGAAAGACATCGTGCGCCGCGGCGAGGATGCGCTTGTACTTATCGGCCCTGAAGGGGACTTCAGCGAAGAGGAAGTGAAACTGGCTGTAGAACAAGGGTTCCAACCCATCAGCCTGGGACGTTCGCGCCTGCGCACAGAAACGGCAGCACTCGTGGCCTGCCACATCCTGAACCTCTGCAATCAAATCAATTGAAATAGTTTCAACCCACTAAATTACTTTGCAAATGAAAATTCGCTTGTTCAATCATTTGTGCGCCGGCTTAGTAGCCATTGTACTGGCCGCTTCGTGCTCATCGCCCGTCAAGTACACCAATGCCATCCCGGCAGAGTCTACCGAAATCGTCTCCATCGACCTGCAATCGCTGGCCGTCAAGGCAGGAGTAAACGACCCGCAAAACGCCGAAACCCTGCAGAAACTGAGTCAGACCCTGACGAGCGGTGTGAGTGCCGACGCCCAAAAGGCTTTGGAAACTATCCTCAAGAAGCCATCGGAGTCGGGCATCGACTTCGCACAGCCTGTCTACATCTTCCATTCGTCGGAAACGAAACAGCAGGGATTCATCGCAGCTGTGGCCAATGCCGACAAGCTGAAAGACATGCTGCAAGCCACACAGAGCGAAACGCAGATGGCTGACGTGGCCGAAAAAGACGGCTACAGCTTCAGCTACAACGACCAGGCCTTCGTAGCCTTCAACGCCAGCACACTGCTTGTGCTCCCCTCGGCCGACACGCCCGACATCGCACAGATGCATCAAAGCGCCTCCAACCTGCTGAGCCAAAGCTCTGAACAGAGCGTCAACAGCCAGGAAGCTTTCCGCCAGATGCAGGAAACAAAAGGTGACATCCGCGTGATGATGACCTCGAGCAGCCTCTTCAAGCTCCACCCAGACCCGATGCTGATGGCAATGGCCGACAGCATGAACCTGCAGAACATCAAGTACGTGGGCGGATTGTCGTTCGAACCCGGTCAGGTAGCCGTCAACGTGGGCTACACCTCGGACGATCCCAAGGCGCTGGAACTCTTTGAAAAGCAGCTGAAGGCCACACGCCCCATCCAGAATACCTTCGCGCCCTACTTTCCCCAGTCTACCCTGCTTTACTTCAGCCTGGGCCTCGACGGCAAGGAGCTGTACACCCACCTGGAAGAAAATCCGCAAGTCAAGAAATCACTTTCTGCCGAGAACATGGAACTGCTGAAGCAGCTGGTGTCTTCGTTTGAAAACGACTTCACGCTGGGCATCACTGGTGTAGACGCCCATGGCAACCCCACGATACTGGCCTATGCCGAAACCAACAACGCCGACCTGCTGAACCAGCTGTACGAAGCCAGCAAGAAGCAGGGAGCCAACGACCTCACCAAGCTGGACAACGACGACTACATGCTCACCGACAAGGGCCTGAAGGTGTACATGGGCATGCGCGGCAAGCACCTCATCATGACCAACGACCAAACCCTGTACAACAATGCAGGCAAGGAAAGCAAGCCCTCCCTGCTCGAGTCGTCCTTCGCCAAGGAAGTGCAGGGACAGCGCTTTGCCACCGTCATCAATACCGAAGCGGTCTTCGACCTGCCCATCGTCAAGCTGGCCACAGGCTTCCTCAGCCCTAAATACCGCGCCATGGTTACCGCTGCCGAGAACATCTCCTACCTGAGAATGAGCAGCGAAGGCAAGACGGGCCTCTTTGTGCTGCAACTGAAGGACCGCGAGACCAACGCACTGAAACAGATTGTAGACCAGGTGAAGACACTGGCCAACCTATAAATAAGGAGCCTACGCTCATGGAAACCATTCATCTGCAACACACCCTCCCGCAGGTCTTTGCAAACCGCGATGCCATCGTGTCCGACGTGTGGCATCGCGACCTCGTCTTCGAACGGGGCAAGCGCTACCTCATCGAGGCCGCATCGGGCACAGGCAAGTCGTCGCTGTGCAGCTACCTCTATGGCTACCGCAACGACTACGAGGGCATCATCTGCTTCGACGGGCAGAACATCCGCTCGCTCAAGGAAGCCGACTGGACACGCCTGCACCGCCACTCGCTCAGCATTCTTTTCCAAGAGCTACGCCTCTTCGGCGAACTGACGGCCCTCGAAAACGTGCTGCTCAAGAACCGCCTGACGCGCTTCAAGAGCCGCAAGGAGATAGACGCCCTCTTCGACGCACTGGGCATCGGCGATAAAAAAGACCAAACGGCAGGTCTGCTCTCCTTCGGCCAGCAACAGCGTGTGGCCTTCATCCGCTGCCTGTGCCAACCCATGGACTTCCTGCTGCTGGACGAACCCGTCAGCCACCTCGACGAGGCCAATGCCGCCACGATGTCGGCCTTGCTCCACGAAGAGGCAGGCAAACAAGGAGCAGGCGTCATCGTGACCTCCATCGGCAAGCACCTCCCTACCGACTATAACTGTGTACTGAAACTATGAACAGACTCGTTTGGAAACTTCTCCGCCGCCACATCAGCGGCGCCCAGTTGGCGGGCTTCTTCCTTGCCAGCCTCTTCGGCATGAGCATCGTGCTGCTTGGTATCCAGTTCTATCGCGACGTGGCGCCCGTCTTTACGCAGGGCAACAGCTTCCTGAAGAAGGACTACCTTATCGCCACCCGCAAGATCAGCACGCTGGGCAACCTGACGGGACGGAGCAACACCTTCAGCCCTGCCGCCATCGACGACCTGCGGAACCAGCCCTTCACACGCAGCGTGGGAGCCTTCACGCCCTCGCTGTTCGACGTATCGGCCGGCCTGGGCATGCAGGAGGCAGGTATCCGCCTGTCTACGGAGATGTTCTTCGAATCCGTGCCCGACGCCTACATCGACGTCAACCTCGACCGTTGGCACTTCGACCCGCAGAGCCACACCATCCCCATCATCATCCCCCGCAACTACCTCAACCTCTACAACTTCGGCTTCGCACAGAGCCGAAGCCTGCCCAAGCTGTCCGAGGGGCTGATGAACCTCATCCAGATGGACATCCGCCTGAGCGGCAACGGGCTGACAGAGCTTTTCAAGGGGCAGATTGTAGGCTTCTCCAACCGCCTGAACACCATCCTCGTGCCCCAAGCCTTCATGGAGTGGGCCAACAACCGCTATGCCCCCGGCCACGAAGCGCAACCCTCGCGCCTCATTGTCGAAGTAGACAACCCCACGGACACCTCCATCAACGATTACTTCAGCCGCAAGGGCTATGAAACCGAGGGTGACTCGCTCGACGCAGGACGTGCCACCTACTTCCTCCGTCTCGTCACGGGCATCGTACTGGCCATCGGAGGCATCATCAGCCTGCTGGCCTTCTTCATCCTGATGCTCAGCATCTTCCTGCTGCTGCAGAAGAACCGCGACAAGTTGCAGAACCTGTTGCTCATCGGCTATGCTCCTACGCAAGTGGCCCTGCCCTACTGCGTGCTGACGGCCAGCCTCAACCTGGCCGTACTGTTGCTTTCGACGGGGTGTGTGGCGTTGTTGCGCCAGGCCTACCTACCCTTCCTCGAAAAGCTTGTGCCCCAGCTCGAAGGCAGCTCCCTGCTGCCCACACTGCTGATAGGAGGCGTACTCTTCCTAGTTGTCTCGGCGCTCAACATGGTGGCTATCCGCCGCCAGCTGCCCAAGCTGCTCTCCAGACAAGCACGACGTTAATCCTCTGTTGACGATAAAAAAGCATTGTTTTCTTTCAAGGAAAGCAATGCTTTTTTACTGATAAAACACCGTTTTCCCCTCAAAAAGCAATCCCCCACATCCTGCTCTACAACGTTTCTGAAAGGAAAAAACGAATTTATATAAAAAATTTCTCCCTACGAATAGGGGATTTCTACAAAGGTTGCGTTATACGAGTGAAAGCGGCCCGGCCGGACGCTCTCAGAGAAACAAATCAATAAGAGTATTCACACCTAAACGAATTAGAAATTATGAAAATCAAATTTATCGCATTATCTTTGTGTATGGTTGCAAGTGTAAATATCATCAAAGCGCAAGACACAGACAAATCGTCCTATCAGCCCAACAATCGTCATGAATTCCGCATCGCCGTCAGCGACGGACTGACACTGACAGGGGTCGACATACTGGGCATGGGAATAGCCGATGCTATTACCGGCACCAAGCGGTCGGATGAAAAAAGCAGCATGGTCTACGGCATAGGCTACCGCTACGCCATCAACCGTTTCCGACTGGGAGGTGACCTGGGCTTCGCACATACCAGCAGCCTGCTGACTTTGCATGGAGAATCTACCGCTTCGATCAAGGAAAAGGAACTGAACTTCCTCGTGCTGCCCACTGCTGAATTTGTTTACTTCAAACGCAACCTCGTAGAACTTTACGGATCGGCCGCAGCAGGTGTAGATCTGGTGCGCCACACAGAGAAAGGACTGACCGAAGCCGGAAAGGCAGCCACCCGCAAAGCAGACCTGTCGACCAACTTCGCCTATCAGGTGAACCCCATCGCCATCCGCATCGGTAACGACCGCGTAGGAGGATTTATCGAAACCGGCCTGGGATACAAGGGATTCCTGACGGCAGGTGTCAGCCTGAGATTCTAACATCTTAACACGCATTGCAATGAGAACAGACAGGAAAGAACTTTTCAGAGTCAGATTCGAGCAACATTATCCGAGGCTATGTAGCATAGCCTACGGATATGTCTCGGATTACGACGAATCGGAGGACATCGTTCAAGAACTGTTCATCCACATCTGGGACAAAGGCAAGGACTGCCTGCCCGAACAGGAACTCACCGCCTATCTGACGACTGCCGTAAAGAACCGCTGCATCTCTTTCCTGCGTCGGAAAAAAGAGGACACCGTATCGATCGAGGACTATCCGCTGGCCGATCATCACCTGGCCGACGAAACAGCAGACAGCAGTGAAAACCGACGCTCACCCGAAGAAGTGCTGGAAGAAGCTCTCTCGACCCTGCCGCCCAAGTGTAAGGACGTTTTCCTGATGGCCAAGCTAAAGGGCATGAAGTATCGCGAGATAGCCAACGAACTGGGAATCTCGGAGAAGACCGTCGACAACCAGATGACAAAAGCCGTCAAGCTGCTACGCGCCTATGCGGCTGAAAATCCTTTCCTGATGACTGCCATCGGCGCCATTGTTTTATCCATCCTAGTAAATTGCAAGTGACCATGAAACAGAATGAAGACATTAACGATCTGCTGGCCCGTCACCTGGCCCACGAACATATCAGTGCCGAGCAACAACAAGAACTGGAAGCATGGATAGCCGCCAACAGCGCAGAATATCGCCGCCTGAGGCGACTGACAGACGCCCTGCATCCACATGCGGACGAATCGAACTTCGACGCCCGCCGGGCCTGGATGAAGATCGCTCCCAAGCTGAAAGACAAGACGACGGAAACCCATCGCACACGACGGTTCATCACCTTCTGCTCCATTGCCGCCTCCTTGCTGCTCCTATTGGGAACGGCTACAGTCTACTTGTTCAGACAACCGGCCGTACGCTACGAGAACAATGGACAGACAGCCCGAAGCCTCCTACTGCCTGACAGCTCGGAAGTAATCCTTTATCCTCAAACTAAATTGAGTTTCCGATATGCACCCCACCACAGTGAACGACTGGCCAAACTGGAGGGAAAAGCATTCTTCCATGTGAAAAGGACCGATGGGAAACCTTTCCGCGTAACTACTGAAGAAGTGGAAGTAGAAGTGCTGGGCACCTCGTTTCTGGTAGATGCCACACAGACGGAACGTACAGGAGTCTTTGTGGAAAGCGGGCGAGTAAAAGTCAGCGCAGAAGACCACGACCTGGTGCTCCACGCCCATGAAAAGGCGGAACTCAGCGACGGAAACCTGCAAAAAGGCACCATCGACGATCCGGCTAGCTTCTTCAACCGAAAAAAAACAAAGATGGTATTCAACCAAACGCCCCTCAAAGACGTTATAAAAGAAGTGGAGAAACAGACCGGCATCCGTATTGAGCTGGGACGGGGCGTCGAAGAGAACACCGTCACTACCCGCATCGACCCCGACAATGCCGAGGGCATCGCGGCAGAACTGGCTTTCCTCTGCGGATGCAAGTGCGACACGCTGAAACGAGGAAAACTTTACCGGCTACACTATGAGTAGAAAAAAACGGGGCCTATTGGCCCTGCTTATTACATTAGTTACCACCCTAACGTATGGCCAGAAGAGCCCTGACATACGGACGATAGCGGAAGAGCGGATCCGAGTGACCGCCTCTTCCGCTACCGTCTTGCAGTGGTTTGACAAAATCGAGAAGGAAACACAAATCACGTTGGCCTACAATCCTTCGCACACTGACCCTCGACATGCCTGCAGCAGGAGTAACTCTCGAAGGCCCCATCATCAAGGACAAACTATCCTACCTGGTGAGTGCACGACGCAGCTGGCTCGACTTTTTTGACAATCTGTTCTCTGAAGATAACCGTATGAACCATTCCACATATGATTACAATGCCAAGTTATCTTACAACCTGTCTCCCAAAAACACTCTCAGATTAATGGCCTACGGTGCGCAAGACGGTTATCATCTGCCTTATGACGAAAGCGGCGACAAACAAACGATTCTACGATGGACCAACCAGGCCTATCAGGCATCATTCCACACTTCGTACAGCAAGCTGAATCAAACGAGTTCCGTGTCCTATACCTCGTATACCAATCGGCCGAACGAGAATTGATCTACCTTCACTTCTCACGAATGGAACAATTCTACCATTACCTGCGCTTCGACTACCTGGCTTTTCCAACAGACTTCCGCATGCCAAGTATCGACGGATTCAAGCCTCGCTCTTCGGAACATTACGAAGCAGGATGGAAACATTTTCTGAAGAACGGACAAATAGAGGTATCGGCCTACTATAAGACACGAAGAAACGTAGTGGCCTTCAGCCCCCAGAATGCATCCGAAGGTAGCTCTGAGCTACTACTCCGTACACTGGTATCGCAACTGCCTGCCCTATGCTTCGGTGAGCTTCAAGTTCTGAAACAAGTTGCGGATTTGTAATTTGTTTAGTACCTTTGCCCTACATTAGAAACAAAAGCCTGCAGAATGCATATGAAAACAGCGGATTGCCCTTCAGTATTACTGATATATACCGGCGGTACCATCGGCATGATCGAGAACCCTGAAACCGGAGCCTTGGAAAGCTTTAACTTCGACCAACTGCTGAAACACGTACCCGAACTGAAACGATTCAACTGCCATATCTCTACCTACCAGTTCAATCCACCTATCGATTCATCAGACATGGAACCCGAACTCTGGGCCAAGATCGTAAAAATCATCAGCAGCCATTACAATGATTATGACGGCTTCGTCATCCTGCATGGTACGGATACGATGGCCTATACAGCCTGCGCGCTGAGTTTCATGCTTGAAAATCTATCGAAACCCGTCATTCTGACTGGCTCGCAACTACCTATCGGTATGCTGCGCACCGACGGCAAGGAGAACCTCATTACGGCTATTGAAATAGCAGCCGCACGCCGTCCTGACGGCACACCCATGGTACCCGAGGTCTGCATATTCTTTGAAAACGAACTGATGCGCGGTAACCGTACGACCAAAATCAATGCGGAAAATTTCAATGCCTTCCGTTCTTTCAACTATCCGCCACTAGCCAAAGTGGGCATCCACATCCGCTACGAAGAACACCTGATACGTCGCCCCGACCCTTCACGACCGATGAAGCCACACTACCTGTTTGATACCAACGTCGTAGTGCTGACTCTTTTTCCCGGTATTCGTGAAAGTATCGTCAGCTCCGTCCTCCACGTACCAGGTATCAAAGCCGTGGTACTCAAGACTTTCGGATCGGGCAATGCACCACAAAAAGAATGGTTGATCCGCCAACTCAAAGAAGCAAACGAACGAGGCATCGTCATCGTCAACATCACTCAATGTCAACGGGGAGTCGTCGAAATGCAACGCTACGGTACCGGTCTTCAACTGCTCCAAACAGGTGTTATCAGCGGTTACGACAGCACACCCGAATGTGCTGTCACCAAACTGATGTTCCTTCTGGGGCACGGCCTGAACCAACAGGAAATACGCCGTCTCATGGACTCAAATCTGGCAGGAGAAATTACAAAAGAATAATAAGCCCAACCTTACTGGAGCTATTGCCATTTACGCGAACGTAAAATAAGATATGAAACCACTCCAGCAGCAATCATTACTCCCCAGGCCATCAGATATCCGTATTTCCAATCGAGCTCGGGCATAAACTTGAAATTCATGCCCCACACTCCTACCAAAAAAGTGAGCGGAATAAAAATAGTAGATACCACCGTAAGCCGTTTCATGATGTAATTCATGCGCATGTCACTGTTCGAAATATAGAGATCCATCAGTGATGAAAGCGTTTCGCGGCAACCTTCGACAAGCTGTACGGCATTGAGCAAGTGGTCGTTGACATCATTAAAAAAAGGACGGTTGGTCTCATTGATAAGCTCGGAATCCGGATGCAAAATTTTAGAATATTGATCCTTCAACGGTACGACTGTCCGTTTTATTTCCATGTAGCGTTTCCGCAACATTTGCAATTGCATCCGAATGTTATAACTAGTCGTGGCAGCCAACAATTCGGTTTCAAGATCATCAAGTTGATCGCCTGTTTCAATAGCCAATGAAACATAATTTGAAACCAATTCGTTGAATAACACAGAAAAGAGATAATCGGACGAGCGTGTACGTATCTTCAAAACGTTTTCCTGCAAAGCCTTGACCGCATCATCGAAAAAAGAAGCTTCACCTTCAGTAAAGGTCAGCACCACATTCTCACCTTGTATCAGTCTGACAGACGTTTCGGTATCTTCATGAAAAATACGAGTTACTACAAAATTGAAATCACCGTTCTTCTCGATTTTGCTGGGATGGTCTACATTCAAGATGTCCTGCATCATCAAAAAGTTGATTTTGAAATAAGTACATATATTCCGGATATATTCGGTATCTTTCAATCCATGAACCCTTATCCACAATTTGTTTTCGGTAGGCGTATGTGACATGATTTCCTCAAAATCATTGCAAATGGTTTCACTAAAATGGTCGGATGAATAATTAAGCAAATGAACATGAGTATGTGTACAATTGTCACCATTGTAAGTAAGGCGTTCGGACAATAAATTGTTTTTCATCTCTATCTGGATAGTTTTAAGTTCCTCGGACAAAGTTATAAAAACTATCGGTTTCTTTGCATTGGTTTCAGATTCTTTTCCTAACTTTGCAATAGTTTTGTTCTGCCAGTTTCCAATTGCGAAGCTAGCGGATGAAAAGGGAATCGGGTGAAAGTCCCGAACAGTCCCGCTGCTGTGAGTTTCACATCTTGAGAGCATCAACACGCTCTATGCCACTGTTACTTCTGCCAAAGCGGAAAAGACGGGAAGGCGATGTTCTCCGAAACGAGTCAGAAGACCTGCAAAACAAAAATCATGCTTGACGCTTGCGAGGATGAGCGTAAAGATCGTGTAGAAAGTAGTATACAACTACAGATTGACAGAAAGGAAATGAAACAAATTTGTCTTTTCCATCGGCGATGGGGAGGTTGGATTGTAGCGTTGTTGCTGTCTGGCGGAGCCATGGCTCAGGAAGCGAGCGACACGATTACGGACAGGATACACCAGATAGACCGTGTAACCGTCACTGCCCGACGTATACCCAACAAGCTGACCTCGGCAGCACCCGTACAGAGCCTGTCGGGGCAAGACATCGAGCGTCTGGGTATTCAAGACATGGCCGATGCCGTACGCCGCTTTGCCGGAGCACAGGTGCGCGACTACGGCGGTATAGGTGGCCTAAAGACCGTTTCGGTCCGTAACATGGGAGCTGCACATACAGCGGTGAGTTATGATGGCGTGACAGTGAGTAACTGCCAAGCCGGACAAATAGACATCGGACGGTTTTCACTGGACAATGTGTCGATGGTAACGCTAGCCGTAGGACAGACGGACGATTTATTGCAGACAGCCCGACACTATGCCTCGGCAGGCGTTCTCAGTATCGAAACCGAGAAGCCTCATTTTGATGAAGGCCGCCGCTATGCCTTGCGCGCCCGTGTCAGTGGAGGATCTTTCGGATACATTACACCGTCCCTGCGCTGGTGGCAGCAACTGGGCAACCGTACACGCCTGGCTGTTGACGGCAGTTTCATGCGGGCCGACGGTAACTATCCTTTTACATTGGTAAACGGGAAATACGTCACACAAGAACGACGTAACAATTCCGACATACTCTCAGGGCAGGGCGAAGCCAACCTATATCATACATTCAAAAACAATAGCGAGCTGGATGTAAAGGCGTACTATTACCGTTCCCGCCGTGGACTGCCCGGAGCCGTCACTCTCTACAATCCTTTATCTGACGAACGCTTGTGGGATGAAAACATCTTTGTACAGACCCGTTACAAGAAACAGTTCAATCCACGATGGACTATGCAGGTACAGGGCAAATACAATCATGGCTGGAACCGCTACGAAGACCAAGGAGCGGAATATACTGACGGCACCTATAGCGAACACCACAAGCAGGATGAATACTATCTGTCGGCATCTGTCCTCTACCGTCCGCTGGAAGGATTATCCTTTTCCTTGGCACAGGACGGAGTGGCGAATACGCTGCACAACACCTTGCCCGAATGCCCCTTTCCCACACGCTTAACTTCCATCAGCGCATTCAATGCCCGCTATAGCAACGACTGGCTAACAGCCACAGCTTTATTGGTGCATACCGCTACTTTTGAACATGTGGAAAAAGGCGAAGCACCCGACAACTTCCGCCGCTTCGCACCCTCCTTGTCTGTCAGCCTGAAGCCCTGGCAAGAAGAGGAGCTTTTCCTGCGGCTGATGTACAAGAGCACCTTCCGCCTGCCCACCTTCAATGATCTTTATTATTACCGCTTGGGAAACCGTAATCTGCGGCCAGAGAAGGCGAACGAATACACTGCCGGCCTCACTTGGAGTCTGCAGAAAGCTGCCTGGCTGAACTATCTGTCCGTCACGCTGGACGGTTACTTCAACAACGTGACGGACAAGATCGTGGCCTTCCCCTCTACCTACACATGGAAGATGGCCAACTACGGACGGGTGCATGCAGCGGGCATAGACGCCACTCTGGCTGCTTCGGCAGCACTGGCATCGGGTTATGCCCTTACGTTCAGCGGTAACTACATGTGGCAGAAAGCCATCGACCTGACCGATCCCGATGCCAAGAACTATCGTGACCAGTTGCCCTATACACCCGTACACAGTGGAAGCGCCTCGCTTATTGTCGACACCCCCTGGCTCAGCTTGGGATATTCGCTGGTGGGCGTAGGTGAACGATATTATATGTCACAGAACTTACCCGAAAACAGAATAGACGGCTATGTGGAGCAGAGCCTGAGCCTTTCACGCGATTTCAACCTGAAACGGGGACGCATAACCGTAAAGGCCGAAGTGCTGAACCTAGCGGACGAGCAGTATGACGTAATCAAGTATTACCCCATGCCGGGGCGTTCATGGCGACTGACCGGGAGTTTCTATTTCTGATACAACGGGAAAATCTAATACCTAAATAAAAATAAATATGATTGACTTAAATATAAACAAAGTATGAAAATGAAAGCAAGTAATCTATGGTATGGCCTGCTGTGCATGCTGGCCGTGAGTGTAAGTTTATCTTCTTGTAGCGACGACAACGGTAATAACGACGATGACCGCGACGATACGGGGTCGAAAGTCCAGTTACCGCAAGTGCGCGCCTTCTTCCTGAACGAAGGCTCCTATAATGGCAATAATGCGGGAATCTCATTCTATGCGCCTAACGGCGATGCGGATTTCATCAGCGACATTTACAGCTATCAGAATGATGCCAAGCTGGGAGATACAGGTCAGTGTATGATCGAATATGAAGGAGAAATCTATGTGGCTGTCTATGGATCGAATTATCTGGCTAAACTCAACTCTGCCGGCGTGGAGCAACAACGACTTTCGTTTGTCACAGATCCGGAACTGAGCGCAGGCATTCGTTACCTGGCTGCTGAAGACGGTTACATATATGCTTCCTTCTGGGGTGGCGTAGTAGCCAAAATCAACACACAGACCTTGAAGGTAGAAAGCAAGCTTACGGAGCTGGGTGACAATCTGGAAGGCGTAGCCATCTGCAAAGATATGCTCTATGTGGCCAACAGCTGCACCCCCGACTGGAGCGCTTATCACAAAGAGGTAAAGGTGATAGACCTGAACACGTTCACCTTAAAGGAAACGCTGACAGTAGATCTGAATCCGAATACCTTGATTGAAGAGGAGGATAAAATATTTCTTATTTCATGGGGAAACTACGTTGATGTAGGCTATTCGCTCCAAATGATAGACCCTAACAACAATAATCAGGTGACACCCTTGGGCGAAGTTACCAAGATGGGGGCAGGAAACGACATGCTCTACCTCACCTACTCTTCGTACACCAATCCTGAAACAAAATTCTTCTCCTATAACATCCGTACGGGACAGATGGACCAGACTTCCTTCCTGAAAGACATTCCCGAAGAACTGAAAACCAGTACCATCTACATGATAGCCGTAGACGATGAATACAATGGGGACATTTACATAAGCACCACCGATTATAAGACCAACGGCACCATCTATCGTTTCAAGAAAGACGGAACCTTTGTCGAGAAGTTCGATGCGGGAGGTATCAGTCCGAATTCAGCCGTATTCTTCAACTAAATCCCATGAGAAGATTTCCTATATTCATATTCATCTGGGGAGCGGCCTTGTTTCTTTCCGCCTGTAGCGGAAGGGGCAAGGCTCTCCCTGCTTCTACGGAAGGAGATACCCTGTCCCTGCGCTACGCCGAGAACCTGACGCTCGTGGATTATCCCGGCTATACGGTAGCCACGCTGCGAAATCCTTGGGACACGCTTAAAATACTGCATACCTATATACTGGTGCCTAAATCGAACGATCTGCCCGATAATCTGCCAGCAGGTACAGTGGTACGCACTCCTTTAACAAAAGCGGTGGTCTATTCTTCTGTCCACTGCGGATTGCTTCATGAATTAGGTGCCGGAAATGCGATCGGTGGCGTATGTGACTTGAAATACATTAAGCTACCCGAACTGCATAAAGCCGTAAACCAGGGGCGTATAGCCGATTGCGGCGACGGCATGAATCCGGACATGGAACGTATCATCGACCTCCATCCCGACGCCATCCTGTTGTCTCCCTTCGAAAACAGTGGTGGATATGGACGGGTGGAGAAACTGGGAACGCCCATCATCGAATGCGCCGACTATATGGAAACTTCGGCCCTGGGACGTGCAGAATGGATGCGCTTCTATGGCCGGCTGTTCGGAACCGTCTCGCAGGCCGACAGCCTGTTCGCCCACGTGGACAGCAGTTACAACCGGCTCAAACACCGGGCAGCCCTGTCATCCGTCCGCCTGTCGGTGGTCTGTGAGTTGAAAAACGGTTCAGCCTGGTATGTGCCCGGCGGACGCAGCACAACAGGCCGATTACTGGAAGATGCATACAGCGATTACGCTTTTGCCAAAGACGCTCATAGTGGCTCTGTCCCTCTGCCCTTCGAAACGGTATTCGAGAAAGCAGGCGATGCAGACATATGGCTCATCAAGTACAACCGCCAGCACGACATGACTTATGCTGACTTGCAAGCCGACTTCGTGGGTTACACAGGCTTCAAGGCGTTCAAAGAACGCCGCGTCTATGGCTGTAATACCGGAAAGGTCGCTTTTTATGAAGAAACCCCTTTCCATCCAGACAGGTTGCTGGCAGATTTGATACAGATCCTACATCCAGAAACGGACATCTCTGACGGATTGCGTTATTATAAAGAATTAAAAGAAAACTGATATGAATAGAGGCTGCAAATACGGTATAGGCTTGACAGGAGTCATCCTGCTGTTGTTCATAGCCAATCTGCTGATTGGTTCAGTGAACATTCCCCCCGCCGAGGTGTGGCATATCCTGACTGGCGGTGAAAGCAGCAAAGCCAGCTGGAGTTTCATCGTATGGGAAGCCCGCCTGCCACAGGCACTAACAGCCTTGCTGTGCGGCGGTGCCCTGGCCGTGTGCGGGCTCATGCTGCAGACAGCTTTCAAGAATCCGCTGGCAGGCCCCTCCATTCTGGGTATTAATTCGGGGGCCAGTCTGGGGGTAGCTTTTGTCATGCTGCTGTTCGGAGGAAGCGTCACGGCAGGTACATTCAGTCTCTCAGGGTTTCTGTCAGTTCTGGCAGGAGCCTTCATCGGAGCGATGGCCATCATGGCCCTCATCCTGTTCTTCTCTACACTGATCAAGAGCAACGTGATGCTGCTCATCACCGGTATCATGATCGGTTATATTGCTTCGTCTGCCATCTCGCTGCTCAATTTCTTTGCCACGGCCGAGGGGGTGCAGTCGTACATCATCTGGGGCATGGGAAACTTCGGCGGTGTCTCGCTGCAACAGATGCCCGCCTTTGCATCGGTCACCTTATTGGGGCTGGCGGGTGCGCTGATGCTCATCAAGCCACTCAATGCCTTGTTGCTGGGGGAAAGGTATGCCGAGAACCTGGGAGTGAACATCCGCCGCGTACGCAACTGGCTGCTGGTAGTAACCGGCCTGCTCACCGCCATCACTACTGCCTTTTGCGGTCCGGTGGCTTTCATCGGCCTGGCCGTCCCCCATGTGGCCCGCATGCTGCTGGGCACGTCCAACCACCACTCGCTGCTGCCCGTCACCATTCTGAGCGGTGGAGCCGTAGCCCTTCTTTGCAACCTGATCTGCATCTTGCCCGGCGATGCCGGCATTATCCCACTGAATGCAGTCACTCCCATCATCGGCGCGCCGGTCATCATCTACGTCATTGTAAGTCAACGTAAGTCACAACATTTTAACTGAGTTTGCGACTTGCACCACGCAAACGGTTGCAGGCCAAAACTGGTAAAATTGACATAAATCAAGCGAATGTACTGTAGAAACCTTTATCTTTGCGCCCGGTATTAGTTTAACATAAAAGATTGTTGCAATGAATTTACCCGAAGAACCGATGATGCTTTATAGCTTCGTCAACATGAAGTTGCGAGATTCCTATCCTACGTTGGATGCTCTTTGCGAGGACATGAACGTAGAGAAGGCTGAGATTCTCAGAAGGTTAAAAATGGTGGGATTCGAATACGACCCCGAACGCAACAGATTTTGGTAAACTATCGAGTTTACAGTTGAATCCTCTAAAAAGAGGGGGCATCAAAAGATGCACCCTCTTTCTTTTTTGTGAAGCAGGCAAAACGCAATTTCCGCATGGAAAAACCCCGTTCCGGTTTCAAAAAATGCAATTTCCACATGGAAATACCATTTTCCGGTTTCAAAAAACGCATTTTCCACCCGGAAATACCATTTTCCCGTTTCAGAAAATGCAATTTCCACATGGAAAATCCATTTTTCCGTTTCAAAAGCCCGATTTCCACACGGAAATCGCATTTTCCCGCTTCAAAAGCTGCATTTTCCATGCGGAAACCGGCTTTTCACCCCGCGAAATCCCCTCACCCTGTTAATAAAGCACAAAATCGGACCGCCAGATTTTACTTTTCCAGTCTTCGACGCTCTAACGAAATTGAAGGCCGACGCCGACAAGAATCCCACATTCCGGATACGGGATTCCCGACAGGCAAGGTCGGCGACAAAAACAGTGTTGTATAACCCATCAAAAAAAGAAAGACGTATGAAGACAAGACTTACCTCACTCCTGGTATTGGCGTTATGCGCCGTAGGCAGCCTTTCTGCCCAGCCGCGCCAGAAACAAACAGAAACCAAAGCAGAAAAACCTCGATTGACAGAAGAAGAAAGAATACAGCGACAAGCCAATCGCATGTCGGCCGAGTTGATGCTGGACGACAAGACCTCTGCCAAATTTACCGACGTCTACCAGCAATATCTGAAGGAAATGAACGACTGTCGCAAAGAAAATAGAAAAGCGATGAAGGAAAGTTGTCCCCAAGGGCGTACAAAATGTACCCAAGGTGAAAAGCCAGCCCTGACGGATGCAGAAATAGAAGCACGCATCGAAAAGCGTTTTGCACAGCAACGCCAGATGCTCGACATCCATGAAAAATACTACAAGGAGCTTAAGAAGATTCTGACGCCCAAACAGCTGCAAAGAATCTATGAGAAGCATCCCGCAGGACCACGCCACGACAAGCGCATCGGCCACAAACACGCCCCAGCTTTCGGACACGGACAACATGCAGCCCCCTGCCGCGAATGCCCGCAGCAACCAAAGTAATCACACGAAAATACTTCTTTGATAAAAAGAAACACGAGAAAATGTGCCTGCCCTGGCACATTCCTCGTGTTTCTTACTTTTAACCAATCTCAAAGATAGACTGGCTGTTATTTATCCAAATTGTTAATCTCATCCAGATTCTTTTGAATATCTTCATCAGTAAGCGAATAGTTCACCAAGTCACCCGCCAGATATTTGTCGTATGAAGCCATATCAATAAGGCCATGACCTGAAAGATTGAACAAGATGACTTTCTCTTCACCGGTCTCTTTACACTTATTGGCTTCGCGAATCGTAGCCGCAATGGCATGACATGACTCAGGAGCCGGAATGATTCCCTCAACACGAGCAAACAGACAACCTGCTTCAAACGACTCCAACTGCTGGATATCCACCGCTTCCATCAAATGATCCTTCAACAGCTGTGACACAATAACGCCTGCACCATGATAACGAAGTCCTCCAGCATGAATATTGGCCGGAGCGAAGTTGTGTCCCAACGTAAACATAGGCAGCAACGGAGTATAACCAGCCTCATCGCCAAAATCATATTGGAATTTACCTCGCGTCAACTTAGGACACGAAGCAGGCTCGGCCGCGATGAAACGGGTAGTCTTCCCTTCCAGAATATTGTGACGCATAAAAGGAAAAGCAATACCACCAAAATTGGAACCTCCACCAAAACAGGCAATAATCATGTCAGGATATTCACCAGCCATAGCCATCTGTTTCTCAGCTTCCAAGCCAATGACAGTCTGGTGAAGTGTCACATGACTCAACACAGAGCCCAATGTGTATTTACAATTAGGCGTCGTACGCGCCAGCTCAATAGCTTCGGAAATGGCAGTTCCCAGCGAACCCTGATGATTGGGGTGTGCAGTCAGAATATCCTTACCGGCACGAGTCGACATAGAAGGTGACGGTGTAACCTGTGCACCGTAAGTCTGCATGATACTGCGGCGATAAGGTTTCTGTTCATAGCTGATTTTTACCTGATATACGGCGGCCTCCAACCCGAAAAGACGGGCAGCATATGCCAACGAAGCTCCCCATTGTCCAGCACCAGTCTCAGTTGTCACATTCGTAACCCCTTCTTTCTTGCAATAATATGCCTGCGGAATGGCAGAGTTCAATTTATGTGATCCCATAGGACTGACACTTTCGTTCTTGAAATAGATATGTGCCGGTGTTCCCAAAGCTTCTTCCAGTCCGTATGCACGTACCAGTGGCGTGCTACGATAGTATTTGTACATCTCGCGTACCTCTTCAGGAATCTCAATCCAGGGATCCGTCTGATTCAGTTCCTGATGACACAACTCCTTGGCAAAAATAGGATACATGTCTTCCGGCTTCAGCGGCTCATGAGTAGCAGGATTGAGTGGCGGCATGGGTTTATTCACCATATCAGCCTGTATGTTATACCAATACTGTGGTATTTCGTCTTCAGTCAAGATAAATCTTTTCGTACGTTTGCTCATAGTGGTATTTATTAGAAATTGTTCGTCCAAATGTATGGATAATTTTTAAAATACTGTCATATTTCTGTAGATATTTTGTTTTTCATGTCTATTTTACGTCCCAGCACAACACTTTTCTACCTCAAAGTTCTTCTATTTCTCTCGGTTTTGCTTGGACGACGGCTTATTTTTTCTTTTCTTTGTCTTGCTCTTTCCAGATTTTTTCCAGTATTACACAATAGTTTTGCTGACATGAAAATATTAGTAGTAGAAGACGAACAGGACTTGCGTGAAACGATCCGCACCTCCCTCTTAAAAGAAAAATTTGTTGTCGAAACTGCTGCAGATTACCATTCCGCATTCGACAAGATCAATGACTATGATTACGACTGCATTCTACTGGACATTATGCTGCCAGGTGGAAGCGGTCTGGACTTGTTACGTGAACTGAAACGCCTGCGACGCAGTGACAGTGTACTTATCATCTCGGCCAAGGATTCGTTGGACGATAAAGTAGACGGGCTTGAACTGGGAGCTGACGATTACCTGACCAAGCCATTCCATCTTGCTGAACTAAACGCGCGTATCAAATCACTGATACGCCGTCGGCAAAATAATGGCGATACCAGCGTGAAGATGGGTAACGTCATCCTCTATCCTGACAAACGCCAAGTTGAAATAGACGGAATCCCCTTGCAACTCAACCGCAAGGAATTCGACCTTCTCTATTATTTTGTAGCCAATCCCAACCGAGTCATCAACCGCATGAGCCTGGCCGAATCAGTTTGGGGCGACAACATCGATCAAGCCGATTCGCTGGATTTCATTTACTCTCAGGTGAAAAACCTGCGCAAGAAACTGAAACAGGCCGGAGCCACAATTGAAGTGAAAGCTGTCTACGGATTCGGCTACAAATTATCTGAAGTATGAAACTGCTCCATTATACCTATCGTAAACTTTCCTTATGGCTATTGGTTCTAATGGCCGTATGGGGGGTATTGTTTTACTACACCATCATGTATGAGCTGATGGACGAAACAGACGATACACTGGAAAACTATGCCCAAATTATCATCAACAATGCCCTATACGACGAGAGTATCCTCAATACGGAAGGCAACCTGATGTCCTTCTATTATTTCCATCCTCTTTCAGTGAAAGAGGGTGAAAACTACCGCGACATGTTCTACGATTCATTGGTCTATGTAGAAAGCGAAGACGAACACGAGCCAGTGCGCGTATACCGCACCGCCTTCCGTATGCCCAACGGGCAATTCTATGAGTTGGAACTGATGATTTCGACTCTTGAACGCGATGATATGGTCAATGCCATGTTCTGGTATCTGATAGCATTGTTTGCCCTTTTTCTATGCAGTACAGCCATTGGTACCCGACTTATCTTACAGAAAATATTCCGTCCGATGAACCGCCTCATGGATTGGCTACAACGCCTACACCCGGGAGCCGAAGTTCCACCTTTGGACAATGCAACTAATATACGAGAATTCCGTCTGTTGGGCGAAGTGGCCTGCGACATGGCCAATCGAAGCCATAAAGCATACGAAGAACAGAAACAGTTCATAGAAAACGCTTCACACGAACTCCAAACCCCGTTAGCCATAGCTCGTGGTAAACTCGAACTGTTTGCAGAGAGTGAAAATATGACAGAGGAACAACTAAAAGAACTTGACGCAATTTATACTACATTGGGACGTGCTGTCAAACTAAACAAAGCTCTGTTATTATTGTCACGCATTGAAAACGGACAATACACCGAAACAGAAAACGTATCCATTGACGAACTATTGGAGGAAGTGCTACCAGACCTTATGGAGATATACGAACATAAACAAATCAGCTTGGAACAAAGCAAGGGAGATTCTCCTTTCATCATACGTTGCAATGCTTCCTTAGCCCATATTTTAGTGACTAATCTAGTGAAAAATGCTCTGTTACACAGTCCTGAAGGCGGACGGATCGTAATAGCGACAACAGCTTCTTCACTTACGATAAAAAACAGCGGAACAGCAGCATTGGATTCCTCACAACTATTCAAACGATTTGCCCACAGTGTAGACCGCAAAAAAGAATCTACAGGTTTGGGGCTGGCCATAAGTGAAGCCATCGCTTCCAGTTGCTCACTTCATCTGACCTACCATTGGGAAGAAGGTATGCACGTGTTCTCACTAGTTAAATAATGTAAAACAAAAAGTATTGGACCGTTTTTCCCATTTTTTTCCAAAAAGCCCTACTTACTTTGCAGTACGAGAAAAAACAATAGTATTAATCCATAAAAAGAAGAATAACATATGAAAAAGATGATTACATTCCTGATGATGGTGGTAATGACCTGTCTCTTATACACATCTCCGAGCCCACGAGACTCCTGAGCATCTCGTA
>ENA-OZWA01000001-OZWA01000001.1-human-gut-metagenome-genome-assembly--contig:-NODE-1-length-71568-cov-5.673877_pt1 | contig 71568 bp, 55 predicted proteins | sample MGYA00243448_ERZ654051 | MGnify/ENA primary metagenome ERZ654051 (study PRJEB26926, sample SAMN06164908) | human gut metagenome | biome: ENVO:00009003; feature: ENVO:2100002; material: ENVO:00002003... | reverse complement strand
GGCAGCGTCAGATGTGTATAAGAGACAGAAACAAACCTACGCAGATGAAAACAGAAAAACAGAAAGCAGCCGAAGGCCTGCTCTACGATGCCAACAACGACCCCGAACTGCAACAGGAAATGCTACAGACGCGCTGCCTGCTGCATGAGTACAACCTACTGCCGCCCGACCGCACGGACGAGCGCGACCGCCTGATACGCCGCATCGTGCACATGGGCGAAGGCGGATGCATCATCTCGCCCTTCTATTGCGACTACGGCTACCACATCCGCATCGGCCACAACTTCTTTGCCAACACCAACCTCGTCATCCTCGACGGAGCCGACGTCACCATCGGCGACAACGTCTTCATCGCCCCCAACGTGGGCATCTACACCGCCGGCCATCCGCTCGACATCGGCCGCCGCAACGCAGGCCTGGAGTATGCCTACCCCATCCGCATCGGCAACAACGTGTGGATAGGCGGCAACGTGGTCATCCTGCCGGGTGTGACCATCGGCGACGGGGCCGTCATCGGCGCAGGCAGCGTTGTGACGCGCGACATCCCCGCCCATACGCTGGCCGTAGGCAATCCCTGCCGCCCCCTGCGCAAGATTGAAGAGGAGGGATCAGAAAACTCCTGCCGCCCCCGATAGGCTCCCTGCATTAATTATCATTTGTTAATCTTCCGCGCCGAACTTTAGCTTACCTTTGCACCCGCAAAAACGAAAAAGCTATGACAACGAAAAAAGACAATCACACTCCGCTGAAAGACAGCATCGACTTCGGCAGCATGCACATCCCCACCCTGTTCAGGAAGCTGCTGATACCCACCGTGCTGGGCATGGTGTTTTCGGCCATTTTCATCATTACGGACGGCATCTTTGTGGGCAAAGGCATCGGTAGCGACGCGCTGGCGGCGGTCAACATCACCGCTCCGCTGTTCCTCATCAACACGGGCGTGGCGCTGATGTTCGGCATCGGGGCGTCGGTCGTGGCGTCCATCCACCTGTCGCACGGCAAGCCGAAGGTGGCTCGCATCAACGTAACGCAAGCCGTCATCGTCTCGTCCCTGCTGCTCATTGCCTATGCCGCGGCCATCCTGGGCAATGTGGAGCAGGTGGCCCGCCTGCTGGGCAGCAGCGATCGGCTGCTCCCGCTGGCCGTAGAGTACATGTACTGGTTCGTACCCTTCCTGGTGTTCAGCGCGCTGCTCAGCTCGGGCATGTTCTTCGTGCGGCTCGACGGCTCGCCCAACTATGCCATGACGTGCAACATCGTGGCCGCGCTCATCAACATCTTCCTCGACTGGCTGTTCATCTACGTTCTCCAATGGGGTATGTTCGGCGCCGCACTCGCCACCAGCCTGGGCTACATCTTCGGGGCGCTGATGATCCTCTTCTACCTCCTGCAACGCCGGCACGTCATCCGCCTGGAGCGCATCAAGCTGAGCCAGAAGAGCCTGCGACTGACGGTGCGCAACGTAGGCTACATGATGCGCCTGGGCCTCTCTACCTTCCTGTGCGAAGCGGCCATCGCTACCATGATGTTCGTGGGCAATTACGTCTTCATCCGCTACCTGGGCGAAGACGGCGTAGCGGCCTTCAGCATCGCCTGCTACTTCTTCCCCATCATCTTTATGGTATATAATGCCATCGCCCAGTCGGCACAGCCCATCCTGAGCTACAACTACGGAGCGGCACAACCCGAGCGGGTGCGGTCAGCCTTCCGCCTGGCCCTGTGGACGGCGGTGGTGTGCGGCGTGGTGGTGTTCCTCGTCACGGAGTTCTTCACCGAAGGGATTGTAGGCATGTTTGTCGATACCCATTATCCGGCCTACCGCATCGCCGTGGAGGGACTTCCGCTCTTTGCCGCCGGCTTCGTGTGCTTCGGCGTGAACATCGTGTCCATCGGCTACTTTCAGAGTGTGGAGCGCGACCGTCCCGCCATGGCCGTCACCCTGCTGCGCGGCTTCATCCTGGTGCTGCTGTGCTTCTGGCTGATGCCCGCCGTGATGGGTGTGCCCGGCATCTGGCTGGCCGTACCTGCCGCCGAGACGCTGACGCTGCTCTTCGTGCTGACCATCTATTGCCGCGGCAGAAAGAGGAAAGAGAAACTCGGAGAATGAATTAAAAGGAAGAGATGAGGAACGACTCATCAACGAAGGAGCCACGCAGGCCAAGGAGCGCTACCTGTCACTGCTCGAACGCATGCCCGAGCTGCTGCAACACGTACCGCTGAAGCACATCGCCTCCTATCTCTACATCACCCCCCAGTCGCTGAGCCGCATCCGTGCCGAACTGGCCCGAAAGGCAGGCAGCGAACCTACTCGCCCACGCGAATAATCGCCTGCACCTCTACCACGCCATCATATTCAGCGGCAAATCCTTCGGACGAAGGCCCCATCATCTTCACCTTCAATTCGGCGGAAACAGGGGTGTAGGGTTTGGCATCGGCCGGCAGGGCCTCCTCGTAACGCTTCTTCAGCTCGCCCGAACGGTCCACCACCCAATAGGATAAGGTATCGCCGTCGGGAGTGAACGAGTAGGCTTCGTGCCCCATCACCAGACGGCCGCTACACGTAATTACAGAATCAGGGACGGCAGACGCCGCCTGCGGTACAGCGCCCTCCTGCTTCTGTGCGGCAGGACGGCAGGCAGCCATACACAGGCCCGCCGACACGACAAAAAGAACAGCTAATTTTTTCATGATTATATCGGTTTAGTTATAAAACAGAGCCTAAAATAGGCATTTATCTTTTACAATAGCATTTTTAGCGAACAAAGATTTGCCGAATTCATAAAAATTAGTACATTGTGCCGCCATAAACCAAAATGTACAAATACAACCTAATAACCATGAAACGCACCGATTTCTATTTCTGCCTGATTGTAGTGGCGCTGTTCGCACCTTTCGTCCTTTCCCCCAACCTGTATGCGGGCTATCAGTCGTTCAATGCCGAACACGGCATGGTGATGAGCTTCCTGAAGTTTGCCGTCCTCTCCACGCTGGGCGAGCTGCTGGGCCTGCGCATCAGCACGGGCCAATACCTGCGCAAAGGGTTCGGCGTCCTGCCTCGTGCCGTCGTGTGGGGCGTGCTGGGCATGGGCATCAACCTGGCGTTCATCGTCTTCTCCACAGGTGTGCCTGCCGCGGCGGGTTACCTGGGCGTCGATGACCCTGCCGCCATCATGGCAGGCCCCGTCACCCCGAGCAAAGTACTGTTGGCCTTCGCCATCTCCGTCAGCCTGAACAGCATCTTCGCACCCGTCTTCATGACGTTCCACAAAATTACAGACACGCACATCCTGGCGACGGGCGGAACTCTGCGCGGCCTCTTTACCCCCATCCCGATGGGCGAGATCATGCAGAACCTGAACTGGCGGGTGCAGTGGGGCTTCGTGTTCAAGAAGACCATTCCGTTCTTCTGGTTCCCCGCCCACACCATCACCTTCCTGCTGCCGGGCGAGATGCGCGTGCTGTTCGCCGCCCTGCTGGGCGTGGCGCTGGGCGTGATACTGGCCGTGGCTGCACGGAAGAAGTAAGGAGGAAGCCCGCCGCAGGCCCTCGAAAGCCTGCGGACAGCTTTCCGCGCACCTCCGTACCCCTACGGAATCCTGCCGACAGCTTTCCGCGCACTTCCGTACCCCTACGGAACCCTGCCGACAGCTTTCCGCACACTTCCGTACCCCTACGAAACCTTCCCGACGATCGTCCGCAGCTCCGCGAAGGGCTTCAGAAGCTTCCCGACGATCGTCGGCTGCTTTCCGTCAGGATGACGCCGTCCATCATGCGGATGATGCGGCGTGCCTCGCGGGCGTTCTCTTCGGAGTGGGTCACCATGACTACCGTGGCGCCGTCGGCATTGAGTTCCTTCAGCAGGGACATCACTTCGTTGCCGTTGGCCGAGTCGAGGTTACCCGTCGGCTCGTCGGCCAGGATGATTTTCGGATTGGTGACAATAGCGCGGGCAATGGCCACACGCTGCTGCTGACCGCCACTGAGCTGCTGCGGGTAGTGCTCCGAACGGTGGGTAATCTGCATGCGGTCGAGGGCTCGGTTCACGCGCTCCACACGTTCGCGGACGGGTACGCCGGCATAGAGCAGGGGCAGTTCGACATTCTCGAACACCGTCAGTTCGTCTATCAGGTTGAAGCTTTGGAAAACGAAACCCAGGTTGCCGTTGCGCAGGTCGGTGCGGTCGTTTTCCTTCCACTTGGACACTTCTTGCCCCATGAACCACAGTTCGCCCGAGGTAGGATTGTCCAGCAGGCCCATGATGTTGAGCAACGTGGACTTGCCACAGCCCGACGGGCCCATGATGGCTACAAACTCACCCGGATAGATTTCCAGGTTCACTTCGTTCAATGCGGTTGTCTGCACGCTTTCGGTGCGAAATATTTTGGTCAGGCCCACGGCCTTGATTACGTTATCTGTTTTCATATTGTTATTTTAGGAATTAAGGAGTAAAGAAATTAAATTAAATTCTTCATTCTTCATTTTTCATTCTTCATTTACTCGTATCTCAGCGACTCCACCGGATTCTGCGACGCCTTGCGCCACGTCTGTCCTACGACCGTCAGCAGGGTGATGAGCACCGTCAGCAGACCGGCCAGCAGGAAGAGCCACCAGCTGATGGGCGTCTGATAGGCAAACTCGCTGAGCCAGTTGCTCATCAGCCAGTAACCCACGGGGCAGGCCACCACGAAGGCAATGCCTACCCACACCAGGTACTCGCGGCAGAACATGCGCACGATGCGGTCGGAATGTGCGCCGTTCACCTTGCGGATGCCTATCTCCTTGGTGCGCTGTTCGGTGGAGAGTGCCACCAGGCCGAACACACCCATCATGGCAATGAGGATGGCCAGCACGGTGAAGAACAGCAACATGCGGCTCTGCTGATGCTCGCGGGCGTAGTTCTGGTTCAGCTTGTCGGAGAAGAACTGGTAACTGAAATCCTTGATAAAGGCATCGTCGCGCTTGGCAAACTCCTCGAACTTCTCCTTGATGAAGGCCAAGGTCTGCTGCCGCCGTTCGGGAGCTATCTTGATGTACAGATAGCTCAGAGCCTCGGGGTTGTACCAGATGTAGGCAGGCTTGATCTGCTCGCGCATGGACTGGAAGTTGAAGTCCTTCACCACACCCACGATGCGCAGCGGCATTCCCCACTCCGAACGGATTTCCATCCCGATGGGGTCGGCCACCTTCATGGCTCGCCAGGCCGTTTCGTTGATGACGGCGGTCTTGGTCTCACCCTGATCCCAGTAGTTGTTGAAGTCGTCATCCATCAGCTTGCCCTTCACCAACTGCATGCCGAAGGTCTTCACGAAGTCGCCGTCGGCCCACAGCTGCACCATGCGCACAGAGTCGGTGCGTCCGTCCACATCGGTCCACTCCACCTTGCTGCCGTCCTTGAAATTAGTGCCTTCGCCGAAGTTCTCGATGGGCGACGACATGGAGACGCCTTTGATGTCGGGATTGCGCAGCAGCTCCTGCTTGAAGTCGCCTACGTTGTACCACAGGCTGGTATAAATGCAAACGATGTTCTCCTTGTCCAGCCCCATGTCCTTGTTCTGCATGTAGTGTAGCTGCTTGAAGACGATGCCCGTCAGCAACATCAGCACCAGGGCGATGACAAACTGCACGCACACTAATCCGCGTATCAGTCCGCCCTTGCGCCCCGTCTTGCGCCCGCCCTTGAAGGCCAACAACGGATTGACGGACGAGAGATAGAAAGCCGGATAGCTGCCAGCCAGGCAACCCACACCCACGATGCCGAAGAGCATGTAGAGCACCACGCTCCAACTCGCCTCCAATCGCAGGTCGGTCTCCATCACCCGGTTGAACAAGGGCAGTGTCAGCTCGGTCAGTGCCATGGCCAACACCAAGGCGATGCATGCCTGCACCATTCCTTCGGACAGGAACTGCCCGATGAGCACACGGCGTTTGGCTCCCGTCACCTTGCGCACGCCCACCTCCTTGTAGCGCAGCGAGGCGCGGGCGGTGGACAGGGTGGTGAAGTTGAACGCTCCCATGAAGATGATGAGCACCGCCAGGGCAATGAACAGATAGACGGTGGAGAGGTTGCCGTGCTGCTTCACGTCGGGGTCGGCAAAGCGGGTATGCAGATAGATGTCGTGCAAGGGCTGGAAGCCGAGACGTACGTTCTTCTCGCCACGGTCGGCCAGCAGGCGGCTCATGGCCTGCGCCTCGCTGCGGAGCATGGTCGATCCTTGCTTCATCTTGACATAGACGTGCATGCTTTCCGTGAAGGTATTCCAATTGATGTTTACGCCCCCTCTGCCATAAGCCTCCATCGGCATGGCCAGCTCGAAGCGGATGTGGCTCTTGCGGGGAATGTCCACCACAGCCACCACCGTATAGACGTCGTTGGTGAAGCTACCGAACGAAAAGGTCAGCTTCTGCCCGACGGCCGTGCCCCGGCCGAAGAACTTGCGGGCCAGTTCGGAGGAGATAACCACGTTGTTCGGATTGTCGTTGATGCGTTGGGGGACACCTTCCACCACGGGGAAGGTGAAGAAACGGAAGAAGGTGCTGTCCACGTAAACTTCGGTCACCGTCATCTTCTTTCCGCCCTCTGCCTCGTAGGAGTACTGATCGCCGTACTTGATGGCCGTCGCGTCCTCCACCTGCGGGAATTTCTGCCGGAAGTCCATGGCCAGCGTACGTGGCAGGCGGGGCGACTCCTTCACCTCCCCGCCCGCTTCGCGGCGAAGCTCCGTCACACGATAGATGCGGCTGCCGTCGCAGAAGCAGTCGTCGTGCGTCAGTTCGTCCACCACCCACAGGTAGATGAGGAAGGCCGCCGTCAGGCCCAGCACAAACCCCATCAGGTTGATGGAGGAGAACAGCAGACTCCGGCGGATGAGCCGAAGCGCCACTTTGATGTAATGTCTTAGCATAATTCTGTTGTTATTCGGGTTTTACAAATATACTGTTTTCTGTCGCTCCCGTCAAGGGGAGACTTTAGCGTCATTCCATCTGTACAACGACGATTTCCTCATCTTTCCATTGCTTCGACAAGGGCAAGTCGGGCAGCATCTCCTTCAGCCGCTTTCCTTTGAAGCAGGCAGCGGCCCGGTCTCTTATCGTCAACGAAGGCAGGAGAGAGAGTTCCTTCCCTTCTACCTGGAAAGGCAGGTTGGCGTAGGTGTATCGGCCATCCTTGTCGGTCCGTCCAGGCAGGCTGAAGAAGTCGCCCGTCTGTTTGTCGTACACCAGTGTATGAAGCGTCACTGTTCCCTGGGTGCGGGCATTGGGCGAATCGTAGCTGCGCGACAGTTGAACCAACAGGAATCTGTTTGTTTCTATCCAGTTATTAATCAGATAATATCCGTCGAGACTGTTATTCAGGCTACCCACCACATACTTGCCCGTGGGGCGTTTCAGGGGGCCGAAGTCCAACCGCCAGACGGCCTTGAGCGTGGAGGCATCCGTCAGCTCGTAGACGGTGTTGTCGTAAGCCATGCGCAGGAGAAGCTTCCCGTCATAATGATAGACGTCAGTATTCTCACCGCTTCGGTAGGTGGAGGTAGGCACGTAGTCCTCGGCATCGTTCACCGTAAATCGGCACAGTGTGTCGCCCTTCTCCCCGAAGGTGCAGAGTCGCGAGCTGAAAGCCTCGGTCATCAGCCAGCCGCCAGCCGTAACGGCAAAGGCATTGCCCTGCGTCCTGCCGATGGGCAACTTGCTGGGCAGGTGGTCGGGTGTCCACGGTTCGGCGGCTTCTGCAAGCACATCCCAGGGCAGGGTGGCGACGGCATATTCATAGCGGAGACGGTCGTCCGCTTCAGTCTCCTGACCGGCATAGAGTCCGCGAAGCTGGCGGGTGGAAGAGTCGTAGCCCACCTGGCTAAGACGCCGTTTGCTGCGTATGCCATATCCGATGCCGTCACCCATCTTCATTTCACTGATTTCCACATCATTCCTGAAGAGCACCTTATGCAGTTTCATATCCTTGTCCAGCAGGCAGATACCTTCGTAGTCCGTCAGCAGCCAGCCGTCGTCCACAGGGTTCAACTCCGCACCGAGGCCGTATCCTTCGTAACCCGTGGGATGGAAGGTAAGGGTGCCAAGCTCATTGGGCTTCAACGCCCGTACATTCTTCAGGGCAGCAGGCACGTCGAGCACCTTGGCACCCGTACGGATAATCGTTGGCCGGTACTTGACGCCTGCGGGTGGGCGGTAGTCGGCAGCAAAGGTATCCAGAGTGGCAGCAGCCTGTTGGCGACGGGCTTCCTGTTCAGCAGCCTGTGTCTCCAGTTCCGCCACCGCCTCCTCCCGGCTCATACCCGGACGGCGTTGCCTGCACGAGATTCCTATAGCCAGCAGAAGTAAGGCCAATAAAGGTAAAGAAAGTCTGTTCATCACGATATACAATGGATTTACGAAGAAAACAGGGCAATATCTGTGCCAAACCTTCAAACTGCTATTAACCAGCCACTTATCATCAGACAGAGAGATAAAAAACGTCCGAATCCGTACACCAATCGCACGCTACCGTACAGCGTTTATCGAAAAAGAATACGTATCTTTGTACTCACCATGAAAAAAGGAAAGATACTCATCGTAGACGACAACGAAGACATCCTCTTCACCCTGAAGATGTTGCTTCGTCCGCTGGCCGAACAGGTGACTACCCTCGACGACCCGCGCGAGATGCTGCCCCTGCTGTCACGCGTCAGGCACGACGTCATCCTGCTGGACATGAACTTCCGCCGCGACGCCGTCAGCGGACGCGAAGGGTTTGCCTGGCTGGAAGAGATATTGAAACTCGACCCGCAGGCGGTGGTCATCTTCATCACCGCCTACAGCGACACGGAGAAGGCGGTACAGGCCATCAAGCAGGGAGCCACGGACTTCATCCCCAAGCCCTGGCAGAACGACAAACTGCTGGCTACCGTATCCGCCGCCCTGCAACTGAGTTTCAGCCGACACGAAGTAAAGGTGCTGAAAGAACAAAAGAAGACCCTTGAACAACGTGCCGAAGCGTTGGCCACGCCAGCCGAACCGACACACATCATCGGCGAGTCGGCCGCCATGCAGGCCCTGCTGCAAACCGTGCGCAAGTGTTCGGACACCGATGCCAATCTTCTACTCTTGGGCGAAAACGGCACGGGCAAGGACCTGCTGGCCCGCTACATCTATGAGCAGTCGCCCCGCCGCACGAGACCCTACATAGACATCGATCTGGGCAGCATCCCCGAATCACTGTTCGAAAGCGAACTGTTCGGCTACGAGAAAGGTGCCTTCACCGATGCCCGCCGCCCCAAGCCGGGACGTATGGAGGCAGCCACGGGCGGCACACTCTTCCTGAACGAGATAGGCAACCTCAGCCTGCCCATGCAGGCCAAACTGCTCTCCGTCATCGAGCAGCGGCGTGCCTCGCGTCTGGGCTCCACTGCCGCCTATCCCGTGGATGTACGGCTGATCTGTGCCACCAATACCGACCTGTATGCCGCCATCGACCGACGCGAGTTCCGTCAGGACCTGCTCTATCGTATCAACACCATCGAACTGCGCCTGCCTCCCCTGCGCGAACGGGGCGACGACCTCTTCCTGCTGGCCGACTTCTTCGTGCAACGCTATGCCCGCAAATATCATAAAGAGATAAAGGGTATCGGCCGTGAGGCACGCCGCCAGCTTCAGCAGTACCGCTGGCCGGGCAATGTGCGCGAGCTGGAACATGCCGTGGAACGGGCGGTCATCCTCACCTCGGGCCCGATGCTTGCCGCCCGCGACTTCCACCTGCAAAGCCGCCTGACGCACGAACCGCTAGACGAGAAGGAACGCTACAACCTGGAGCGTATCGAGCGCGAAAGCATCGACGAAGTGCTCCGCCTGTGCAACGGCAACATCACCTTGGCCGCCGAGATGCTGGGCATCACGCGGACGTCGCTGTATCGGAGAATTGAGAAGTATAAATTATAATGAATATGTCCTCTGTGGTGAACAAAAAATTCTGTCAGATGAAAACAACCTCTACCCTCTGGACCCGTATCCCCCTGCTGCTTACCGCCGCCCTACTGGCCTCGTGCCTCCTCACGGCCTGGATGGCGGTACACGGCTTCTATATCAACACGTGCCTGTCCGCCCTGCTGACGCTGGGCATTGCCTGGTCCGTCTGCCGGTATATAAAGCGTACATCACGCCTCATGGAGCAATTTATTCAATCGGTGCGCTACTCTGAGTTTCCCGAAGCCTTCGGCAGCAACCATACAGGTGGCCATCGCGGCCTGCCGCCCGAATTGCTGGACAGCATGCAGGAGGCTCTGGAGCACTACCGTGCCAACCTGCAACGCAAGGAAGGCCGCCTGCTCTACTTCCAGGCCCTTGCCAACCACATCGACACCGCCGTACTGGTCTATACGCCACAAGGCAACATCGAATGGAAGAACGAGGCCGCTACCCGCCTGCTGGCTTCCGCCGTGGACGAACAGCAGGAAGACACCTGGGTACTGAAGGCTCCGAAGACCGTGGAAGACCTCCGCCTTTTCCATCCCGACCTGCCACAGCTACTACGTGACTTGCGTCCCGGCTCACTCCACGTGATACAGGTACACCAACAGGAAGAAGGAACTCAACTGGCCTTGTCGGGCATGGAATTCATCCTACAAGGACGAAAGCTGGTCATCGCCAGCCTGAAGAACATCCATTCGGCACTGGACACCCAAGAGACATTGGCTTGGCAGAAACTGATACGGGTACTGACCCATGAAATCATGAATTCCGTCACCCCTATTGTCTCCTTAGCCGAATTGTTGGGCAAGCAAGTAGACGGACTGGAAGGTAATGAACAGGAGAAGGAAGACATGCGGCAGATGCTTGCCACCATTGCCCGACGAGGGAATGCGTTGACCCGCTTCGTAGGCAGTTACCGGGAGGTGTCGCACCTGCCCCCACCCCTGCTGCAACCTCTCGACGCTACAGCCCTGCTGGAAGATGTCGTCCGCTTCATGCAGACCGAAGACAACGACCTGCACCTTACACCGCCCCCTGCCCCGCTCCGACTATTGGCCGACAAAGGACAGGTGGAACAGGTGCTCATCAACCTGATCAAGAACGCTCGCGAGAACGAAGCCCGTTGTATCACCCTCTCTGCAGGTGTCACTCCCACCGGACGTATCTTCCTCCGCGTGACAGACGATGGCACCGGCATCGAGCCCGAAGTGCAGGAACGCATCTTCGTCCCCTTCTTCACCACCAAGCCCGGAGGTTCGGGTATCGGCCTCACACTGGCCCGCCAGATTATGCACCAGCATGGCGGCACCATCGACGTGCGTTCCTGTCCCGGCGAGGGAAGTGTATTTACGTTGCTGTTTCCGTACAATTATTAGTCGTTTCTACTGAATGAAGTTGTTGATCCGATTAGCCGGATTGAGTGGGGTCTGGTCAGACAGGACCAGTGACTTGACCATGTGTAATGTTCCCTGCTTGTATCGTTGGAAATGCTCGGATGCGATATGCTTTTCATAAGCCCCTCTGCTCGCATAAGTTTCAAGAATCGTTACCCTACAGGGATTCTCCTTTTCGCTGACCGCATACATCGTCAATACTCCGGGTTCGGTACGCAGAGAGACTTCGCCAACTTCCGCCGCATACTTCATGTACGCATCAAGGTACTGCGGATAGATTTCAATCTTCGACAACCGTACTATACCGTCGGCAGCCATCGGTTCTTTATCACACATGGCAGGTGCTTTGTCCAACTGGAGGCATTTGCCTATCACTTCTCCAGTAGCCAGATAGGAATAGGTCGGGAAATCAAACAACACGGGTTTCATCCGGGTATAGTCGGGCTTTCCATTATCACCAAGGACATCCGGCGAAACATACGTATTGACGACCGAACAGATGAAATTATCGAATCCCTCTGTTTCGTAAATGTCCACTACATTACACTCCATTGTCAGCGGTGAGATATCGATGACAGGTGTACCGTTTTCACCGATATGATACTCGAAAACCTCCGATTTATCAACGGACGCTCCACTTACACTCCCCACATAATCGGCCTTCGGAAGCATTTCGCGGCTTACGAGACTGACGGAGAGTTTTTTGGATTTTCTGATTCCCTGATTGGTATAATGGCTTTTGCTCATACTCAATAGGATTCTGTCATGACCGATGATACCTGTATGCCCTACTACAAGCCAGTTCACTTTGCCTTCTACTTCTGCCCCAACGACTGTCATCGGCTTCGGATAGAGTGCCAACAAGCTTCCGATGTTCTGTTTCTCTGTTTCCATGATGTTTGAATGATTCGTTTCTCTTTTCTCTGTTGTGTTGCATGACAGCAACCCACAAAAAAGCATGGTACATAATATAAATCTTATCATATTCTCTGGTAGTTTATCTTAGATGATGCAAAAATAGAAAGCACTTACAAGACCAAAGTGACGATAAGTGGGATGTTTGTATCCATTTTACTGATATCAATAGGTTCTTGTTCCTCTTCTAATGGGAAATTTTTATCTTTGCGATTGGACATCTATTTTGGAGAAGTTTTATGAGTAAGATATTGAAAGTAAAAAATGTAAGTGATTACAGCCGCTATGTCGGAGCTACAGACTTTCATCCATGGGTCAACGTTATCGATTTTGCGGAAGTATCGCCTGTACACCATTGTCTGAACAACTATGGAGTTTATGGCATATTCTTGCACGACGAATCAGAAATAGACTTGGCATACGGACGCGGAAAATACGATTATCATAAAGGAACACTCATTTGTGTAGCTCCCGGCCAAATAGGAGGTAAGGAAGACAACGGCGAAGAGGTTTATCTGACAGGATGGGCATTACTATTTCATCCAGATCTATTACACGGAACTCATTTGGAAAAGAAAATCAAAGAATATTCATTTTTCGACTATCGCATCAACGAGGCTCTGCACATGACCGACGAGGAACGTGATTTATTCATTTCGCTGATGCGACAAACCCGTCAGGAAATCGAGCACAAACATGATGCTGTTCAAAATGCGATTATCGTAGACTACATCGGACTGATGCTGAATTTCTGCCAAAGGTTCTATAACCGTCAGTTTATGACCCGTGAACCGGAAAACTCTGATGTACTCATGAAGTTTAATAACTTATTGCGGAATTATTTCGATGATAACCAACAGCTATCGCTCGGTTTGCCCACTGTCCAGTATTTTGCAGACAAGCTTTGTATGTCACCCAACTATTTCGGTGATCTCATAAAAAAGACAACCGGAGACACAGCAAGCAATTATATCCGTCAGTACATTGTTCAAGAAGCCAAGAACCAACTCGCCAGTGGAACAGGTGTTGCCCAAGTAGCATACAGCTTGGGATTTGAATATTCCCAGCACTTGAGCCGCATGTTCAAGAAGCAAACAGGAATGACACCGTCGGAATATTGCTTGAGTATCCAAAACAAAAAGTAAGCCTATGAAAACGAAGAAAAAAAACATCTTTCGCGTGCTCATCACTTTGGCAGTAGTGATAGTTGTTGTTTATGCCTCCCTGCCCTACTACGCCCGTCAGGCGCTCATCCACTGGATGCCTGTCATTGATGATCTGGAAACCTTCCACCGTCACACGGTACACCACAATCCCGATGATGTATGGCACTGGCCCTTCGCTGCCGACTATAACCGCTATCAACTGACAGAAAATGATGCACATTATCTGGACAGCCTGCACACCGTGTCCTTTCTCGTCATTCACCATGACAGCATCGTCTTCGAAAGTTATCGCGACGGGTGGAACGATACGCTGACCTCGAACATCTATTCTGCCACGAAAACTATCGTAGGACTACTGGCAGGCATTGCACTTGATGAAGGAAAGATACACAGCCTAGACGATCCCGTATCACGCTACATACCGTCCTATACCCAAGAAATGCAGGCCGATGTCACCCTGCGCCACCTGCTCACCATGAGCGGCGGCATGGCGTGGGATGAGGCGTATGCTTCGCTCTTCTCCGTCACCACACACGGTTATTACGGTAACGACCTTTACGATCTGGTAACCGGTTTGGATGTGGTTGACCAGCCCGGCGTACAATATACCTACCGCAGTGGCGAAACGCAACTGCTGGCCTTCGTCATCGAGGCCGCCACAGGCCAGACCCTAAGCGACTATGCCGAAGAGAAGCTATGGAAACCCATGCAGGCCGAACGGGATGCCTACTGGTTGCTGGACAAGAAAGACGGTGACGAGAAGGCTTTCTGCTGCTTCCATACCACGGCGCGCGACGTGGCCCGTTTTGCCCGCCTGCTGCTGCATCGCGGCAACTGGCACGGCCGGCAACTGGTATCCGAAGCCTACATGGACGAACTGATGCGCCCTGCCTCGTACTTGAAAGATCAGTGGGGCAAGGATTCGCTTAGCTACTACGGCTTCCAGACGTGGATCATGGATTATCACGGTATGCGCTGCCCTTACCTGCGCGGCATGTTGGGACAGTACATCATCGCCATCCCCGAGATGAATGCCATCGTCGTACGTCTGGGACGCAAACGCTGTGATGTTTATAACCGCGAAATAACGACCGACATCACACGGTATATGGATATCGCGATGAAGATACTTAAAAATCAAGAGGCAATCTGACGAACCGGATTCTCGGTTTGCTCTATCTGCAACTCTCCGTAGCGGATAACTGTCCAGTTACCGTCTTCATCTTCAGCCAAAGCCGACATTGTCTCCACCCAGTCGCCCGAGTTGAGGTAATGGATGTCATTGTACCACGTATCGGCCGGATGATGGATATGACCACATATCACGCCGTCGCACTTGCGGGCACGGGCAAACTTCACCAATTCCTGTTCAAAGTCGGAAATATAGGAAACTGCTGTTTTTACCTTCTGCTTGATAGCCTGCGAGAGTGAATAGTAAGGCAAGCCGTGGCGCATACGGTAGTTGTTGTAGATTTTGTTGAGCCAAAGCAGGAAGGTGTAACCCCAATCGCCTAGCTGCGCCAACCACTTCATGTTCGTGGTCACTGTATCGAAGATGTCGCCGTGGGTCACGTAGTAGCGCTTGCCGTGGCTCTCGTGAATAAAGTCCTTCACAATGCGGATATTGTAAAAGGTAAAGGGCACCAGACTGTCCAAAAAATCATCGTGATTGCCCCGCACGTAAATGACCTCCGTACCCTGTTTCTCCATCATCTTCATGAGAACCTTGAAGAAGTCTGTGTGACGGGCCTGCCACTTGCGGGTACCTCCCTTACGCAAAGCCCATCCATCGATAATATCTCCGTCTAATATCAGACGGCGGCAGTTCACCGATTTCAGGAAATTGGTCACTTCGGTTGTCTTGGAATGTGATGTCCCCAGATGGATGTCGGACAGCACAATGGTAGAATAGAATGTACGTAGACGCATCATTGTTCAGTGTGTTGTTTTTCTGTCACAAAGATGCACACTGTGTATGTCAAACGTATGTAGTTGAGGTTACAATCGTGTAAATAAACGGAAAACAAAAAAAGAGGGTAATCCACGCTGGAACACCCTCTTCTCTCTATATTAGTTTACCGGATTACTTTATCGCAATCTGTCGGCTGCTTTCACTTTCACTTCATCACTAAAGATAGCACGGAAAGCCAGATAATTCAAAATAATGCAGACTGCAGGCAGACACAATGCCCATCCCAGCTGAAAGCTGTCAGCACCCAATTTGCCCTTCAGCATGTACCAGAACACAGCTGCGACAATGTAATAACCGATCAGCAGCAAACTGTTGAATATGGTCATACGTACCTGCAACATGCGATTACGGAACAGGAAAATAGTTCCCAATGCTACAATGGCACACAGCAACAAAATACCGAACATGCCCCATGTGGACTGAAAACTTCCGTCAGCCAAAGTCACTCCCAGCGGCTTGAATACCGATGCGTTCACCCCATCTGCTGCAATGAACGAACCTACCGGCTGACACATGGTGACAACCAGCAAGATGGTGACTACCAACAGATAAACAGATTGAATACGCTGTATCATTACTGCAGTTTTTCTTTTTCTTTTGCCGGATTGCGGTAGTATACCTTGCCTTCGATATATTCCTGAGTAGCAATCAACGTCGGTTTCGGCAGTTTCTCATAATAGCGTGAAATCTCTATCTGCTCACGATTTTCAAATACTTCTTCCAAGTTGTCATTATAGGATGCGAACTCGGCCAGTTTCTTGGACAAATCATTTTTGATTTCCACACTGATTTGATTGGAACGCTTTCCGATAATGGCCACTGTTTCATAAATGTTGCCGGTATCTTCACACAGTTCCATCAAGTCGCGTGTCACGGTAGTTACCGGAGCATTGGTTTTTCTGTAATCCATAATTTTTTACCTTATATTATAAATTAAGTTTTTCGGTTATTCAGTTACTTCTTCTTCAGTGCTTCCTTCACCCAATTCTGCCTGAGACTTGCTAAAAATCCGTTCGGCTTCCTTCAGGTACTTGCTTTCAGGGAATTCATTCTTGAAGGCATAATATTCGTCCACAGCCTCACGATAGCGCTCTTGCTTTCTTTCTTCCACACTGTATACAGCCAGTTCGTATTTGGCTCTCAGAATCAGGATCGACAAGTCTTCACGCAAATTGGTATAAGGATAATCTTTCAGGGCATTCTGTGCCGTGATGACACATGACTGGTAGTTATTGCCCATATAATTGCCCAAGTTGTAATACAATTTGGCCGACAAGTATTCTTTCATAACCAGCTTGTCCTGCAACTCGAAAATCATTTGCTGGGCTTCCTGATGCTTGGCGCTTTGCGGATAGTATTCCATAAACATCTGAAGCTCGTCAATTGCTTTGTAAGTGCTCGACTGATCCAGACGGGGTTCCGGAGTATCCAGGAACAGGGCCTTACCTGCATGGAAACGGGAGAGTTCGGTATATGTACCTCGCGGATAAACCTGATAATACTGAATAAAGGTTTGTGCGGCAGTCTGATAATCCTGCTCATTATAATAGCACATACCCAGCATATAAAGCGATTCTTCCGCCTTATCCGTTCCCTTCAGAATGGCAATCAACTCATTCAGCAAAGTGGCGGCACGGTTATATTGTCCTTTGGCAAAATAGGACTTGGCAGCTTCATATTTGTACTCATAATCCGTACTTTTCAGCAGTTTATTATACTCACCACACGATGTCAATCCCAGCGCTGCTGCCAGCAAAGCTACAATAAAGATATTCTTTTTCATTCGGTTATTCGCAAATATTGCGCAAAGATAGAGCTTCGCACTGAATAAAACAACGATACGAAGCTTAATTTTTCAAAAACATAAAGGCAGAAACGGCCAGCGGTAGGCAATCATCCCCTAGAGATGCTATCCCCCACCGCCAACCGTCAATCGCCAATGGATCAAAGTTTATACAAATCGTTTGCTGCCAGCAGCTCTACACGACGCTCTTTCAGCACACGCAGGCAGTTCTCCATGTCGCTGGGACGTATTACCACATTGGCATGATCTCCGTTGGCAAACGAATACATATATTCGATGAACACTCCTTCGTCCGACAGATACTGGAGCACTTTGGCCAATGCTCCCGGAATGTTAGGACAAGAAATACCTACCACGTCATTCACATTTACGGCAAAATGGTTTTCCTTCAACAACTGATAAGCTTTCTCCGGCTCAGAAACCACTCCTCTCAGAATACCGAAATCGGCCGTTTCTGCGATACACAGGGCGGAGAGGTTGATACCACCTTCAGCCAATACCCGGGTCACCTCCGTAAGGCGTCCCGACTTATTCTCCAAAAAAATTGATAATTGTTTTGCAATCATAGCGATATAATTTATCTTTCAAATTTTCTCTTGTCTACTACACGTTTTGCCTTACCCGTACTACGCTCGATACTGCGCGGTTCCACCAGCTTCACGTCTACACTCAAGCCCAATACACTTTGCAGACGGGCTGTCAGACGCTTCTTCATATCCATCATCTTCTTGATTTCGTCCGAATAGAATTCAGGCCTTACCTCCACTTGCAGCTCCATCGTATCCGTATTATTTACACGGTCTACAATCAACTGATAATGCGGTTCAAATTCCGGCATCTCCAGCATGACAGACTCGATCTGTGTCGGGAATACGTTTACACCACGGATGATCAACATATCGTCGCTGCGTCCCAGGATGCGGTCCATGCGCACCAGGGTACGTCCGCAAGCACATTTTTCATAATGCAGGGCCGTCAGGTCTTTCGTCCTGTAACGCAACAGGGGCATTCCTTCTTTTGTCAGGTGCGTAAACACCAGTTCGCCCGTTTCACTGGGTGCCACAGGTTCCAGTGTTTTCGGATCTACGATTTCCGGGAAATAATGGTCTTCGTTCAGGTGCGTACCATGCTGGCATTCACATTCATAGCCTACGCCCGGGCCAGCCACTTCGCTCAGCCCATAGATGTCATAAGCCTTGATACCCAACTTGGCTTCGATATCATGACGCATCTGTTCCGTCCACGGCTCCGCACCGAAAGCTCCTGCTCTCAGCTTAAACTCTTCACGGGGCAATCCCGAATCACGGATGGCATCCGCCAGATATAATGCATACGATGGCGTACAACACAGCATCGTAGCGCCAAAATCATGCATCAGCGTAATCTGTTTCTCCGTATTTCCACTGGACATCGGTATCACAGACGCCCCGATATTCTCGGCACCGGCATGAGCGCCCAGCCCGCCCGTAAAAAGTCCATATCCGTAAGATATCTGGAAGACGTCCGAACGATCTGCGCCATAAGCCGTAAAAGCTCGCGACAGACATTCGGCCCACACCGACAAATCTTTGCGCGTGTAGCCTACTACCGTCGGTTTTCCCGTAGTACCCGACGAAGCGTGGATGCGGACAATCTGACTCATAGGCACGGCACAAAGTCCGAAAGGATAATTATCCCTCAGATCATATTTCGTGGTGAAGGGTAGCTTCACGATGTCGTCTATACTGTTGATGTCGTCGGGAGTGATGTCCAGTTCCTGCATTTTCTTGCGGTAGAAAGGCGTGTCGTGGTACACCCGCTCTACCGTTTTCTTCAGCCGAATCCCCTGCAATCTCCGCATGCTCTCCCGATCCATGCATTCGATGCTTTCATTCCAAATTTTGTTGTTTTTCATAATGTCTTTCACGTTGTTTAGTGCATTTCCCGCAAAATAAATAAAATGTTTCCTATTCCACAAGTTTTCTGTCAAAAAGAAAAAGGGCACCCCTCTGTTTTCATGGATCATCCGAACTGCATAACCCCAAACGGGAAGTCTGTGTTCATCAAGCTGACAGTTAGACTCATCAAATTAAGGTCTGGACACGTAATTGTCCATGTTAGAAAAGCAATAGTAGAAAACAAAAAAATCAGAGACTTACATCACGTAAACCTCTGATTATCAGTATGAGCGGCAAGCGGGACTCGAACCCGTGACCCTCAGCTTGGGAAGCTGATGCTCTACCAACTGAGCTACTGCCGCCTGTCGAAGTATTTTTGTCTTTACAAACAGAACTTTTCGCAAAGCGGGGACAAAGATAAATACTTTTTTGAGAAATACAACTATGAAATCAGCAAAATCTTGTATTTTTGTTTCCCCTTAGAAAAATAAAACCTATGAAACGGATTATATTAATCACAGGAGGAGCACGTTCCGGCAAAAGCAGCTATGCGGAAAAAAGAGCCTTAACCCTCTCTCCCAACCCGGTTTACATGGCGACAGCACGCATCTGGGACGAAGAGTTCAGACAACGTGTTCTGCGCCATCAGGAACGAAGAGGCCCTGAATGGACCAACATCGAAGAGGAAAAGACACTGAGCCAACACCAACTGGACGGACGGGTAGTCCTGATAGACTGTGTGACCTTATGGTGTACCAACTTCTTTTTCGACCTGAATGCAGACGTAGACCAAACGCTGAAAGCCGTCCGCGAGGAATTCGACCGCTTTACACACCAGGATGCCACCTTTCTGTTTGTCACCAACGAAATAGGCTGTGGAGCAACCTCCGAAAACGAAATACAACGCAAGTTCACTGATCTTCAGGGTTGGATGAACCAGTATATCGCCTCACAGGCCGACGAAGTCATCCTTATGGTGGCAGGTATACCCATGAAAGTAAAATAACAAAAACAGAGATAAAAGCATGAAAACATTTCATATCGAAAAACCGGACGAAAACCTGCGTCCATCCATTATAGACAAGATTAACAACCTGACTAAACCGAAAGGCTCGCTGGGAAGGCTGGAAGAAATGGCCCTGCAAATTGCCCTGATTCAACAAACCTTGACTCCGGCATTGCACAAGCCGCAGAACATCATCTTTGCCGCAGACCACGGAATTGTAGACGAAGGTGTAAGCCTGTCACCGAAAGAAGTAACCTGGCAACAACTGAGCAATTTCCTTCATGGAGGAGCCGGCGTCAACTTCCTCTGCCGCCAACATGGTTTCGAACTGAAAATCGTAGACGCCGGCGTGGACTATGACCTGCCCTACGAGAAAGGCATCATCGACATGAAAGTACGCCGCGGTACCCGCAACTATCTGTACGAAGCTGCCATGACGAAGGAAGAAATGAAGCTCTGCATCGAACGCGGTGCCGAAGTGGTACGCCGATGCCACGAAGAAGGAAGCAACGTGCTGAGTTTCGGAGAAATGGGAATAGGAAACACTTCGTCTTCGTCGCTGTGGATGACCTATTTCACGGGAATTCCCCTGGAGCAGTGTGTAGGTGCTGGTAGCGGACTGAACCAGCAAGGCATCCGCCATAAATACGAAGTACTGAAAAGAAGCATGGAAAACTACAACGGAGACGGATCGGCCACCGACATCATCCGCTACTTCGGTGGACTGGAAATGGTGATGGCTGTAGGAGCCATGCTCCAGGCTGCCGAACTGAAAATGCTGATACTGGTAGACGGATTTATCATGACCAACTGCATGCTGGCTGCCATGCAGCTCTGTCCTGCCGTGAAAGATTATGCCATTTTCGGCCATTGCGGCGACGAAAGCGGACATAAACTGATACTGGAGTACATGCAAGCCAAACCGCTGATAAACCTAGGATTGAGGCTTGGAGAGGGAACCGGTGCCATTTGTGCCTATCCGTTGGTCGACTCAGCCGTACGAATGATTAACGAGATGGATAACTTTGCACATGCTTCCATTACCAAATACTTTTAAGTGATGAATTTTCTGGCTGCTCTTATATTCTTTACGAGGCTTCCCTTCTGGAAAATCAGGGAAGTACCTGCCGAATGCTTCAAGCATGTGGTACCTTACTGGCCGCTTGTGGGCTGGCTGACGGGGGGCATCATGGCCGGAGTACTTTGGCTCGCCGCCCAAGTACTTCCCTTGCCTGTGGCCTGGCTGCTGGCCATCCTGTCGCGCTTGCTCGTGACGGGATGCCTGCACGAGGACGGACTGGCCGACTTCTTCGACGGCTTCGGTGGAGGAACGACCCGCGAACGCATCCTGGCCATCATGAAGGATTCGCACATCGGGACGTATGGTGTCGTGGGTCTGATCTTCTACTTCCTGCTGTTCTGGCAGCTTCCAAGCCGGTTGCCGCTTTCCGTACTGTGCGCGCTGGCACTTTGCTGCGACTGCTGGAGCAAGTTCTGTGCCTCGCAAATCATCAACTACCTGCCCTATGCCCGTCCCGAAGCTGAAAGCAAGGCCAAAGTCGTGTATAGCGGCATGAACCGGGGCGAGCTGATTACAGCCTTCGTCAGCGGCATCCTGCCTCTGCTGTTCCTGCTGCCGCTACGCTTGTGGCCGGCTACCGTCGTCCCCATGTTCGTCTGCCTGCTGCTCTGCCGCTTCTTAAAGAAAAAGCTTCAAGGCTACACGGGCGACTGCTGCGGAGCAATGTTTCTGTTATGTGAAATCTCATTTTATCTTTGCGCTGTCATCTTATGGAAATTACTTTAATACGACATACCTCGGTAGACGTACCGCCGGGAGTCTGCTACGGACAGACAGACGTCCCCCTGAAAGACAGTTTCGAACAGGAAGCTGCCATCACCCTGTCTCGCCTGAAGGCTTCCTTACCCGAAGAAGAAAACTTCGATCACGCGTTCACCAGTCCGTTGACCCGTTGCGTACGACTGGCCGACTATTGCGGTTACCCCAACGCCGAACGAGACAAACGGCTCATGGAAATCAACTTCGGAGCCTGGGAAATGAAGCCATTCGACCGGAACGACGATCCCCGCCTTCAGGAATGGTATGCCGACTACCTGAACGTAGCGGCTACAGGAGGCGAATCTTTCGCCATGCAATACGAACGTGTCAGCCGCTTCCTGGATGAGCTGAAGCAGAAACCCTACCGGCGTGTAGCCATCTTTGCCCACGGAGGTGTACTGATCTGTGCACAGATTTACGCAGGCCTCATCACCGCAGAAGAAGCTTTCAGCTCTCTGACGCCCTACGGCGGACTCATCCAAATCACGCTGTAAACCGGAAGTTTTATTGGAGCAATAACTGGATACAGAAAGAAGCAAGTACGAGCAGAATCATCAACCCTTCCGCACGACGGTTGATGCGGATAGCCGTATGCATGTCTTCCGTGGTCAACGGACGCTCGTTGTCGCCGATGTAAGGTTTCCACACCTCCTCGCCAAAGTAGTTATGAGGACCTCCGAAACGACAGTTCAGGATACCGGCCAAGGCAGACTCCGGATAACCGGAATTGGGACTGGCATGCTGGCTACCGTAACGAGCCACAAACCCCAGCAACGAAAGACGACCGGACACCACAACCATCAAGAAGGCAGTCAAACGGGCAGGAATGAAATTGGCCACATCGTCCAGACGGGCAGCAAAACAGCCGAAACGGCGATAACGTTCGTTGCGATAGCCTATCATCGAGTCCAGCGTGTTCACCATTTTATAGGCAAGCATGCCCGGCACGCCCAGTAGCAAATACCAGAATAAGGGGGCCACCACCCCGTCGCTCAAGTTCTCGGCAAGAGTCTCCAAAGCTGCCGTACGCACTTCCTGCGCAGACAGTTCGGACGTGTCGCGTCCCACAATACGTGCCACCTGATGCCGGCCCTCCTCCAGCGAACGGTCTACGGCAAGAAACACCATACGCACTTCGCGCACCAACGTAGTACCTGCCAGGCAATAAAAAATCAGCAGAACCTGTAATACCATCAGCAATCCTGCCGAAAACAGGGCCGCCTGCTGCAACAGCCATGCCGTCAACCCATAGACACCCGCTACCAACAGGCAGCTGACCAGCATCCCTTTCAGGAAACGGCCGTTCCCGTGGTTTAACCGATGTTCGAAAAACGCAATCGCTTTCCCAAATGCCACTACCGGATGGGGCATCCACTGAGGATCGCCCAGCCAGCGGTCCAGCAACCATGCCGCCAACAGCGGCAACGCCATGTAAAAAGCCAGACTAAAGGCTATCAAAGTCTGTTCCAATTGAAAATACTGTTTATTCGTTTATCCATCTTATTCCTGAAACCATTCTGCAATGGCATCTACCAGCCGGTCATTTTCTTCGGGTGTCTGGGTGGCAATACGGAAGAAACGCTCGTCCAAGCCTTCGAAATTCGAAGCGTCGCGTATCAGGATGCCATGCTTCTCTGCCAAATACTCCTTCAAAGCCGACGCCTTGCCAAAACGCAGGCACACCAACATGAAATGCGTCTGCGTCTCCCATACGTCCATCCCTCCCAACGCTTCCAATCGGGCACGCAACCGTTGTGTCTCGTCCAGATAGACCGCCATGTCCAATGAATGGGGCACTCCCTTTTCGGTCAGGAAAAGTCCGGCTTCAATAGCCACAGCATTAACTGACCACGGCATCCGGTTGTTGCGGATACGGCTCAACAGCCCTGCGTTTCCGGTGATATACCCCAACCGCAAACCAGGTACAGCATAGCGTTTAGTCATGGAATGCAACAACAACACATTGGGGAAAGCTACTGCCTCAGCCGCCGAGAACAATGGCTGCAACGTAAAGTATTCATAAGACTGGTCGATAACAAAACACACCTGTGGATTACAGCGTATCAACTCCTCCATCCACGCCTTGTCCGTCACACTACCCGTCGGGTTATTAGGATTACACAACCAAAGCATACGGATGTCCTCGGGCAACCGATAACGTTCGCGTTCCGCAGGCAGGCTGTAGAGCGAAACCGTGGGATGACCATGTATCAGACAAGCATCGGCATATTCCCGAAAAGTAGGCTGCAAAATGGCTGAACGGGTACCCCGAAAAGTCTGAGCCATCAGATAGATGGCTTCGGTAGCCCCATTAGTCACGCATACCTCGTCAGGCTCCAGCTTCAGCTTACGCGCCAGAGCGGCTTCCAGCGTATAGGGCTGAGGTTCGGGATAGGAAGAAAGAGGGCTCAATTCACCGTCTTTCCCCTGTATGAACCTACATAAATGGTTCTTCAGTTCTGTCAAGTCCGTCTGGCTATATACATTCGAACTGAAATTGGCCGTTATCGGCCGGGTATATTTATAAGAATCGTCTCCGTGTCCGTCAATCATGTTGTTTTAGTATTTGATAGACAAGCGGCAGATTGACATGTGCACGCACATGGTCGGCCAGCTTGTCGTATTGTTGTTCCTTGAATGCCTGATAATCGAAAGTGCTGCGTTCTCTCACCTTGCCGGCAAAAGGTTCGAGCAAGTAGTCGATGAAAGCCGCATTGTCCAGTATGCCATGGATATAAGTCCCCATACAGGTCCGATCCACCAAGCATCCCTCCTCTTGCCCGTCTTCCAGACGGTTCAGTGGCGTATATGCAGCTCCGTCTACGGGAACAGTAGTTCCCATGTGTATCTCGTAGCCACTCAAGTTGCAGTCTCCCACCGTATCTTCATTGTTCAGGGCAAATCGCACTTGTCGGGTCACTTTCTCACCTGTCATGCGGGTTGTTGTCGGAAGAAGTCCCAAACCAGGCAAACGGTCGATGTCTCCTTCCACATGGTCGGGATCGAGCACCTCCTGCCCCATCATCTGATAACCTCCACAAATACCCATCACCGTCACTCCGTCACGATGGGCACGGATAATAGCCTGTGCCACTCCATTGCGACGCAACTCATACAGATCGTCCAGCGTGCTTTTGGAACCGGGCAACAGGATGATATCCGCTTTGGCTATTTCTTCCGTATTATTGGTGTAAAAGAGGTGGACACGAGGATCGCGCTCCAGCACGTTGAAGTCCGTAAAATTACTGAGATGACGCAACATCACCACGGCAATATTCACCTTACCCTTCGTAGCCTGCATGGATTTGGTAGCAAGGGCCACGCTATCCTCTTCTTCTATATAGATATCTTTATAATAAGGTACCACTCCCAGCACCGGAATGCCGCAAAGTTCTTCAAGCATTTTCACGCCCGACTCAAACAAACGCAGATCGCCTCGGAATTTATTGATAAGGATTCCCTTAATACAAGCTCGTTCATACGGCCTGAGCAACATAAGCGAACCGTGAACACTGGCAAACACTCCGCCACGGTCAATGTCGCCCACCAGCACAACTTTTGCTCCGGCATGCAAAGCCATGGGCAAATTCACCAGGTCGCTGTCGCGCAGATTGATTTCAGAAATACTTCCGGCTCCTTCCAGTACAATAGGATTGTAACGTGCTGCCAGACGATCGTAGGCTGAACACACTTCCTTGCGCAACTCCTCACGCCCCTCCTTACGGAAATAATCGTAAGCCGAGCGGTTGCCTACCGGACGTCCGTTCAGTACCACCTGCGACGTATGGTCGCTCTGCGGCTTCAGCAGCAGGGGATTCATATCCGTGTGACAGGGAATGCCGGCAGCCTCTGCCTGTACCGCCTGTGCACGGCCTATCTCAAGACCTTCGGGAGTGGCATACGAATTGAGCGCCATGTTCTGCGCCTTGAAGGGAGCGGGCTGATAGCCGTCTTGCCTGAAGATACGGCAGAAAGCAGCAGCCAGAATACTCTTGCCCACATCGCTCCCGGTACCTACCAGCATAAGGGGTTCCAATAATTCCATAGATTTCATTTTTTGCGAACGCAAAGATAGTACAAAGTGGTCAAAAAAAAAAGGCTATCTTCCCAGACAGCCAATCTTTTGTTAACCTTAAATCTAATACTATGAAAAACACATTGCAAAGGTAGCGCATCTTACCAAACTTCCAAAATATACAGAGAAAAAATGCCTTTTTATAACATGCTTTAAAAGCCTTATTCTCTTATTAACAAAAAAAGACTATTACAAAGAAAAAAATCCTCCTTTTCTCTCTTTTCACTATCCTATGATACGACTTGGACGGCAGGAATTTGCGAAACTTAAATAAAGTATGTATCTTCACCCCCGAAAATCCTAAAAACACACATGTCATGATTTACTCTATACTCGACACCGACCTTTACAAGTTTACTACGTCATACGCTTACATCAAACTGTTTCCGTATGCATCGGGTACATTCTCTTTCACCGACCGCGACCAGACTGTCTGTTCCGACCATTTCCTGGCCGAACTGAAAGAAGCCATCGACCAAATGCGACGGATTGCCCTGACCGGTGACGAACTGGAGTACATGACACACACCTGCCGATTCCTGCCCCGTGTCTACTGGGAATGGCTCTCTTCTTTCCGCTTCCAACCCGAAAAGGTAAATGTCTGGCTGGACGAGGAACGCCATCTCCACATGGAAGTGACGGACTATATGTATAAGGTGACACTCTACGAAGTTCCACTTCTGGCGCTGGTGTCCGAGGTAAGAAACCGGGTCATGGGACATGTTCCCGATCTGGACAAGGTAGTTGCCCGACTGGTGGACAAGGTATCTCTGTCCAACCGCAGCCATCTTTCCTTCTCCGAGTTTGGTACACGCCGCCGCTTCTCGTTCGAAGTACACGACACGGTCATCGGCTACCTCAAACAGCACGCCCTGTATTGCACGGGAACATCCAACTGTTATTTCGCCATGAAATATAACATGAAGCCGATGGGAACTCATCCCCACGAATGGTTCATGTTCCACGGTGCTCAGTTTGGCTACAAGCATGCCAACTATATGGCATTGGAAAACTGGGTAAACGTCTACGACGGCGACCTGGGTACCGCCCTCTCGGACACCTATACGTCCGATGCTTTCCTGAGCAACCTCAGCCGCAAGCAGGCCAAGTTATTCGATGGCGTCCGCTGCGATTCGGGCGACGAATTCGAATTTACCGAAAAACTCATTGCCCGCTACAAGGAATTCGGCATAGACCCGACAACCAAAACCATCATCTTCAGCAATGCGCTCAACTTTCCCAAGGCGCTCGACATCCAACAGTTCTGCCAGGGACGCATCCGCTGCGCGTTCGGCATCGGTACCAACCTGACCAACGACACCGGCTTCACCCCGTCCAACATTGTGATGAAACTGACCCGCTGCCGGATGAACAACAACCAGGAATGGCACGAATGCGTCAAACTGTCCGACGACGAGGGCAAACACTTGGGAAGCAGCATGGAAGTGAAAGCCTGCCTTTACGAGCTGCAGTTAGGCTAATCGGTCTGTTTTCCTGAAGTCTTTTTCCGTTTATAGGCAAATTCCTGCCACTTTTCCTCCGACCAGTTCTGGCGTTGCATCTCCATGCGTGCCATGACAAAAAACAGGTCGGACAACCGGTTGATGAAACACAGGATAGCCTCATCCAACGGGCTCTGCCGGTTCAATGTCCACAAACGCCGCTCTGCCCTGCGTGCCACCGTACGTGCAAAGTGCAGCTGGGCCGAAACAGGTGTACCTCCCGGAAGCAGGAAATAACCGTGGTCGGCCAGCTGTTCCGTCAGGCGGTCCATCTCCTGTTCGCAACGAAGGGTCAGTTCGGCCGCATGCAGCTCGTTCGGGTTTACCTTGTCCGATGGCGTGGCTACATGGCTCATCACGACCATCAGTTCTCGCTGTATCGCGTGCAACAACTGCTGCCACTCATCCTCGGCAGACAGCATGGAACGCACGATGCCTATTACGGCATTCAGTTCGTCCAGACAACCGTTGGCCTCGATGCGGATGTCGTCTTTCGGCACCCGCTCTCCTCCATGAATACCGGTCATTCCCTTGTCACCGGTCTTTGTATAAATCCGTTTCATTCTTCGTTCTTAAATAACTTGTTCAAATCAATTTCTCCCCAATACAAATGGGTATAACTGGCCAACAGGTTCTTGTAGCGGAACACCGGCGTGTTCACCTTCTCCCCGCGGGCATTGTACACCTGCGCCACCGTCGGAAGCAACCATTCACCCGATCGTTGCACATATTGGGTATAGTGGAATTCGTGCCCGTACAACGTTTGTCCATTATAATCGAAACGCCGGTAACCCAGGCTCAGCCTGCGGTCTTCCTTCCGGTTCGAAATGGAAAATGGCAGCACACCCGCCATCGGCAGGAAATCGGGCTGTCCGTCCTGACAGATTCCCTGCGACAGGTAAATCATACCCCCACACTCGGCCAACGCTTTTCCTCCACCTTCAATATAACGACGTATGGAATCCAGTGTAACGTCTGCCGTTCTCAAAGCTTCTGCATGTTTTTCGGGATAACCACCCGGCAGGTAAAGCAAATCGGTACCGTCAGGTAGCGGAGCTGACTCTTCCGGATTGAAAAAGAAAACTTCCCCGTAGCGATTCAGCAAGTCCAGATGTTCCGTATACAGGAAAGAAAAAGACTCGCTGTTGCGTGCCACCGCAATACGTCTGTTTCCCAACCTTTCATTTTCCGTCCGGTTCTCAGGCAAAGACAGGGAGGTGATTTCCAGCAAACGATCGATACGTATATGGGCTTCCAACAATTCCAGCAAGCGACGACAGGCTTCTTCCGTTTCCTGTTCGCTGAAGTCCAGACCCAAGTAACGTGAACCCTGCTCCAACAAACCGTCTTTCGGCAGGTACCCCAGACACTCCACCTGAAGGTCTTCACAAACCTCCTGCAACATTCCGAAATGGCGCGCCGACCCTACCCGATTGAAAATGACACCTGCAAAACGGATATCGGGACGGAAATGCAAAAAGCCCTGCAACAGAGGTGCCAGGGAATAGGCTGCCGACCGCGCGTCGACCACCAATACCACCGGCAAACGCAACAGCCGGGCCACTTCTGCCGACGAGCCACGATCGCGTTCATAACCGTCGAACATCCCCATCATACCTTCCACCACACATGCATCCGCGCCGACAGCATAGCGGGCATAAAGCTTTCGTACATGCTCCTCCGAAGCCATGAACAAATCCAAATTGACAGACGGACGTCCGCAGGCACGTTCATGAAACTTTGTATCGATATAGTCCGACCCGCATTTGTAGGGCTGCACGTTCAGCCCTCTTGCCTTCAGCAGAGCCATCAGCCCACGGCTCACCGTCGTCTTTCCACTGCCCGATGTGGGTGCGGCAATCAGAAATTGAGGAATGTTTTTTGTCATTTTTCCTGTATTTATTTGGGCAAAGATAACCATATCTGAACAGAAAACCTTATCTTAGCTGCCAAAATGACTAAATCTATGATTACAGAAGAACTGAAAAAGCTATATACAGCCTATACCGGCCACGAACCGGATAGTATCGAAGAAATGCCCGCATCGGGATCCAACCGTCGTTATTTCCGCCTGAAAGGCGCTCCCAGCCTCATCGGAGTAAGCGGCGAAAGTGTGGAAGAAAACCGCGCCTTCCTCTATATGGCCGAACATTTCCGCCGTCAGGGATTGCCTGTTCCGCAAGTGTTCATCAAGTCGGACGACGACATTTATTACCTTCAGGAAGACCTGGGCGATACGCTGCTCTTCAACGCCATTGAAAAAGGACGCAAGACCAGCGTCTTTGGTGAGGACGAGAAGCAACTGCTACGCAAGACGCTCCGCCTCCTGCCCGCCGTCCAGTTTGCCGGTGCCGAAGGCATGGATTTCTCCTACTGCTATCCGCAGGCTGAGTTCAACCGCCGTAGCATCCTATGGGACCTGAACTACTTCAAATATTGTTTCCTGAAAGCCACCGGTCTTGACTTCCAGGAAGACCGCCTTGAGGACGATTTCCAGAAAATGGCCGACGTCCTGCTCCGCAGCAGTTCCGCCACTTTCATGTACCGCGACTTCCAGAGCCGCAACGTCATGATCAAGGATGGTGAACCGTGGCTCATCGACTTTCAGGGCGGACGCAAGGGTCCTGTCTACTACGACGTGGCTTCCTTCTTGTGGCAGGCAAAAGCCAACTATCCCGACAGCCTCCGCCAGGAACTGCTCCGCGAGTACATCGACGCCCTGCGCAAATACCAGCCTGTGGACGAAGCCTACTTCATGGCCCAGCTTCGCCACTTCGTGCTGTTCCGCACCATGCAGGTACTGGGTGCCTACGGTTTCCGCGGCTACTTCGAGAAGAAACCCCACTTCATTCAGAGTGTACCCTTTGCCATCGAGAACCTTCGCCAGCTGCTCCGTGAGCCCTATCCCGAGTATCCTTATCTCTGCCAGGTGCTGACCGAACTGACCGAACTGAAGCAATTCACCGACGACCTGCAGAAGCGCCGTCTTGTGGTCAAAGTCACCAGCTTTGCCTACAAGAAAGGCATCCCCGAAGATCCGTCGGGCAACGGCGGAGGTTTTGTCTTCGACTGCCGTGCCGTAAACAACCCCGGCAAGTACGAACGCTACAAACCCTTCACGGGACTGGACGAACCTGTCATCCGCTTCCTCGAAGACGACGGTGAAATCACGACCTTCCTGGAGCACGTCTACGGTCTGGTCGACGCTTCTGTCAAACGCTACATGGAACGCGGTTTCACCAACCTTTCTGTCTGCTTCGGCTGCACGGGCGGCCAGCACCGTTCCGTCTACTCGGCCCAACATCTGGCCGAGCACCTGAACCAGAAGTTTGGCGTTCAGGTCAACCTGATGCACCGCGAACAGAACATCGAACAAACCTTCAAAGCCCGCAACTGACATGAAAGCCATGATATTTGCCGCCGGACTGGGTACCCGCCTCCGTCCGCTTACCGATCACATGCCTAAAGCCCTGGTGCCTGTAGCCGGTGTGCCTATGCTCCAGCGCGTAATACTGCGTCTGAAAGAAGCCGGTTTCCACGACATCGTCATCAATATCCACCACTTTGGCGAACAGATTCTCGATTTTCTGAAAGCAAACGACAACTTTGGTGTCCGCATCCTCATCAGTGACGAACGAGGCAAACTGCTCGATACGGGTGGAGGCATCCTGAAAGCCCGTCCCCTATTGGACGACGGCGAACCGTTCCTCATCCACAACGCCGATATCCTGACTCACATCGACCTGGCCGCCTTCTACCGGCACCACGTGGAAAGCGGAGCCGATGCCACCTTGCTGACCAACCACCGACAGACCGCCCGCTACCTCCTGGCCGACACTGACAACCGCCTGTGCGGATGGGTCAACAAGTCGACAGGCGAAACCCTGCCTGTGGGTACCGTCTACACCGAAGGCCGTTACAACGAACTCGCCTTCGGCTGTGTGCATGTCCTTTCGCCCTCCATTTTCAATTATATGGGCAGCGACAGGTGGAATGGAAAATTTTCCATTATTCCTTTCTACATCGACATCTGCCGCCAGGCCCGTATCCAGTGCTACCCCATCGATACCGAAGGCTGGTTCGACGTAGGCAAGCCCGAAACGCTAGCGCAGGCCGATGCCTATTACCGGAAGGTGAAATAAATTTTTTCACTACCTTTGCATTCATAACCAAAACCTGACACCATTGAACAAATTTCAGCTTACATCCGACTACAAGCCCACGGGCGACCAGCCCGAAGCTATCCGCCAGCTCACCGACGGCATCCTGCAGGGACTGCCCGCCCAGACTTTGCTTGGCGTTACGGGCTCCGGAAAGACATTTACCATCGCCAACGTCATTGCCAACATCAATAAGCCTACACTCATCCTGAGCCACAACAAAACCCTGGCGGCTCAGCTCTACAGTGAGTTCAAGGGATTCTTTCCTCACAATGCCGTCGAGTATTATGTCTCTTACTACGATTACTACCAACCCGAAGCCTATCTTCCCTCTTCAGATACCTATATCGAGAAAGACCTGGCCATCAACGACGAAATCGACAAGCTCCGTCTGGCTGCCACTTCTGCCCTGCTCAGCGGACGAAAGGACGTGATTGTCGTCTCCTCCGTATCCTGCATCTACGGCATGGGCAATCCGGCCGATTTCTACAACAACAGCATCGACGTTGTCCGGGGCAAGATGTTCAGCCGCAACGTCTTCCTGCGCCGCCTGGTAGACAGCCTCTATCAACGTAACGACCTCGATCTCAACCGTGGCAATTTCCGTGTCAAAGGCGATACGGTGGACATCTTCCTGGCCTACAGCGACAACCTCCTGCGTGTCGTCTTCTGGGGCGACGAAGTAGACAGTATCGAGGAAGTAGATCCCGTCAGTGGTGTCACCCTCGGCACCTTCGACAGTTATAAGATCTATCCGGCCAACCTCTTCATGACCACCAAGGAGAACACGCTTCGTGCCATCCACGAAATCGAAGACGACCTCCATAAGCAGGTCGAGTTTTTCGAAAAAGAGGGCCGTATGCTGGAGGCTAAACGCATCTACGAACGGGTCACCTACGACATGGAAATGCTGCGCGAACTGGGCCATTGTTCCGGCATCGAAAACTATTCACGCTACTTCGATGGCCGTGCCGAAGGTACCCGTCCTTACTGCCTGCTCGACTTTTTCCCCGAGGACTATCTCATCGTCATCGACGAAAGCCACGTCAGTGTACCCCAGATACGGGCCATGTATGGAGGAGACCGTGCCCGTAAGGAGAACCTGGTCGAATATGGTTTCCGTCTGCCTGCCGCCCGTGACAACCGCCCCCTCACCTTCGACGAGTTCGAAGCCCTCGCCCGTCAGGTCATCTATGTCAGTGCCACCCCCGCCGACTACGAGTTGGTACGCTCCGAAGGTATCGTGGTCGAACAGGTCATCCGTCCCACCGGACTGCTCGATCCCGTCATCGAAGTACGTCCCACCCACAACCAGATCGACGACCTCATGGAAGAAATCCAGCTCCGCATCGAACAGGGCGAGCGTACCCTTGTCACTACCCTCACCAAGCGCATGGCCGAAGAACTGACCGAATACCTCCTCAACCACGACATCCGCTGTAACTACATCCATAGTGATGTCGACACCCTCGAACGTGTCAAGATCATGTCCGACCTTCGCGAAGGCGTCTACGATGTCCTCATCGGCGTCAACCTGCTTCGTGAGGGACTCGACCTGCCCGAAGTGTCACTGGTAGCCATCCTCGATGCCGACAAGGAAGGTTTCCTCCGCTCCCACCGTTCGCTTACGCAGACTGCCGGCCGTGCAGCCCGCAACGTCAACGGGCGTGTCATCATGTATGCCGACCACATCACCGACAGCATGCGGCAGACCATCGAAGAAACTGAACGCCGCCGCGAAAAGCAGCTTCGTTACAACCGGGAACACGGCATCACGCCCCAGCAGATTCGGAAGGCCCACAACCTCAACCCGCTGGCAGCCTCTGCTTCTCCTGCCCCCGAACCGGCCGAACGTTCCGCCGCTCCCCGTCCCTACGTCGAGCCCGAACCGTCCCGCCTCGTTGCTGCCGATCCGGTCACCCTCCACATGTCGCCCGAGCAGCTCCAGAAGAGCATCGAACGCACACGTCGCCTCATGCAGGAAGCCGCCAAGAATCTCGATTTCCTTCAGGCCGCACAGTATCGCGACGAATTGCTCAAGATGGAAGACATCCTGAAAAAAGAAGTATGACAAGCGTAAAAGAAAATTCTAAACTATTTTCATTTAAATGAGCTTTATAACATATATTTTCTTTACATTTGTACGCAAATAAAATAAATCATTCCATCAGACAAGAAATGAACGCTTATCCGGATACAGAAAACACCATGATAACCCCGCCTCCCGCTCCCCAGAAACAGTGGCTGGTAGCTTACGTCAAGTCCTGCATGGAAAAGAAGACCGCCGAACGCCTGACCGCCATGGGCATCGAACACTACCTTCCTGTACAGACAGTAGAACGCCGCTGGAGCGACCGCATCAAGCGAATGGAAAAACTGGTTCTTCCGCTAATGATTTTTGTACACGTCACGCTCAAGGAACGTCCGCTTCCCCTTACCCTGTCAGCGGTCAGCCGCTACATGGTCCTGCGTGGCCAGCATACACCGGCCGTCATCCCCGACCAGCAAATGGAACGCTTCCGCTTCATGCTCGATTATAGTCCAGAAGCTGTCAGTTTTAGTGCTACCTCACTAGCTCCGGGCGACCCGATCCGAGTTATCAAAGGACCTTTAACTGGCTTGGAAGGGGAATTGATTACTTTACATGGCAAGCACCAGGTCGTCATTCGTATCGACCTTTTGGGGTGTGCCCACGTAGAGATTCCGGTAGGCTATGTGGAAAAAATAGCAGATTGACCATAAACTATCTGCAGCTTTCCATCGTTTATTCCGACAATTCTTCATATCTTTGCAGTCGCAAATATCCGTCCGACAAAAAAGGAATAAAGTGTCATACAAGCGGAAAGGTATTTTACGTAACAAAAGTCAATACCAAAAACGAACAATAACGATTGATAATTTTACTAAACTAAAAATTGATGAAACATTTCAGGAAATCCATTTTATTTGCTATTGCATGTATGCTGATTTCTCTGTCCGTTCATGCTCAAATGAGTGACGAACAGGTCATACAGTACGTCAAAGAAGCTCATGCCGCTGGAAAAAATCAGGAAGAAATGGGACGCGAACTTCTGTCTCGTGGAGTCACCCGTGCCCAAATGGAACGTATCAAACAGCGTTACGAAGCAAGCCAAAACAGTAACCAGGTTGTTACGGGCAATTCCAATACCGAACGTCGAGCACGTGCGTCTTCCTCCAGTTCTTTTGAAGCACCAATTCCAGAGTTAGTAAGTGATTCTTCATCTATTTTCGGCACCAAGGCTATTCCTAAATCGGCTATCTTTGGACATAACGTTTTCACCAACCCTGCTCTGACCTTTGAGCCCAATGAAAACATGGCAACTCCAGCCAACTATCGCCTTGGTCCTGGTGACGAAGTTATCATTGATGTATGGGGAACTAATGAAACTACCATCCGTCAGGAAATTACGCCTGAAGGCAACATCATGGTCAGCCAAATCGGTCCCATCTATTTAAGTGGAATGACGATTGAAGAAGCAAGCCGGAAAATCAGCCAAACATTATCTAGCAAATATGCCGGAATTTCGGGCGACGAATCACAGATTAGTGTTACACTAGGAAAAATCCGCAGCATTCAGGTCAATGTCATGGGTGAAGTTAGTGTGCCAGGTACCTATCGGCTTTCTTCTTTCTCAAGCGTATTTCACGCCCTCTATCGAGCTGGAGGTATTACCGAAATAGGTTCGTTACGTAATATTAACGTTATCCGCAACGGAAAAAAAATAAAAGACATAGATATATATGATTATCTTCTTCATGGAAACACTTCCGACGATATCCGTTTACAAGAAGGAGATGTGATTATCGTTCCTCCTTACAGCATCTTGGTCAACATTGAAGGCAATGTCAAAAGACCCATGTATTATGAAATGAAGAAAGATGAACATCTGGATAACTTAATTAAATATGCAGGTGATTTTTCTGGTGATGCTTACAGCGATGAAGTACGTCTCATTCGTCGTACCGGAACAGAAAAGCAAATTTTCAGCATTACTAACGATCAATTCTCAACATGGAAACTGGAAGACGGCGATTTCATCAGTGTAGGTGCAATCCTTGACCGTTATGCCAACCGCGTCGAGATCCGTGGTGCTGTCTACCGCCCCGGCATGTACGAACTGGGTGGTGGTCTTACTACAGTCAAAGATCTCATCAAACGCGCCGAAGGACTTACCGGCGATGCTTTTACTGGTCGTGTTATACTGACACGTGAACTTGAAGATCTCACCCATGAAATGATAGCAATAGACTTGGCCGGTATTCTAAAAGGAAGCGTTCCTGATATTCCACTGCGCCGTGAAGACGTGTTGGTTATTCCCAGTATCCACGAATTGCAAGCTCAGGGAGCGTTTACCATCAATGGCGAGGTAACCCGCCCAGGTGTTTATCCGTATGCCGAAAATACGACACTCGAGGATCTCATCGTACAGGCAGGCGGCCTACTAGACGGTGCTTCTACAGTCCGTGTTGACATATCCCGTCGCCTCAAAGACCCTAAAAGTCTTGAAGCAACGACTCGATTAAGTGAAACTTTCACCTTTTCGCTGAAAGACGGTTTCGTAGTTGACGGTACCCCCGGCTTTGTCCTTTACCCTTATGATATGGTAGAAGTTCGCCGTAGTCCCGGCTATCAGGAACAACGACGTGTTAACATTGGTGGTGAAGTAGTCTTCGCCGGCGGTTACACTCTTCAGCAGAAGAACGAACGCCTCTCCGACCTCGTTAAGCGCGCCGGTGGTCTTACCCCCTCTGCCTATGTACGCGGTGGCCGTCTCATCCGTCAGATGAATGAAGAAGAAATAGCCCAGCGCGACGCCGCCATTGCCATGGCCCGCATGAGCGCAGGTAGCGACTCCGTTTCGCTCGCCAAACTCAATGTCTCCGATTCCTATGTGGTAGGTATCGAACTCGACAAAGCACTGGCCAATCCCGGCAGCTACCACGACATCGTACTGCGCGAAGGCGACCGTCTCTACATTCCTGGTCAAATCAGCACTGTTAAGATCAGCGGTGAAGTACAGTTCCCCAATACCGTGGCTTACATCGCCGGCAAAGGAGTATCTCATTACATTGACCAGGCAGGTGGCTACAGCCGCCTTGCTAAAAAGAGCCGCGCCTACATTGTCTATATGAACGGTACTGTCAGCCGTGTCAAACGCCTGCGCAATGCCAAGATCGAACCTGGATGCCAGATCATTGTTCCCAGCAAGAAAGAACGCCGTCCGATAAGCCTTGCCGAAGTGCTCTCTATCGGTACATCTGCCGCTTCTCTGGGTACAATGGCTGCTACGCTCTACAACATATTTAAATAATGGAAAATGGAGAAATATGGAACAAGATAATAAACAACTCCCTGTTGAGGAGCAAGAAATCGACCTCCTCGAACTGGCCCGTAAAGTGTGGGCAGACCGCAAGCTTGTCCTGAAGTGGTGCGGCATAGCCGCTGTAGTCGGACTGGTCGTAGCTTTTAGCATTCCCAAGGAGTACACCACCAACGTTACCATCGCCCCCGAAAGTACCAATGGCAGCCGCTCAATGGGTGGCCTGTCTGCCTTGGCAGGCATGGCAGGCATCAACTTGAATGCAGGAAGCAGCGCCGATGCACTTTCACCCGACCTTTATCCGGACATCGTCTCTTCAGTCGCCTTTACGACCGAACTATTCGACGTACCCGTACGCGATGCCGACGGCGAACTCCAGACCACTGTCTACGATTATCTTCAGGAGCATCAGCGTTCTCCATGGTGGAGCACCGTGATATCCCTGCCGTTCAAGTGCATCGGTTGGACCGTCTCCCTCTTCTCCGGTGACGAAGAACCGACTGATAGCACGGCGACCGTCAATCCCTTCCAGCTCACCAAGAAGGAAAACGAGATTGTCAAAGCTCTCAATAACCGCATTGCCGTAAGTGTGGACAAGAAATCGCTCACTGTATCCATTGCCGTCACCATGCAGGATCCGCTCATTTCTGCCACGCTCACCGATACAGTCATGCAGAAGCTGCAGGATTACATCACTGACTACCGTACCAACAAGGCCCGCCACGACCTCGACTTCACACAGAAGCTCTACGACGAAGCCCAGCAGAAATATTATGAAGCCCAGCAGCGCTATGCCGACTATGTAGACAAGAACCAGAACATCCTGCTCCGCAGCGTCCAGACCCGTCAGGAACGTCTGCAGAACGAGATGAACCTGGCCTACAACCTCTATAACCAGACTGCCCAGCAGCTCCAGCTCGCCAAGGCCAAGGTACAGGAGAACACGCCGGTCTACACCGTAGTCCAGGCTGCCACCGTTCCCCTCCGTGCCTCCAAGCCTTCCAAAGCCATGATCCTCATCGGTTTCGTATTCCTGGCCGGTGTCGGTTCCGTAGGCTGGATTCTTTTCGGCAGAGACCTGCTCCGACAGTTCAAAGGTTCCAAAGAACAAGCCTGATATCCAATATCTTCTATAAACATTACGCGGATTTGTACAGGAAAAAAGATACTGTACAGATCCGCGTAATGCATATAGGGGTACAGTTCTAATCGATCAGAACAAACGGCGCCCAGTAATAGGGAGAACGGTACGGATAGATCGGATCCTTACTGCAATCCACTACTACCCGCCTGAGTGTTTTCCGCTGCAACACCACCTTTTTGGTAATCTTATAATTGCGCAATGCCTCCCGCGCCTGACGGAATGCGACATACAGATCCTGTTTTTTCACTTTCCAGTTTTCATAAAGTGCCTTCATGAACAGTGCCGTTGCCTTGTCGTCTACCGACCACAACGTCGCAATGACCGTCTTCACTCCGGCCCGTTTCAATCCGCGCACCAGTCCTGCCGGACCTTCATCCGACACCACTCCTTGTGCCGTCTGACAAGCCGACAATACCACCAGTTCCGTACCGGTAAGGTCCATGTCACACAATTCTCTCGCCGACAGCAAACCGTCTTCTGCCCGCTCCATTTTTCCTGCCACGTTGGCTCCTGTCAACGCAATCCCACTTGCCAGCAACGACTGATCTTCCTGTATGCTGTCGCGCATAAAATAAAGCGGCTCGTCCAAAGACACCTTCAGACTATACCCATGCGTGGCCAGATGCGCAATACGGCTTTCTCCCAATCGATACTTCAACCATGCTTCGTCCGCTGTTACGATGCTTTCCGTCTTCAATATAGCAGAAATGCTGTCAGCCTCCATTCCAGCTCCTTTCAGATAAGCGAAGTTCATAGGCCGACCGTAGTTTCGTATCACGTAGTCATACGCAATCCTGTTAGATACGGATACCGTATCCGGCTCCGGCAGACATTCATTATAAGCCAGTCCTCCCACAACCAGAACACCTTCCGCACCGTTTTTCTTTCCCGGCCCTACTTGCCGGGGCACAATCTGCGCCGTCGAAGACAGTCTGCGCATCTCCAATCCCTTCAAGTCCTCAGATACCAGATATTCGATGCCCAACATCTGAAACAACCCGTCGGGAGCAAAATAAAGGGTTTGAGTCCCTGCAGGCAAAAGCTTCACAATCGGCTGCCAGATTTTTTTGGCCAACACCGTATCTTCATAAATCTGATCCACATAACGGGCTCCGGCACAAACCGCCTCGTCCAGTGTCACTTTCCCTACCCGATGGCCGTGCAAATCCTTGCGGGTTCCAAGCGCTACATGCCGCACCCGATCCCGGCTGGCCACCAATGCAATATACATCGTGTCTGCCGACAACAGATCTTTATAGCAGGCAAACTCCACCGCTACTTCTTTCGGCCGCAAAGCCTTTCGTACCTGGCGGGAATCTATCCTGCAAAACTCGTCCAACGACTTTCTGTCCGCAACCGCTTTCCTGTCCAGCAAAGCAATGTGCCTTCGCAACAACGCCACGTCATACAAGAATTCCGGACAAGCCTCTCCCAAGGAAAAAATTTCCGATAGCAGCGGTTTCTCCTTTTTCCAGAAGTCCAGCCGGTTCTGTTCGGTCATTCCGACAAAATTCCGCTTCACATAGTCCAGTTCCGCTTTATAGAACGAGCGAAACAAATGTAACGCTTCCTCCCGTTCTCCCTTCTTTAGCAAAATCTCCGCTTTCTTCCGTAGCGAGATGATATAGTCCGGATGTCCGGTACCGATAGACGGTTGTCCGCCCTGCCACGCCAGTACCGAATCAATGTGGCACAAAGCCTCTTCATAAAGCCTTAGCTCCGCTTCAACAACTGCCAGATTGGCCAATGTCAGGTAATAACGTTCTCCCTGCAGTGCAAGCGACGCCTTTTTCAAGTCCTCGTAAGCCCCCCGGTAGTCATGCATTTCCCACTTGATAAATCCTTTGTTCTGCAGCAGCGTAGCCTGTGTTTCCTTCCCGCACCTGTCCTCCGGCACCTGTTCCAACAGTCGGATGCCCTGTTCCCAGTCGCCCATATAAGCATAGGCCACAGCCAGGTTGGCAAGCCGCTTCCCCTCCTGCTGTTCCTCCGCAAATTCCATACCGGACAGCAGATCCACCACTTCTTCATAACGTCCGGTCTGCAAAAGCACCCCAGTCTTATTAAACAGGATTCTATTTTTCAGCTCCGGTGTATCCGCCAATACTTCCGCCTGTCCATAGTCAGCCAAAGCCTGCCTGTAATCAGCCAGTTGCTTATAACAGCCCGCACGGCTGTTCAGACAGTCCATCCGTGCCGTCGGATCAGGTGTAGCAGCTATCACACGCGAATAGAGTGCCACAGCTTCCTTGTACAAGCCATTAGCCCGTGCCTCGTCCGCCTGCCTGAAATCCGCAATCCAGCTTTGTGCCTGAAGCTGCACCGAACACAACAATCCTATCCACCACCATTTACACATAGAAACCCTTCTCAATTTACTGCAACTACAAAGGAAGCTTTCCGATCTGCCCTGTTTTCAATCCGGAACAGAAAGACACCTTCTTCTTCTCCCATATTCCATTCTACCCAGGCTACTCTACCGTCCGGTTCCGTTTTTCCTGCATATTCTTTTCCGGTAGCCGTTTCTACCACCGTCAGTGTCAGTCCGGCTCCCTGGGCCGAAAGCAACATCAGCTGGCACTGCCCGCTCCCCATTGCCTTGAACTCCAGTGTTCCGTGAGCCGGCACCGCCTTGTTCATCACCAGCAAATCAGCATCCCCCACACCATCCACTTCTCTCATCAGGCTGATTTCGTCCAGCGGCACAAAATCAAAGTTATGGCGCAGCAGCGAGTCGGCAAATTCTGCATCAAAGTACACTTCCGGCACCTTGTCCGCCTCTTTCACCCCTGTATCTGCAGCCACCACATCCTGCCAGGTACTCACCTTGACCCGTCCGAACCATTCCTTGGCTTCATACAGGTCATATTTATCCTTTTCCTCCATGGCCTCCAGCATTTTCAGGCAACCGTTCCGATAGTCCGCCATCGGTCCGGACATTCCGGCCTGCTGCGCCCCTGCCGAGATGGATAATCCAACCAGCAGACATACGATCCATCTTTTTTTCATGTTTATCATTGTTAGCTATCTTTATACATCAATTCGCGTCCAGCAGGACGAACGGCGCCCAGTAGAAAGGCTGTGGATATACCTTCCGCACTTCGTCTGTCGCCTTCCGCAAAGCCTCCCGTTTCGAAAGGCCTTCCAACCAGTAGCGGTAGAAAGCCGACATCAGCAACGAGGTAGAATGATCGTTGACACTCCACAGACTCACCAGCAGCGACCGAACGCCAGCTTGCTTGAACCCACGCGGCAAACCGAACACACCCTCATACGAATAGTTCCCCAGTGCCGTCTCACAGGCCGAAAGCACCACCAGCTGCGTATGTTGCAGGTTCAGTCTGGAAACCTCGTCAGCAGTCAGAATCCCGTCATTTTCTCCGGTATCCGTTCCCTTTCCACACCAGGCTGTTTCCGCATTGGCCAGCGCCACTCCGGCCCGGTACATCGCATAATCCGGTTCCCGGTTCTGGAAGAAAGGAATATCCAGTGCCTGCTTGCGGTTTGCCACAAAAAATCCGTGTGTAGCCAGGTGGATTACCGCCGGGCCGGTTGCTGCAAGTTCCTTCAATGCCTGTTCGCTAGCCTCCATTCCTTTCTTTACGGTGATGTCTTCCATGTTCCAGTTGTTCCGTCCCAATTCGGCCGTTATGTCTTCCACTTCCCGGTTCGTAAAGGGCAGATACTTGAAGTGATCCTTGCTCACTCCCCGCTCCTCAAAATCATCGATACCGAAATCGTCCACTGTTCCCCTCACCTGTTCTGCATTCGTCGTCCCTGCCAGCAACCGCTGTTTCTCCGAATAGAAGATATTTCCCATCAACAGTGCACTCTGCGGCCGTTCATCGCTTTGGGGTCTCAGCAGCATGGCAGTCGTCGTCAGCGGACACAAATCATACTTGTCGATCAAGTATCCCCCGTCCGGTGTGGCAAAAGCAGCAAACGACAGGTTGTTCAGGATTCCCGGCGTAGCATAGTACACCGTTCTGACTCCCTTCAGATACGGCTCCAACGGCGCCCACAGCAAGGCATACAAGTCCAATGCCCGTTCGTTATACAGCTTGACAGCCATCCGTGCCGACGTCTTGGCATCCAATGCCTGCAATCCCTTCATCAGTTCTTCGTTTTTCCCCAACCGTACAGGAATCGGTTTCCGGCTGTTCTTCTTCAGGATAAGTGCCATGATGTATTCCCGCGAAAAGACAAATTCAATGGCTGCCTCGTCATCTTTCAGTTTCTCCCTGATCTGGTGCCAGCTGGCCTCCGTTGCATATCGCCTGCGATAAGGCTCGGACCGTTCGATGAGCTGACGCTCCAATGCATCTATCTCGTAAGTCAACTTTCCGATACTCTGCATCTGTTCATTGAATGCAAGTCCCAAGACTCCGTAGTCCACCTTGAAATTCTTCCGTTCCAGCTGCAGCCGGTTCATCTGCTCTACCAGCCGGATCAGTGCCGTGTCTTTCGAAGCCAGGATGGCCATACGCGTTTGCCGTTGCGAACGCAGCTGCATTCCCGTCCTGTACAGCACGGCATCATATACTTCCGCAGCCAACTCTTCCGGCATCTGCTCCAACAGACAGGTCAACCACATGGCCGGATCCCGATAAGTATCCATAAAATTGTTCTGTTCACTCTCTGTCATCAGCTGGAAATTCCCGTCCATCATCTCCTTCACGTTGGCATAAAAAGCCCGAGCCGGTGCCACCATTTCTTTCCATTTCCGCTCTTCCACATACGTGTTACAGAGTCTCACAATTCCTTTCAATTTATCATTCACAGTTACTCTGGGCGAAGAAGTCAACTGTTCATACGCCTTTTCATAGAAAGGAACTGCCTCCTGTTTCTTGTCCATTCCCCAATACAAGTCCCCTAAGTCAAACCAGGCATCCCAATCATCCGTTTCCTGTTGCTCCACCAGTTCCCGGTATGCCAATAGGCAACGGTCTCTCTCCGCTTCGTTGTATTCCATATGCTGATAATACAAAATCTGAGATCTCACCAGATTTCTGTAAGTAACGTTCTTACTGAAATTCTTATCCTGTTCCCTAAAAATCTGTTCCAATTGCCCGAATATCTCCTTCACATTGGGAAACATCCCTTTCAGGTACTTCATTTGTTTTTCATACACAGCTCTATCATTTTCATGCAAAGCATCCACGTCCATATTCTTTGTCCATACCATGGACTGCGTTGCTATATCAAGAAATTCAATCAACAATGGAGTGACATAATTCATCATGAACAAAGGATCCTGTCCATTCTGTGCATATAGCATCTGAGATACCTGCAAAAGAGGCATCAGGAACTCGTTTCTCTGTACCATGTTGTAAGCATTTTCTCCCTTTACCAAATAATAGCACCCCCACAAATAATCCAACAGAGGAAGCGATCCTGGCACATCTTTATTCCGAAACATTTTTTCCATCTGCTCCACCATCAACTGCTTGGCCTCGACCATTTCGTTCAAACCACTATACATCAGTTGAATTTTCAAGGTGAACATTCCCAGATACTGCATGTCATATATATTATCCCCATTCCGTTCCAAACACAAGTCGATGCCTTCATCCAGTATAGTGACCGCTTCCTGATACCGTCCCCTTTCGATCAGGTACTGCGCAGCCGTCTGATAATTCTCCATCCAGACATCCGGTTCTTCTTTTCCCCGGACCAGCAATTTCTTTCCCTCCTCAAAGAGGCGGTCACAGTCCCTGCTATCTTTGTTCATCAACTCCCGGATATAGGCCAGTCTCAACAGGAAATTGGCCCGTTGGGCACAAGGATCCTCCTCCGTAGCGTTCTCCACCAATTGCGTATACTGCTTTTCCGCCAACCTGTAATCCCGAATGCCAAACAAGTACTCCGCATAATTCATCATGGCAATCTGATAATTCACTCCGTACTTTCTAATCCGTTCGATCAACTGCGGATAGGCAGCCCGCACCTGTTCTTCTTTCTCTACGTCATTCTGACATACGATCAACTGGAACATTTCTTCATTCAAGCTGACAGGCGACTCCTTCCCATAATATCCCTGAGCGTCCAAACAGACATACGCCTGCATTTCTATAGCCTGTTTCATGTTACCTACTACCGAATAACAGTCCCAGACAATCAGTCTTCCCAATGCCAATGACAATCCACTGGGGTTGTGGTATTCCCTATATAGGGCATAGGCTTCTTCCAACCGGGCTTTCGCCTTTTCCGGCTGCCGATCTCTAACCGAAGAATACAGCCAATACAGCATATAGGCTTTTTTCAAGGGCTGGCCGGAATAAATCCGTTCCATCGTCTGGTCCCATTCATCCAGCAGTCGGTCCGCTCCGAACGGATAATCATACACCGCAATCAGAACAACATTCGTCAGCATATTGAAGTAATACGAATTATCCTCTCCCAGATACCGCTTGAATCCCTCAACCATCTGCGAACAGAAAATGGCATCGTGGTTCTTCATGCCACTCTTCCACCGGGCCATCCACCAATCTAACCGCGCCAACAGGCTCTCAGACGATTCCGAAGAATAATAAGTATCCGCATACAGTTTGGCTGTCCGACACGCCTCCTCCAGCTCCTCATTCAACAACTGACTGTTTATCTCAAAATTCAATTGACACCTGCGTATCATGACGAGTTCCGGATGCCCCTCCGAATAAAGCTGCCTGTACAGCAAGACAGCCTTTTCAAAATAGAAGCCCACATTACTTATCGTTCCGTTCGCCAGAGACTTGTAGGGAGTATTCTCTATACCTCCCACACGTTCTTGTACCAGCTTCAGTTCGTCCACCTGCGACATGGACGATTTCACCTGAGCCAATGTAAAATAAAGAAATGCCCGCGTATGGTCCACCGTCTTGTCATCTGCCGGATACAGGGCCAGCGCTTCCTGTTCTGTACGCAACACGTCCTCGTAATCACGCGGATCGTCCACCAGATTATTACGCATCCTATTGGTAAACTGGGACAATTTCACGATGCAGAGCAAAGCCTTCGTCTCACGGTCCGGCTTCCGCTTCACGGCCTGTTGCAACATCCCGATCAGTTCGTCCGTCGGTTTCACTACGTCTTCCATATTCACCAGCTGGCTGAGATACAAATACCTGCACCAGCCGGTCACGACGTGTTCCCGCCCCAGCTGCTCTTCCGCCGCATCAGCCACCCCCTTCAACGTACCCAGTAAGATAGCATACTTTTCGTCTACCTGTCCGCTCTCCAGCCAGTCCAGGTAAGCTCCCAGTTGTGGTACCCACTTCTCTGCCACCCGCAACAAAGCCTTGGCTTCCGGTTCTCGCAGGCCGTCCAGCACGGCAAAAGCCGCTTCTTTCAGCAGCGCTTCCTTACTCAGTTCTTCCCCTTTCGGATAGTGCTCGCTCATCCACTTCCGATGGGTTTCTATCCAGTCGTAGGCCGATTGTGCCTGCACCGCCTGCCCCAGTACAAGCAGGACGGCTACCATTATCCATTGCAAGGCGGTTCTTTTCATAGCTTATCTTTTTTCCGATCCGTCATTCCGGTGCCAGTCCCAGCTTGTCAATCACGTCCTTGGTGATAATTCCGGCCGGTGCCTGCAGGGTAGTGATTACCCACGACTGTGCCAGCTCGTCCCAGCGTTGGTTGGAAATCGTCTGCCAGCCGTTTTCCCAGATACTTTCCTTCTCCATCAGTTTCTTGCGGCGTTTCCGGTCCTTCTTCCAGTTTTCCCGATACTGTTCGGTCACGTCGCATGTCTCCTTCAGTTCGATTTCCAGTTTGTATTCGCCGGTTCCCCAGATATTCTTATAATTGTCGTCTTTGTCGCGATACCCCATGTACGAACGTGGCACGATAAAACTCTCTCCCACAATCTTGTAGACCGGTTCCTCATCCCGATTCCGCACATACCTCAGGAAGCCCTTCTCATCCAGCTCCTCCGGATCTACCGGCACGTTCAGCACAAATGCGCCCAGTTCCTGATTCTTCTGCAGTTGTACGATTTCATTCATCCACGATGATATCAGCTTGATATTCATCGACAAGGTAAAGTTGTCGCGTTCGGCAAAGGAATATGGCAGATCCAGATACGTGTTGGGCAGGTTCGAATGAGTCGGACTCACGATCAGCGTATCCAGCACCAGTTCAAATTTCGAATGCTTTACAATCCGGTCAATCTTACTCCGGTCGATATGGCACGACAGGTAGAAGACCGTATCGTTATCCTCCAGCCTCAGGCAACCGATACCGTCAAAGCGCATACCTTTCGGGTCCATCGCCCCTTCGAACGAAGCTTCCTTATAGAAATCATTGATTTCAGACACCGTGCTGATCTTTGTTTTGTATATATTTTCGGCTTTCACCGTTTCTTCCCACTCTTCCTTCAGCCGTGCGTTCCGGGTCAGCAGACTGCCGATAGCATTTACGCCCAAGTCGATAAAAGATGTCACATATCCCGAAGCGATTCCTTTCAACGATTCTTTACTTGCATTGAACAAATCTCCCAGATACCCTCTGTCCTTTCTGTTCACCAACTCACTATGCCTGGCTATTTCTTCCCCCAGGTCATTGCTTGTATAAATAAATGTCTTGAACTCTACCTGCTGTGCACTTCCCTGTAAGCACGCGCATAAACTGAATAAAAGAAACAATGCGTATTTCATAATGGAATTAATTATAAGATTTCAATACAAAGACTTCTCTAACCGGCTTCTCCCTCTCCAATAAGCCTCTTACACATTCGAAAATGTCATCTGCAAATATAATCTAATTTTACAGAAATAAAATCATAAAATCAACTTTTTCTCACAAAAACTTACCACACAACACCATACTAAGAATCCTTCCGAAACCATATCAAATAAACATTCATCTAAAAACAAAAAAGGGATGCGGTTCTCCGAACCACATCCCAACACAATAAGAAAACATAGCCTTAAAACAGCTATTCCTGGAGGACTATCCGATCAAATCACTCCACGCACTATCTCCTTCGGCTTCAAAATCTTTAGCCTTTTCAAATTCTTCCTTAATTTTATCAGTAGATGCACTGGTCGGCTGAGAATTCTCCAAAGAAAGATCTTCTATCGCCATCGGATCCACTGAAGCGTCCTTCGGTTTCCCTTCATCTGTAAAATGTTCACTATAAGCATCCATTAACTTATCCTGCTGTTTGAGCACTTTTTTCCATTTCACAGCCTGGTCAATATCTCCAGCACTTGCCAAAGCTCCTACACCGGCCCCGATAGCAGCACCTTTTCCTCCTTTTGCCAAGCCACCGATAAGAGCTCCACCGCCTACCTTAACCAATATCGCGGCAACCGCATCATTTACAGCCTTTTTTTGTGCTTTGATCGTTTCAGGTGTTCTTCGATTACCGAATTGATCTCTCAAAGCCATCTCATATTGCACAGTTCCATCTTCATTTCTTAACGTATCTCCTGATACCGGATCAAGCAAATATACCATCTCTGCATGGTATACGGGAAGTTTATCCCATTTCACCTTCACGGAAGCCGTATCTGCTTGAGCAGCCTCATTGGATGAATCTGTATCTGTAACAGAAGAAACGGTTTCTGTCACTTTATCAGTAGCCTTCTTTAATTTATTCAGGAAACTTTGTGCTGAAACTTGATTTCCTACAAACAGCAATGCAATAAGCATTACGACCTTACCCATAAATGTTTTGTTCATTGAATTAGTTTTTTAATAATAGGTTAAACAAATATTTAATCTTTAGTGTACATCATTACACGAAATTGTCTCATCTGATAATCATTTTTCGAGTCACGAGTTATTTTACTCATATTGACATATTCGATTTTACCAGTTTCTTTTGAATGAAAGAAAAAGCCTCGTGGCAACGCTTTACGGTCCAAATCCACCACAATAGTACCTTGTGCGTCCGTTTCACCAATCCGTCTGTAGAATGCAGAACCTTCTGTCAACTTCTTAAATCGTCTTCCAGACTGATATTCCTTCTTTTCCGGATGCCTTAAGCCGTTATTAACCCATACTTCCACTCCTTTCATTTCATCGCCCTGATGAAAACCAGTAGCGCCTCTCACCCATTGTGCCACCGTAAATTTGATAACCAATGGAATGTTTTCAATCATTTTTTCCAGTTTATCAATAATCTTGGTATAAAACTCACACGGATTATAATTATTCAGGATCTGTATGAATTCAAGTGCAGACGAAGCATATTCTTTCACTTCATCTTGTGTAGCATGTCCCTGTTTTTTTAGTTCTGCCATACGGTTCAATGCGTAACTTGTATACTTATTATAAATCAAGCAAGAGTCACAGTCTGCGATATTACTTCGAACCAATGACTTGTCAGCAGGTGCATCTTTTGCATTCAACGCACTCACAAAAGCCGTTTTGGCAGCCTTATAGTCGCGGTTATTCCACTGACGTACACCTTCTGCCAGCATTGCATCATATTCCGTTACATGAACAATTTCTTTCTTTATTAGTACGATGACTCCATAACGTCGCTTACTTCTTGGCCCGATTCCTGTGATATCAATGCTTACACGATTAGTACCCTGTGCAAAAACTTCTATCGTATTCATTTCTTTCACAAGAGCTTCCAACGCCGGTATCTCTTCTCTATCCAGCTTATCGTACATTTGCTCCTCTTCTTCTGAAACTTTGGCTGAGGGATCAAGCATCTTATTATAAAGCTCATCGCGCTTTTTCACCGCTTCTTCCAATTTTGTTTCCGCTTCTTTCAGATTAGCCACAGGAATCTTTATGGTAGTCACAAAAACGCTATTATCATTCTCCTTCCGTTTCGTTTCTTTTTCAGCATGCAAAGCCTCCGAGAAAGCCACTTGCAAGTCTTGCAAAGGAGTTTCTATTTCTATTTCGGCCAGTTTCTCATCCAGAATCACATCCTGGCTCCTGGTCTGGTCCTCAACGCGGATAGGTTTTTCTACTTCCTCAATCAGATACGCTTTATAGTAATTAGGCTGAAGACTGGCCATAATCGTTGTGCGGTTTATGTCTCCACGCTTACTGATTTCCAGTTTGGGTTGACTTGTCTCCGCAGAAGGATCTATCAGAATCTCATATTCATACAATCCTTCTTCATTCACTCCGTTTCGTTTGATAATAGGATTTTTCACATTAGTAAGTGTAATGACCAGATCGCCTCGTTTGGAATAGACCAGAATTCCCCCCATATCAAGCAACTGAGCTTCCCTATTTTCCTTCTCCAACGGCTTGTAAGAGATGTATTGAGATTGCGCCAACGCCATTTCACAAAGTGCGACTGACAGCAATAACAGACAGACGATTTTCTTCATACTCATAGTGCTGTTTACGTGGTTACAAATCAAATGCTCCTAATGTAGAAATATCATCATCGGGTTTTTGCTCCTTTCCTCCGACCCATTGAGGTTGCCATGTACGGATATGAATGATAGGATCTCCCCCATCTTTAGGAAACTCCCACAAGAGGAACAAGTATCCTTCATCACTATAGGTACTCGATCGCCATTCCTGACGCAAGCGTACCCCATATTTCGTCGGATCAACTTTCGAACGTGTGATACCTCCGCATCCACCCGTTTCTCCATTTTCACCTATCTGGCTGAATTTCACGTCAATCCATTTGTTCCGGGCAAATGCCAATTTCAAGTTACGTATATATTGCTCTTTGTTCTGCTTCGTATATTCAACCTTCGCTACTGCAGGCTGCATTTCGCTGGCTCTGCTCATTGTCACCTTTCCGGTAATAATCAAAGCGTCGTCGCTGAACATCTGTTCAATCGTCGCTATATCCTTTTTGTTATAGGCTGTACGGAAACGCTCTACATATTGCAGAATAATCATCCGCGTTTCTTTTTCAACGACCGACCCACACCGTTCCATGCTTTCCGCCATGTGTGCATCAAGTGCAAAGCGGAAATCGGTCAGCCTTCCGTATTTATCAAATTCAACGACTGCCTCCTGATAAGTTCCGAAACCGAAGTTCTCATCTTCCGGCGTTATAATCAAGGGGATATGGCTGACCATCATTGTTCCATCCTTGAACACCCAGCACCGCTCTACGACTTCGCTATCATCGCAATAAAAAGGAGTCACAGCCCACAAGTTTATAAGAGATTTCAAAGAAAAATCATCCATCGGCAAATGCTTGGTAACCAATATCTCCTTCGCCTTTTGAGCCCGGTTGATCTCGCTCAGGACAATCGACAGATTCTTTTCCGCAGTCTTTAAGGCGGCCGGAGCCGGCATCATTTCGTCCACGGTAAGAGTCACTGTTACAGAAGCCCAGCACATCACCACATTAAGCCATCCCAATAACAATATACAAACGATTCTATTTTTCATTGTTTTATTCAATTTGTCATTTTAAAACCAATAGCGCCACATCCTTTATAATTCTTTTCACTGTCAGCCTGCTTTGTCTGCACATTGACACGATCAGTGCCCGCTGATAAGACGGCAACAATTTTTCCTTCCCGGTTATATATGGCCAGGTAATAATCCTGCGGATTGTCCAACGAAGCATAACGACCATATTTGCTGATCTTTCCTGCTTCTTTCAGATTCGTTATCTTGGCTGCCAGATCAGCATATTCCGTACACGAAGCGATGTCCATGACAACATCGGGAAATGTCGATGCAGACGGTGCAGCCGAAGCGATCTCCTGCTTGGGTAGCTCCGACTGGCTTTCAGCACTCCCTTCCTTCAACAAATCAAGCTTCTGCACATACATAAACGAACGGAACATGTTTCCTCGGGGTATCACAATGGTAGTCCACTTTTCCTTATGGGCATCCGACGCCCCATTCTTGCCAAGCTTTTTTTGATTAGCCGACCATTCATTGATATTCGTATACAGCGCTTCTTCCGCCAGTTCTTTGGCATCTTCAACAGAACCAGCTGTAACATCCGCATAAATATACTGACTGTCTTTTTTAATGCTGTTAATCTGTTTTTTTACGCTTTCTGTATCATCAGCCTGAATTCCTATACAAAACAATAATAACGGTATGAATAATAATCTCTTTTTCATTTTACTTTTCTTTCATCTTTTGCATAAAAAAATCTTCTGTCACATTTTGCAACGGAATATAGACATACGATGTCCCGGTGATTGAATTCTGCCTCCCGGACAATATGCCAGTAGGAAAATTAACGGCCAAAACGTGATTATATCCTAATTCATTGTTCAGTGCAAAAATCGTAGCTGTAACGTTGTCTGCGGTATGTGTTTTTATACCCACATACAGCACACAACCATCCAGCCGGCAATATTCCACAAACTGTTGCAGCGTAATGCTCAGCGACGTCTTCCGATATCCGTAACGGTCTATTGTCAAAGCCATTGCTATATCACGCGTAAAGCAGCCTGTCAACAAGATGTTTTTGATACTCTCGATCGGATGTTCCGCATCCGTTATCAAGGCCCATTTGCCTTCTTTCTTTTGAAGATAAAGATCACTCTTTATTTCATCGCTTAAATAACTTCCCGGATTTGCAACGGAAAGTCCATCATCGGATAAAGACACGTCTTCTTCTGCCCAGTCACAATCAAAAGCAGAAGGGACCACCCGTTTAAGGTCCCGTTCAAAAATTGTTTCCAGTTCCACAGCATTCGCTCCCAGGATCAGCTGGCAATCTGCCGGGACAAACAATTCCAACGTATCCTTATCAAGAACCCACTGAATGGTATATGCACGTCGTCCGACATGCTTGACACTGAAACCCGTCCGGTCCGTCACCTTATGCCGCATAGCAATATTTCCACGGATACATTCTACCTTATCCAGAAATATCCGTTCCGCAGGCTTCTTCCCGTCGAGTTCCAAATCGAGCTCCAGGAAATAGCGCTCGATGAAATCAAAAAAAGGCATCATCGGATCATGAGTCCCATCCGTTCTGCCATTAAAAAGCTTATATCCAATATGAGATACATCCCCGAAACTGTTGGTTTTCAATTTTACGGGTTTGTTCTTATACCTGCCCAAACTGTCAATCGTCAAATGTTTCTCCAAACTGTCAGGCACATTAAGTTTCACCATACCGGCAATTGTCTTCAACCGTTCGGTACGGAAAGAAGTTTTGGCATTTACCTGTATCGTAAATGCCAAAACGATCCCATAAAGGATTATCCTCTTCATCATCAGGGTTTGATTGCAGTTTTATTGCCATCGTGAGACCAATAACCGATATTTCCGCTCACACGTCCGTCACGGAAATCAGCTTCGAATTCATCACCCGGATTGGCCACAAAATCTTTGGAGCTGACAATCTTATGTTTTTGTGTATACTTGATGACTCCATGTCCATGAGGAACTCCGTTCTTCAGTTCACCGGTATAAATGCCATAACCCAAGTCTACAGTTCCCCGTCCTGTAATCGGTTTCGGAGGATCCACTTTCACAGGTTCCTTTTTTTCTACCTCAGGCGTATCTATCGGCTGTGGATTTGCCACGTTTGTCGTATCCACTCCCTTCGGAGTCTCCGTTGGAGGAGTTGTAACTTCGGGAGTCTTTGAACCACACAATTTGATTCCCACAATGACACCTGCCGCAACCACCACCACTGCAACGATAATCATTATCAGTTTATTTTTACTACGTGCCGGAGGAGGACACTCACGCAAAGCCTTTCCGCATTCACTACATACAAAATCCTTACGAGCTGAAATCGTTTGAACTTCTTTCGATTTACATTTAGAACAATTTTCATTCAGACACATACCATATCTGAAACGTACATGTTCCGAATTACCAGATCTTACCATATTACTATATTATTTATTACTTTATTATATTTCACTAGCTTACTTTTTTACATCAGGGGAGGAGGCACCGAGCCATTGGTAGGAGGCAGAGGTGGCATCGAAGGTGCTACCGGAGGCGCAAACAATGCCTGAAGAACCGGAACCGTTCCTGCAGGAGCCCAAGCCGGCAGTCCTTCCATCCATACCATGGTTTGCGGTGTCAGCTGACCTCCAGCCACCATCTGTCTGCACATATCCATATTGTACGGACCGTATTGTTGGCCACCCACAGCTATAAATAAAGAGATAGCCGGTGTAACAGGAGGAGGAACAGGTGCTCCGCCAAACGTAGGCGGCTGGGGAGTCTGAGGCGGCATCATTGTCGGCTGGGTGAAGGCACCGGGTTGCTGTACCCCCGCCATACCGGCCATTCCTGCCATGCCAGCCTGCTGGGCTTGCTGAGCTTGTTGGGCCTGCTGAGCCTCCAAAGCAGCTTTTGCAGCTATTTCTTCAGCATTGTCTACAGCAAACAGAGAAGGGAACTGGCTTCCATCGCCCTCGCTATGCAGCAAGATCGCGTTGCTGGCATCCGTTGCCACATTTCCGGTATGCAAGAATTGCTCATAGCGTTTTTTATAGGGTTCCATCCACTCAATGGCACGTACCGGGAAGCAATAAGCCACCGTAATAATAGACAACTCATCCTTACGCGGACTCTTTCGGTTAACCGTGATGGTTGTACGTGCAGTACTTTGATTGAACGAGTTCTTGAAAGCAGCCTCCAGCTTATCCGCAAATTTCTTCAGATTCTCATTATCATCGGGCGAAGGGATCGACACCAATATCGCTTTTTTATTGATGCTGGCAGGATTGGTAGGACTCAGATTCCCTTCGTTGTTACGCAGATGCAACTGTACCTGATCGTTGTTAAGCCTCAGATACACTCCACTCTGGCTTACAATCTTCGAAGCGAAGAACTTGATGTCATCATCCGTCTTCAGTTTCTGCTGCAATTGTGTCAGGATATTCAGGCCCAGCACCTTCCTGTCGCTATTCGCTTTTTCATCGTGTTTAGTCTTCACGATCTGGGTCAATTTAACATCGAAAGCATCCTTGATGTCATCGATGCTGATTTCATTGGCCAGATTTCCAAAGTTGATAAATTCAGTCTTTGGAAGAATCGAATCACGCAATTGTCTGGCGATATTAGGCATATCCAGTTTATCCGTCCTGAGGTCCGTTTCAAATTCGCTCATCGTATCGTCCTCACTAACCTCGATGATGGCTCCCTTCATGTCTTCCAGCCCCTTGTTCACTTTCCGTTGGGCTGTAACCAGTCGTTCAGTTTCCTCTATGGCATCATTGATCTTTTGACCGAACGCCGAGATATCCGCATCCATCTTACCCAGCTCCACAGCGAGTTTCGCGGCCAGTTTCTTGGCGAATTCCCAGGCCAGAAGCATTGTTTTCGAAGTATAGTAATCAGTCAGGATATTCTGATGGTCGGCATACAGGCGTGCTCCCTTACCTACCATACGCTGCAGAATACCCAACTGGCTCCAGTCTTCTACCGTAGCTATACGGTCCTGATCGCAAATTTCATAGTTGTTTTTCTCATCATTGGCCTTCTTGTCCAGATCTGTCCGGATCTCTCCCACACATTCCAACAGCAACTTAGAAACCTTTTGCAGCTCGACGATAGACACATCACCGATTTTCCATTTCTCAAACAGTTCCGCTTCTATCTTATGGCGAATTTCTCTGGCCATCTCAGGGATCGCCCGTTCTTTTCCCTTGAAGAAAGCTTCGACACCTTCTTCACGGAAATGTTGCAAATAAAATTCGCCCATGATATTGTCCAGCTCGTTCAACGGACAATCGGCTTTCTTCGCCTCTTCCGCATAGCCGATGGCTTTGTCATGCCAATATTCATTGAAACGGGGATAATCCGTATCCGATTCCAGGATCTTCACATCCAATGTCAGATGCGCATCGTCCAGCATCCAATTGGAAAGATTGTCCTTGTTCAAATATTCCTTCCGATAGTCCTTGTTCTTTTCTTCATTGACAAATCCCTGGTTTTCACGCCAGTTATTGTATTTGAACTGATACAGAATACTTTCTCCTACCGTATAGGTAATATGTTTCAGGATACGAAGCTCAGGATACATCACGCGTTTGATACCAAACGAATTTATTTTTTTGGTTCGTGCCACAGGAATCCGTCCGTTGCTTCCGGGATTGGCCGCTTCGTCATATTCCAAAGCAAAATCATCCATGTTCTCAAAATTATAAGCTCGGATGATATCATCGTTGATCTGGTCTTCATCATTCACGAAGAATATGCGGGCAAAAATATAATCGCTTACGATCTTTGGCAATTCCGTCAGCGAATTAATCGTTAAACCGTTCTCGTTGACATTGCTGTAAATCGTCAAACCGTCTGCCACACCTTTTACACGGTCGTTATACAATGCCAGCTCACCCACGCCTGTAACATCCTGCGGGTTCCAGCGTCCGGCCTGCAAAGCGTTCAGCTCGTTCATGGCCGCATATCCGTTCTGGTAATAACGTCCCTGATCCATATCGCTCTTGGGCAGGTTCATCTCAGGAATCATGGCATAAACGGCTATTTTAGCATTCGGGAATGTTTTTCTGGACTGAGTAATGACATCCACAATCGAACCCGATCCTGTTCCGCCGCAGAGTCCGGCAAAGATATGAATATTGGTACGGCTCGAATCGCCCGACACCCGTTCACAACGTGCATACGCATCCCTCAGGCTATTTACATAACCGATTGCATTAGCTGCAAACAACAGACGACCGGCACGACGTTTCTGCCCGGCAGCCTGCCCCAAAGAGCCTATTGCCGATCGGACCGCATCCACATTGTTTACAATTCCTCTTACAGAAGGATAATTACTTATATGGTTCAGAATATGTTCAACATCGACAGCCTTGATATTCAGGAATTCATTGTTCGTAAACGAAGCGTCCTGCCCCATGACTCTGAAGTCCGGGCGGGCCTTCCCGTCCTTAGGCATCATTTCGTCTGTAGAGTCTACATACAGAATCGCTACTGGCAACTTTTCACGTTCCTCCTGGGTAGGAAATTCTTCAAACATACGCATCTTAAAGGCACGAAGAATCTTGCCGCCCGTACCTCCCAAACCAACCAGAATGTGGTTGCTGTTGCAATAATTTGTCTTTGTCATATCTTATTGATTTTATTTAATATGCTTTACTTATCTTCTTGTCATACGTCTTCTGCTGGGATGTCCTACAGAAGTCCGATTGCCGGAGGAAGCTCCCACCCGTCTGGCGTTCCGATGGCTGTCGTTACGGATCGAAATAGTCTTTATTACAATAACGGCACCTACCACCACAAACAAGAGCGACCAACAGATGCGTCGGAAAATAAACCAATTCATATAGCTCCGCAACTCGTCACTCATGGCTTCAGCAATCGTATCCGAAGTATGACCCTGGAAATCTGCCATATTCACATAATATCCCACTAAAGGCCATTCCTCACTTATATGATCAAGAATCACCTGACTGTCTTCCGTCGAAAAAGCCTGTGTACTAGGTATATCCTGCACCAACTTATTTACATAAAATTCAACATCATCACAATATGACTTAATCGTGATGGCACCACAAAGCAAAATTGATTGAAAAGAAAGAAAGAAAAAAAGGATAATGCCTACAGCAATACTGGCAATGGAAAAAGTCGAATTGCGCCACCATAAGCGAATCAACACATACATCAATATAATACCAATGATGGTCAAGACCACACCCACCAGCATACTCCCCAGTGAATGATAAAAGATGTTCATTAATGCTCCCATATATAGCAACCTATTTTATTTGTCTACGAAATCACAAAATCAATTTCACTATAAATTAGCATTTCTGATAGTCGTTCAGTCGTTGTTATTTTTAATACTAATTTTAAGGCTGACGCAAATGTAGCGATTTATTTTAAACGACAAAAGATTTCTTGACGAAAATAAATAATCCCTCGTTAGTTCTATACTTCCTCTCTACCAACATGTTTCATCTATTTTGTCATTCCTACCCTGAATCAGCAAAAAGGAAGGTGTGCCGAACCCGGAAAGACATTCTCCAAGTTTGACACACCTTCCTTAAAAACCGTAAATCACTATTCCGAACGGCTAACGAGCCTTCCCCCCTCACCTCATCCCTCCCACCTCAAAATAAAGGCACTACTTCCCAGCGTCCAGCCCACCTTCATAGCAGATGCCGATGCTGTGACGGTTGTGGTTGCGGCAGTGCATCCTCATCACGACATGCACGACGCTACACCAAACACACCGGCCAAGGCTGTCGCCACGGTCACAATAATCTTGAGCACAAGGCTCCACACGTTTTTCTTTTTCGTTGTTGTTTCGCTCACGTTGATAATGGATAATTAAGAATGGATAATTGAAAATTGAGAATGGATAATTGAGAATTGAAAACTGACAATGACCTGCGGACAGGCTAATTATCCATTTTCAATTCTCCATTCTCCATGATTACAGCGGACTTCCTCCTTCCTCGTCCTCGTTGTCACTGCCTCCCGGCGTCGTACCGCCTGTTCCGGCCGTCTCGCCGTCTACCACATACTCGGACAGCTCGCGAAGCGTACCCTCCAGGTTGAGTTTCGCGTTGCTCAGCTCGCCCGTGGCACGTGCCCGCAGCTTCAGTCCCTTCACGTTTTCGCTCACCTTGAACTCGGCGGCACTCGGAGCCCCGTGGTCGCTGACGATGCCCACCGAAAAGATGGCCAGGTCGTCCAGCTTTACGTTCTTGCTGTCCAGAATCAGCTCCTTGATACAACTCACCATATCCGCCAATACTCCCTTGATCACACCGGGCGAAAACGGCGTGTTGTGTTTCGACATGTGCTTGGACAAGGCGTCGATGTCCAGCGTTTCCTCGATCACGGGGCGTGCATACCACAACCCATTCAGCGGACTGTTTTCTCCAGTCACTTGATACTTTTTGTAACGAATCATTTTGTTAATTGTTAATTGATAATTGATAATTGGAAATTTGTTACCACAAAGATACACCCCCTCCTTCCACCCGTTTCCCCTTCTCTCCACCTCCCTACGCTTTTGTACCGTTATTTTCGTTTAAACCTTTGGAAATCTGACAGAAAAGGTGTAATTTTGACGTATGGAAACCTTCAAGATAAAGACATACGGGCGCACCGAACTGGCCCTACTCTACTCCCCCGAACTCTCCGCCCAGGGAGCCTGGCGGAAACTGTTGCGATGGATCAACCATCATCCCACCCTGGGCACACGCCTGGCCGCCACCGGTCTCACGTCCCATTCCCGCGTCTTCACCCCCGCCCAGGTCCGCCTCATTGTAGAAGCGCTGGGAGAGCCTTAAGATAATTGAAAATGGAGAATTGATAATGGAAAATGGGAAATAGGGAAATGGGGAAAAAGTACACTTCTATTTTCATTTTTAAAACAAAAATCTCTACATTTGTCCCAAGAGAAAAAAGGAGGGACCATGTTGAGAATCAAAATACAGTGGATCTGTTGCGCACTGTTGCTCTTCCTGTTGCTGGTAAACAATACGGAAGCGAAAGCCCAGTCGGCCGATGAACTCATCAACGAATATCGGGCCTGGATGGCGGAACACTATCCCCGTCCGGAAGGTATGGACACGGAAACACTGTTCAGAACAACCCTCTGGGCCATCTACGACGGACAGCGCGAACCGGAAGTCAAAACCCTGCTGCGGGCAGCCGCCCAAAAGGTCCCCGAGCTACAGGCTTATGCCGACTGGCTGGACAGCGGAAAAAGCGACCCGTGTTCCGAAGCCGGCACCCGGGCTCTCCAGGCACTCACCCGGGCATCCGGCGAACAGTTGGGCACCCGCCACCCGGCCACCGCATGGTGCCGCCTCCTCCTTTCCATCCAGCTGAGCACGACGCAGGACGTCACCGCCCAGGTAGACCAGCTGATCAAAGACCTGCAACAACCCACCACCGGGACCGACCGCGAAAGGCTGTCCCTCCTCTGTGCGGCCAGACTATCCCAGTTCACCAACCGCCTGTGGGACCGGTTCGTCGAAGATCCCGAAACCTATCCCGAACTGCTCGAGACGGAGCAGGAAGTCCTCACCCTCTACCCCGTCCAATCGAAAACCGCCGACCACACCCGGGCCTTCCTCTACTACCTGCTGGCAGAAGCCAAGTCCGTCCTGAGCCATCGGGTGGAAGCCAACCGAGCGCAGGCCTTGTTTGGTTGGCAAGACAGTACCGGATACAACACCTTGAGCAACGGAGTTTTAAGCAACGCCGACTTTTACTTTTATCAAGCCTACCAAATATACAGCCGTCTATATCCTGACGGTCATCCCGAAGTCATCGACCTACAACGATCTTATATCATTTTTATTGCCAACAAGTCAATTGCAGACGAAAATACGTTACAGTATTGCCTGCTCATACGCGACTACCTGAACGCCTATCATCCCGAAGGATCTGCAAAGCAGCTGCTAATCCGTACAGAAACTTGGGCATGCAGACAAATGATGGGAATCCCCAATCCGGATGCAGCCGATTGTTCCTCCCTGATAGAAAAGTTGAAGCTATACTGGGGAGAAGACAATTACCATTTCGTCAATTTGATGGGATTTCTGGCAGCCTTTGCAGGCACCAGCGGGCTTGCCGAAGCTGAAAGTATCCTGAACTATTTCGACAACCTGCTAGACCGACGCTACGCAACCCAACCACTGAAGAAAGCCTACTTACAATATTGCACCTATTCTTCGCTAAAGGACCGTTTCCCGGAACGGTCCACCGAACGGATGACACAAGTCTATACGCTCTACCGCACCCATCACGACAGCAGCATGCTGTCCATCACGCTGGGCAGAGCCATCGTACAAGATTGTCACAAAGGTACGTCAAACAACCGGATGGCACTGGAAATGCAAGGTTACGTATGCGCCGACGCGAAAGCCCGCTACGGAGCCTCTTCCCCCATCGCCTTTGGTGAGGAGCTGGACCTGGCTACTTTTACCGCCTACGTCGACCTACAGAAAGCACGCGACCTGTATCCCGACCTCATCGCCCGGATGCAGGCAGCAGGAGTAGACTGTACGGAAGCCCGGAATACCTACCTCGACTATCTTTACACCGTAGGAGATTATCCGCAGGCTCTCAAGCGATGCAGGCAACTGATCGGAAACACAGACCATGAAGCAGAGAGCCGAATCTGCTGGCAGTTATTGATTTACACCAACCTGCTGGGAAAAACCGGAGGCAGCGAGACGGAAAGAGCCGACAGCTATGCAAAGGCCGCCCGAATGCTTACAGCCATCGAAGACTCCTTGAATTTCAACACCTATAACTTTGAACTGGCAGCCGATTACCTGATGGAGAAGGGACGCTACCAGGAAGCCGTGGACATGCTCGACCGTGGCATCGCCCTGAACCAATGGCAAACCTGGGGCAACGTAGCAGATCCACATTACCTGTCCATGTCAGCTCTGAAAAACGAAATCCTCTACAACAATCTGAATCAGATGGTCGAAGCCAAACGCCTCATCAGCCAACAACTACAGGACTATAATCCCGACCGCATCACCTACTATACGACAGACATTCTGGATTTCCTGTGGCGATCCTACTACCTGATAGCCAATGAAAACGGTCAGGACTTCGAACAAATATTGTCCCTCATGATGCCTATCCTGCAGATTACGGTCAAGCTGCATGCCCAAAGCGGCAACGACCCGCAGTTCCTGATGCGCTACGGAACAGAAATGGTCAACATGTTCGTGGACTACCTGCTGAATATGAAAATGCTGGAGAAACAGATAGACATGAGCCGGCTGACAGCCGAACAGAAAAAGTTCTGGCAACAGAACCGGGAAATGCTGGACAACTATCGGCAACAGACAGAAACCATCATCAAGCAACTCGAAAAAGACTTTCCCGTCTACGACCCTACCTATCGGTCAAACCAAGGATATATCGGCCTCATCTACCGGATAGGACAGTATTACCAGACCCTGATACCCGCCCCCGAACAGGCACTCCACTACCTGAAACAATATGTAGAACTGCAAAAGAATCAGCCTCAGAAGGCTTTTTACGCCTGGATTGCCCTGGGCGACTTCTATAACGGACAGCAGCAGCCCACTCAGGCATTGGAAGCCTATCTCGAAGCAGAGAAGCAGCTTCTCCAGCTGGAACAGATTGCTCCCGCCGACCACACCGCCCTGGAAAGCCGTCTGTGCGGCCTCTATTACCAGCAGGGGCAGTTCGCAAAGGCGCTCCCCCACGCACGCAGCTTTTACACCTCCATCCGCCGGATCATGGACGGCAATTTCCAGCTGATGACCGAAAACGAGCAGAACAACTTCATGGAAACCTATATGGACCCGGCATTCTGGCTCACTACCCTGCTCGAAGCGATGCCCGACACCCTGGCAGCCGAAGCCTACGACGCTGTGCTCTACCGCACCGGCATGCAGCTGCGCTCCCAGCGGCAGACCCGTCAGGACATACGCCAGTCGGGCGACAGCCTCCTAGTGGCAGCGCTGGACAGCCTCGACCGCCTGCGCATCCGTCAGCGCAGCATCCCGATGAAGGCCTACGAAAACCTGCAGGACACCCAAGCCGCAACCGAACAGAGCCGTCTGGCCTACGCCGCCAACGTGCTGGAACAGCAGATCATCGAGGCCTCCGAACCCTACCGGAAACGCTACGCCCTGCATGTCAGTTGGGACGAAATACGGCAGAAGCTGGCCCCCGACGAAGCCGCCATCGAGTTCGTGTACGCCGGCAAGCACGTCATGGCACTGGTCGTCAGGCCGGACAGCCCGTCTCCCCGCCCGGTTCGACTGGCGGAGAGCGACACCCTGGTGACCCGCCTCAAGGCGCTGGACGCCAACACCTCGGCCCGACTGGCCGTCAAGCTCTACAACGAACAGGCCGTCGACCTCTACGGCATGCTGTGGGCACCTCTGGAGCCCTGCCTCCAGGGCGTCAGGACGGTCTATTTCACCACGCCGGGCATCCTGAACAACCTCTCGTTCGCCGCCTTCGCCACGCCCGACGGCAGCTACCTGACGGACAAGTACCGCCTGCGCCAGCTCACCACCACGGCCGCCCTGCTGAAGCCGCGTGAAGTCGGACAGACACCCCGCTCGGCCCTGCTCATGGGCGACATCTACTACTCGCCCCGCCAGCAGCTACTGGCCGACAGCGGACGTGCGGACGAAGCCCGGGGAGCGGACGACGACCTCGCCCTCGACGACTTCGACAACCGGGGCGTCAGCCGCGAACATTTCAAGTACCTGCCTTTCACGGGCGACGAACTGGCCAACATCGAACGCAAACTGACGGAACACCGCCTCTCCTCCGCCGACCTCACCGTCCGCAAAGGCGCATCGGCCACCGAAGCCGCCTTCAAGGAGCTGGCCGCCCGCAAGCCCGAAGTCATCCACCTGGCCACCCACGGATTTTTCGTGGCCGACGACCGCGACGCCTCCCGCATCCCCTACTACCGCCAGCGGATGCAGAACATGACCAACTCCATGCGTCGTGCGGGCATCGCACTGGCAGGCGCCGAAGCCACCTGGTGTGGAGCGGAAGGCCACGACGAGAACGACGGCATCCTGACGGCCGACGAAGTGGCCCGTTTCGACCTCCACGGGACGCGCCTCGTGGTGCTCTCCGCCTGCGAGACGGCCCTGGGCAACTACAGCTTCGAAGGCGTCTACGGCTTGCCGCGCGGCTTCAAGCAGGCCGGTGTCGAGTCGCTGCTCGTCAGCCTGTGGAGCGTCAACGACCGCTCCACCTCCCTGCTCATGTCCGAGTTCTACCGCTACTGGCTGGAAGGAAAACCCGTGCGCGAGGCGCTGGAGCAGGCCGTCCGGGAAGTGAGGAAGCAGTATCCGCAGCCCTATTACTGGGCACCGTTCGTGCTGCTGGACTAGCGTCCCAGTCCTCCACTCTATCCCTCCAGACCTCCGCTTCAGCCGTCCAAACCTCAACATTTTTTAAGCTCAACGCTCACGTTTACCCCTTGGACGCCTTGTCGAGCGAAATGGCCTCTAGAGCCGTTTATAGACTTTTCCTTCGTGTTTCAGCACGCCTCGTTCCGTCATTCTTTTCAAAATCCTTCGCACGCTCGATTCCGGCAGTTCCTGCCGCTGCGCCTCCTCCATCAGCTCCCTGTAGGTGAACGTCCCGGGCAGCTTCTCCAGCACCGGCAGCAGGCGGGCGAAGGGCTGCAACGGACGCACCCGCCTCTCGTAGGCAGGGATGGACGAGCTCAGCAGCAAGGCATGTTCCAGCAACACCGCCGCGATGGCCAGCGACGCGTCCAGGTCCTCGTCCGAACAGTAGCGCGTCGACATCGCCCACAGCTCGTCCTCCCCCTTGCGCAGGGCCGTCAGCACCGCCGCGATGCGTGCCGCTATCAGCCCCATGCGCATCACCGACGACGCCATGCGTTCGCCCCCTTCGGCCACCACCTCCTGCAACTTGCGGCTGAAGAAAGTCGAGTGGCGCCGCCACTGCTCCCGCGTCAGCTCCACGTCCGTACGCCGTCCCTTCATCATCTCGTGCATCTTCAGCACCCGCTTGCCCAACTCTCGGAAGTGCGTCCGCAGGTTCTGCACCTGCCCCTCCGCACTGGCGTCGCGCCACACGTATTGCGGCTGTACCTGGTAGGCCGCCAGTCGGCTGAAGAGTCCGTCCTCCGTGTTGTGCACCAGCGACAGGAATTGCATCGGCGTCCCCGTCATACACAGCGCCAGCATCGGATAGGGCACGAACACCGGCTTGCCGTCCACCTTGAACGACGAGCTGATGGGTTCGTGGTGGAAGCAGGCGCGCAGCACGTCGTCCTGCTTGCCATAGTCCTGCCCGATGGCGGCCGACAGCGCGTCTATTTCCGACGTATGCAGCACGCCGGACACCTCGCGGTTGGCCCACAGCTGGCGGTAGAGCATGGACTTCGACGTGTTGGGCGATATCTGGAAATAGATGCGTTCCGGCTCCTTGGGCTTCGGTTCCGGCTTCTCGCCCTTGCGTCCCTTGCGCATGCGCTCGCTGAAGTCCTCGTTCCACTGTTGCAGCCGGGCCTCGTAGGCCGCCTGTTCCTCCTCGCCGCGGGCCAGGTAGTAGTCGTGCAGCGGGTGCGACAGGTAGGACACCTGCGTCACGATGCCTTTTCCCGTAGCTGCCGGTGCCACGACGGCAAAATACAGGTGCGGACGCATGTCGTGGCGGTCGTAGTGGAAGTGCACGTCCGGCAGGCAGGCGCTCAGATGGGTCAGCATCGCCATCAGCACCATGTCCCTCTCCCGCCGGTCCATGGCCACCGTCAGCCCCTCCTTCAGCAGCTGCGGCAGGCCGTCGAAAATGGCGTCGTCGAAGTAGGGCAACGCCCCTCTCAGCCTTTCATTATTTTCTGACAAATCCAGTTCCGCGTCCCGATCGTCCGCTTCGACAGGGGGTCCATAGTGGCGGTTGTGAGCGTTGAGCTTATTTTTTTCGGACACGTTCTCCTCCGATTTCCTGCTCAGATAGCTGTATCCGTCCGATAAGCATTTCCGAATTTCTGACTCCGAAAGTGTCGTACTTCCCAATTTCCCCGTAACCAGCTTTTTCAGCTCTTCCAGCTCCTGCGGCGAAAGATTTTTACATCTTGCCGTCCGCCCCAGCTTCAGCAGCAGCTCGTGTCGGTGTCCCTTCTCGAAGCCGTTCTGTTGCAGGAAGTAGTCCAGCATCCCCTGCAGCATGCCGCTTCCCTCGCCCTGCGGTTCGCCCCCTTCGGCGTCCACCTCCTGCTGCATCCGGCGCTTCGCTTCCAGCCTGTCCTCGTCCGTCTCCAGTCCGCGCCAGGCCATCATCCGTGCCCCGTAGTTCACGTACAGCTCCTCGTCGTGCGCGGCGCTGCACAGGCGTCCCACGTTGCGGCACGCCTCGTCCACCTGGCATCCCGTCCGCTGTTCCATCCATCGCCCCACGACGCGATACGCCCTGAGGTACTCCTCCGTGCTCGTCACGTCCACGCGGATCACCGCCTTCACCCCATCGCCGGACACCGACGTCCAGGCCAGCATCACGCAGTCCGTCATCCGCAGCCTTTCGAGCAGTTGTGTGCGTGCCGCCCCCACGTGGTCCCAGTCGAACATCATCAGCCCCGTCAGCCGCTTCAGGTCCTTCTCCTGCCTGCCTCCTTCGAACACAGCGGCCAGTGTGGCGGCAGGCAGCGCCCGTTTCACCCGTGCCGCCTCCCCTTCGCTTCCCTTAGCCGTCAGCCGGCGGTATTCCTCCGTCAGTCGTTTCACCTCCCCGTTCGTGCGTATCCAGTCCACGAAGCGGGACACCGTCATCTCCATCGGTTCCTTGTCATACAAATTGCGGAACCCCGAAATCATTGTTGTCTCCATAGTTTAATTGATAATTGAAAATTGATAATTAATAATTCTTCATTCCTCATTCTTCATTCTTCATTTTATTCTTCATTGTTCATTAATCATTGACAAATTTCCTTCTTCTTTTTCAATCCTGCAAACCAGAAAATACGGGCATAAAATCCATTCAGACGTGTTACACAGGCACCATTCCGCACATTTATCCCAACATCCCCGTTTAAAATAAATTTTCATTTTCACATATTAGCCGGACAAACTTTTAAATCCTGTACTTATGAAAAAGATTTTTCGTGTCGAAGTATGGATCGACGATAAGCACTTCCATACCCTGCAAGGCGAAGTAAGTCATGTCCGCAACCGCCGCCTGGCCCTGACGCAGATTTTCCGCAACATCCTGCGCCAGCTCTACACCCACGGCCATCTTCCGGCCACACACGAAGAGTTCCGTACCCTACGCACCTTGCGTACCCTCGTCAATCGCCTAGAGAGCCATTTCCAGGCAGAAGGTAGCGAAAAAGAAAGGTAAGGAACTGTAACGGTCGTTCAACAAGTGGCGGTAGGCCTACAGCCCACCGCCACTTTCTCCAATCTGACACTTCATATTTATTGCCACATGCAAAATATCAGAATTATCCCTTGTACACAACCATAAAAACTCTTATCCCCGACATAAAAAAGCCCTAATCACTTTGCACATTTCCCGTCATGTGTTATCTTTGTCTCACAAATGTATAGGAGCATTGTTAGCGGTTATGAAAAAGATAGAAATCATCATCAACGAATTCGGTCCATTGTCCAATCAGACGATTACACTGGCCCCATTCATGATATTTACCGGAAAATCCGGCCTCGGTAAAAGCTATGCCAATTACCTGACCTACTACTTCTTTTCATCTTTCACCGAAGGCCGCCTGAAAGGTCTTGTCGAAAACAAGATTAAAAAAGACCGTACCGACCAGCAGTTTACCATCACCGAAGACGAGCTTCGCCAATGGCTGAACAATGAGGTCGAAGAATTTATGCGCGATTTTTTGGGTGACGGCAGCCTGATATGCAATGTCAATTTTATATTCAGCCTGGGAGACGACAAGATACTGAATATTTCCTATACGAAAGAAGATTTAAAGAAAGAACTTCAAGAAACGCTTGAGAGCCAAAGGATCATCATGGCTGATGTAACCATCAATTCATCAAGCAAGAGCCATATCTATGAGTTTACTCCTGATGAAACTTCCTCTTCCATTACAAGAGTTCTCGGCCAATACCTGCAAAAAAATTTGTTTGAACAATATTTTGTAAAATCTATCATACTGCCTCCTGCCCGTGGTGCTTATGTCGGCGAGAATTATACAACCAAAGACAGGATTGCCTCCTCTACGGGTATGTACCGTCTGTTCCTGCGCGATTCAGACCAAAGTCAGATTCCGTTTCCAGTGGAAAAGGCCGACCGCCAATTCTTCACCTCCCAGATTGAAAGGCTGATTGACGGAAAGTTGGTTTCTGAAAAAGGTCTCCAATCCCTGGAACTACCCAACGGACATAAAATTCCCCTTACGGCCTCCGCTTCCTCTATTAAGGAGCTAAGCCCGTTGCTGTTCTATACGATGAATTGGCCCAATATGCCTTTATCCATCTGTCTGGAAGAGCCGGAAGCCCATTTGCACCCCGATATGCAAGTTGATATCGCCAACCTGCTGGCTGCCCTGTTCAACAAGCAATACTTCCTTCAGCTGACCACGCACAGCGATTACTTCCTGCAGCGCATCAACCAGCTCATCAAGATAGGCTACATCCGACAGGAGCAGCCTGAGGCCTATAAGCAATTATGTAAGGACCAGAAACTCAACAATCGCTTCTATTTGGATGCCAACCAGATAAAAGCCTATTATTTCCATGCGGACGAGAACCATCAGTCCCATGTTGAAGAACTGAAGATTGGCCGGAACGGCATTCCCTTTTCCACATTCTTCGATACCGTAAAAAGATTGAGAGAAGAAGAAGATAACCTGAACGATATACTGGATAGCTATGGCGGTACAAGTGACTGATTTGATTTCGTTGTATGAGCCGTCCCTCATTCTGGACGGAAGCGGCAGTGTACATCTGGATGAAAAGCAGAACAAGAATAACGGACTGGCCGAAGTGAACCTGCTTGTCAAGGGTTCCTACATCCTGCTGACACCCGAGTTCCTGAGACGTTCAGAAAATCTGTACCGGAAAATAGACAGCCACATCAGCTTGAAAAAGATTAACGACGGCACCCTGTTGATAGACGATGCCGAGGGAAATCATTACCTGGTTTACATCGAACTGAAATCCGGCTACAAAGATGTTGGCAAGAAAGCCATCTATCAAATCCCCGTTTCATCCATCAAAATCAAGTCTTATCTCCGCAACTTGGCAAGCTACGTGCCTGGTGAATACAAAGAACTGGGGCTGATCATCAGCTATCCGCCCCAGGATTCGGACAAGCTTGATGCCGACAACAACGATATGGTGTTCGATGCCAAGCAGACTTATATGGACGAGCAAACCCATTCTTCAAACAACCTCATCGACCAGTCCCTGCGCCGAAATGGGAAAGCCATCATCCAGGCCCCCGACTTCCCCACCCTGTCACAAGCCGCTTTCCACCCTGACATCCGATTTCAGGGAATGCCCGTCTTCCATCAGTCAGTTACGACCAATGGCGAGACAATTGATTTGATACCTCTACTAAAACAGGTATAAAAACAACTATTACTGTTTCGACCAGCCGACACACCTTCACAGCACCCTCATTATTCTTAAAAAAAGGAAAAACACGCCCTTTATTGCAACACAAAAAAAATGAATTTCATATCTTTGCATGGCAATATTGCACATACAAGGAAATGAGCACCAAGAAAATTATTCAGGCATTGGACTATGTGGCATGGAAACAACCCGACCACACACTCGACAACATGAAAGCATACAAACTTTTATGGCTGGCCGACCGTTACCATCTCCGTCAGTACGGACGTACCATTACGGGAGATGAATACCATGCCCTGCCCCATGGCGTAGTGCCGTCCGATGCCAAATGCATTCTGGAAAGCCAAGACACCAAACTGCCCCATTCCAAGGAAGTAGCCAATGAATATCTTGAAATATTCCCAGTCTGTGAACATACATACAAGGCTCTGAAAGCCCCCAATATGAAAGTTTTTTCAGAATCAGACATAGAGGTATTAGACATCATTCTGAGCAAATTCAACAGCATGACTCCTTTGGAGTTATCCGAATTTTCCCATCAATTTCCTGAATGGAAACAATATGAAGAATCTTTGAAGAACCCCAAAAAGAAAAACGGCTATAAAATCGATTTGGATCTTTTCTTTGAGAATAAAGAAGAGGCAAGTGGTCTGTTTAAAGACTCTCCCGAATTGCTTGAACTGACCAAAGAAGTTTACCACCAATATAAGGGCTGTTAAAATCATGAAGTTACCTTCATCACTGATTTCTTCAACGATCGAAGAAAACAAGATTTATTATTTTACAGCCCGAAGCCCCATCGGCATACGCGACCACATGCACATTTGTATCCGAAAGCACGACAAACTTCTGTTGTTCTCTACCTGCACTTCGCAAATGGACACTGTCTATAAGCTTGCCATGCTTCAAAAACAGGACATGAGCACGTTCCCCTGTTTCAAAAAAGACTCTACCAATCTTTTTGAATCAGACTACACATTTGTCAACTGTAATAACATCATTTCCTGTTCCCAAGAAGATTTCATCCGTTACCTGCAAGACAAGGTCATCATTCCGTTTGACGGTGTGATGAACGATGAAGCCATGCAGATGATTGCCAATGGAGTGAAAAAGAGTAAGACTGTAGTTCAGGAAATCAAAGACCTTTTTTAACAAAGCCACAATGAAAAAAAGTATTGCACTAGTCATTGGCATTAATAATTATGAATCTTACCCCAAACTCAACGCCGCTCTAAATGACGCGAAAGCTATAGGAGATAAATTGGGAATACTAAAATACAATGTCACTTATTGTTTAGACGAAGACTGTTATGCTGTCAGGAGGAATATAGAATTCTTTGAAGAACAGATTTCTGAAACTCAATACGATGTAGCTTTATTCTATTTTGCAGGTCACGGATGCATCGCCAATAAATCTGATTGCCTTTTATTAAAAGAAGCTCCCAAACTACAAATCAGCCCTAACAATGAGGTAAAAATAAAAAACAAATCAATAATCTTGGATGACATTTGCAATAGAATGAGAGCCGCTGGTGATCAAATCAATATATTGATCATTGATGCTTGCCGTTCAGAAATCACCCGTTCATCCGAAATGGGTTTTGAATTTGGGAAATGCTTGAAGCTTCCTTACCAAACCTACATCGCTTATTCCACCTCGCCAGGAAGTACTGCCAAGGACGGGCTTGAACATAGCCCATATACTCAAAGTCTTCTCAATCATATTGAAGAAGAGAATCTTCCCATTGAGCATCTCTTTAAAAAGATAAGAACAGAAATTTATCCTTCCCAAGGACAATTACCATGGGAACACTCCTGTCTAATGGATGACTTTTGTTTCAATTATGGACAAACCAATCCCTATTACGAACTTCCATATTCACTAAATGCCTTAGAAGATCGATATTATATCGGTTCTTCCGATACTGAAGCACAAGAAATCATTGATTTATTCAAAACATATGATGCCTATAAACAAGAAGCAGCATTACAAAAACTCCACAAATGTCATAAATCACTCACAAATGATGACAAGTTTGTCATCGGCCGTAACATACTACAAGCATCCACAGGCAATTGCTTTAAATGTATAGACGAAATTTCATATGTACAATTATCTCTTTATCAAACCAATGAAGGTAATCCTGTATTAGACGGCATTTTATATGAGATATATTTTAACAGCCAGAATGAATTTAGAAGAGAACAGAAAGGGCTTGAAATGATAAATAAAATCGCACGCCTCATGCCTCATAAAGAATTTGATAAATCCAAATCGTTTATCCGCAGAGTTTTATCGCCCTATACAAAGTCGCTCAATTATATTCCAGGAGACAATCTACAACATATTGTAATTATTGAAATAGAATTTTATGATTTTGGAGAAGAATATGACGAAGCTACTATCTGGAGCATCCAATCCATACAATATAAACAAAACGCCATTACAAAAGATTTGTCTAAAGAATACGGAATACACTCCACAAATTATACAAAAGCCGAAATCATAAATCAGCTTTCATACCATCTAGGAATACCTCATGCATATCTAAAAGTTAAATTTTCCAACGAAACATCTTCACAAGACAAGTTCATCTATCCAATAGATTATTCTGATTTACTCTAAATGTATTCAAAACACAAATTAACCATGGGAGAGGTAAAAAACTACATCATCGAACGGGATAATACCCGAGGAGAATCTTAATAATTATCTCAATAGTCTTGAAATTTGCGATACAAAAATACTGGTTATTGGAGAACTTACCTAAAAGGTAAAACAATTATAAATCATTTAGATTTAAACTTTATGTATACTCGTACCATTTGATATTATCAATCGGTCAAATGATCCAATCAACCAATGCATAAATACTATTAAATCTAATACCAACAGTGAAAAAGACAAAGCGAATGCCCTTGTGCTTCTTTCAGAGCTTTTTTCCCTCATTCTCCAAGATATAAACAAAGAAAAAAAGACTCTCCCGGTAACTACAACAGCACAGAATTCTATCAAGAGCAAATTGCAAAATTCGAACAAAAGGAAGCCGAGCTAAACCATAAAATTTCCGAATTGAAAAAAACAGTCCAGGGGCGGAAAGAACTGGAAAAAGAACTAGCCAATGTCAAGCGAAGCATGCAACAAATGCGCCAGGAACAGGAAGAGCAGCAACGCCGCCAAGATGCCCCAACCCAGCAGCGCACTAATATCCAAAATGCCTTCAGCGCCATGAACGCCTATTCCCAACCTCTAGAAACCGAGAAAAAGCGTCTGAACTGGCTATTCTATATCTACGGCCTTCTTTGCATCGTCACCCTTGTACTCCTCACGATTTACGAATGCCGTTTCCTGAAGCATTTCAACACTCTGCCCGATACTGAGTGGACCAACTACCTCCCCTTCTACCTACCCATTCCCCTCTGCGGCGGTCTCCTGTGGGCCTTCATCCATCAGATAAACCGCGCCCAGCGCCAGCTCTACACCCACGGCCATCTTCCGGCCACACACGAAGAGTTCCGTACC